>Ga0208196_1000375_pt1 | contig 61590 bp, 40 predicted proteins | sample AD_JPNNA7_MetaG_FD_184443 | JGI IMG/M metagenome (GOLD analysis project Ga0208196, IMG submission 184443) | Active sludge microbial communities of municipal wastewater-treating anaerobic digesters from Japan - AD_JPNNA7_MetaG (SPAdes) (version 2) | ecosystem: Engineered > Bioreactor > Anaerobic...
ACGCGGTTGTGGATGAAGAACACCTGCCCGCCCCGGTCGAGTTCGCGGCGGATGGCGTCCTTGATCACCTCGCTGTCGCGTGGGGTGATGATGGTGCGGATCGGCAGGCGCTCCTTGGGCGAGGTCTGCATCAGGGATATCTCTTTGAGCTTGGCGAGCGCCATATTGAGGGTGCGCGGGATCGGCGTTGCGCTCATGTAAAGGGTGTCCACGTTGGATTGCAGCTTGCGGAGGCGTTCCTTGTGGCGCACTCCGAAGCGGTGCTCCTCGTCGATTATCAGCAGCCCGAGCTTTTTGAACTGGACATCCCTGGAAAGCAAGCGGTGGGTGCCGATGGCGATATCCACCTTGCCGGAGGCCAGGCCTGCCATATCCTCGCTGATCATTTTATCGCTGCGGAAACGGCTGAACATGGCTATCCGCACGGGATACTTGGCCAGACGCTCCTTGAAGACGCGCCAATGCTGCTCCGCCAGCAGGGTGGTGGGCACCAGGACTGCCACCTGATAGCCCGAACACACCGCTTTGAAGGCGGCGCGGATGGCCACCTCCGTCTTGCCGAAACCCACATCCCCGCAAAGCAGGCGCTCCATCGGGGCGGGGCTTTCCATATCTGCCTTGATCTCGGCATTGGAGCGCGCCTGGTCGGGTGTGTCCTCATAGATGAAGGATTCCTCCATCTCGCGCTGCCAGTCGGTGTCCGGTTTGTGGGCAATGCCCAGGCGGGAACTGCGTTCGGCGTAGAGTTTGACGATGTCCGCGGCGATCAGTTCGATCTGCTCCGTGGCCTTGCGCTTGGTGTGCTGCCATTTCGCCGAGCCAATCTTATTGAGGGTTGGGGACGCGCTTTCCTCGGCAATGTATTTGGAAACCAGTTTGAGTTGATAGGTTGGCACATAGACCCGGTCGTCCCCGGCGTAGCGCAAGACCAGGCACTCCGTATCCTGGCTGTCCAGGCGGATTATCTTGAGCCCTTCAAAAACCCCGATGCCGTGATCCACATGCACCACGTAATCGCCCGGGCTGAGGCTTTCGTAGTCCACGATCTCCTCTCCCGGAGAGTATCGGGGGGCGTAGCGCTTGCGCTTGTAGCGGTTAAAGATTTCGTGGTCGGTCCACAGCGCGAGACCGCAATCCAGCACCTGGAAACCCTCGTGCAAAACGCCGATCAGGCTTTGGGGCGAACAGGCGTAATCCGCCAGCAGTTCGTGCATACGCTTGCTCTGGCTGGGATTGTCGAAAAGCAGGATGGGATTTGTCCCCTGCGCTTCCATCTGGCGGATGCTGTCTGCCAGCAGCGCCAGATCGCCGTTGAAGGAAGGCTGGGACTCGAAGGGGGCTTTCAAGCCCCGGGCGGCAAAGGGCAGCACAAACTCGCTCTGGGAAAGGAAAAGGCTGCTCTGGGGACGGGTGAGCGACAGAAGGTAAGCCTCATCCGCCATCACTTTGTCCGGTGGGCTCAGCTTGGCTTTGGTCTTGCTTTTCAGTTCGCGGCGGTATTGTTCCAGCACCTGTTCCGCCAGTTGTTCAAACTCTTCCTGGATGTAGATGTAGTTGTTAAATAGCATAATCCGCTGCTGGGGATCGAAGTAGTCGGCAAAGGTGGAAAGTTCGTCCAGCAGCAGTGAATACTGGTTTTCGATGCCTTCGTAGAAGCCCTTGGTTTTCAGCATGGCCGCCAGGGGGGAGCTGTCCTTGATGTCGTCCAGGCAAAACTCCCGCGCCGGAATGATGGAGTAGGAAGGCACCTCGCCTGGTTCCGAGCGCTGTGTATTGGTGGAAAAGTAGCGCATGGTGATGATCTCGTCGCCGAAGAACTCGATGCGCACGGGCTTCAGATCTGGCGGACTGAAGATGTCCACGATCCCGCCCCGCCGGGCTACCTGGAACACCTTGCCCACCTGGTATTGCGCTTCAAAGCCCATGTTGACCAGGTCCAGGATCAACTGCTGGGGCGGATACTCCAGGCCGGGCGTGAGGACTTTCACATGGGAGGCGATGGAACTGAGGGGAGGCAACCAGCGCATCAGGGCGCGGATAGAGAGGCTGTAAACCGCCGGTTTGCCGCTCAGGATGTGGTTGACGCAGATCATGCGGGTGGCGCGGATGGAATAGTGGGGAGAGCGCTCCTCGTAGGGCAGGATCTCGTAATCAGGCAGGTAGTGGGCGTTGCCGGCACCCAGCAAGGCCACCAGGTCGTCCCAGATGTCCTCGGCGATAATGTCGTCCTGGGAGACGATCAGAACGTTCTTTTGGGTATCTTCCCAGAGGCGGGCTGCCACCAGAGCCCTGGCGCTTTGGTTAAGATGGTGGATCTGGACACGCTCTCCGCTTTGCAGCAGTGAAGGCAGCGAGGCAAGAAAGGGTGATCCATCCAGGATGGGACGGAGCTCTTTGAACAGCATCCTTCCGTCCTAAAGCGGCTCGGTGCTCACAAAGGTGCCGATGATCTTGGTGAGCTTGCCCCTGTCAAAAGATATGGTGAGGCGGGCATCCGGCCCCACTCCGTCCACGCTGAGCACCAGTCCGCGCCCGTATTCAGAGTGCCAGACCTGCTGGCCGATGCGGAATTGCTTGTCCTTCTCGGTGACGGTGGCGCGTTTCCTGGGACGGGGACGGGAACCACGCGCGAGGTCTGCCGGGTCTTTGTTGCCAGCAAAGAGGTCTTGTTCCAGTTCCTGCAAAAAGAGGCTGGGACGGGTGAAACTGAAAGTGTCGTAGATGCGGCGGCATTTGGCATAGCTGAGCAGCAGGCGGGTTTTGGCGCGGGTGACGCCCACATAGAAGAGGCGCCGCTCTTCCTCGATGCTCTCCCGGCTGTCCATGCTCATGCGGTGGGGCAGCAGTTCCTCTTCCAGTCCCGCTATGAACACACAGTCAAACTCCAAGCCCTTTGCGTTGTGCAGGGTCATGAGGCGCACACTCTCGGCTCCCTCCTCCACGCGGTCCATATCGGTCTGCAGGGCAACGAAGGGCAGGAAGTCCGCCAGCAAAGCCGGGCTCTCGTGTTCAGCGCTCCAGCGTTCGGAAAACTCGCTTACTGAACTGACGAACTCCGTGAGGTTCTCCGCCCGGGAGATATCCTTGGGATCGCCGCTGCGCCTGTATTGGGGAATCAGTTCCAGGTCATCCAGGATGGCTTTGACCACATCCAATACCTGGGTGCGGAGCGACATTTCCCGCCAGGTGGCAAGCTTTTGGGCAAAATCCGCCACCCGCTTGCGGGCTGCGCTCTGCAGGTCTTCCACTGCCTGCACGTTTTGCACAGCCTGGTAAAGAGGGATGCGGGCTTTGGCCGCGAAGGTTAGCAGCCGGTTCACGGTGGTCTGTCCGATGCCTCGGGGTGGTTCGTTGATGACGCGCAGCAGGCTTTCCGAATCTGCCGTGTTGGAAATGGAGGAAAGGTAGCCCAGCAGGTCTTTGATCTCCTTACGCTGGTAAAAGTGCAGGCTGCCCACGATGCTGTGGGGAATCTTGTTTTGCATGAAAGCGTATTCAAACACGCGTGACTGGGCGTTGGTGCGGTACAGCACCGCCATCTGGTTGAAGGAGATGCCTTGCGAGTGCAGTTTCATGACAAGCTCCGCGGTGCGGTTGGCTTCCTCGTTCTCATCATTATATACAAAAAGCTGTGGCCGCTCTCCCTCACCGAGGTCTGACCACAGGTCCTTGCTGTGGCGGCGGCGGTTGTTGCGGATGATGGCATTGGCGAGGTTCAGGATGCTCATCGTGCTGCGGTAGTTTTGTTCCAGCCTGATGGACATGACGTTCTGGTAGTCCCGCTCAAACTCCAGAATATTGCGGATCGTGGCTCCCCGGAAGCTGTAAATCGCCTGGTCGTCGTCACCCACAACGCAGACCCGCTGGTGCTCCCCGGCGATCTGGCGCACGATCTCGAACTGTGCCTGGTTGGTATCCTGATACTCATCGATCATCACATAGCGGAAAAGCTGCTGATACTTGCTGCGCACAGTATCGTTGCTTTGCAGCAGGCGCGCGGTATAGAGCAGGATATCGTCAAAATCCAGGGCCTGGTTGAGCAGCAGGTTTTGCTGGTAGAGGGTGTAGATGCGCAGTATCTTGCTTTCAAATTCATCGTGGTAGCCCCTGCCGGAGCCTCCATCCTGGCTGTCTTTGGCGAGGTCCTCGGGCAGCAGCAGGTTGCTTTTGTAACGCCCGATTCGATACAGCACCCGGGACAGGGGGTACTTTTGGCGGTCGAGCCCTTCTTCCTTGTAGATCTTCTTGAGCAGCGACTTCTGGGCATCCTCGTCATAGATGGAGAAGTTCGCTCCAAATGGCAGATGCACAGCTTCATAGCGCAGGATACGTGAACAGACACGGTGGAAGGTGCCCACCCAAAGGGAGCGGACAGGAAAACGGAGCAGTGCCTCCAGCCTGTCCTGCAGTTCGCGGGCTGCTTTGTTGGTGAAAGTGACCACCAGGATATTCCAGGGCGGCACCTGCTTTTCCTTGAGCAGATAGGCGCAGCGGTAGATTATGGAGCGGGTTTTACCGCTGCCGGCTCCAGCCAGGACCAAGAGCGGCCCTTCGGTATTGGTAACCACCTGTAGCTGCTGTGAATTCAGCTCTTGGGATATATCCTGAAGCATCGCCCGTGGAACGCTTTACTTGACCTTTACCCACACAGGAGAGGTACGGCGTCCTTCCAGGCGTCCCAAGTCGTTGTGATCTTTGAACCCGGACACCTGGTACCAATATTCGCCCGGCACAACCGGCACACCGTTGGTTTCGGTATGGATAAACTGGCCGGTGTTTGTTTGCACGGTACCCACCCTAACAAATTCGCTGTTGTATGAACAAGCCCGGTATACATAGTAACCAGAAGTGGTTTCATCTGAGTTCACGTCCCAGGTCAGGCGCACGAACTTATGTTGATTGCTCTCGACGGAACCGACGCAGACCAGATTGGACACATTCTCCGGGGCGGGGCCGATCCCGGGGTTGCCACTCGGATCGAGGGGATTGTTGCGTTTGAGGCAGGCAGAGGCCAGCATAAGGGACAAAATCAATACAAACAAGACAATGCTTCTCATCACTCCTCCTCAAAAGCGTATCTGTATCCCGCCGGGGCCGATATTGACTGGCTGGGAACCGTATTTTTCCACAATCTCCTGCCAGACCATTGCGTTATACTCGTCAGTTGTCTCGATCACGTCAAAGATGTTATAAATCCAGATGATCCCTCCCAGGGAGAGCAGCAGGATCGAGTATTGCCGGGGTCTCACGGCGTCGCTGTAATAGTTTTCAATATTATCAATCTGGGTGGCATTCATGTATTTGTTGTAATAGTAGTTGCTGCGGTCGAAGAAATAGAGGGACGCCCCCAGTACGATCAGTTCGCTGCCCAGTATTATCGTGCCCTTGGTATAAGCCCGGCTGGAAATCTGTCCCCAACCCGGCAGCATCATGGATTTCGCGATCGAGCGGCGGATGGGGTTTGATTCCATCTCATAAATTTGCAGCAGTTTCTGGCGATCCAGCAGACCTGCCCGATAGTCCCCCCGGTCCCTCCAGTCCTGCCATCCGTATTTGGTGCTATCGGAAAAAGCGTTCAGATCAAAACTATTCTGAGCCTGAAGGCAGGAGATCATAAGCAGGAACAAGATAGCGGGCAGCAAAATCCTGGGCATATTTACCTCATCAGGTTTTCTGATATTTTATTCAGCGGGGTGATAACCCTGTCTCTCAGGTTGACCTGCCAGACATAGAAAAAGGTCTCGGTGGGAGTGATCAGGTCATAGCGGGCTTCATATTTGAACTGGCCGGAGGAGATGAGGAACTTCCAGCCGGAATCCCTGATCTCGTTGCGGTTGTTGGTGCGCAGCAGGACGCCCTTCTGTTGCTGGATGCGCTGGTTGAGCAGGCCGCCCCGGTATTCATTGATTATTCTGCGGGCAAAGTCGGTGGGATTGTTGGTGGCCTCGATCATGTTCTGCATCTGGGCGGCTTTGGTGCGATACTCGTTCTTGGCGTCCAGGTTATAAGCCTGCCGGTAGAGGCTTTGCGCTTCGGAATACTTGCCGCCGAGCTCGGCTTTTTCCGCCTGTTGATTCAGCTCTTCCGCCCTGATGATATTGGCTTTGATCGTATTCAGGCGGACTATAGCCTTTTCCGCGGCAGGATAGTCCGGAATGATATCGAAAGACTTGCGGTAGAAGGCCAGAGCTTGGTCAAACTCCTTTCTGGCCAGCAGTTCGTCCCCCCGTTTGATATAGAGCGAAGCGACATCTTGCAGCCTGCGTGACACCTGCGCTTCGATGGCCGGATCATATTGCATGGCGATGCGGAAAAACCTGTCCGCTTCCATGTAATCCTGGTTTTCAAGGAAGCTTTCCGCCTGCCCCAGATAGGCTTCGCTGATCATGCGGTTGTTCACTTCCGAGTTCACCACAGGATACTTGCCCAGCTCAAACAGCAGGGCAAGCCCTTTATTGTAGTATCCGGTGCTGTAGAGTTGCCGGGCATATTCAACCTTGTTGGGAATGATCCTCATGATCTGCTTGCGTGCCACAAGTTCGTAGCTGTTGTTGGGATAGCGGTCGTAGAGCATCATATAGTCTTCCCAGGCCTGATCGTGATCGACATAGACATCCAGGGTAAAGCCGATCCGGCGGGAAAGCATCTCCGGCGTGAGTGGAGAGTTAGGAATCTCCCTGAGCGCCGCATTCACATAATCCAGTGCCAAGCGCTGGTTGTTTTGCTCCAGCGCTTTCAGGCAGAGGGTCTTATACACATCGGCCAAGGCCTGGTCTGCCTCTTCAGAATTGGACAGTTTCAAAAACTTCACCGCCAGATCCCAGTTTTCACGTTGCCTTGCGATCAGACCCAGTTCGAGGTAACTTTTGCCGCGCAGAATCTCGCTGCGGGTGATCAGAGCACCGTTCTCTGCTTTGCGGATGTAGGCATCCAGTTCCTGGATCGCAGCGGCATAGCGTTTGTTGTCAAAATGATCCTGAGCGCTGTTCAGCTTGTTGATTTCACAGGCATTCAGCAGCAACAGCGCCAGCCCGGCAAGCACAAAACCATATCCAATCTTTTTCATAATAAACCAAACACCGTTTTCTGATGAGTTTGCGCCGCGCCTTGTCTGAAGCCGGCGCAGCCAGCCAGAAACCCCTGCCTCATCTCTGCGCCTTTTTGGGAGTCTTTTGCTGATTGCCAGGAACAACGATGGGTATCTGATCCAGCTTGCGGCCAAAAACCAGGAAGAAAGCGGCGAACATGACCGTGGTGATAAGCAGCAAAAGAGGTTTCCCAGTGATGAAGATGATGATCGTGGTAAGCACGATCAGGATATTGATGGTGTAGATGATCAGGGCAGTCACCTTGATCGACCCCAAAGCGGTGTAAATCCTGTGGGTGGAGTGGTCTTTTCCGCCCTGCATCACGTGTCTGCCATCCCTCTTGCGGGTGTAGCTGACCAAGGAGATGTCAAAGATGGCATAGCTTAAAAACAGCACCGGCAACAGATAGAACACATTGTCCTCGCGGGTGATGACGGCGAAACGCGCCATTAAAATACCCATGGAAGACAAAAAATAACCGATGAACATCGAACCGGCATCGCCTAAAAAGACCTTGGCAGGATTGAAGTTGTAGGGCAAAAAGCCAAGTGTGGAACCCGCAAAACTGAGCGAGATCAGACCGATGAATGCCATATCCGCACCGTTGGAACTGGTGGTGTTGGTGAGGCTGAAGATGAAGTATCCCAAACCCAGAATCCCCGCCATACCGCTGAGAATCCCGTCCATGTTGTCCAGGAAGTTCAGCGCGTTCATCAGACCCACCATCCAAAAGACCATCAGAGGCAGGGAAATATGGATGGAGCCAAAGATCTGATCCAATTCCTGCAACTGGAAATTGCTCAGGATAAAGATCAGGCTCACGCTAATCTGCCCCAGCAGCTTTACCAGCGGGTGCATGCCACGGCGGTCGTCGATCAGGCCAATGATCACGATCAGCACCGAACCCAGCAGATATCCCAGCATCGGGGTATCCAGAGAGCGGTCGGCAGTGATAGCGACATCATACAGGGTGAGCAGCAGAAAGCCGATGAACACGCTCAGACCACCCATCAGGGGAACGCTCTTGAGGTGCATCTTGCGGGCTTCCGGCTTGTCCACAAAGTTCAAAGCGTTGGCCAGCCGAATCATTAGCGGGGTGAGCCCGTATACCAGCAACCAGGACATTATGAACACACCAAGGTATTCCCATGTCCGATTATTCATATTTATACTCCATCTTTCAGATTTTACAATAATCCCATGGGTGCGTTTTCTGTCAATCTGAAATCCGAAAGCCCTTTGTGGCGCCTGCCTTTGCCTGCCATCCAATCATTAACGCTTTTCACAGCGGTAGTTGGCGCTGGCCACAACCTTTCTGCCCATCTCTTCTCCACCCCGCCCCCATAAGCATATCTTGTTCATTATTAACATGTTAAGCTATCATCCTTAGGTATCCCTTATAAAAGTTAAGGTTGACCTAAGGAAAACACTCGTTTGCCCTCAGCTTGGAAACGGGAGGGCTGCGGCATTGCCAAAGCAATCCAAGTGCTATAATTCAGACTGCATTAAGGCTCCAATCCATATAGTATTCCGCGGAGGAAAATATCTGCTTGACTCCAAAAGCATTCTTAATAAAGTGATAAAATATCTTGTTTACCGTGCCCAATTAAGCTCTGGTACAGCATTTTGGCTTAGCTGGCTGGTTCATTGCTGAGATTTTCCGGGATTCGGCTTTGTTATTGCATATACTTATGGTAATAGAAGAATCCCTGTTATTAAGAGATAATGTTTAGAGAATAGAACTCAAGGAGTTAACATGAAGAAGAGCTTACTGATGCTCATGTTGCTGGTTGTGGCAGGTCTGCTGGCCGCCACGCAAGGCACAATCAACCTGAGCGACACGCCTACCGCGTCGAACTTGTTGAGAAACACCACGGATGGACTAAGCGTTCGCTATAGCATCCAACAACTTGATTATAAAGAGGTTGAAACGTCTGAAGGCGTCTTTACCGACCTGTGGGTGGATGGCTATGCCAGCACCAACAAAACAGGCTACCCCCGGCTGCCTCTGCTTCGGCAGATTATCAGCGTCCCAGTGGGTGCTGAGGTTACAGCCACCTTCAGCCAGAGGCAATCCCGCAGTCTCGATCTGAATGCCAGCGGCATTGTCTATCCCGTGTTTCCCCGTCAGGAATCTGTATCCAAAAGCGTTGATCCAGCCACCGTTCCCTTTGTCGTGGAACGTGACTTTTATAACCGTAATGCCTGGACGGACGACGTTCCCGTGAGCGTTACCGAACTCGGTTACATGCGCGGAGAGAGGCTTTTCGCCCTTGACTTTGTTCCCGTGCGTTACAATCCTGCCACCGGTCAGGCGGAAGTGATTTACCAGGCGGATGTGGAAGTCCGTTTTGTGGGAGCCGACCACGCAGCCACCGAAGAACTTAAAGCCCGCACCTACTCCCCCGCTTTTGAGGGCATGTTCCAGCGCACCCTGCTCAACCACAGCACGCAAAGGGCATCCCTCAACCGCTACCCGATGAGTTATCTGATCATCACCCCGGAAAGCTTCGTTTCCGCTCTGCAGCCTTTTGTGGACTGGAAAAAGCGGGAAGGATTCAACGTGATAGTGGCCACCACCGCTCAAACCGGAAACACCAACACGGCAATCCGTACCTATATCCAGAACATCTGGAACTCCGCCACCGCGGAGAATCCGGCTCCGTCCTACCTTCTGATCGTGGGTGACGTCGCACAGGTACCTTCCAACAGCGCCTCTTCCAGCCCCGGCGGGCATATCACCGACCTCACCTATGTGCGCCTGCAGGGAAACGACTTCATACCTGAGATGTATTTCGGCCGCTTCTCCGCCACCGACGCCGCGGGAGTGACCAACCAGGTCAACAAAACCCTCATGCACGAACAATACGCCATGCCCGACGATAGCTACCTTGGCAATGTGGTGATGATCGCGGGAGTGGACTCCTACTGGTCACCCTCCCACGCCAACGGAGCCATCAACTATGCCACCAATAACTATTTCAACGCCGCGCATGGCATCACTTCGAACACCTACCTCTATCCCGCTTCACAGAGCTCAGCCAGCGCGATCGTCCAAAATGTCTCCGCGGGCAGGGGCTATGTAAACTACACTGCCCATGGCAGCGAAACTTCCTGGGCTGACCCCTCCTTCACCATATCCAACATCAACAGCCTGCAAAACACCAACAAGTGTTCATACGTGGTGGGCAACTGCTGTCTGACCAACGCTTTCGACACCGGCACCTGCTTTGGCGAAGCCTGGCTGCGCGCAACGAACAAGGGCGCGGTCATCTATATCGGCGGAACCAACAGCACCTATTGGGATGAAGACTACTGGTGGGCTGTTGGCCACAAACCACCCATAGTTGGCTCCGGATCACCCTTTGTCGCCAACCGTACTGGCGCGTATGACGCCCTGTTCCACGACCACAACGAGCCTTTCGCGGATTGGGCAGGCTGCGCAGGAGCGAACATCTTTATGGGCAACATGGCTGTGGCGCAGTCCAATAGCGGCCGCATCAATTACTATTGGGAAGTCTATTCCATCATGGGCGACCCCAGCCTGGTTCCCTACCTGGGCATCCCGGCTGTCAACAGCTTCGAGCCTCCCCAGACCATTCTTATGGGCGTGAACTCTCTGGAAGTTATCGCCGATCCCTACAGCTACGTGGCAATCTCAATGAACAACGAGCTGCACGGAGTTGGCTTGACTGACGCCAGCGGTTATCTGACCCTGAACTACACTCCTTTCACCGAACCCGGCACTGCCCAGATAGTGATCACGCGGTCCTTGCGCAAACCGGTTATCGCCAACGTGCAAGTGGTCCCCAACACCGGGGCATACGTAACTGTCAGCCCGATCACAGTGGTCGATCCCAACTCCAACGGCATCGCCGAAGCCGGGGAAACCATTGGCCTGAACCTCACTTTCAACAACGTCGGCTCCCTGCCTGCCAACAACCTGGTGGCCACGCTCAGCACCACCTGCACAGACGTGACTCTGCTGGAAAACACAGCCAACCTTGGCAATATACCCTCCAATGGCAGCCATGTCGCCGAGAATATCTTCAGCATCCAGATCCATCCCTCCATTCCTGATCAGACGGTGGTACCCTTCGATATCACGGTCAGCGACGGCAACGACCAGTGGGTAACCACCCGCAGCATAACGGTGAACTCACCCAATCTGACCATATCTTCAACGATGATTGTTGACCCCAACAACAACGGTTTCCTGGAACCCGGAGAGAACATCGCCATCACAGTCGATGTTGCCAACTACGGCCACATGGACGCTCCCGGCGGAACGGTGAACATTGTGGCGAACCACCCCTCCGTCACTCTCAATATCAGCCAGTTTACCCTGCCACCCCTCTCCATAGGATTGGTGATCCCGATCAGTTTCACCGTCTCCCTGGGCACCGACATCCCCAATGGAACCTTGATTCCCATCGGCATCGCAATCACCGCGGGTATCCAGAACGTGAACCACAACCTCATGCTGCCCATCGGCATGATCGGCGACGGTTTTGAGACCGGAGACTTTACCGCCTTCAACTGGACAAACAACAGCACCATACCCTGGGTGATCCAATCAGGCGGTGCCAATGCCCATACTGGTGACTACTGCGCCAAATCCGGCGCCATCGGCCACAACAGTTCTACTTCTCTTACCATAACCATGAATGTTGGCAGCGATGGCAACATCAGCTTCTGGAGAAAGGTTTCCAGCGAAACCGGTTACGACATGCTGCGCTTCAGCATCGACGGCAATGAAATGGGCTCCTGGAGCGGAACCCAAGCCTGGGCACAGGTAACCTATCCTGTCAGCCAAGGCAACCGAACCTTTGAATGGAAATACACCAAGGACGTTTCAGTATCCTCCGGCAGCGACTGCGCCTGGATCGACGACATAGTGTTCCCCATGACTGGTGATGGGAATGTTCCTTTCATCTTCGTTCCCACCTCCTCCATAGTGTTTGAAAACGTGCAAGCCAACGATGTTGTCTCCACGGACTTCATGATCCGCAACCTGGGCATGGCAGAGCTCAGCGGACTGATCTCCATTCCTGAGGCTTTCGAACTGAGCTTAAATGGCACTCCATTGCCCGACACCTACAGCTACAGCATTCCTGCCAGCCAGAACATGGTCTTTACCCTCGGCTACACCGCTCCGGACCCCACGGTGAACCTGCAGGATCAGCTCACGATCTCCTCAAACGATCCCAACTGCCCCACTGTGGTCATTCCGATCACGGTACAGAGCCTGTCCGCCACTGATCCTGTTGCGCCCAGGGTGACCAGGCTGGAAGGTAACTATCCCAACCCCTTCAACCCCGAAACCATGATCAGCTTCGCAACCCACCAGAGCGGCCCGGTCAAGCTCAGCATCTACAACCTGAAAGGCCAGTTGGTGCGCAGCCTGCTCAATTCCGATCTGCCCGCGGGCCAGTATAAACTGGTCTGGAACGGACGCGACAACTCCAACAACCCTGTGGCCAGCGGCCTCTATTTCTACCGCATGGATGCAGGCAACTACAGCAAGACCATGAAAATGATGCTGATCAAGTAAATCAGCCTTTGGGACGGGGTGGCCAGCCTGCCCCGTCCTTAATTATATATGTCCCATTGTTTTATATGTGTTTTACCCTGACGAACCAAAGCAAGGTTCAGACGACGCAAATTCAAAGTGTGTTCACATCGGAACGCGGACCGCAAAAGGCCGCGCTGTGTAATATAGGTTTTTAAATTAGGAAATAGAGGAACCCATGCGCAAACCCATTATTTTTCTGACCCTGCTCCTGCTGCTGGGCATTTCGCTGAGCGCCGAACAGATCACGGTCAGCCAACACTCCAACGGGATACAACTCTTGCAAGGCGCGCAGGACAACATGGTCCTGGAGCTAACCCTCGGCCATTTCGAGAGCGAACCCGTGGAGATAGATGGCAACACCTGGCACAACCTTTATCTGAAGAAAGCCGGACTCACCCTGGAAACCGGTTATCCACAACTGCCCGTGCTGGCTGGCAGCGTCATCATCCCCAACACGGCCAGGATGGAGCTCAAGCTGCTGGAAAGCGAGTATGTGGAACTGCAGATGCCCGTGGCGCCATCCAAAGGCAACCTTACCCGCGACATCGACCCGGAAAGCGTCCCCTACAGCTTTGCCGATTTTTACTCGGGAACCGGCAGCTATCCCCGGCAAACCGCCTATCTCACCGAACCTTTCATTTTGAGGGACTACCGCGGCATCACTGTCCGCTTCCAGCCTTTTGAATACTTCCCCGCCACCGGCACCCTGCGCGTATATACCAGGATCCGGGTCGGCGTGGCCTCGAATGGCAGCGACCTCACCAACTCCCTGCCCGCGCAGCGCTCATCCCAGGCAGGTGGGTTTGAAGAGATTTACAGGAACATGTTCCTGAATTACAACATGGCCAAATACCCCTCACTCGGCGAAAGCGGCAGGATCCTGGTGATCAAGCACAACATGTTCGACACCGCAATCCTCCCCTGGGTGGAATGGAAACGCCAAAACGGCTACACCGTGGATGTGGTGGACGTTGCCACAGCCGGCCCTTCCGCGAACCAGATCAAGACCTACATCCAAAACGAATATAATCTGGACAACGGCCTGATGTTTGTACAGATCGTCGGAGACGCGCCCCAGGTGCCCTCCCTCTCTTCCGGCGGAGGCGGAGCAGACCCGATGTATGCCCTGCTGGCAGGATCGGACAACTATCCCGACATCTACGTGGGCAGATTTTCCGCGCAAACGGTTCCCGAGCTGGAAACCCAGATCACCCGCTCCATCCATTATGAAAGAGACAGCCAGATCAGCGACAACTGGATTCAGAAAGCGATGGGCGTCGCCTCCAACGAAGGATCCGGGGGCCAGGGCGACATGGGCGAAAGCGACCAGGTGCACATGGAAAACATCCGCACCGACCTGCTGGGCTACGGCTACATCTCCGTGGACCAGGTTTACCAGGCTCAGGGAGCCACTGCCGCCCAGGTGTCCACCAACATCAACCAGGGACGCGGCTTCGTCAATTATGTGGGACACGGCTCCGACACCTCCTGGGGAACCACAGGCTTTTCCAACAGCCATGTGAACGCTTTAACCAACGATTACAAGCTGCCCCTGATCAACAGCGTGGCCTGCGTCAACGGCAATTTTGTGAGCCAGACCTGCTTCGCGGAAGCATGGATGCGCTCAGTCAACGAGGCCACCGGAGCACCCGCCGGCGCACTGGCAATCTACGCCAGCTCCATCAACCAAAGCTGGGCTTCCCCCATGCGAGCGCAGGACGAAACAGTTGACCTCCTGATCGCCGAACAGAAAAAGACCGTGGGAGGCTTGCTCTACAACGGCTCAAGCAAGATGATCGAGGTCTATGGCTCAGATGGCGTCAGCATGTACAAAACCTGGCACATCTTCGGCGACCCCTCCATCATGATGCGCACCAAGGCCCCGGAACCGCTCACCGCCAACTATGAACCCATCCTGTTCATTGGCATGAACAGCTTCCAGGTGCATACGGCTGCCGGAGCCAGAGTCACCCTCTACGCCAATGGCACCCTCTATGGCAGTGCCACAGTCGATGCATCCGGTATCCTGATCCTGCCTCTGGAGGTGATGCCCACCGAACCTATGGACCTCACCATCACCGTCACGGCTTTCAATAAAGTCACCCACATCGGAACGGTGCAGGTATTGCCCAGCACCGGGCCCTATCTGCTGGTGGCCGACCTGGTGACCACCGACGGCAACAACAACCAGCCCGATTTTGGCGAGACCGTGACCCTGAACGTGAACTTCAACAACGTGGGCGTCATGCCCGCCAACGGCGTCACTGTCACCATCTCCAGCGATGATCAGTATGTGACCATCCTCAACAACAGCGAAGTCATCGCCTCCATCGACGCCAACAGCTCTGGCGGAACCAGCACCGGATTTGGCGTGCAAATCGCCAGCAACGTTCCCGACCAGCACGTGGCGGCCTTCCATATACTGGCGACCCTGGAGGACGGCAGCACCTTTGAAGCCACCCGCTATATCACCATCAACGCTCCCAACCTCGTTTGGGGCGGCCTCCTGGTTGACGACTCAAGCGGAAACGGCAATGGCCGCATCGATCCCGGCGAAAGCGTGATCCTCACCTTCCCCATCATAAACAGCGGCCATGCCCAGGCCAATTCCATCACCACCGCCATGGTGATCAGCGGCGGAACCCACGTCGCCGACCCCATCACCACCGAATTCGCTGCCCTGCCTCCGCAGGGAAGCGCGGAAATGACCTACAGCGTGACCTTCAGCTCGCAAATCCCCGCCGGCACAACGGTTGGCATCACCGCCATCACCTTCAGCGGAGAGTATAGCGCGGCGCAGACTTACAACGTCAATATCGGCATCCTGGCCGAGAGCTTCATCGTGGATTTCAGCTCCCTGCCCTGGACCTTCACCGGAGGCGACTGGACTATCGACCAGGGAGTCAGCTTCGACAACTCCAACGCGGCACGCAGCGCCGTCATCAGCCACAACCAGTCCACCTCCATGAGCATTACCATGGAAAGCATGGCGCCGGGAACCATCAGTTTCTGGAAAAAGGTCTCCAGCGAAACTAACTATGACTACCTCAAGTTCTACATCAATGGCATCCTGAAAGGCCAATGGTCGGGCACCAACGATATCTGGAGCCAGGAGAGCTATCCGGTCCAGACCGGCATGAACTTCTTCAAGTGGGAATATGTGAAAGACTCCATGGTCTCCTCCGGAGATGATTGCGCCTGGATCGACGAGATCGTCTTCCCCTCCGCGGGCGGCACCACCGGCACTCCCGATGTCGGAGTGGACGGCTATACCCTGGACTTCGGCATGGTCAACATCGGCGCCACCGCCCTCCAGCCCTACACCATCCACAACACCGGCGACGCGGTGCTGATCGGGACTGTCCAGGCTCCTCAAAACTTTATGGTCAGCGCTCAGGAAGGAACTCCCGCCAGCGTGATGAATATTGTGATTCCCGCCCAGTCGTCCCTGACCCTGGAGGTCAGCTTCCTGCCCCTGGCAGCCCAGGAATATCTGGGTGTGATGACCATCAGCACGGATGACCCCGACACCCCCATGCTGTCCGTATCACTCAGCGGAACCGGACAGCACGTGGCCATCGACGACCCGGAATCTCCTGCGGTTACGGAGCTTAAAGGCAACTATCCCAATCCCTTCAATCCCCAGACCACCATCAGCTTCAGCCTCAAGGAAGCGGCCCCCGTCAAGGTGCTGGTCTATAACCTGAAAGGCCAGTTGGTGCGCACCCTGGTGGACGAAAGCAAGGCCTCCGGCAACCACAAGCTGGTCTTTGACGGCAGGGACAACCAGGGTAACCCCCTGGCCAGCGGTGTCTATTTCTACAAGATGCAAACCGGTAAATACTCAAACACCCGCAAGATGATCCTGATGAAATAATCAGACCAAACCCATATACCAGGCCCCGGATACTCTCCGGGGCCTTTTTTGCCCATCGCGCCTGATAGTTGACAACTAATGCCTGCGGCTGAATCATCATATCGCCCCCATTTGCAAGGGTGGGCTAAGTCTATATTTTCCGTAGGTCATCCTTAACTTGGTGAGGGATGACCTAAGGATGATGGCAGCAAATGCAGGAGCAGCAAGGGACGGAGCTATGAAGGATTATGCAGAATATTGCCGCTGTATTTAGTGAATGTCATACTATATTGTTTGCGTTATTTGTGAGTGATGGTGAAAAAGAGATAGAACGCGGATCACAGGATCGACAGGATCTGCATGATATTTGAAGGTGGAAAGGTGTTTTTGAGGTGGAAAGGTGGAAAGGTGAAATGGTGAAATCCCTTATTTCAGGCAGGTGATTTTTTTAGTGATTATCTCACTACCTGCCTTTACTTGCAATAGATATACGCCACTTGGTAAATCGTCTGTTTTCATACTTATCTCGTGTGTGCCTTTGGAGTATGGGGTCGAGCCCAGTTCCTTTGCCACCCGTCCTCTCAAATCATAGAGTTTGATGTTTAGATCTGCATGATTCTTCAGGCTTACATTTAGCTTCAGGTGGTTCGAAAAGGGATTCGGACTCGAAGTGACGGCGAGGATTACAGCAGGGCTCAGCTCATCCGATACCGAACTTGGATTGTAGAGGGTGAAAAACATGATTGGATCGTACTCACTAAACACATTCTCCATACTGGCAAACGCCACTAAATCCGGTCCGTAATCATAATCCGTATTGATCTGGAAAGCGATCCGGTATTGGCTGAAGATGCTGCCAATTGCCAGGTCATGCAATACGCAATCGGTAACATCCAGATAGCGGTAGCCTGCTTCGCCATGATGTCCCGGTTCATTTCCCGGTTCATTAATTCCCTGCCAGGTAATCTCACCCACATTGGGGTTATAGGTATCGGGATTGCCCTCATCCCCCTTTGACCAGTCGCCAAGATCCAAGTTGATACCGTAATCGATATGGCTTACAATGCACTTGATGGTGTCTCCACCTGCCACGTTCCAATAGGGATAAAGCATGTAACCTTCAGGGCTTCCCGGGAAGATACAACCCATACTCCTATGCTGGTACAGTCGCATAGTTGCGTTCGCCAGAGAATAACCTTTTGGGATAGATGGCATAGGATAGCTTACAAATCCTCTGGATGAGCCATGCTCAATCCAACCGGAAAGATCACCAACCTCAAATTCATATGTAGATGAGTTGAGGAAAATTGGAGTACCAGTGCTGTCAGCAGTTATTCCACCATCCAGTTCCGGAATGGCATACAAGCTATCAAGTATGGTATTACTCTGTGGTGCCTGTGCCCACAGTTGAAGGCAGAACAACACAACGACTAAGGTGATGAGTGTTTTCATCTTACCTCCCTTATTTCAGGCAGGTGATTTTTTTAGTGATTATCTCACTACCTGCCTTTACTTGCAATAGATATACGCCACTTGGTAAATCGTCTGTTTTCATGATTATCTCGTGTGTGCCTTTGGAGTATGGGGTCGAGCCCAGTTCCTTTGCCACCCGTCCTCTCAAATCATAGAGTTTGATGTTTGGCTCTGCATGATTCTTCAGGCTTACATTTAGTCTCAGGTGGTTCGAAAAGGGATTCGGACTCGAAGTGACGGCGAGGATTACGGCAGGGCTCAGCTCATCCGATACCGTACTTGGATTGTAGAGGGTGAAAAACATGATTGGATCGTACTCACTAAACACATTCTCCATACTGGCAAACGCCACGAAATCTGATCCGTAATCATAATCCGTATTGATCTGGAAAGCGATCCGGTATTGGCTGAAGATGCTGCCAATTGCCAGGTCATGCAAAACGCAATCGGTAACATCCAGATAGCGGTAGCCTGCTTCGCCATGATGTCCCGGTTCATTTCCCGGTTCATTAATTCCCTGCCAGGTAATCTCACCCACATTGGGGTTATAGGTATCGGGATTGCCCTCATCTCCCTTTGACCAATCGTCAAGACTCAGGCTCAGACCATAGTCTACATGGCTCACTATGCACTTGATCGTATCTCCACCTGCCACGTTCCAATAGGGATAAAGCGTGTAACCTTCAGGGCTTCCCGGGAAGATACAGCCTTGGCTGGTGTACTGATATAGGCGCATTGTGGCGTTCACCAGTTCATAACCATCTGGAACAAAAGGTATGGGAAAGCTTAGATACCCTCTTGATGACCCATTATCATATATTGGATCACCCTCACCGATATCGCCTACATGTATATCGTAGGTCCAATTCATGATACGAAATGGAATTCCCAAGCTATCAGCTGTTAAGTCTCCATCCAGCTCCGGAATGGCATACAGGCTGTCGACGGTTGTATAACCATCTTCCGTCATCTGCGCTAACAAGTGAACACAAGACAGCACTATGATAAATATGAGGAGCACTCTCACTCTTCCTCCTAACAACTTCAAAAACTCATAATCTCCATTTACTAATCAATATCGTATGACCATACAATCATACCTATTGGGCTAGTTTCATTTAATTTTCTTAGCATTAAATCTATAGTAAATTAACATGTATTTTCTGTCAACCCTAATTTCTGTCTCATCCTTGTTCATCCGTATTTGTCAGCATTCAGGGTAGTGTTTTCCTGGCTCCGGATCATTGATTACCTGCAGATATCCAACTTGGCAGGTTTAATTCCACCCGAGGCAAGCATATCATTATAATCCGGGAACGTGCTTCTGCAATGGGAGGCAGTTCCCTCTGCCCAGTCCTGTTTGATCTATGCCTCTGACACACCCTCTGGTAATTTCGAACTACTGGGATCAACAGAAGAAACAAGTTACACTCTTCCCATAACGGATAGCCACAAGTTTTTCCAAGTTACCAGTTCCACGAATTCGCTACCTGTAAGCAAGATGGAGGTAAAACCTAATAAGTAATCCATAACACAGACCGACGGAGCCGGACGGCTTCTGATCCACAGCGGAAAGCCCTGGCCAGCGAGAATAAGCTTGACAGATTGGTCAATCCGTGATTTAATCACACAACATAAGTATTCAGGTTATAAAGAATGAAAACACCGTTGCTGCTGGCCTTGCTTCTTCTCCCGTTGGTGCTTTGCGCGCAAAGCCTGAACGACGAATATATGTTCCCGGGGGATGAGGCATGGGAGGATCCGACTTATGAGATTCTGAACAGCCCCGAATACAGCATGGGAGGCATGCTTGGCTCGGCTACGGTGGACGGGGTGATCTACTCCCAGGTGCGCTTCATGCCGGAGCTGGCGATCTGGAAACTGGGACTGGGCCTGGATATCGACCTGCTTCTGGATGGAGAGGGCAAGATCCGCAGGGAAGGCTGGGACAACTGGGCGGACATCCTGCGCAAAATCTTCTACATCCGTTTCGCTGACCGCACGGACTCGCTCTATTTCAAGATCGGAAGCATCCCGGACTACACCCTGGGGCATGGCCTGGTCTTTGACGACTACTCCAACATGCTGCGCTATCCCAAGGTCAAAAACATCGGCGGCTACCTGGGGCTGAACACCAGCAGCTACGGATTCAGCTTTGAGGTATATACCCACGACATCAGCAAAAACGAGATCATCGCCGGGCGGGCTTCGCTGCAACCCCTGCGAGGCTCAAAACTGCCCCTGCTGCGCAAACTGAAAGTGGGCGTGAACCTGGGGGCAGACCGCAATCCCTACGGCAAATACCCCGATAGCGACAAAGACGGTTATCCGGACGTGTATGACAAGTTTCCCAATGACAGCCGCTACTGGTTGGATACCGACGGTGACAACACTCCTGACGACATCGACTTTGACCTCAACGGCAATGGCATAATGGACCATCCCGACCTAAATCCCTATGTGAATATCGCCTTTCCGGGCATAGCCGAACTCTATCCGGACTATCCCTTCGACATAGCGGTCTATCCGGATTCAGCCAACCAGTACCTCGACCCCACGCCGATGCTGGTGTATAGTCTGGAGTATGACCTGCCGCTGGTTGAAAAGAGCAACATCAAACTCAGCAACTATGCCGAACTGGCTGTGATAGACGGGTATGGCAAAGGATTGATCTTTCCCGGCTTCAGCCTGCGCTGGCTGATCTTCGACACCAAACTGGAGCTGAGGAATTTCAGTTCACGCTTCCTGCCTGCTTATTTTAACAACCTCTATGACGAACAGCGCTGCGAAGTGGTGGATCACAGCGCGGTGTCGGAAAACGGGCGGCGCATCTATTCTTTGACCACCAAAGACACCATGCTGGACGGGATCAAAGCCAGCATTGGCTGGTTTGCCTATCTCAAAGTGAACATCGCCAATTTTGCCTATCTGAAATGCGCTTACCAGGACCTGTTCGGAGATGAAAGCATCCCGGGGAAGTCCCTCTGGGCCAAGCTTACATTTATGCCGGAGAAGTTTCCCAGATTGCGGGAAGCCTCACTCTACTATGCCCAGACGGACGTGGCGGAACTGGATCTGAAGTATCCCCGCAACACCAATTCACGGGTGGCCGGACGCATCGTGTATGGCTATAATGACTATTACAACCTCATCTGCAGATACGCGGAGATCTATACCGACCTGAACGGGGATGGCAAAATCAGGGGCAGTGAAGAGACGGTGGAAACGATTACTTTTGGAGTGGAGTTTCAGTTTTAAGCGGCGGCACCGTGGCAGCCCAGAGCCTTGCTGAACCGCTCAGGGAATAGGGGCCGGTATCGGCGCTGACAAAGGCAGAGCCACCCCGCGATAGTTCAAGCTCCACAGCTTCCGCCCTAAGCGTGGCAGCACCTTCCAGACACAGCAGGATCACCGGCATCTGCCTGGTGTCAAGGACCAAAGACCCGCCTTCCAGGCTGATGGCGCTCAGGGAAAACTCCTCCGCGGGCGACTCATAGGTGAGCAATTCCGCGCTTTCCTGACGGCAGGGAAGCGAGGCTGGATAATAGGGAGAGAAGTCCAGAATCCTCGCCAGTTCCTCTATATCCATGTGTTTGGGTGTTAGCCCCCCTCTCAGCACGTTGTCTGAATTGGCCATCAGCTCGAGGCCGGCGCCGCGCAGATAGGCGTGTGGTATTCCGGGGCCTAAAAAGACCGCCTCTCCCGGCTGCAGGAGGCGCAGATTGAGATAGAGCGGCGCAAGCGCCCCGATATCGCCCGGATAAGCATCCAGGAGGAGGAGCACAGTTTCGCGGGTCAGCGAGGGAAGACCGGCATCCTCCGCCAGGGCCTGGGCCAGGTGCCGCAACACCACGCCAGCCCGCTCCTTGGGAAGCGTAAGTATCTGTATCATTAACAACTGGAAGCTGCGTTGATCCCCGAATTTGGCAAAAGCGCCAAAGGTGGAGAAAAAGGAGTCCAAGCCCAAAGACCGGAAATCGCGGCAGATATCGGCATAAGCACGGAATCCGCAAAGCATGGTGAACGGCGTGAGCGCGCAGATAAGTTCCGGCTTGTGGTTGTCGTCCCGGTAGTTGCGCTGAGGGGCATCCGGGGGAACTCGCAGGGCATTCTCGCGCGCGAAGCCAAGCCTGGCCTGGGCTTTGGATGGATGCGCCTGGATGGACAGAGGCGACTCGGCAGCCAGCACCTTGAACAAAAAGGGCAGTCTGCCATCATAAAACTGCTTCGCTTTTCCCAGAATAGCCTCGGGATTGGAGGCAATAAACTTATCCAAAGGTATCTGCTGATCCGCTATTCCGAGCAAGGAAGGCGCTTTGGGGTGTGCGCCCAGCCACAGCTCTGCAACTGGCCTGGCATCCGGTTCGGAGCTTCCCAGCAGTGCGGGGATGTAATCAGGCGATCCCCAATCGTAGTGCTGCACAGGGTTATCCAGTCTCCAGACGGGCATAGTTTCAATCTCCCTGGGAGTTAAGCCGGGCCTCCAGGAGCTTCAGAACCGGCGTGAGCCTGAAGTAGCGTTTGGCTATCGCCAGGACCTCCCTGGCTCTTTTGGCATAACCCCGTTGCACAAGCAGGCGCACCAGTTCTTCATAGAGGCCAACATCATAAGGATTGAGCTCCAGGCCCTGTTCCAAAATCGGTATTCCCCGCTCCGGCAGACCGATCTGGACGGCGCATTCGGCATATACCCGCAGGTGCTCCGAAAGATTGATCTTCCCCAACTTAGTGTAGGAAACGAACGCGTTGTAGGCGTAGAGCCAGTTTTTCATGCGGGCATAGGTAAGGGCCTTGAGCAGCAGCAGATGCCTGTGGTTGCCGATCTTGGCTTCAGCCCTCTGGATATACTGGTACGCGGAAATATGGTCGCCCACCCGCAGAAGCTGTTCGATCAGCAGAAAGTAGATGAAGGGGTTGTTGTCGATCATATCCAGAAGCTCGCACATGATATCAATGCTTTCTTCATGCCGGTACATATAAGCCAGGGCCAGGGCTTTGTTGTAGCGCACATCGGGATGGGGGTTTTTGATCTGATCGTAATAGACGATTGCCAGATCATAATCCCCCTCGGCAAAATAGCTGTTGCCGATGATCAGCTTGAGATGGTCATCTTCTGGGGCGAGACGCAAGGCAGATTGATAACACTTGATAGCTTTGTCGAAGATCTGGCGGGTCTGATAGAAATTGCCCAGCACGATCAAAGCCCGCGGATCGTCGGGATTCTCATCCACTGCCTGATTGAGCAACTGCACAGCGTGAAGCCAGTTCTGCTTCATCAGAGTTTCAGCCCGCAGCAGCAGGTTTTGCAGTTCTTTGTCACCCATCGGAGCGCCTCCCCCTGTCCATCAGGCTGATGCCTCGCGGAAGGGCAGGCATTGCCAGGCTTTGAATCTCAAACAACGTATCGTATGCCATGCTCAGCGGATATCCTTCATTATTTCTTCTATCGCCCGCAGCAGTTGGGTGTCGCGTCCGGCGATCTTGTCTTCCGGGCTGATCTCGACCAGGATGTCAGGAACCGCCCCGTTCCCCTCCATGTTGGTTCCATCCATCCTGTACCAACCGGAGCCGGGAAGGCGCATGGAGGAACCGTCCATCAACTCGTATTCCCAGGTGCCGATCACGGAGCCGCTGGAAGGCATGCCCACCAGCTTGCCCAGCTTGAGCTCCTGATAAACAATAGGAAAAATTTCCCCGTCGGAAAAAGACCCCTCATCCACCAACACGATGCTGGGCCTGGTCCAGGCGCGGCGGGGCTCCTGAATGCGTTCCTGGCTGTAGCGGCGCGAAGTGGAGTAGGCATAGGGAGTTTTGTTGAGCAGGGAAATGATCCGGTCGTGGATGTGTCCTCCGGTGTTGCCCCTGACATCGATGATCAGGGCTTCTTTGTCGGCGTTGTCGCGGAACAGGTCGCGGAAAAAGTTGTCATAGTCGCGGCTGCCCATGGATGGGATGTGGATGTAACCCACCCTGCCCTGGGTCATTTCACGCACAGTGGCTTTGCTGGTTTCCACCTGGTTGTCGTAGTAGAGACGGCGGTTTTCACTCCAGTTCAATCCGGTGAGGACGGCAGTCTTCTTCACGCCGTTGGAGATGTAACCCAAAGTGATACGTTTGCCGACTTTATCCAGCATGAGGGAGTCAACAGGCGTCCGGGACGTGATGTCCACCCCGTCTATGCTGGTGATGATGTCTCCGGCCTTGACGTTATAGAGGGTGGCAAGCCTGGACGCGGGATACACTTTGCCGATCCTGATGCCGGCAGGCAGGCGGGTGGCATAATCCAATTCAACACCCAGCCAGGCTTGCTGGCGGCTGGGATCGCTCTTGTCCCTCCGGGGATAGAAACCGGTGTGGGAAGCGTTCACATCTCCGATCATTTCGTTCACGATGGTAGCAATGTCGTTTATCGATCTTGCCTTTTGGGCAAAGGGGTGGTATAGTTTGTATTGCTGCTGCCAATTCTTTCCATGCATGTTGGGATCGTAGAAATTGAGGCCAAACCTGCTCCAGACTTCTTCAAAGACTCTGGTGTTGAGCAGGCTGACGTCGTAGCGGTAGTCAAACTCGGTCTTGATCTCCCCTTTTGAGCCTTTTTCTGTGTTGTAATAGAGTATTTTTCCGTCTTTTACGTAGTAAATTGTGCCTTTCACCCAGGTTACGGCGCCAATATCTGCCCCCAGATCAAATTCCTTTTTGCCACCTGCTCCGTAGATGTTGATTTTTCGTAGTTCGGCGTTGCGTTCACCACCCCTATTTTCAGCGATGTACCAAAATGTGCTGTCGCTGATGACCTTTTGCACGTACAGATATTGCTCCGTGTCGCTGACAACGGGATACAAGCGCTTTTCGATCCCATCCCAAAGGATTTGCAAGTCCAGCGGTTTGGCGGGTTCCTTCTGAGCAGGTGTTGGTTGATCTGTTTTATCCTGTTTGGCTTCCGGGGAAAGATCAATATCCAGAGTCCTTTCTTCTTCTATGACCCGCACACTGTCAGTTTCAGCCGCGAAGATCTCCTTCCAGTTGTCCACTTCCAATTCAAGCTCATCCCTGGCCACAAGGTCCAGGCGGAAGATGCCTCCGCTGCGGGAGATCAGGATGGACTTGCTATCCGCTGTCCAGGTCAGCTTACTGATCCAGCTATCGTCATTCATAATCTTGCGGTGGGAATCACGAGCAACATCATAAAGCCAGAGCTCGCGCATCCAGACGTCTTCCCGGGTGGTGGCATAGACGGCGTAATCTCCGCTGGGATTGAAGGCAAGATTGCTTACCACGGGGCGGTTGACAGTAAGCGGGCGAATGTTGGCAAGGTCTTTGTCCGCTATGGCTATCCTGCCGCTGTAACGTTCATCGCCGTAGAAGATCACCCATTTCCCGCAAGGGTCTTTGGTAAATCTCTCCACTGCCAGTTTGTCCTGACCAAACCACTTCAGTGGCTGCACCTGCATAGACGTGCTGTCGCACTTGACCGTGAACAGCTTGTCCCTCCCATCATCTAAAAACTGGAACAGCAGAGTACGGTTGTCATCCAAAAACTCCAGATCACCCAAGCTGGCTTGATTGAAAGTGACTTGCCTGACCTCACCTCCTTTGCGTGGCATGAAGAAGGTGTCATATTTGTGCCGGAAAGCTACCAACAACTCGTCCGGGGAGATCGCGAACGAGCTGAACTCGTTGCGCATGCGCTCCTGACGGATGTTTTGCTGCCAGAGGTCCTGAGGTATCTCGATCTTCAATTCGGAGGCATGGCTGTTTTCATCAAGCTTCCAGATGCGGTTAAAGTACTCAAAGACCAGTCTGTCGTTTTGCCTGGCCACGGAAATATCCCTGGCTGACCAATCCTTGAGTTCGGTTAACTGCTGAGCCTTGGAGAAATCTCCGTTTGTAACTCGGAAAACCTGGAAACGTTCGCCATCGGAAGCGCAATAGAACAACACATTCCTGCCTGCTTTGGCTTGCGCGTGAGACCAGCGGGGATATCGTTCCGTATAGGGGGTGTTGGTCAGTCTGGAGTATTTTTTGCTCGTGATATCCAGCCTCCACAAATCACCCGCCACGCTGCCCTGGTATGATTCCCTGTAGGGGTCTCCCCTGCGGTTAAAAACAATGCTCTTATTGTCTGGAGACAGGCTGGCATAGCGGTCTCCAATCTCCGCGATCAGACTGGGGCGGCTTCCATCCAGGGGCACCTTGAAAAATGAATTGCCATGGGCAAGGCTGTATTTGGTGCAGAGCAGATTGGCGCCATCGGAGAACCAATCACATACGGAAAACGATTCTGCAATGATACAGCGAGAAGAACCATCTGTCGGATCGATCAGATATGGATAGGTGACGCCTTCACGGTTGGAATTGAAAGCGATCCATCTGCCATCCGGAGACCAGCAGGGACCCCATTCTGCAGCTTCCGTAGCCGTGAGCCGGCGGGCATCCCCTCCGTTGAAACTAACCAGCCAAAGATCGTCATCGTATTCAAAGCATACAGTGGTTCCATCGGGTGAAATAGCCGGATCAGAGGGGAAATCCGGTTGCAAAGCCAGTAGTGAATAAAATACAGTCATCAGAATGAGAATCAGTGCTCTCTGCTTGGTCATTTTATGCCTCAGTCTTTTTCTTGAATTTGCAGTCCTCTTTGGGGGCTGCTGATCTGGTATTCATGTTTTAAAATCCTTATCATAACCGGCGGGTACACTTCCTGGCCAATCACCAGGCTGACGCGCTCAGTTTGCGGCCGCTGCAGAAATTGGTTCAGGTCTCTGTCGAGTTCAGTTTCGCAGACACTGATCTTGTTTTCAACAGCAGCTATCTGTTCCGCGTTGCCCTGGGGATCCTGTTTGAGATGAAGCAGTTCTTTGGTGAGATGCAAAAGCAGCACCTTGTAGAATGGGCTTATCGTAATCTCCAACTCTGTGTTGCGCCCATCCCTGGCTCCCAGTCTTGCCAGTCTTACATCTCCACAGCTCTCTGTGTGTCCTCCGCTGATCTCGCCATCTTCTGAACGGATACCCCGGTCCGCGACTATCTCACTGTCCAGAACCTGCCCGGTAAATTCCAGGGTTCCCCGGCAAAGGACTCTGGATAACTCAATACTCTCACAGCGTAGGTCGCCCATGACCTCCAGACCGGGTTGGCGGCAATCCAAAATCTGACCTTTGACCAACAGGTTTCCCTCGCAATAGATGCTGCTGTCACTCAGCTTGCCCTCAATGCTTAGGTTACCTGCCGCCACTATCCTGGCCGAGACTACATCGCCTTTGATCATCAGCCCGACCGGTGTCCGTAAAACCCCTTCCGAGGCGGTCACATCGCCATCTACGGTTAGCTCGTCGAGGATGCTGATTCTGCCCTGATCATCAACCTGCACAAAGCCCGCTTTCAGAGCAAGATACTGGTGGCTGGATTCCGAGTATTCAACGTTTCCACCAACAAGTTCGCGGGCAGACTGGGCATCGAAATCCTCCACCTGCAGCATTTCACCATAGATATCATAGATGGAACCCTGGCGGTCGAAGATATTGCTGCTGTAATCCGCCAGCACAGTACCCTCTTCGATGCAGGCCAGGTTGCCCAGATTAGCGGGTGTGATCACACCTGAAAAACTCTTGGCCTGCTCCAGATCAAAGTAATAGTTGAGTTTGGATTCGCCTTTGACCCTCTCACAGACCGCAATCGGGAAAGGAGTATTGAAGTCCTTCTCCAGCCCGTGTTTGCGGATATAACGCAGCGCTTCTTCAAACCCAGTCTTGATGCCTGCTTCATCGATCAGAGCCAGAATCTCTTCCTCGTCGATCAGGTTGTCGCGGTCTTGAAGCGTGAGCCAGGCTGAGAGGCGGTCGTCCCGCAGTTCCAGCTTGATGGTGCCTTTGGGATTAGTTAAAATCTTACTCATTTTCGATTCCTATGAGATTGATTTGACGATTGTGCGTGCCGTCCCGGCGATAGGAAAAGTGCCGCTGGGATTCGTAGGTGCAGGTATGGTCTTGTTCTATATTTTTGAAAGGAACTCCTGCCTGAAGCAGCTGCCTGAATACACACAAACGGATGTCCAGATGCCAGGGACGAAAGCTCTGGAATGCTTGATCCAGATCCTGCAAACTGGCATTGAATTGCTGCCAGACCTCCTCGCTCACCGGATAATGCTCGCCACAAATCCCAGCTCCAATATGGGCTACTACATCCTGGGGTTCCACATTGTAGTGCTGCTTGAGCGATGCCACAGCTTTGCCCACAATGTTTTTCCGTGTTCCTTCCCTGCCGCTGTGCACTGCTCCCACAGCGCGGGCTTTGATGTCATGCAGCAACACCGGCGTGCAGTCGGCAGTGCGGATCAGCAGATATTGACCGGGAATGTCCGTTACCATGGCATCCGCAGCATCTATCTGGGGATGGGTGCCAAATCCAGCTCCGCAATCTGCCTCAGAACACACATACACCAAGTCGGAATGGATCTGTTCGGCAATCACCACCCGGGAGGTAGGTATAATCTTGTCCCCCACCTGAAAATCGCTCTGCTCACGCATAATACTGCGGTAATCTGGCTGTATGTCCCCCAAGTGCAAAAAAATCTTCATTGTTCACTCACTGACAGACCCAAGGCTGGAGTTTGCCGGTAGATTTCGGTGTTCTTGTTGTGGATCAGCATCCTAACTATATCCCTCACCAATAGAGGTATCTTGCGCAAAGACAGGAGCGACCAGATCAGGCAGGCTAAGGCGCAAAGCCCCAAAGCGATCTGGGCTCCCAGACTGCTGGCTTGGGCGGCGGGCAGGCCCACCTTCACTGCTAACAGGGTTCCCAGGCTGCCGGACAGCGTTCCGATCAGCAAGTTGCCAAAGGGCGAAATGGAGCCAAAGGCCATGGTATAAACGCTCATCACCCTGCCATGCATCTTTTCATCCACCACACTCTGGATGATAGTGTTAGTGGCTATCATCTGCGTGGTCATACCAAAGCCGGTGAACAGCATCAGCCCCATGCTGAGATAGACGTTGGTGGAAAGCGACAGGGCTATCAACGACAAACTGCCAATAATACCAGAAAAGACCAACAACTGGGGCAGCCCTTTAATCGTCTTGCGCGAGCCAAGGAACAGCGCCCCTGCCAAGGCGCCTATTCCCACACAGGACATCAAAGCTCCCTGGGTGCCTGAATTGCCTTTCAGTACATCACGGGCGAAGATAGGCAACAGAGTGGCATAAGACAAGCCAAAGAGAGTGTAGAAACTCAAATTCAAGACCAAAAAACGGATTGGCACACTTTTCCAGCTGTATTTCCAGCCTTCAAGGATCTTGGTCAGCACGGGTTCATTTTTAGCCTGCCTGGGAGGATAATCTATCTTCATGAACAGCAGGGACACGATCACAGCCAGATAGGTAGCAGAGTTAATCGCGAAGCACACACCTTCCGAGAAGACTATGATCAGCGCGCCGCCAATGGCGGGCCCCACCAGACGCGCTCCGTTGAACATGGCAGAATTGCTGGCAATGGCGTCAGGTAACAGCGTTCGCTTATTAACCAGGTCCTTTACAAAAGTCTGCCGGATGGGCGCGTCGATAGCCTCAATGCAGCCCATTAAGAGGCTTAAACACAGGATTGGCCACAGCCTTCCGGGGTTTATATATTCCGTCAGGGTGGCTAAAGCGAGCAGACCTGCCTGTATCATGTAAGCGGTTTGGGTAAGCACGAGTGTGTGATGGCGGTTCCATTTATCCGCAAAAGCGCCAGCAAAAGGGCTGATAAAGAGGGTGGGAATCATGCTGAGAAAACTGACCAAGCCAAGCAGAAAGTGCGAATTTGTGATCCGATAGACAAACCAGCCCATGGTTACCCTTTGAACCCAAGTGCCGATCAGTGAAACACCCTGACCCATAAAGAACAGCCGATAGTTTCTTATCGACAGCGATGCGAAGGGAAGCTTATAATCTGTTCTCACAAGATGAACCTGGACAGATCTTCGTTTTCAAGCACCGGCAGCAGTTTTTCCCTCACTCTGGCATCGGTGATGCGCACTCTGGCCAGTTTGGGATCGGGCAGGTCAAACAGCTCTTCTTCCAAAAGCGAGTTCATTATGGTATGCAGCCTGCGGGCTCCAATATCCTCCAATCTCGAGTTGGCCAGAGCGGCGTAACGTGCTATCTCCCGGATTGCTGGCTTGCTGAAGCTGAGCTTGGACCCTTCCGCTGCGAAAAGCGCCGTGTATTGCTTTACCAGAGAGTTCTCCGGTTCCAGAAGGATGCGCTCGAAATCATTCTGGTCAAGGCTGTGCAGTTCGACCCGCAGGGGAAACCTGCCTTGCAATTCAGGAATCAGATCGGAAGGCTTGGCTGTGTGAAAAGCCCCCGCTGCGACAAACAGGATATGCGAGGTGTCGATCGGGCCAAATTTGGTGGGCACCTGCGAGCCTTCCACGATAGGCAGCAAATCCCGCTGCACTCCGCTGCGGGAGACATCAATCCCTCCTCCTTTCTCCACCGCCGCGATCTTGTCCAGTTCGTCGATGAAAATAATGCCCCTGTTTTCCACAGCATTTTTTGCTTCTTCCAGCACTTTTTCCTTGGGCACCAGGCGTTCGGCTTCCCTTTGGGTAAAATATTCCACGGCCTGCGCGACAGTCATCCGCATCCGCTTGGTTTTCATTGGTCCGGGGAAGATACTTGCCATCACCTCACTGACGTCAAAATCAAACATTTCCAGGCTGATGCCGGGTTGCAGCTCAAACTCGTTGTGTTCTGGTTTGAATTCGATCTCTTTATCGTCCAGTTTCCCCGCCAATAGTTTGTCCATCAACTTATCACGCAGGGTCTTCCGCCGTGCTGCCTCTGCGGACTTGAGGTTTGGATTTGCCTTTCCGGAAGCTCCGTGTACCAGAATATCCAGAACCTTTCCGATAGCCAGAGCTGTGGCGCGTTCCTCGCAATCCTGAAGCATCTGCTGGCGAATCTGGTTTACGGAATTGTTCATCAGTTCCCTGACCATAGATTCCACGTCTCTGCCAACATAGCCAACTTCTGTGTACTTGGACGCCTCCACTTTGATGAAGGGGGCATTGGCAAGGCGCGCCAGTCTTCTGGCAATCTCAGTCTTGCCCACGCCTGTGGGTCCAATGAGGATAATGTTGTTTGGCATGATCTCGTTTTGCAGTGCCTCTGGTGTTTGCTGTCTGCGCCAGCGGTTGCGCAGAGCGATGGCAACAGCCCGTTTTGCCTCCAACTGCCCTATAATGTATTTGTCGAGTTCCTCCACTATTCTGGCAGGAACCAGCTCAGGTGATATCTGCATCAGACTTCCTCGATCATGGTGTTATTATTTGTATAGATACAGATGTCTGCAGCTATGCGCAAAGCTTCTCCGATCAAAGTGCGGTTGGACAGTTTGCCATTCGCAGCCAGCGCCCGGGCTGCTGCCAGAGCATAAGAGCCGCCGGAACCTATGGCTATTATGCCATCGTCAGGCTCCAACACATCTCCAGCTCCGCTGATCAACAGTATTGCACTGCTGTCTCCGGCTACCAGCATGGCATCCAGACGCCTCAGCACCTTGTCTGTCCTCCACTCCCGGGCAAGTTCAACTGCGGCTTTGCGTAAATTGCCCTTGTTTCCTTTCAGACGCTCTTCAAATTTCTCAAACAGCGTAAAGGCATCCGCAGTCGCGCCCGCGAAGCCGACCAGCACCTTGTCGTTGTAAATGCGCCTGATCTTTACCGCTTTGGACTTGAGCACCGTATCGCCCAGAGTCACCTGCCCGTCTCCTCCGATGCAGGTGTGGCCATTGCGGTGGATCCCGATGATGGTTGTTCCCCTGATCTGGCTCACTGTTTCGCCTCCCCAGCCTCTTCGGCCTCCGAAGCTGCTTTTTTCTTGGCCAGTTTTTCGCTGTGCTCAAAACGCATCTCTCTGGCCTTGGCATACTTGCTTTCGATTAGAGCTTTTTCTTCATCACCCACGCGATCCAAAATGATCTTGAATATTCTGTCGGTGCCCAGGGTTTCTTTTTCAATCAGTATACCTGCCATTTCGTGCAGCAGGCTTTCGTGTTTTCTCAGAATATCCAGCGCGGTCTGATAGGCTTGGGCGATGAATGCGCGGATTTCGCTGTCCACCATCCCGATTGTCTCGTTGCTGTGAACGTCGCGGCCAACAAGTTCCTTGCCCAGATACACTTCACTTGTGTTTTTGCCGATCGTCATGGGGCCAATCTTGTCGCTCATACCCCAGGTGCACACCATTTTCTTGGCGATTTCGGTTACCCGTTCCAGGTCATTGCCGGCACCGGTGGTGAGTTCGTTGAACACAATCTCCTCCGCGGCACGGCCACCCAGTAGCTCCGCCATAATCTGTTCCAGATAAGACCGCGAATAACCCGTCTTATCGGTCTGCAAAAAGTGGGTTGCGCCACCGGTAAAACCCCGGGGGATGATCGAGACCTTATGCACCGGGTCTGTCTTTTCCTGAAACACGCTGGTCAATACATGGCCAATCTCGTGATAGGCGGTGAGTCTTTTATCTTCTTCGGGAATCACCCGGCTCTTCTTTTCCTTGCCCAATATCAATTTGTCCTTGGCTTCCTCAAAGTCGCCCATACCTATGCGATGCTTGCCGTGGCGGGCGGCTATCAGCGCGGCTTCGTTGACAATGTTCGCCAAATCCGCCCCGCTGAAACCAGGAGTTCCCCGGGCAATTATTTCCAGATTCACGTCTTTGGCCAAAGGCACTTTGCTGGAGTGGACTTTCAGGATTTCGGTGCGGCCTTTGATGTCGGGCAGGTCCACCGTCACCTGTCGGTCAAATCTTCCGGGACGCAGCAGAGCAGGGTCCAGGATATCCGGACGGTTGGTAGCCGCGATAATGATCACTGCTTCGTTGGGCTCGAAACCGTCCATTTCCACCAGCAGTTGGTTCAAAGTCTGCTCGCGCTCGTCGTGTCCACCACCCAATCCGCTGCCGCGATGCCTTCCCACCGCGTCGATCTCGTCGATAAAAGTGATGCAGGGAGAGTTCTTTTTGGCTTGTTCAAACAAATCTCTCACCCGGGCGGCGCCAACACCCACAAACATCTCTACAAAATCGGAACCGCTGATGCTGAAGAAGGGAACCCCAGCTTCACCGGATACCGCTTTGGCCAGCAAGGTCTTACCCGTGCCCGGACGCCCCACCAGCAACACTCCCCGCGGAATCCTTCCCCCCAGACGCTGGAACTTTTTGGGATCCTTCAGAAACTCCACTATCTCCTGCAATTCTTCTTTGGCTTCATCCACTCCGGCGACATCCTTGAAGGTGACCTGGCTCTTGCTGCCTTCATGCAGACGCGCCCTGCTCTTGCCGAAACTGAAGGCTTTCGAGTTTTGATTGCCCATGCCCCGCAGGAAAAAGAACCACAGCCCGATCAACAGGATAAAGGGGAAAATATAGGACAGGATGCCACCCCAGACCGACGGCTTTCTGGTGATTATCGTCACATTTCCGGCTACAAGTCTATCGATAAGATCAGGATCATCGAAAGGCATCACGGTATGGAACTGATTGCCCTTTACATCCTTGTAAAGGATGTCCCGCTGGGTGAACTCGGTCGTGGTCACTTCACCCCGCTCCACCTGTGCAATGAATGTGGTATAATCTCTTTCCTTGACTTGTTGGCGGGAATTGCGCCAGGTAAAGAAAAACAGCAGCGCCAACAGCAGTATGATAATGATCAGAGTGTACGATCCCGAAGCTTTTTTGGGAATCTGCTTCCCCGGAGATATGTTAGGCGGGGTTTTGGTCTCGCCCGGTGTCTGATCTGGTCCTGGCGCTTTATGTCTTTTGGTAATAAAAATACGCAACGCACTGATCACCGAGATTGCCAGCAAGGCCAGTATGAACCATCTGATCATAGACCCGAACTCCCGCAGGGCGGAGCCAATGGCTCCTTGCTCCTGATGAGGCAGTGGGGAGGTAAGTGAGTCGATATTGTTGTTAGCCGGCCTTTGCCCGTTTGTATTATCAGCCGAACCTGCCAGTGGATGTTCCTGAGCCAGGCTGTCACCGACCGGGAAAGCTGGCGATGTAGTATTGCTTTGGGCCATGATTAGCTGCAACCACAGCAAGGCCAGGCAAAATATCAGTATTCTCTTCATTTATACAACGATTCCTTCAGTATCCCGATATACGGTAGATTCCGGTATTGTTCGTTAAAATCCAGCCCATAGCCCACCACAAATTCATCGCTGATCTCAAAACCCACATACTCAAATGAAACATCCATTTTATGGGAAGCTGGCTTGTCCAGCAATACACAGGTGCGCACACTCGCCGGATTATGTTGCAGCAGATAGTCGCGTATGTATTGCAGGCTCAATCCTGAATCCACAATGTCTTCCACCACGATCACATCCCGTCCGCAGATATCGATGTCGATATCTTTACGGATTTTTACCACTCCCGAGCTGGAAGTGCCGGAGCCATAACTGGATATGGCCAAAAAATCAATCTCCACGGGGATGCTGATGCTGCGAACCAAATCCGAGAGAAAGATAAATCCCCCTTTCAGTATTCCGATCAGCACCGGTATGGAGTCTTTATAGTCACTGGCTATCAGCATACCCATTTCCCGAATCCGGTTTTGGATTTTGAATTCATCGAAAAGCACATCAGATAGATCACAGTTCATCCGATTCATTATCGTCTCCATATTTCTTGATTCTGCTGGCAGCCCGCTTTGGCTTTGCGTGCACCAATTCGGCAGTTACATGCAGATAGCGCTGGCTGCCGGAGTCCATCGCGACCCGGGCATCCAAACGGTGGCCAACGACCCAAAATATCTTTTCCCCATCGTCAAAAAGCGGGACTAAGTCACGCTCAAATTTGGGGACTTTCTGGTCAATAAAAAACTCTTTCAGCCTTTTTTGCTGCTTCATCCCCAAGGGAATGAAACGGTCTCCCTCCTGGCGATTGCGTATCGTGAAGGGGAAACGCACCTTGTCAGCATCCAGATAGACCCTGAAGCCTCCCTCCTCCCGTTTTTTGGGCAGGACTTTAAGGATTTTGAATGAGAACCTGTAGTTACCATAGACAGCTCTGCTGCGATCCTCTTCCACGCTGAGAGGTTCCGGGATGGAAGCAAGCTGTTCCGAGCCGCTCAGAGTGAGTTCCCGATACTGTTTTCTCACAAATACCTTGTTTCCAAGCCGGGTTTGTTTGGAGCCCGAGCTGCCGGTCAATCTGATAATCTCCTCAAATCCATGTATGAAAAAATCCTGCTCGCTCGCGCCTATGCAGGCCATGGCAGCCTTTACCACATAATACTGCTCCACTCTGCTCAGTTTATCCAGCTTATCCAACGAGAGCGTGATGGCTTCGGCGCTCTGCTCAAGTACAGTTCTTTTCAGATTCTTCTGCGCTTGTGCCTTCAGCAGTTGTTCGGTTTCCAGGAAGATTTTTGCCTGTTCGCTCAATTTTTCCACAGCAGCGGGATTGATGCTGTCGATGATCAGCGGCAACAAATCATTGCGTATCTTGTTGCGGCGGTAACTATTATCGCTGTTGCTACTGTCTTCCCTCCAGGGAACCCCCTCCTCTGTCAGAAGATCCACCAATTCCTGTTTGGAAAAGCAAAGCAGGGGGTGAATCACCACGCCGGAAGAGGGTTTGATGCCTGCCAGACCGTTGATGCCTGCACCCCGCAAGAGATTCATCAGCATCGTCTCGGCCTGGTCGTTTTTATGGTGGGCAGTGGCAATGCGGTCAAATCTATACAGTTCAAGTATCTCGCGAAAAGCGGCAAAGCGTTTTTTCCGTGCTTGGTTTTCCAGGCCCTCCCGCTTGTCCAGCTTGATCTTTCTCACTATCAGGGGGATATTCAGGGACAGGCAAATCTGTTTGACCAGTTCCACATCAGCATCGCTCTCCGCACCCCGGAGCTGATGATCAACATGCACTGCCAGCAGTGTGATTTGCATCTGCGCCCGCAGTCGGGAAAAAAGCTGCAACATCGCCACAGAATCTGCTCCGCCCGAACAGCAGAGCAATATCTTCGCGCCTGCGCAAAACAGCTCTTGATCCTTTACGTATCTATGCAGCTTGGCAAGGGCTTGATCCAGCTTTCGCATATCAGCTCCTGAAAATAGTTTTTGAGATAGTAAGTATTTTTGCCATGCGAACCTTGTCAAGTCGCTTTTTTAGCCTGCCTTTTCATCTAAGCGGAGCAGATGGGGGTTAAGAGCAGGTAATTGGTTTATTCCAAACAACAAGTTAGTTAGATCATTTGTTACATATAGGATACAGTCCTATTCGGTAAAGGGAATACAGGATGCCGGATTTCAAGAGGTATTTCATTCAGCGGTGAGGACAGGAGAATCTGTTCGATAGAGATTGAGTACCCTGTTATAACTGTCTTGATTTTAACGAAATAACCTCCCTGCCATACTTGCCTCAGAGAAGATAAAATGCTTACTTTCCCGTTTTGTTTCATAGCTCTCTCCTTTGCTGCTACAGGCTTTGGTGCCATCATCCTTAGGTCATCCTTATAAATTATAAGGTTGACCCCAGGAAGATATAGACATATCTGCCTCACGCGCGCGAGGGCCAAAAAAAGCGCCCCGGAATCCAGGGCGCTGTATTCTTTGTTGGTGAGGGTTATTTCATTATCACCAGTTTCCTGGTATCTTTCAGGGAGGGGGTGTCCAGCTTGTAGAAGTAGATACCGCTCGCGCAGTCCGCTCCTCTGCTGTCACGTCCGTTCCATTTGATCAACTGGTTTTCGCCAGAGGTAACCTGATAGGTCCTCACAACCTGGCCAAGGACATTGTAGATGGTCAGGGTGCCTGTCTCGCCATTCTTCACGCTGAAGTGGAAATTGGTCTCCCCGCCCACTTTGAAGGGGTTGGGGCCGCCACTCAGGAAGGGGGTGATCACAGGTGCCTGGCCGGATGTTCCGGGCACAGTCACGCTGACCGGGCCAAAGAAGTTGTTGGAGTTGAATTCGATCGCTTCCAGCCAGTAGTAATAGGTATGGCCTGCTTCCACTTCGTAGTCGTAGTGGTTGTAGTTCTGAGTCTGGGTGGTATTGCCGGCGGCGATCATCTGCGGGGTAATGTTGATCATGTTAGCCTGTTCCTGACTCTCACTGCGATAGACCCGGTAACCGAACATATTGTTTTCGGATTGGCTGACCCACTTGATGTTCACATAGTTATCAGCCGCGAAAATGGCTGTGAAACCGGTAAGTTCAACCGGCGTGGGCTGTTCCCAGTAACCGAGGAAGTCGGTGGCATAGTTCGTGGTTATCGAATGGAATGTCACTGATTCTGGCAGCCAGTTAGTGTATCCATCACACACAACGCTGTATGTGCCAGCCAGGAAAGGCAGGTTGTTGCCCAAGCCGAAGATGTAGGGCGTATACACTCCCAATGGAACATCGTCCCGATAAATCTCCGCTCCCAGATCATGGGGATCGTTGAAATCGGGAACCGGGCTCGGGAATACATAGCCATTGCTGACATACCAATCGAGATCGAAAGCGTTCACCTCATAGATGAAACCAGTCTGATCGGGAGACACAATGATCTCGAATTCATAGCTGGAGGACAGAGGTGGAACACCGTCATCTGTCGCGGTTATGGTGATCAGATTGGTTCCGATCATGGCTGCCGTGGCCGTCACACCAAGCGTGAAGGTCAGGGTATTCGCCGGTACGATATTATAGCTCATCGGTATGTTATGGGTTATGGTCGCATTGGTAAGTTGGCCAGCTTCAGGAGCAATGACGGTAACTTCGAAGCTCCAGACATCGCCGACGGTCAATTCGACAGGGGACTGCGGAACAGTAACAAAGACGGGGGCAACGTTGGCAGCTTCGGCACCAGTGTTAAAGAGGAACAGCTGGCAATCCAACCAGTCCACACCGTCGGGATTGTTGAATGGGCCGTCATAATCTGTTCCGGCATGGTCAAATCTGCCAATCTGCGCGTATTCGACGTTGTCGCCTTTGTTGATACCGACAGTAGCAGGGGATCCTCCGAAACCAACACTACCACCGGAGGCAGAACCAGTTGTCCATGCCATGTCGGCATAGCTGAAGGCAACGTTGTTTCCCAGTCCGATCTGGGGATCCGTTCCATCGCTGAAGATCAACTCAAAGGTGTTAAGCTTGTCGGAATTCTGGCTGTAATATCCAACATGATCCCAGATCACAATCATGCGGTTTGTTTCGATCTTGTAATATACGGCGCCCGCTCCACGGGTGTCCACGTCGGCAAAGAACGGCGCCAGCATGGGATAACCTGAGATGGGGAACCCCCAGGGAGTATAGCTGTACAAGCCCTGGTTAAAGGTAACGTTGCCGTTGTTGTTTACCCAACAGTAGGTGTAGGGTGTGCCATAAAGCATGAATGTAAAGGGCAAATCAATCCGAGAGGTATAGCCATCATCATTGGGAACCATGGCCAGGGTGAAAGTGTCATCGAGCGGAACAAGCAGTTCACACTGGTCTTTGGCTTGATTATCGACTTTTTGAAAGGGATGTGAAGGCTGGGGCGGGGTGACCTGTGCTTCAGGTGTGTAAACTTGGTTACTCTTCCAAACGCCATACTCCGGAGATTGGGGATTGACGTTCAGCGCGCTAATCCCCACATAGGTGAGGACTAAAAACATTGTGAAGACTACGAGTTTTCTCATAAATACCTCCTTGGTTTTTTAAACTCGGTGCCAAGTTAAACTATCGTGAATTTATGTCAAGTGTCTTTTTACTAACTTATCCAAAAACGCAAATTACCTTATAAATGTATTCAGATACACCCGTTCGCGTAATCTCATGTACCAATCATTATCACAATATATTGAATAATCGCAGATGACTTATGAATACCTGATTGATTCCAGATAGATTTAATGTGAAACCCCTATTTGCTAACTGGCGCATGAAAGACATCCTGCGCTGCCGCGTTTATTTCAGATAAAAGCAGAAAACGCCCTGGCGCTTACCAGGGCGTTAAATTCTGCGTGATAGACTTAAATAATTAGTCTACAATAACCAGTTTACGGGTTTCGTTCAGCGATGGAGTGCTGAGTTTGTAGAAATACACTCCGCTGGCGCACACGTTACCCTTGCTGTCTCTGCCATCCCATTTGATCAGCTGATTAGAGCCTTCGGTGACCTGGTGGGTCTTCACTACCTGGCCAAGGATGTTGTAAACGGTCAGGGTTCCAGTCTCTCCAGCTTTGACGCTGTAATAGAGGTTGGTTGAAGTACCAGCTTTGAAGGGATTGGGACCACCACTCAAGGAAGGAGTTATGATGGGAGTCTCGGTGGAGTGGTCTTCAATTCTAATGGTCACAGGATTGAAGAACTGGCTGCCAACCATATCCACGCTTTCCAACCAGTAATAATAGGTGTGTCCAGCCTCAATCTCAACATCGGTGTGCTGATAGATGGTGACATCACTTGAATTGCTGGCTTCGATCATGGTGGGGGTGATCAAAACTGCATCTGCTTGCACAGGTGTCTCGCTGCGATACAATCTGTAACCAAGCATAATAATTTCGGATTGGCTAACCCAGGTAAGTTTGACGCCTTGGGCATTGGCATCATACGTGCTGGTGAAGCTGTTCAAAGTAACGGGAGTAAAAACAGTGGGAACACCGTAGAAACTAAAACTAACATTCGCGCTAGTTGCATTGAAAGTAACAGCAACGGGAAGCCAGTCTATATATCCGGTTCTCTGAACGCTATAGTCTCCCGATGGATAATTGACAAAAACATGGGGTGTTTGATGTCCTGTAGGAAAGCCATTGAAGTATATCTCGGCACCAGTTCCTAAATTCCAATCAAGCTCTGCCGAAGTGACCACATCGAATGCTCTTATAGTCAAATTAGCGGCGTAAGCACCCGCACACATAAGGGCCAAAAAAATCAGGGTTACCATGAATTTTCTCATGGGTTCCTCCTTGCACTATTAATCTTGGGTTCTACATAAACGATACCGATTATCCTGTCAAGTTCTTTTTTCTACTTTTTACTTTGTTTGATTGCCAAGCATATACCGAATTGGAACTTAGGTCTAAAGAATCTCCTCATCTCTCCAGCTTTCTGATGGACGAAAGGGTTTCTCTCACTCAAGACATCACCATAAAGCACTTTTATCTGCTGCATCCCTCTCCATGTTCTGTATTGAGCTTCACCCTGGAAACCCTCTGTAGATGCAGCCGATCCAAGACAATACAGACATTGCAAAAACTTTTCCCTTTACAAAGCCACAGAGTCACCCAACTTGGTCAACGAGTACACACAATAACTAATGTAAGGAGAACATCATGCTGAAAGTGAATGAATACTTCGAAGGCAAAGTAAAATCCATCGCCGTGGAAAACACACAGGGAAAATCAACAGTCGGAGTGATGGATGTGGGGGAATTTGAGTTTGGCACAAACACCATCGAGCATATGACTGTGATTACCGGCTTGCTTACCGTTCTGCTGCCAAACGCCACGGAGTGGAAAGATTATCACGCGGGAGAAACTTTCGTAGTGCCCGCTAACACGAAGTTTAAGCTCAAAGTTACGCAACAGACAGCCTATCTCTGCCGTTACGAATAAGCTAAATCTATAGTAGTCAGATCATCTGGCGCGCGGGAGGGGCAGTTGCGTTACAGGCAGCTCCCAATGTTGCGGATCATGATTGAGCAACAGCCAGCCCTGCCTTTCCCGCAGCCGGGTGTAAATGTATTCTTTCGCAGCTGTGGTTTCCCGACGGCAAACATCATAGGCTGAAGTGATGGCCAGGGCAGTATGAAACAGGGTGGGGATGATGTCGGAGGCATAGATGTAGAATCCGTCTTCGGCTTCAACCTCGACGATCTGGCTGCCCACTGTGTGCCCTCCGGTAAGATGCAGCTTGACCCCGGGAGCTATTTCCTCGTCACCATTGACAAGTTCGTACCTGGCTCTGGCTTCCAACAGTGCCAACTGCTGCCCAAAATTATAGGAAGCCCGGTTTAATTCGTCAGGATCTTTGGCCATATTCCATTCGCTGGCCTGGATCCAGTGCCTGGCATGAGGAAAGGTCAGCCGATCCGCATCACCGAATCCGGTTACGACGCCGCCAGCGTGGTCAAAATGCAGGTGAGTCAGCACCACATCCGTCACATCAGTATCACTTATCCCCAGTTCAGCCAATGAAACAGGCAGCATGAATCCGGAAGGCCGATAGATATCTTTTTGCTTGTCGCTGAGGCGGTTGCCCAGGCCTGTATCCACCAGAATCACCCGCTCGCCCGCCAGGATAAGCAGTGAATTCAGATTCAGCTTCTTGCGGCGGCGTTCATCGACCTCGATCTTCCTGCTCCACAAAGCCCAGGGCAGAACCCCAAGCATGGCTCCGCCGTCTGTCCAGTAATCTCCGGCAAAAACTTTATGAATTCGGATTGGCGTCACTTTGCTTTTTGCGTTGTTTTGGTTTGGGTTTGGGATAATGTTTGCGGACTGGCTTTTTGGGTGTTTGGGAAAGCACTTCCTTCTCGCTCTGTTTGGCAGAAAAGACCACTATGCGCTTCATTTCGCCCTCACCCAATGTGAGAGTCTTAAGCTCCTTGTCCTTTTCCACAAAGCGGTGGATTATCCGACGGTCTGAGGCGTTCATCGGCTCGAGCGTCACGGGTTTCCCTTTAGCTTTGGCGCTTTTGATCTGGGGAAGATATTGTTTTAGAAAAGCGGCTTCTTTGCGTTCGCGGTAGCCATTGGCATCCAGGTAAATCCGGTCCATGTTCTTTTCGTCTTCAAAGACGCGATTGGTAAAATACTGCAAGGTCTCCAGCATGCTGCCGTTCTTGCCGATCAAAAATCCTGATTCCTTGCAGCCCTTCACTTCCACATGGATGGTTTTGCCTTCCTTATTGACAGCAACTGAATCGTACATGATGCCGATCTTGTGCAACAGGTTTTCGAAGAAGACTGCCACCCTCTCCTCTATGGAGGGCAGCTCAAAACGCACTACAGCTTTCTTGCTGGCGAAAAGTCCAAGGAAACCCGCCCTGGGTTTCTTGATAACTTCATATTTCAGCTCCCAGTCCATGATCTTGTGCTCTTGTTTGAATGAGCGGATCACCTGTTCCAGACTGGTGCCGGTTTTTTCGATATAGGTCATTGAATTTCCTTTGTTTTAAGTCTTTTTTGCAGATAGTACTGCTGCGCCACGCTCAGGATGTTGAACACGGTGTAATAGAGCACCAGGCCGGAGGGCAGGCCTTTAAAGATGAAGAACATCATGACAGGCATCAGCCAGGTCATCATCTTGGTGCTTTGCTGCATGGCTTTCTGCTTTTCGTCCATCTGATCCACCGCTGATTGGGAGGGCCTCATCATCAGGCTCTGCGCGATCATGAACCCAGCCATAATGATCGGCAGTATCCAGTAGGGATCAGGCTCGGACAGATTGAGCCAGCCCAGGAACGAGGCGTTGCGCATATCGATTGTGTAGCGCAAGACCGTGTAGAGAGCAAAGAAGATAGGCATCTGAAACAGCAGGGGTAGACAGCCGGACATGGGATTGGTGCCGGCTTCCTTATAAAGTTTGGAAAGCTCTATCTGCAGGGTTTTGGGATCGTTCTTATACTTCTTTTGCAGTTCCTGTATCTGCGGTTGGATGCGCTGCATCTTCAGATTTGAATCCATGCTTTTTTGGGTGAGCGGGTGCAGGATGATCTTGAGTATGACAGAGAAGATAATGATCACCACTCCATAGTTTTGGATAAACCTGTGCAGCCACTTGAGGAACCAGGCGATAATATTGCTCAGCCAGCGATACCAGCCTGCTCCGCGTTCGGGAATCAGCTCCAAATGCCGTCCGGCATACCCTTTGAGTGTGTCGTAATCCGCCGGCCCGGCGTAGATCAGGAAGCTTTGTTTCCAGTTTTGGCTTGCCACTCTGTCCCAGGAATCGAGGATCATGCCCGGATTGCCTGTCTTGGTATTTACGCTGGCTTGATAGTTTCTGATCAACTGGTTGCCCGTCTCCACCATGGCAATCGTGAAATACTTGGTGCGCAAGGCAGCCCAGCCAAATGCGTTGAGAGCGCCTTTCAGCGGTTGTTTGATGACCTTGGCCAGTGTGGTCTTGGTATCGTCATTTCCTGCATAGACAATAACCTTGTACTCCGTGCCCTTGGTGCGGTCTTTGGTTATTTCCGTATCCGCGATGCCAGCGGAAAAGTCGTATTCGATGCCGTTAACCGCTTGGGGCGAACTCACTGAGACATCCAGCGTGATGCCATAGCCGCCGTCCAGGGTATAGATTTTCTCCACGATTGGATTGGCGGAATCGCCCAGATAGAACCTCACGCGATGGGAATCAGGCTGGGCTTCATGGAACCAGTTCAGCGAGCGCAGGTCTTTGTCTCCGCCTGAGGAAAGCAGACGGATGCCAGCCACGGACTCGTTTTCAGGAATCAGATTCACCTTGCGCTTTTCCTTTGCCCAGGTAAAATCATTCAACTCCACGGCACTGATGCTGGCTCCCAGGGTCTCAAAACTAACCTGTATCCTGCCGTTTTGCAGCTTGATCTTCTCGCTGGCGCTCGCTGCCCTGATGAGGGAATCAGAAGCCGCCGGGCTGGACTGGACAACTTTGGACAGGCTGTCTGCAGCGATGCTATCAGCTGGACTTTGCGCGTCTTGCACTGGCGCTTTCTTGGGGGGAAACACGTAAAGCTGGAGAACCATAAAGATAAGCAGCACCAGCAACATGGTCAACAGAGATCTTTTATCCACTAAAACTCCTCAGGGAAGCGGGTCATAACCACCCCTGCAAAAGGGATTGCAGCGAAGGACCCGCCACAGGGTGAGTCCCAAGGCTTTGAAAAAATTGAATTTCCGAAAGGCCTGCAGCCCATAGCTGCTGCAGCTTGGCTCAAAGCGGCATACACTCGGTAGGATGCGGGAAAGGCTTTTCCGATAAATCGAGATCAGCAGGATAACCGCCAGATTGGGCAGACGCAGGACGCGGTTCAACACCGGTCTCTGAGATTTGCCGTCATTGAGTCCAGTTCTTTGCATAATTCCTGCCAGCTTAGTTCGCCGGCGCCTGACCGGGCGATAAGATTCAGTTTGTACCCCAGGGGGTGGCTGTCCGCATTTTCTCGCAGCCAGGCTTTGATCCGGCGTCGCAACAGATTGCGCAGATGCGCTTTGCCCACTCGTTTACTGATCGTGATGCCCAAGGCAAATTCGCCGTGGCTGCTGATGACAGCCGCGTTAAAATGACCGCTCCGGAGGTAAAAATCGGGAGCGCGAAACTCTCCATATTCACTGTGCTTCGTAATCAGGCGAAGCATGGGTCATACGCTGAGCGTCTTTCTCCCTTTGGCGCGGCGGCGGGCAAGCACTTTCCTGCCGTTGTAGGTGGCCATCCTGCTACGGAAGCCGTGGGTGTTCTTACGGGAACGGTTTGAGGGCTGATAAGTCCTTTTCATATATCTAACTCCTTGATTGGATACATATTCTTGTGAGATTGTCATGATTTTTGGCCTGCCTCTGCTGTCAAGGCCAAATTTTGGACTCTTTCGCGAGAACTATGCCCCGCATCCGGCACATACGGTTCACGCAGATACACGCGGATAATTTAAGGGCTGCCGAAGTCTGTTCGGCAGAGGCAACGGAGTTGCCTGTTTGGAAGAGACCTCCGGTCTCTGTGGCAAACGGACTTTGCCACCCCAAAGCACTGGATCACGGGTCAAGTCACCCCACCAAACCGCTACGCGCTTTGGCGGAGGCCCCGACAGGCCGGGATGACACAGTATATAGACTGGTGGTGTTTGTTTCGGGGTTGGCTGCTTGTTTCTAAAAGACTGGATCACGGGTCGCTGCCCGTGATGACGCGGATGTAGTCCGTGGATAGTTGTTCCGGGGCTGGCTGGTTGTTTCAAAAGACTGGATCACGGGTCAAGCCACCCCACCAAACCGCTACGCGCTTCGGCGGGGGCCCCGACAAGCCGGGATGACACGTTATATAGCCTGGTGGACTTGTTTCAGGGGAACCTTTCCACCATTTCACCTCATTCCACCTTTCCACCTTTCCACCTTTTCACAAATTCTCCCCCCATATATATAGGTGCTACGACCCCTTCATGCCAGGCGTGAAGCGGATCCCAGGGCAAGTATATTAATATACTTGCCCGAAACTGCGTGGCCATGTGCCGGCCACTTCCCCTTTCTCCTCGCGCGCTGGTGGCTCTCATTTGCATCCGGCGTTTTGGCGTGAGTCATCCTTAGATCAACCTTATAATTTATAAGGATGACCTAAGGATGATGGCACCAAATGCAGTAGCAGCAAGGGAGGGCGGTATGAAGGAAAAACGGGATAGTCAGCACTTTATATAAACAAGAGCAAGTATAGCGAGGGGCTTTTCCGCTGTCCGCCAATGCTTTTGTGCTTGACACATTGACCGGAGACTGGCAAAAAGTCCGCAATCTACAACCAGCACAGAGGAGAAAGCCGTGGATCTCAAACTATGGTCTTGGAATGTGAATGGCCTGCGGGCCGTTTTGGGCAAGAATTTCATTGCCGACATACAACGGGAAAAACCGGATTGGATCGGCCTGCAGGAAACCAAGCTGCAGGCGCACCAGATCCCGGACGGTATGAAGCAGTTGGCAGACTACCGGCAGTATTGGTCGCACGCGGAACGCAAGGGCTATTCCGGCACCGCGGTGCTTTCCAGGCTCGAGCCAGAAAGGGTGGCTTACGGGTTTGACACCCCGGAGTTTGACAACGAAGGCAGGATCGTTGCCTGCGAGTTTGCCAGCTTCATCATCTATAACATCTACTTTCCCAACGGCCAGATGAACGACGAACGGCTGGATTATAAGCTTCGCTTTTATGACCGCTGCCTCGAGGTAATGGAGCAGGAACGGCGCAAGGGCAAGATGGTGCTGGTTTGCGGCGACTACAACACCGCCCACAAGGAAATTGACCTCGCCAATCCCAAGGAGAATGAAAAGACCAGCGGCTTCCTGCCCATCGAAAGAGCCTGGCTGGACAAGATCACGGCTGCCGGATGGGTGGATACATTCAGGATCTTCCATCCTGAGCCGCAGCGCTATTCATGGTGGAGTTACCGCACTATGGCGCGCTCCCGGAACATTGGCTGGAGAATCGACTATTTCTTTGTGAACGAAGAACACCAGTCCCAGGTGCTGGATGCCGACATCCGAGACGACATCATGGGCTCGGATCACTGTCCGGTAACGCTAACGATCAGAGTACCTTAAAGGTCATCAGGTCGGAGTAATAGTAGTCACCCCAACCAGCCTGCAGCTTGTATTCGCCGCTACCGGCGCGGAAATGCAGGATTATGGTCAGGGTGCCGTCTTTCCTCCAAACGCATTTTAACGGGATCTGGCCGGTGTAGTAGGAAAACAGGTCAACCTTGATCCTGGCGTTGGGATCAGGGGTGCCCAGGCTACAGTTGAAATCTTCCCGCGAACGGGGCGACAGATACTCGCAGTCCAGCCGGTACGATTCATTCGCCACCAGTTTCCGGGGCAGCCTGGAAGTCAGGCGCAGGATCGGAGTCGCCAGGATTTGCGTGGCATACAGCTTGCTGCCGTTGCGGTAAATGCCGACCCCCATGTGGGTAAACTCTGGATCGAGCAGATTCTTGCGGTGCTCGGGGGACTCAAGCCAGCGCTGCACAATGTATTCAGGGTTGTTGCTGTTGCTGCTGTGATCGCTCATATAGAGGTTTTCCCCCACGCCGCAGTGAATAAGCCCCGGATACTCTTGCTGCAGCCTGTCCTGCACCTGCAAGCCATCGGGGTCGCGATGGTCGAAGAACCCCCCGGCGCACATTCTTTGGCTATAGTCCGCTGCCAGGCGTTGCAAATCTTTATCCAGAGCCAATTCTGCCAAACCCCGGGCAACTCTTTCGCTGTTTGTCTGCTCAAAAACCCGCCTGGCAAAGTCGGCGTCGGAGTTCCGTGCCCAGCCAAGCCCGGACAGCAAAAGCATTATCAGCAGTAGAGTTAATTTATACATTCTCATGATGTTAAAACCTGTATTGCAGTTTTGCGCCGCCACCGTCAAACAGCAGGTGGACTTTGGCTTTATCGGCCTCAAAGTTGTACAGATGCGCGTCCACATAGGCATCCAAAATGGACAGGCCGGCCGTTATCCCCATCCACCAGATATCGTTGGTCACTTTTGCTTTATACTCTTTGCTTTTGTTTGCATAGTCCAGTTGCAAAATCTCGTTGGGAGCGTTTTGGGCCTTGTCCCTGTACTCGTCCCTTTTGCCGTCGTTGTAGAGGGCAGCCCAGAGCAGATAACCCTGAACGCCAGCCACCAGTCCGGCTTTCAGATACTTTCCGTTGTAGATCTGGCCGCCTCCGGGCAAGAGCGCGGAGTAGATGGCAGCCCGGGCCGGCTGTTTCACAGCCTGGCTGTTCAGCCCCGCAAAGGCCAGGGCAAGTGCGGCCAGCAAGCCTATTCTTTTCATCTGTGCATCCATTGCTGTTTTTTTACAAAGTCTTTTTCCAAGCTGCCTCCTGTCAATGTTTTTTTCCACCTGCATAATTGACGCGGGGCAACCGCTTTCATAGTGGATACCCAAAAACCCCGCGTTCACCGCATACTATTTTTCCTGAAGGCAAAGCGCAGGCGGTCGTTAGGGGCGTATTCCACCCGGCAGCTTACCACCTGGCGGCGGCTCCAAAGGGCAAAGATTTCATTCCGATCTGTTGATTTTCCGCGCCTGCAGAAGCACTGTTAAAAACTTTTTGGTGGACAAAGAACAGCTATCTGTTTTTCTTGGTATTTAAGTAATAAATTCAGACAAAGGAACTGTAAGGAAAGCAAAATGAGTAGCGACGCTGATTCTCCGCTCCAAAGGATCAGAAACATTGGCATCATGGCCCACATCGATGCCGGCAAGACCACCACGACGGAGCGGATTCTCTATTATGCGGGATTTCTGCACAAGATGGGTGAAGTGCATGACGGAAATGCTTTTACCGACTGGATGGATCAGGAACGCGAACGTGGCATAACCATCACTTCCGCCACGGTCGCCTGTATCTGGAAAGGCAAACAGATCAATATCATCGACACCCCCGGCCATGTGGATTTCACCGCCGAGGTGGAACGCTGCCTGCGGGTCCTGGACGGAGCCGTGGGAGTGTTTTGCGGCGTGGCGGGTGTGGAGCCCCAGTCCGAAACCGTATGGCATCAGGCCGATCGCTACAAGGTGCCCCGGATCGTCTATATAAACAAACTCGACCGCATCGGAGCGGATTATGAGCGTGTGGTGCAGATGATCAATGAACGCCTCAGTTCCAAAGCCCGGCTGGTCAACATTCCCATCGGGAAGGAGGACAGTTTCAACGGCGTTATCGATCTGATCACGATGAAGGCCTGGACTTTCGATCCGCTCACCCTGGGTTCGGAACTCCATCTGGAAGATATCCCGGCAGAACTTGCAGACACCGCGGCCCAGCATCGCGAGGAACTTTTGGAAAGCGTTGCGGAATACGACGATCAACTGATGAACGCCTATCTGGAAGGCCAGGAAATCAAACCTGAATGGATCCGCCAGGCTATCCGCAAAGCCACCATCAGTAACCAGTTCATACCTGTGCTCTGCGGCTCGTCCCTCAAGAACAAGGGAGTGCAACTGCTGCTGGACGCCATCTGCGACTTCTTGCCTTCGCCTCTGGATATGCCCCCGCTTAAGGGCTTCGATCCCCAGACCAACGACCCTGTGCCGGTGGATCCCGATCCCAACGCGCCCCTGGTGGGCCTGGCTTTTAAGGTGCAGATCGACAAATATGTGGGCAAGCTGGTCTATGTGAGGCTCTATTCCGGCACCTTGAAAAAAGGCGCGTCCTTCTATAATCAAAACAACGGCAAGAAAGAACGGGTCGCGCGCATCCTGCAAATGATGAGCAACCGCAAGAACGACCTGCAGGAGCTGCATGCCGGAGACATCGGAGCCTTTGTGGGCTGCCGTTTCCTCAGCACGGGAGACACCATCACGGATGGCAGCCAGGACATTCTGCTCAGCAAAATGCACTTCCCTGACAGCGTTATCTCGATCGCCATCGAACCCAAAACCAAAGCGGATCAGGAGAGCCTCAAGGAAGCCCTGGAAAGGCTGGAGGAAGAAGACCCCACCTTCAAGGTGCATACGGACAAAGACAGCGGCCAGACCCTCATCTCCGGGATGGGGGAACTGCATCTGGAAGTAATCGTTGACCGCCTGCGCCGGGAATTCAACGTCGCCGCCAATGTGGGCAACCCCCAGGTGTCCTACAAGGAAACCATCACCCAGAGCGCGGTCAGCGAAGAAACCTTCCAGCGCGACATGAACGGCAAAGGCAGCTACGCCAGGGTCAAGTTCCGCATTTCGCCCCTCAGCCCCGAAGAGCTTACCGAAGAGCGCAAGAACATCTTTGTCAGCAGCGTGAGCCCGGAAAAGATTCCCGCCGAATACATCAAACCGATTGAAGAGGCGGCCCTGAGCGCCCTCAACGACGGCCCCCTCATCAACGCCAATGTGGAACGGGTCCGCCTGGAACTGATAGACGGCGACCACAATCCGGTCGATTCCAATGAACTGGCCTTCCGCATCGCGGCGTCGATGGCTGTCAATAAAGCCCTGCGTGAAGCCGCGCCGGTCATCATGGAGCCCCTGATGTTGCTAACCGTGATCGCGCCTGATGAGTTTGTGGGCGACCTCATTGCGGACATCAACGCCAAACGCGGCAAGATTTCCGTAATGCGCAGGCACAACGAGCACCAGCAGGAGGTGGTGGCCGATGTTCCCCTATCCGAATTGTTTGGCTACGCCACCCGCATCCGCTCCCTCAGCCAGGGCCGGGCAATCTACTCGCTGGAATTCAAGACCTACGAGATCAGCCCCGCCCAGGTCCAGACGGCAGTCCTGAGGAGAATTCGAGGCTACGCGTGAAAATAACTTGACAGTAGCCCGCGGATATGCATAGGTGCGAATAGTGAATTTGTTTGTGCGAAGAGGAAAAGATGAAAATTGATCTTAGCTTTGAGGACAATCTTGCGATCCTCGTGGTTGATGGGATCCTGAACAGCGAAAACGCCCATATTTTTCAGGAATACCTGAATAAAGTCCTCAAATCCGAAGCCACCATCCTGGAGCTCGATCTTAAAAACTGCAACAACATCAGCAGCACCGGCATCGGAAAACTGCTGCTGTTTTACAAAGACTTTCTGGGCAAGGGCGGTGAGATCGAGGTTACCCGCTGTTCCTCCACGGTTTACGACCTGTTTACCATGCTCAAACTCAACCAGCTTTTCACCGTCAATCCGGGTTGATGAAATCCACCAGCAACGTCCTGATCGTGGACGACAGTTCCAGCCTCGCGCAAAGCCTGTGCAAGATTCTGGCCATGCACGAGATCAAGGCTGACGCTGTCTTCAATGCCCAGGACGCCTTGCAAAAGATCAGGCGCAACCGCTACGAGTTGATGCTCTGCGACATCGAGATGCCGGGATTTACCGGCCTGGAACTGCTGGAGCGGATTCGCCAGGATGAAGAACACGATCTGGATGTGATCCTGATGACCGGGCATCTGGAACCCAACTATTTCATCCGGGCAATTCAACTGGGCGCGGTGGATTTTATCAGCAAACCCATCGAGGCGCAGCAATTGGTGGGGGTGATCAGCTGTCATCTGAAGCGCAGGCATTCGCGGGAAAACCTCGAGCAGTTCATGCAACACCTGGACACCGCCAACATGGAGCTGGTGATCGACCCCAAAAAGCTTTCCCTAACCAGCATTTCCCGGGTGATGCGCCTCTTTTTCAAGCAAAACCTGCATCTGCCCCAGAATCTCTTCAACGAACTGCTGATCTGCGCCGATGAAATGGTCTATAACGCATATATCCACGGCACCCTGGGACTCTCTTTGGAGCAGCGCCATTGCGCTCATGCCGAGCAGGAGGCGATCATCTTCCAAAAGCTCAGCCAGCCTGAGATCGCCACCAGGCGCATACGGTTCTCCGTTTTCGTGGACTACCAGCAAAACACCATCAGCATCGGCGTTAGTGACGACGGCGAGGGTTTCGACTATGCCGACTGGCTGCAACGGGTGGCCAAAGAACCCACCCTGAGCCTTGATTTTTATGGCCGCGGGATAGCCATGCTTTACCACCTTTCCGATAAACTGGAATTCTCCCAGGGAGGGCGCAAAGTGCAGATCAGCCGCAAACTCTATCCTGAACGGGCTGCCCGGTTATGAAGGCTGAACTCCTGCTGGCTGAGGCCCTGGCTGCCACTCCGCGGCAGGATGCCTCCAGTTTGCGCCTTTTACTTGCCGAGCTGCTGGATTGTTCTCCCGTGGAGATTCCCCTCAAAGGGCAGGTGGAGCTATCCGCAGACAGCATCGCCCGCTTTTGGGACTGGCATGCCCGACTCCAGCAGGCTGAACCTCCCCAATACATACTGCAAAAAGCCTGGTTTTATGGCCTGGAGCTGAAGGTCAACCCCTCTGTGCTGATTCCACGGCCGGAAACGGAAGGCTTGGTGGAACTGGCTTTGGGCTTGGCCAGGCCAGATGCCGGGATTCTTGAGATCGGCACCGGCAGCGGAGCCATCGCCATCGCCCTGGCCACCCATCTGCCGCAAGCTGCGCTCCTTGCCACCGACAGCAGCCCCGCCGCGCTGGAACTTGCCCGCCGCAACGCCCTCGCGCACGGCTGCCACATCGACTTTCACCTCTGTGACCTCTTTCCTGACACCAGAGATTCTTTCGACCTGATCATTAGCAACCCACCCTACATTTCAGAGGATGAGTTTGCCTCGCTGGAACCCCGGGTTCGCGATTATGAACCCCGCCAGGCATTGCTGGCAAAACAGGACGGATTGGAGTTTTATCACCGCATTCTCCATGGGGCGAAAGAACGTCTGGCCCCGGGAGGCAGAATCCTTTTCGAGCACGGTGCCACCCAGAGGGCAGCCATCCGGCACCTGGCACAGACACTTGGCTACTCCTGCTTTCTTGCTCAAAATGACCTGGCAGGGCGGGAACGCTATCTGGGATTTACACATATAAAAAGGATGTAAACATGGACAGATTTATCATTGAAGGAAACCGGGAATTAAGCGGCACCATCAGCGTTAGCGGCGCCAAAAACGCCATCCTGCCAGTGATGGCGGCCTGCCTGCTGGCGCCTGGCAAGTCCGTACTGCGCAACGTTCCCAACCTGATCGACCTCAAGACCATGGCTCATCTGCTGCGCGTCCTGGGCGCCCGGGTGGAATATGAAAACGGCATGATGAGCATCGACTCCCGCGATGTCTGCTTCAATGAAGCACCCTACGAATTGGTGAGCAAGATGCGCGCCTCCATCTATGTTTTGGGCCCACTGCTGGCACGTTTGGGCGAAGCCCGGGTCTCATTTCCCGGAGGCTGCGCCATTGGCACCCGTCCCGTGGATCTGCACCTCAAGGCGATGGAAGCCCTCGGAGCAAACATCAACATCGAGCATGGCTATATCCACGCGCGGGCGGAAAAGCTGACCGGAGCCCCCATCCACTTTGAAAAATCAAGCGTAGGCGCCACTATTAACGCTATCATGGCCGCCGTCTTAGCCTCCGGCACCACCCAGATCTTCAACGCCGCCATGGAACCCGAGGTTGACTCCACCATCGAAATGCTCAACAAGATGGGCGCCAGGATCCAGGGCATCGGCAGCACCACCCTCACCATCGAGGGAGTGGAGCAGCTCTTCCCCGTGGAGATGGAGATGATATCAGACCGCATCGAAGCCGGAACCTTTCTCATCGCCGGAGCCTTGAGCACCAAACCGGTCACGGTGGAAAACTGCCTGCCCGGCCACCTCGACATCCTGCTGGAAAAGCTGCGTGCCGCGGGCTGCGAACTGGAAGTGGCGGAACGCTCCATCACCGTGACCCCCCCCGAAGTCATCAAACCCGTGAACATCCTCACCCTTCCCTATCCCGGTTTTCCCACCGATCTGCAAGCCCAGTTCACCGTCCTCATGTCCCTTGCCGAGGGAGTCAGCTTCATCGAGGACACCATCTTCCCAGACCGCTTCATGCACGTGGCGGAACTGAACCGCCTGCAGGCCGACATCCGCATGGAGCGCAATGTGGCGACCGTGAAAGGGGTGAAACAGCTCAGCGGGGCGGAAGTGATGGCGACCGATCTGCGCGCCAGCGCCGCGTTGGTGCTGGCAGGACTGGTAGCCAAAGGCAGCACCATTGTTTCCCGCATCTACCATATCGACCGGGGCTATGACCGCATAGAGGAGAAGCTCAACGCGATCGGAGCCCGCATCACACGCGAGAATGCCTGAGCTGGTTCTGGTCACGGGAGGCGCCGGATTCATTGGCTCCCACCTCTGCGAAGCGTTGCTGAGACGGGGTGACCGGGTCGTCTGCCTGGATAACTTCTGCGATTTTTACTCGCCGGAAGCCAAAAAGCGGAACCTCTCCACCTGCCTGAAAGACCCCGCCTTCACCCTGGTCGAGGCGGATATCACCGAGCGCGCCGCCCTGGAGGATTTCTTTGACCGTTTCAAGTTTGATCTGGTGATCCATCTGGCCGCCCGGGCGGGGGTGCGCCCCTCGATCGAACAGCCGGAGCTTTACTCCAGTGTAAACCTGGATGGCACCCTCAACCTGTTGCAGCTTTGCGCCCGGTACGGCCCGCGCCGCTTCATCTTCGCCTCCTCCTCCTCGGTCTATGGAGCCAATTCCAAGCTGCCCTTTGCCGAAAGCGACCCGGTGGACAACCCCATCTCCCCCTACGCCGCCACTAAAAAGGCGGGCGAACTTTTCTGCCACACCTGGCACCACCTGCATAGTATCTCCATGCTCTGCCTGCGCTTTTTCACCGTATACGGGCCCCGGCAAAGGCCGGATCTGGCCATCCGCATGTTTGCCGACCATCTGACGCGGGGTGAAAGCGTGCCCATCTTTGGTGACGGCTCCAGCAGCCGCGATTACACTTACATCTCTGATATTGTGGACGGCATCCTGTCCGCCGCGAACCTCACCCGCGAACGCCTCTGCTACGAGGTGGTCAACCTGGGTGGAGACCACGGCGTCCCGCTCCTGGAGATGCTGCGCGCCCTCGAGAAGGTGAGCGGGCTTCACGCGCGGATTCAATATCTGCCTCCCCAGGCAGGCGATATTCCCCACACCCGGGCGGATATCTCCAAAGCCAGAGCCTTGCTTGGCTTTACCCCCCGCACCAGTTTTGAAGAGGGCCTGCGCTACTTTTGGAACTGGATGCAAGACCAGATTAAGCAAGTATAGGCATTCTATCGCTTCTCATCTCTTCCACAAATCATTATGCGTGGAAAGGTGGAATGGTGGAAAGGTTCCCCCGAAGCAAGTCCCACCCGACCCAAAATAAAACAAGCAAAGCCATAAAACCGTGTCATCCCGGCCTACCGGGGTCCCCGCCAAGCGCGTAGCGGTTTGGTGGGGTGGGATGACCCGGGATCCAGTCTTTTAGAAAAAACCAGCCAACCCCGAAACAAATCCCAACAGACTACTCACCACGTCACCACGACAAACATACCTTGTCATTCAAGAATAATAATCACAATTATTCGCAATATCCTTCATACCGCCCTCCCTTGCTGCTCCTGAATTTGGTGCCATCATCCTTAGGTCATCCTTATAAATTATAAGGATGACCCCAGGAAGATATAATCTTAACCGCCGATTGCATACGTGAGTGAAGGGGGAGGTAGCCGACCCATGGCCGCGCAATTCCGGGCAAGTATATATACTTGCCCGTGGAACATTCATCCCGCCTTGCATGGAGGGGTCGTAGCACCTATTAATATGGGAGGATAATTATGTATTGTTGGAAAGGTGGAGTGGTGTCATGCTTTTTAATTATACGCGGACGTTTTCAAAAGACTGGATCACGGGTCAGAACAGCCTTCTTGTCCTTTGCGCTTTTTTTCATGAATACCATTTCAATTTCTAACGCTCCATCCGAGGATAATGCCTCCCAACGTATTGCCACAGTGGATGTTCTCGTTGAGGCAAAAAAAGAACTTGACAGAAATACAGCCCTTATGCTTTCTATCAAAATTGAGAGATCGCTTGCTATCCAGTTTTATCCTTAGGCTACATTGGTGGTGAAGAACCATCAGGGTGGCGAAGCAGCAATGCTCTGCTGGTTTAAAATATCAAAGCAAGGAGATGTGATGCCGCGAAATTTGGTTTGTTACTTTGTTTCGTATGGGATCCAGGATTTGAATCCTGTAGGGCGTCGCATCCAAAATCCGCACATTACACGTGTCGAAAAGACAGATCAACAATCACAGACAATCACCAAGGAAGACCTAACCGGCGTTTGCGAGCCCGTTTGCATGATAACATCGCACATTATCACTCCAGAACCAGCCGCAAACCCCGCGAAACCATTCCCTGGCCATTCATGCAAACCATCAAAACCTATTTTGCGAGGCTATATCGCATAAGAATGATCTCACTATAACCTAATCAAAAACTTACTCAAGGAGTAAATAATGAGAAAAACTCTTGTTATTGCCCTGTTCCTGCTCCTGGTGGCTTTTGCCTGGGCCGACGTTTATCCCATCGGCGACTTGGGTACGAGTTCTGCAGCCACCTATGGTCCTTTCACCGGCTACTACGACTATAGCTGGAGCAAGACGATAGTCACCGCCGCGGAGATGACAGCAGCAGGTTATGACGGCACCGACGACATGATCGGTGTCGGATATTACGTCGGAAACACGCCATCCAACTTCACAATGGTGGATCTGCACATGTTCATCCGGCATACGACTCTCAGCAGCTACAGCGATGTCACCGACGAGACCGGAACCGCCATGCCGGATTCCACCGCTTTCACCCAGGTCTTTTCCGGCGATCTGACCTTCAACGGCGGTGGCTGGTATTATATCTCTTTCAACCTGGGTAGTTTCAATTGGAACGGAACCAGTAACATCGAGATCTTCTGGAAGAACTGGGATGGTGATTACGTGACAGGTTACCCCACCTGGCGCTACAGCAACATCACCCCGGACTACAGAGTGGTTTACAAACAACAGGACAACAGCTTCCCGACCACAGTTGGATCACGTTCCACCTACCGTTCCAATCTGGCAATCGTTACACCTCAAATGGATCCGCCCAACCCGGCAGTGCTTGTCTATCCCACTAACGCCGGCTGGTGCTTCATGGACGGAGTGCTGTCCTGGAGTAACGGCGGCGGTATGCCCGAAGGCTACGACGTCTATCTGGACACAGTAAACGGCAGCACCCTGGTGAGCAACAACCAAACGGGCACAACCTACACACCCACGCTGGCCCCCGGCACCACCTACTACTGGAAAGTGATACCCTACAATGCCAATGGGCCGGCCGCCAACTGCCCCGTCTGGAGCTTCAAGACTCCGACCGCCACTCAACTGGCGGAGAGCTTTGATGCCACTACTTTCCCTCCTACCGGCTGGGCTAATCCAGGCACCTGGAGCCGTAGCACTACAACTCCATACTATGGAGCAGCAACAGCCTACAAATCAGCTTCCACGACTGCTAACATCCTTTCCACGCCACTGCTGGCTATAAATGGAAGCTCCGCCCTGGATTTCTGGTACCGCACAGCTTCCACCACCGGTTACGGCCTGCTTAATGTGAAGTATTCCACCGACCGCCAGAACTGGAGCCAGATCGGCGCCACTATCGCGATGCCCACAACCACCACCTGGAACAACGCGTCAGTAGCCTTGGGCGCGATTCCGGCAGGCAACTACTACCTGGCTTTTGAGGTATCTACTTCTACCTCCACTTCCAGCATCTATATCGACCATGTGTTTGGCCCCGAAGCGGCTACTGTCGCGCCGGATCCTGTAACCCTAACCGCGCCGGCCAACGCGGCTGTCGATGTCGCGGCCAAGCCTACCTTCACCTGGACCGCCGCCGCCATCGGCGGTATCCCCACCGGCTATAAGGTATATTGCGACACCAACGCCAACCCCAGCACCCAAATCGCGGATGTTACCACTACTACTTTCACTGCCACCACCGCCCTGGCATATTCCACAACCTACTACTGGAAAGTTGTGGCTTACAATGCTACTGGCAACTCGGCTGACAGTGAGATCCGCAGCTTCACCATCATGGCTGATCCCACCATCTACGCGCCCTGGATGGAAGACTTCGGCACCACCGGCACCACCTTCCCGCCCGCGAATTGGACCAGATGGTCGGGCTTACTGACCTCAGACCCGGTTACTCTTACAAGCACAACCAGTGGTTGGGTTATGGACGATTTTGCCAATATAGTCACTGATCCCACCAATAAGTGCGCCAAAATCAATATCTATGGATCGACGTACAAATACTGGTTGATGACTCCTCCCATCCAGATGCCGGGAACCGGTTACCAACTGGAGTTTGACATCGCTCTCACTGACTATGGCAACACAAATCCTATTACTTCCGATCCCAGCGGCACCACGGGTGTGGACGACAAGTTCGTGGTCCTCATCGGCGACGGAACCTCCTGGTCAACAGCCAATGCCGTGAAGATTTGGGACAACGATGCTAACACTACCGGCGGTATTTACGAGGTGTACAACGACATCTCCCATACCGGCAACCACTATGTGCTCTCTCTGGATAGCTACACGGGCATCAAGTACATTGCCTTCTACGGGGAATCGACCGTCAGCAACGCGGACAACGACTTCTTCGTGGACAATGTGCGCATCCGCCAGGCTGGACAGGCTCCTGAGCATGTCACACTTAACTTACCGGAAGACTTGGCATTAGTCGATCCAGACAATGTCCTGCTTAGTTGGACGGAAAACATCAGCGGCGGTGCTGCTGAATGGTTTGAGATCTACGTTGGCTCGGAACTGATCGATCCTGTCAACGACTACTATGGCGAATACCTCTATGAGAGCACGACCAGTTCTCTGGATCTCGACGCCCAGAGCGACATCGTTCTGGGATTCAACACCACCTGGTATTGGGCGGTACTGCCTTACAACTCAGTTGGCAGCCCCGATCCTACCGGGATGACCGTGTTCCGTTTCACAACCCTGCCCGACCCCACCATCGTGGCCCTGCCGCATGAAGAATACTTCGACAGCGTCACTGCTCCTGCTTTGCCCTATGGCTGGTCGGCCTATATCAATTCAACCTCGACAAGCGCTGTTGTGGCCACATACAACTCAGCCACCTACGCCCAAAGCGTTCCCAACAGCGTGAGGCTGTACAATCCCTCGGATGCCTCAGCAGACCTTCGTCTGATTACCCCTCCCATCGATGCCAGCATCCCGCTGAACACGATCAAACTGAAATTCTATGCCCGCGGCGGCGCAGCCGGGTATCCGCTCCTGATAGGAACGGTTGATGCTCCGGACGGCACAGGAACCTTCACCCAAATATCCTCCATCGATCTGACCACAACCCACACGCTGTATGATGTCTCCTTCGCAGATTATACGGGCACCGACCAGTACATCTGCTTCAAACACGGATTGGGCGGAACCGGCAGAACCCTCTATATGGACAACGTGCAGTTAATCGAATTGCTGGCCAACGACCTGTCAGCCACTGCCATCAGCGGCCCCAGCTTACTGGAATATGGCACGGCATACGACTTCACCGTGAGCGTGTTCAACGAAGGCACAGCAGCGCAGAGCGCTTACAATGTCAACCTGATGAGCGGAAGCACTGTTCTTGCCACTGTGGCAGTGAACACTCCCCTTGATCCGGGTGCCACAGCACAACACACACTATCCTGGACCCCCATGATGACCAGTGGCTTTCACCAGATATATGGAAAGGTGGTCCTTGCCGGCGACGGCAATTCCGCCAACGACGCAACGCCACTGAAGAAAGTGTATGCGCTGGAAAGCACGGCGACGTTGTACAATGTCGGTGACGATGCTACAACTTCATCAGGATATTACCTGCCGCTGGGCATGTTTCACAAAAACAGTGTAACGGAAGAGCTGTATTTCACAGACGAAATGCACCTGCAAGCCGGAACCATCACAGCCATCGTGTACAAAAACACCTTCTCCAGCAATCTGCAGGGTAAACCCGTCAAGATCTGGATGGCCCAAACAACAGCTACAGACCTCTCAGGCGGCTGGCTCCCCGCGCAGGACTACACCCTGGTCTTTGACGGTTTGGTGGATTTCCCTTCAGGAATCAACCATATTGTGATACCCCTGACTACGCCCTATCAATTCACCGGCGGCACTCTGGCAACACGTGTCAACCGCCCCATGGATACGAATTACTATTCAAGCTACGATAAGTTCTTCTACACCACAACTGCCAACCATACCAACCGTTCACGCTATCTGCTGAGTGACACAGTTACCTATGATCCGATGGCCCCCTCAGCCGCTGGTACGTTGGTAGGATATGTGCCCAACACTATATTCGTGGTGGACAACGCCGTGACGAGTCCCGAGGCTGTATTGAGCGGCCATGTGTATGAATACGGCACCACCAACCCCATCGCCGGGGCTGCTGTCACCATCGAAGATGTGCGCTATTCCACAACCACGGATGAGAACGGATACTATGAGTTCCGCTTCTGGGAAACCCACACTGTATCGGCAGCGGCTTCCAAGACCGACTACTATACCAGCACCATTGCCTCGCTGTCGCTACCTCTGGGCAGCTCCGTGACCCAGAACTTCTACCTGCAGCCACTGCCCAGCCTTACGGTCAGCGGCGTGGTCACTGCCAATGACTATCCCGCCGGTTTGGCAGGCGCCTTGGTCGAGATCTTCGGATACCACGACTACAGCGCCATCACCGACGCGAACGGCGCGTTCAGCATTGCTAACGTGAAAGGCAGCACAAACACCATGGCTTATTCCTGGGTAGTTTCCAAAGAAGGTTACCAGAGCGAGATCGGCGCCTTTGATGCCGTCACAACCAACATTAACCTCGGCACCATCAACCTCACCGAATACCTCTGGACCCCATACAACCTGGTTGCCAGCCACGAAGGCAACAACGCCAGGCTGAACTGGGATCCCGCCGAAGAACCCGACTTCCTGTTCTACGATTTCGAGCAAAACGACGGCGGCTTCACTGTCAACAATAGCCCAAGCCCCGGCTGGGAATGGGGAACCTCATCCTACTCCGGAGCCCACAGTGGCGCCAATGTCTGGGGTACAGTGTTGGGAGGCAACTATGCCAACAACGCGACCTATGACCTGATCTCGCCACAGTCATATCCGATAGTGAGTGGAAGCTACCTGACCTTCTGGCATCGCTATAACTTCGAATTCTACACAACGCCTAGCTATTATGACGGCGGTATTGTGCAGATATCCACAGATGACGGCGCCACCTGGGCAACCATCACGCCTGTGGGCGGTTATCCATGCACATCCACTTCCTCCCTGGGATATATCCAGATGTATGGTGGAGAACAGCTGGATTGGACCCAAGCCAGCTTTGACCTCTCCGCTTATATTGGGGAAATGGTCAGGTTCAAATGGAGATTGATGTCTGAGGGTTCCGTTAACAGAGAAGGCTGGTTTGTCGATGACGTTTTCATCGGCGTCCCCTTCGCCAAAACGGCTATGCAGAGAAGCAATGATCGCAGCCTCCAGAACTACAAAGTCTATCGCTTCCCTGTTGCCGAGGAAGGAACTCCAGCCAACTGGACCCTGCTGAGCAACAACTGCGCCACCGAAACATATCTTGACACCGGCTTCGCGTCCCTGTCAAACGGCGCTTACAAGTGGGCGGTGAAAGCCAACTACAGCGGCGCCCTGGAATCAGAAGCCATCATCTCCAATCCCCTCGGCATCTTTGGCATCCCGCAGAACGTGGTTGCCACAGCTACCGACGGTTCCACCGTGACCATTAACTGGACGGCGGAACCCGGCGCCAGCTACTACGTCATCTACGGCTCCCACGATCCCTACGGCACTTACACCGTCGTGGGCTACAGCGCCACCAACAACTATGTCTACAGCGCTGCCACCGATCCATTCCACTTCTTCAAAATCGCCGCGGCTGATGGCGTAATGCCAACTGCAACCAAAACCAAATAATCCGCGCGGAGATGCCACGGCATCTTCACGCACAGATATGGGCGGGATTTCGATCCCGCCCTCTTTTTGTCCAAGGATTATAAGGGCATGAACATTTTCTGTCTCCCATATTGCTATCATTCACGCCATCAACAGCTTAGCTAATCATCCTTAGGTCATCCTTATAAATTATAAGGTTGACCCCAGGAAGACCCACGCCGGATAGGGTGATGCAAATGAGGGCCACCCTCTATATATATAGGTGCTATGAAAAGATCGTGGAAAGGTGGAGCCCATTTCCATGACATTTTCCAGGTTGTGATAATGCAAGCAAAACAGTATAATAACTTACTAATCTTTCCTAGTTATCTAAGACATTGGGGCACACTAAAATAGGTAAAAATAGCACTTGACAAAAACACCTCGTATCTTTTTATTGCATAAGCAATTAACCAAATATCAAGAACGAGGTGTTAAGATGAATTTCCTAAGAATAGCCCAAATCAGTCAAGTGAAATCTTCAGATTTGATAGAGCACAATGCTCATTTCCTGTTCAAACGCTTTAGGT
>Ga0208196_1000380_pt1 | contig 61239 bp, 32 predicted proteins | sample AD_JPNNA7_MetaG_FD_184443 | JGI IMG/M metagenome (GOLD analysis project Ga0208196, IMG submission 184443) | Active sludge microbial communities of municipal wastewater-treating anaerobic digesters from Japan - AD_JPNNA7_MetaG (SPAdes) (version 2) | ecosystem: Engineered > Bioreactor > Anaerobic...
ATTGCATCAGGAACGGCGTCTGTGCGGCCCACGGGGCGACGGTGCTGAGGCGCGCCAGTTCTTGTTCCACCTCGGCGATTTGGGCATTGAGCAAGTCGAGGGTAGCCAGGTCTTGGCGCACGTGCAGCTTTTCGGTGGGCGAGAGGTCCAGACTTGTCCACCAGGGGCGGTGCTGGGCGGCAAAGGGATCGCCGTCTGGGGCGGCGAGATTGTCAATTTACGCCCGACAATGTACCAGTCATTTACAGCTAAGATGTACCACCTTTTGACGTGCCACTCTGTCTGGGGCACTGCACCTTAACAGTTCCATCACGATGACGGGGTAGGTTGCAGGTTCACCTCCTGTTCCAGGCGTTGGCGTCCCTGAGCGCGATAACTGCTGCCGGTGATGACGAGAACTTCCGCTCGATGGGCCAGTCGATCCAGACCCGCCGAGGCCAGCAGGGGATCGCCAAACAGTTCCGGCCATTCCGCTGGGGCCCGATTGCTGGTGAGGAGAATACTGCCTTTCTCGTAGCGCTCATTGATCAGGTCGTAGAGGTCTTCGGGCGCGGGCGGTTGGAGGGGCTTGAGGCCGAAGTCATCCAACACCAGCAAGTCTGGACGGAGGTAGGCTTGAAAGCGGCGTTCGCAACTGCACAGATCATCTTCTACAGCGCTTGGAAGACGTGCGTTTCGCACTCATCCACCGGGACTTCCTGCGCAGTGTCCCAACCGCGAAATTTCCCCGCCGGCAGTCCTACTTCCGTCTCGCCCACCGAGGAAAGCCGAAGGCGAAGCCATCTCTCCCGCAGGGATTCTATATTGCACCGGTGGATGTGGTGCGAGAGTGGACAACGCACCCGGTTTTCGATCAAGATTTGTGGATTTGGATCATCGATACGCAAACCGATCTACCAGTCGCCCTGGGAATTGCGGAAATAGATCGTGACATCGCAGAAGGGGCGTTGGAATGGATCCAGGTACTTCCTGACTATCGCGGGCGTGGGTTGGGTAAAGCCCTTGTCAAGAAGTTGCTGTTCCGCCTGCATAACCGCGCGGCGTTCACCACGGTCGCTGGCGAAATGAATAACCAGTCCAATCCAGAGGCGTTGTACCGGAGTTGTGGGTTTGCCGGAAGCGACCTCTGGTGGATGTTGAGCGCCTAAACACCAGACAAGGGGGAAAAAGGAGATTTAGCAATGAGCATCGGCACGTTCACCGACAAGAAACAACGACCAACAGAAGACGAAATCCTCGCCATGATCGGCCAAAAACTGCCGCTTTGGGAGGAACTCATCCACTTCATCCGGGAGAATTACCCATCGGACGAGGACTTTACGTTCCTGTATGGCAAGAAGTACGGGTGGGCGCTGCGGTTTCGCATCCGCAAACAACTGCTGACGTCGCTCTATCCGGCTGAAGGCGGGTTCAAAGTCCAGATCAACCTCAGTCCAGAAGCCGTCGAGCAGGCATTGGCGATGCAACTAGGTCACCATGTGCAGGAAGCTATCACCAGAGCGCACCCCTTTCCAGAAGGACGGTGGGTATTCATTCCCATTGATTCGGCCGATGATGTTCAGGACATCAAGCGGTTGCTGGTCTTGCGGGTAGAAACAAAACGGCTTCAGGGGCGCGGCTGAAAGGTTGATAATTTTGCATTTTGCGGTATTCTATCATAATGAATGAAGGTCCAGTACCTGCATAAATAAAACAGCACGCCTCACGGGAGATCATGCTATGGACATTATGAGAAAACCGCTTGTGACCCACATCTACACCGCCGATCCTTCTGCGCGCGTTTTTGAAGGCCGATTGTACATTTATACCTCGCATGATTTGGATCACAACAACCTGGTAGATAATACCGGCGATCAATACGACATGGAAGATTACCACGTGTTTTCCATGGAGAATATGCACACATTGCCGGTGGATCACGGGCAAATCTTGCACGTGAAGGATGTCCCCTGGGCCAAAAAACAGATGTGGGCGCCCGATGCCGCTTTCAAGGACGGCATATACTATTTGTTCTTCCCGGCGAAGGATGACGAAGGGCTTTTTCACATCGGTGTCGCCGCCAGTCCATCACCTGTCGGGCCGTTTACGCCCCACCCCACGTTCATTCCCGGCAGCTTCAGCATCGACCCCTGCGTCTTTTTTGATGACGATGGGCAAATTTACCTGTACTTCGGTGGAATGTGGGGCGGCCAACTCCAAAAATGGCGGACGGGGACCTTCGACCCTGCCGAAACGGAACCCGACGACGACGCGCCAGCGCTAGGCCCCCGCGTAGGGAAACTGTCGACAGACATGCTGAGCTTCGATGGCCCAGTTGGTGAAATCTCCGTCGTTGATGAAGCCGGTCAACCGCTGCTGGCCAGTGACCACGAGCGGCGATATTTCGAGGGCGTTTGGGTGCATAAATATAACGGTGTCTACTATCTCTCTTATTCCACCGGCAATACCCACTTCATCGTCTACGCCACCAGCGATTCGCCGACCGGGCCTTTCGTCTATCGAGGGCGTATTCTGGATCCGGTGTCGGGATGGACGACGCAACATTCCATCGTCGAGTTTCAAGGACAGTGGTACTGTTTCTATCACGACGCTTCGCTTTCAGGGGGCATCGACAACAAGCGAAACATCAATGTCGCGGAGCTGTCCTATAACAAGGATGGCAGTATCAAAAAGATCAATCTTTGACTTCACGAAAAACCGGGACTTGGTAAAAATCCTGGTTTTTTATTTTGATGGCGGCGAACCATCATCCGTTGCTGCTTTCAGCAGGCACGGGCGCCGGAAGTGTGAACCAGAACAGGCTCCCGCGTCCCTCTTCGCTTTCGACGCCGACATCGCCGTTGAGCTTCTCGATGATGCGATGCACGATGGACAACCCCAGGCCATGACCTTCGGCGCGCATCTGATAGAGGCGGGTAAACGGCGCAAACAAGCGGCCTTGTTCTTCTAGGCGCAGGCCGCATCCATCATCGCGCACCCAAAAGCGGACCTTGCCGTCCTGCGGGGCGTCACATCCCAACGTTACACGCGGCGGGATGTCCTCATCCGGGCATCCCCCGTACTTCAGCGCGTTGCTGATGTAGTTCGTCCAAACTTCCTCGATCCACGGTGCATAGCCCACGGCGATAGGCCACGTTTCCGGCAATTCAATCTCAGCATGAACGTCGGTTTGTAATCCGGCCAGACGCGCCAAAGATTCGGCGACGATCGTAGCCATGTCCAACGGAGAAGTCGGCACTTCCTCCATTTTCCGCACGCTTGCCAGAAGCAACAACTCATGGATGATGCTGATCATCTTGTAGCCGATGGCAGTAATGTGTTGCAGATCTTCCAACACCTGTTCCGGCGGCATTTTGGGAAAGCGCGATGTCAGCAGCACACTAAATCCGATCAATGCCGAAAGAGGGTTCTTCAGGTCATGCGCTACGGTATGGGCGAAGGCGTCCAGTTCGGCATTGCTGGCTTCAAGCTCCAGGGTATACTGGCGCAACGCTTCTTCGACGCGCCGGCGCTCGGATAATTCTTGCTGGACCGAGCTGTAGAGCCGGGCATTCTCAATCGCCACCCCCAACTGCCCCGCCACGGTCTGCGCCAGCGCGATCTCGGAGGGCAAAAAATGATAGGCAACAGTAAAGGCATCCAGACCGAGTGTCCCGACGATGCGTCCTTTAATGATGACAGGGATGATGAGAATCGAGCATACTCCTAGAGTCCGCATCTCGCCCCAGACCGGCTGCATCAACGGATCATGTTGCGCATCATCAATGACCACTGGCTGCAACGTCTCGATGACGTGCTGGGTGGCCCAGTTATCCGCCAAAGATAAGTGCATGCCCAGCGCGCCACGGTCGGGATACTCGGCAATGACCTCCGCATACTGCCGTTCCTCATCAAAGAAAGCCAGGCCGCTATGATCATTCCGGGGAATCGACTCAACCAGTTTACGACAAGCCGTGGTCAATATGGTGTTCAGGTCAAGCGTTGAGGTTATATCCAGCACAATGTCATACACCAGCGACAAACGTTGCGCCCGCTCCTGCGCCTGGGTGTACAACTGGGCATTGTGCACGGCAATCGCAATCTGCCCGGCAAAAGCAAATACAGCCTCGACATCCGCTTCGGTATAGGCGACGGCGTCACGCCGCCCTACCGAGAGGGCACCGATAGGCCGGTCTTGTAATAAGAGCGGAGCGCTGATGAAAGAGCGCGCCGTCTGCATAGCCGTGCTGAAATACCAACGCGAATCGTGCGTCGCATCCTGGATCAACACCGGGCTTTTGGAGTCCAACATCTCCGTGATGAACATGTTGCAATCGCGCGGCAACGTGAAGGGCGTGACTTCTTGCTCGCTGTTATCATACCCCGCCGCCAGCGTAAACTGGTCATCCTGCAACAGTAACACTGTTGCCCGGTCATAAGGAACGACAGTTTTCAGTTGTTCCAGAATGAGAGCCAAAAGCCGGTTTTGATCGAGCGTACTGCTGATCATTTGCGCCACCTGGCGTAGCGCGTCCGACAGACGCCTCTGCGCCTGTTCACGCGCATACCTTGTGGACAGCGTGGCATATTCGGCTTCCAGGGTCGCTAACCGCGCGCGCATAGCGGCCCATTCCTGCGGCGTCGGCAACTTTTGTTCAGAAGCGCCGTTCATTGGAACAATTTCTCCTTCAGACAGGAGGCATTATGGGATAAGGCAGGCTGCGAGCACCGGCCTTATCCAGGTTATACTTACGCTTTACGTCCGCAGAATTTGCTGAACAGACTGGCGACAATGCCCATCAACACGCCGCAGAGAACGGCAGCACGCATATCGAAGATGATCTTGGTGTTTTCGCCGTCGACATGGCCGGCGCCAACAAAGAGCGCCATACTGTCAACCATTTTGACGTTTTCTGCCATGACCACCGCCACACCACCGTCGGTCAGCGTCATATTTTCGCCCAGCGCCAGGGCAACACCGCCATCTTGCACGTCGATAAACTTGCCCTCGGCGCGCGCGATGCCGCCCTGGTTGACGTGAACCTCCCTGGCTTTGACGTTCTGCGCGCCGCCTTGCCCGATCGTCACCGTTTCCGCCGTCACGTCGCCGAGCATGGCTGGAGTCGCCGCGTTCCCGGTCATAGTGGCTTCACCTTCCGACACTGCATTTTTCAGTTCTTCGTTCATCATCCCTCCTGATCACATCCGAGTTGACTATCCCATAGCCTGACGCAAAACTCTGCTTGCGGCAGCAACCATCGTACACCACCTCTAGTATAACACAGGCTGCTTCTTTGAGTAGGCGAAGGGCTGGTGGATGACGCGCCAGGCGTGTTTCTATGAGCTTATCCCCCCTGCCCCAGGGAAGAGGGATTTTTGTAAGAGGGTGGCGGGGGGAGCAGGGGGGCCGCTCCACGCGGATTTACGTCACCGAAGAAGTAGCCATTCGTCACTTTGTTTAGGATGGGAATTCGTTATGATAAGAGGGAAAGAGTGTTTGAGGTTTGCGTATTTCATCGCACCTCTCCTCCTTTCCTTGGCTGGTGGCCCCCCGGATTCCCCCTCGCCGGGGGGCCAAGCCGTTAACGTCCACGGATGAGAAAATCACCTGCCCATATCTATAGGACTTACGCAGACTTCTGTTTGTAGTGACGGCTTTAGCCGTTCTTAGCTCCTAAGAGACGCCTGAAGGCGTCACTACAAATCCTCCGCCGCTTGATTCGAGCCAGGCTGGCGTAAGTCCTGTCTATTCAAACCAGTAAACCCTGCAAAGTAACCTATTCCCTTTCCCTGTACTAACCACCCGTCGGAGAACTCCAGGTCGTGGGAAGTCCGCAGCGTGGGGCAATTTTGAGTCGCCACCGGCGTAGCGCGCCAGAACCGCGGATCTGGCGATCCGCTCCAAGCAGCGACCCGCTCCAAGCATGGCTAACGGAGGTGAAATTCCTGCCACGCTGTACTAGAAGACTCGGAGCACCTATATACCACCTATATACCACCTATATACCACCTATAAGCTCCCTATAATTCAAGTCGCGGTACTGACTACGGTTCAGTGCTGCGCGATCGGCCTGGTTTCTGGGTCACTATTGTATCGCAACTTGCCTATGGTATAATAAAACACAATGAGTAACTATTCAGCCACCCTTGTCAGGTTGCGAATAGGACTTTGGGGATGATGCATCATGGGTTGACACTTCAGCCATAGGCAATGACCCTCTCATCCCCCAACCCCCTTCTCCCCCGCCAGCGGGGAAGAAGAGGGCAAAAGGGGGGCAGGGGGGATGGGCTTATAGAAACACGAATATCTTGTCATACAGAAGCACCTGGCATACCAAAGTCTACGCCAAACCTGGTATAGGGAATAAAGTGACGCCTTCAGGCGTCTCTTAGGAGCTAAGAATGGCTGAAGCCGTCACTACAAACGGAAATTTGCGTAAGTCCTAAATTATCAACCAGGAGAACAGTATGGCAAAGGGTTTTCTACAACACATCTTGGGCGATCCCAACCAACACACAATTGCGCGCTTGCAAAAGACGGTTCAGAAAATCAATACCCTGGAACCCGCGTTTCAGGCGCTGGCGAACGCCGAACTTCGCGCGCAGACTTCCACGTTCCAAGAAAGGTTGACAGCAGGCCAAACATTGGACGATGTCCTGCCGGAAGCCTTTGCCGCCGTGCGGGAAGCAAGCCGGCGCACCATTGGACTGCGTCCCTACGACGTGCAACTGATCGGCGGGATGATCCTCCACGAAGGACGGGTCGCCGAAATGCGCACCGGCGAAGGCAAGACGCTGGTGGCAACGCTGCCGCTATACCTCAACGCCCTGGAAGGACAGGGGGCGCACCTGGTGACCCCCAACGATTATCTGGCAAAATACGGCGCGCAGTGGATGGGCCCGGTTTATCATGCGCTCGGCATGCGGGTCAGTGTCATTCAGTCTGGCGCCGGAAAACCCGACGAAGCCTCATTCCTTTACGATCCCGACTATACTTCGACCGATGACCGCTATCAGTATCTGCGACCTATCACACGGCGGGAGGCGTATCGGGCCGACATCACCTATGGGACCAACAACGAGTTCGGCTTCGACTACTTGCGCGACAATATGGTCATCGACCTGAACCAGTGCGCGCAGCGCGAGCTGCACTACGCTATCGTCGACGAGGTTGACAGCATCCTCATCGACGAGGCCCGCACGCCGCTGATTATTTCCGGTCCGGCCGAAGAATCGTCTGAACTGTACCAACGTTTTGCAGCGATTGTCCCCCGACTGCACGCCGGAACAGACTACGAAGTCGATGAACGCACTCAAACAGTCATCCTCACCGAGGAGGGCACTGCCAAAGTCGAGGAAATCGTCCATATCCCCGCCGGTGAAAGCATCTACGATCCCCAACACGCGCATATGCTCGCCTACCTCGATAACGCGCTCCGCGCTAAAGAGTTCTTTGCCCTCGATAAGCAGTACGTGGTACGCGACGGGGAGATCATCATCGTCGATGAATTTACGGGGCGGCTGATGTTCGGACGGCGTTACTCAGAGGGCCTGCACCAGGCCATCGAAGCCAAGGAACACGTGGAAATCCGCCGTGAGTCGTTGACCTATGCGACGATCACCTTCCAAAACTTCTTCCGTATGTACGATAAACTGGCCGGGATGACCGGTACGGCAGCCACCGAAGCAGAAGAATTGCGCAAGATTTACGGGCTGGAAGTCGTGGTCTTGCCGACAAATGTGGAATACCAGGCGCAGTTCGGCGAGCTGAAAGAACGCCAGATCCCACCCCAGGATTCCAATGTCGCTTTTGCGGGCGTGCTCTCCTCACAGCACAACTACAAAGTCACCGTCTACGATGGGCCCGCTGGACAGCGCTATTACCGCCGCCTGGATATGCCCGATCAGATTTACAAGAGCGAAATGACGAAGTTCAAGGCGGTCATCGGCGAGATCGAAGCGGTGTATAAAGCCGGACGACCCGTGTTGGTCGGCACTACCGCCATCGAAACGTCCGAGCGGCTCGCCAAGATGCTCAAAGCGCACCAGATTCCCCACAATGTCCTCAACGCGAAGTATCACGAACAAGAGGCCGTTATCATCGCGCAGGCCGGGCAGCCGGGCGCGGTAACCATCGCCACGAACATGGCCGGACGCGGTGTGGACATCCTTCTCGGCGGCAATCCCGAAGGTATGGCGCGCGATGACCTGCGCCGTGAGGGAGTGGATCTGACCCAAATCCCCTCTTTGGCGTGGGAGGACGCTCTCAAGATGGCGCGCCAGGGCGAAGACCCGACGAGCCGGTACCCGCAACGCTGGGCCAAAGTCCTCTACGAGCGGGTGCAGAAGTGTGAGCGCGACCACCAACGCATTTACGAATTGGGCGGGCTGCACGTCATCGGTACGGAACGCCACGAGGCACGGCGTATTGACAATCAACTGCGCGGACGCGCCGGACGTCAGGGCGATCCCGGTTCCAGCCGTTTCTACATCTCGCTGGAAGATGAGTTGCTGCGCCGGTTCGGCGGTGAGCGGCTTCAGCCGTGGATGGAACGCGCAGGATTGGACGAAGCGCCGCTAGAGTTCAACGCGATTGCCAAAGCTATCGAATCCGTCCAACAGCGCGTCGAGGGTTACAATTTCGACATCCGCAAACACGTGCTCGAATACGATGATGTGGTCAACAAGCAACGCGAGGTGGTGTACGCCGAGCGGGCCAAAATCCTCAGCCGCGAAGACCTGCACGACGATCTGATGGATATGACCCGGAGTGCTATCCGGCGCATTGTCGAAGCGAAGACCCAGGGCGACGAGGACGAGTGGGATCTGGAAGAGCTGCTCGCGGAACTGCGCCAGGCCGTGCCCGCGCTGCACAGTTATACGTCCGCCGGCCTGCAAGGGATGACGGCGGAAGCCATGATCGAGGAATTCGTCCAGAAGGCCGACCAATACTATCGCGACATCAACCAAAAACTCGGCGAAATGACTTACCATACCTTACGCCAGCAGGAAACGTCCCTGAAGATGCTGGAAGAGATGCGAGATCCGCTCTCCGCGATGATCATCGCGCGGATCAACACAGACGTCGGCCAGGCAACCGTCGCCCCCTGGTACGATCAACCCATCCGCCGTATGCCCACAGAAATCGAGGCGCAGGTCAAGAATGTGATCATCGATGTGGCCCGGCTGTTCCGCGACCGTCAGTTAATGTTACAGCAGTTGGACAATCATTGGGTGCGACATCTCACCGACCTGGACATGCTGCGCGAAGGCATTGAACTGCGTGCTATCGGGCAACAGAAGCCCATCATCGCTTATCAAAAAGAGGCTTACGAGGCGTACCAGGAAATGTTGAACTCGGTGCAGACGCAAATCGTGCGCTCGCTCTTCTTAATCCCTCAACAGACCCGCGCGCCGCAATCCCAGCGGCCCATCACGCCGATGCGCCAGCCTATTCTGCGCACCAACCTGGGCGACACGCAAGCCAAAGCCACGCCCATGCGTGCCAGTCCGGGCACACAAAAGCTCGGGCGCAATGATGCTTGCTGGTGTGGCAGCGGCAAAAAGTACAAAGACTGTCATCTCCAGGCCGATCAGCGGGCCAATATCACCCGCTATGTCAATCAGGAAAAGCCACAGCCGGCAGCGCCACGGGCGCATCGTTAACCCACGATCTGCAGCCCACGCGTTAACTCTCCTGAAACAAGTCCGGCTAACCACAACAAACACTGAGGACTCCAGGTAAAGCTGAAAATCTCCGCTGATTCAACGTGAAAATAGTGTTTTGGGTAACGATTCAGCCACCTTTGCCAGGTGGCGAAGGGGACTTTGGGGAGGGCACATAATAGGTTACCCCTTCGGCAGGTGCTGACCCTCTCATCCCCCAACCCCCTTCTCCCCCGCCAGCGGGGAAGAAGGGGGCAAAAGGGGGGTGTGGCGACACCCCCACCCAAAATCCCCCTTCCTGGAGGGAAGGGGGGCAGGGGGAATGGGCTTATAGAAACACGCCTATCTTGTCATACAGAAGCACCTGGCCTACCAAAGTCTACGCCAAACCTGGCATAGGGAATAAGTGGCTTCGTCAGGTTTACGAGCCTGAATAGATACGTTTTTGGTAACGATTCAACCACCCTTGCCAGGTTGGAAACAGGACGTTGGAGATGGTTCATCACGGATAAATACCTGACAACTGGTAGTAGTGATGCGGTTTGCGCTACAGAAAGAGAGTTTACCGCCGAGTGCGCCAAGAGCGCTGAGTTTTGCGATATTTTCTCTGCGTTCTCAGCGACCTCCGCGGTGAAAAGCCGTCGGAGCCGGAGGGAGCGTCCAAGCCCATGCAAGAGACATACAAATTGAGAAATTTAGCGCTGTCCTACGAAACAGAAGACTTGTGGGAATGGGCCCATCGTCTGCCCAAAATCGACCTGCATCGGCATCTGGAAGGCTCACTGCGATTGGACACGCTGGCGGAAATTGCTCTTGAACACGGCATCGACCTGCCGAGTTATGACATTGAGCAGCTCCGCCCTTATGTCCAGGTCACCGACGAGCCGCCCGATTATCTCAACTTCTTGCAGAAATTCAGCTTCCTGCATCGCTTTTACACTTCAAAGGAAGCCGTTCAACGGGTGGTCCGTGAGGCCATCACCGATGCGGCCAACGATAATATCCGCTATCTCGAACTGCGTTTTAATCCTCAGGCGCTCGCCAATGTCCAGGGTTTTTCCATGGACAGCGTCGTCGAATGGGTCATCGAGGCGACCGAACAGGCCCAGACAAGCACCGGCACACGGACCTGCCTGATTCTCACCATTCCACGCGGAGAATCACTGCAAGCAGCCAACGAAATCCTGGAACTGGGCATCGCCTATTTTGGTCCATGGATTCGCGGCATAGATCTGGTGGGTGATGAAGTCAATTTTCCGGCGAAATTATTCATCGAGCCGTTTCGACGTGCTCGTGAAGCCGGGTTGAACATCACCATCCATGCCGGAGAATGGGCCGGCCCGGAGAGCGTCTATACGGCTGTCCATGACCTGGGGGCGCAAAGAATCGGGCACGGCATCCACTCCATCGAGGATTCGAACGTGGTGCAACTGCTTTACGAGAGAGGCATCGCCCTGGAAATCTGCCCCACAAGCAATCTCCAAACGGGCGCGGTGTACAGCATCACGCAGCATCCCCTGCTCGACTTATACAACTTGCGTCTGCGCGTCACCCTCAACACCGATGACCCCAGCATCAGCGACACGACGCTCAGCGACGAATACGCGATTTCTGTCGCCGGGATGGGCATAGAGCCGCGTCAAATTTACCGCATGCTGCGCCATTCTGTGGAAGCCGCCTTCATTCCTGCCGGGGAACGCGCCTGGCTAACAGAAACGGTGCGCCGGGAATTAGTTTCCTACCCCGGCGCCGTAGAAGAATTCGACGCGCTGTAAGGATTCGTAAAAAGTATCTATTCAGGCCGGTCAACCTGGCGCAATAACCTATTCCCTATACCAGGGTTAGCGCGGATTTTGGTATGCCAGACACTCTTGGATGACGAGATAGGCGTGTTTCTATAAGCCCACACCCCCGCTTTTTCGCCCTCTTCTCCTCCGCTTGCGGCGGAGAAGAGGGCTGGGGGATGAGAGAGTCATCGCCACCGCGGGGACAGGCGGGGGCGGGCACGAGCGGGCGTGACATTGTTTCTTTACAGACCCTAAGCAGGGCGAGCGCGCCGTTTAGCCGAGTGTTGCAACCAACGCAGCGCGCGTGTAAGGCTTAATCAGCACGTCACGCACCCCAAAACGCATCCAATCCAGTGTACGCTCGACACGCACACTGGAAGCCACCACCAGTGTTTTTTCCGCCGCTCCGGCCCTGGCAATGTCATTCAAGACCACGGTACTATCGACTTGCCCCAAAACTCCATCCACGATGATCGCGTCAAAAGCGGCATAATCGATCTCGCCGTCCCCCCTGCGGGAGACGGTGTTGTGCGCCTCGACCAACGCCCGTTCGACAAAGCGACTCCACACGTCGTCGTCGTCCACCAACAAAAAGCGCTTCCCCGCCGGCAGGCTGACAGTGCTTTCGGTCTCCCGTTCGACAAAGGCAGGGACGAGCAATTCAAATACCACGCCTCCCTCCGGAAGATTGCGGGCCGTGAGCTGACCATCGATCTGCTTGATAATTTGCACACAAGCCGGCAGTCCCAGGCCGGGATGCTCCGCGTCCTTGGTGGTGTAAAAAGACGCCCATATCTTTGGCATATCTGCCTCGGGGATGGAGGGGCCGTTATTGCTCAGGCGCGTCGCCACGTAACGGATGCCCCCTTCTGCGGTGGGAGCAATTTCTACATGGAGGTGCGGCACGGCGACGTTCTCTGTCGCCTCCAGCGCATTCTGCAGAACGTACCGAAAGGCCCGCCCCAACTGCGTCGTGTCGACGATCCCCAACGGCACATCAGGCGTGATGGCGTAGTCAATCATCGCGGCGGGAATATCCATCATCCGCACCGTATCCTTCAGCACATCCTCGATCATGGCCGGCGCCGGTCGATATTCACGGGCCGGTCCGATGAGCTGCTCCTTCACCCGTATGATCAGCCGCGCACTGCTCTCGATCAGCGCCAAATCTTCGCGCATCGAATCGACCCTCTCAGGCGCCACGCCGGACAAAGCGGACAAATCTTCACGCAATCGCTGCACGCTGACGGTGATCGGCAACGCCTTGTTCCCGATCCAATGAATCGCCTCGGTAGTCGCCGTGGCAATGGCCTCGAAGGTTTTGGTGCGCACCAGTTCGGCGTGTGCCGCTTCCAATTCGCGGAGCAAATACGCATTGTCCAAAGCAATCGCCAGTTGATCGGCCATGGCCTGCAAGGAGCTGATGTCTTCGGCGCTGAAAGCTGCCGCTTCGACGCTTTGCACCGTCACGGCACCGATCACTTTATCGCCCACGACCAGCGGTAAGGCCATTTCAGAGCGCGTCAACGGCAGATAGGGGTTGCGGAAGAAAACGGCTTCTTCCCCCACATCCAGCGCAATATGCGCCTGGCGTTCGGCGATGGCCGCTCCGATCATCGAAAGCCCGCCCACCTGGAGTTTGTGCCCGGCGGCTACCATCGCTGCGCCGGCTTCCCCGCGCCCGGCGCGCAGGATGGCCCACGTACCCGTGGCGTCGAGCAGGAAGACGCCGGCATAATAGAAGCCATACGTATCACAGATGATGTCCACCGTCCGATGCAGCAGTTCATCCAGATCCAGGATCGAGGTCACGCCCTTGCTTACCTCGGCGGCAGCCATCAACAAGCGCGCGTGGCGTGTCGCCTGCATCAACAACCGCGAGTTCTCCGTATACAAGTGGGCGTTGTGGATCGCTACCGCCAACTGATCGGCCATAGCTTGTAACGCCGTGATGTCGTCCTCGGAGAAAGCGGCCTCCTCGACGCTTTGCACGGTCAGCGCGCCGATGACTTTTCCCCCCACCGCCAACGGTAAAGCCATCTCCGAACGGGTCAATGGCAGGTGCGGGTTTTTGAAGCGCACCGGCTCGTCCCCCACATCCAACGCGATCATAGCTTTGTTGCGTCCCGTCGCCGCGCCGATCATCGACAGGCCGCCTACCTTGAGCTTATGTCCCTCGCTCAGCATCGCCGCACCGGCTTCGCCACGCCCGGCCCGCAAGACGGCCCACTCTCCCGTCTCATCCAGCAAAAAGACGCCGGCATAGTAAAACCCGAAAGTCTCACAAATGATGTCCACCGTCCGGGCTAACAATACATCCGCATCCAAAATGGAGGTGATATTCCGGCTGACCTGCGCTCCGGCATGAAGTAAAGCCGCACGACGTTCGGCTAACGTTGATTTTTCCATCCCTGACTCCTCGACTCTAAGCTGCATTGACGATACTATCGACAAGCGCGATCAAATCTGTCTCACGTCCTTTGACAAAATAGGCCCGCGCGCCGTGCCTGACCGCCTCTTTAGCCCGCTCCACCTCGTCAAAGGCCGTGAGGACGATCACCGGAAAGCCCGGCTGCATAGCCAACAACCGGCTCAAAAGTTTCAACCCCGCGTTGGGGTCAACCTGCCCCTCGAAATTCGGCATATTCAAATCCAGAATCGCAATGTCAAAGGGCGCAGCGCCGCCCATTGTCTCCGCGAACAGGGTCAGCGCATCGGCGGCGTTTCCGGCAGATTCCACGCCAAACCCGGCCCGCCACAACGATTTCTCCATGCTCCGCAGGACCAGTTTTTCATCATCGACGAGCAACACTTTAATATCTTCTTTCACGCTGTTTTTCCTTTCCGGCACTCCCCACCCTGGCGTCGCCGACGCGTTAGCAACTTCACGCCGCCGTTAGTCTTTGATGACCGGCAGATACACACTGAACGTCGTGCCTTCGCCGATCACACTTTCCACGAGTATTTTTCCACCCAACTGGTTGACAATTTTAACACATGCCGGCAGTCCTAACCCCGTCCCCCCGCGATCCGCTTTGGATGTGTAAAATGCCACCCAGATCTTGTCGATGACATCCGCCGGAATGCCCCCCCCGTTGTCCGTTATATCGGTGACGACAAAGTTCGGATCATCCGCCGTGCGCACCCAGATGAACAGCTTTTTGTCTTCCACCCTATCCATGGCTTCCAGCGCGTTTTTGATCAAGTTGATGAACACATGCGTCAACTGATCAGGATCGGCCATGACAGGTTTGACCTCCTCGACGAGAAGAAAGCGCACGACGTCTGGTTGGATGCCCATGGAGCGCACCGTTTCCCGCAACAAAGCGGGGAGTAGTACCGGCTCCAAGCGTTTTTGCCGTGCCGGACCGATCAAATCTTCCTTGATGTTCAGAATCGAACGCGCACTTTTCTCGACGATGTCCAAATCCTCGAGAATCGACTCCACGTTCAGCGTGCGTTGTAGCCGTTTAAGCGGCTGTTGCGCCAGCTCCTCGCGCATCCCCTGCACATCCAGGTCGTAGCGGTCGCCGTATTCGCCCAGGCTGTCTGCCGCCAACGTCAGCATCTGCGCGAATTTGTGCTCGTGCAAGGCGGCAGGGGCAGCATCCAACAGCGCATGCGCCATCAGCAAGTACCGCGCCAGATCCTCCCGCACGCGATGAATACTGCCGGGGATGGGGGCAGCTTTGTTCCCCACCCAATGGATGGCCTCGCCGGTCGCCGTGGCAATGGCCTCGAAGGTTTTAGTGCGCACCAGTTCGGCATGAGTGGACTCAAGATCGTTGAGCAACCGCGCGTTGGCGATAGCAATCGCCAACTGGTCGGCCATAGTTTGCAAGGTGGTCATATCCTCTTCGGTAAACGCCGTCTCTTCTTGACTCTGCACCGAAACCGCGCCGATGATCTTATCCCCTACGATAAGGGGCAACGCCATCTCCGAACGTGTCAGCGGCCACGGCGAATTCTCGAGAGGGAGTTGTTCCCCGTTCACGTCCAGGGTGATGAGCGGCCGGCGTTCGGCGATACTCAGGCCGACCAGCGACGCCCCTCCTACCTGGAGTTTGTAGCCGGCCTGGACCATCTCCGTGCCGGCTGCGCCGTGGCTGGCGCGCAGCACAGCCCAGTCGCCCCTAGCGTCTACCAGGAAGATGCCGACATAGTAAAACCCGAATTCCTCACCGATCACCTGTACCGTGGTTTTCAACAATGCCTCAAGGTTCAGGATCGAAGTGATGGCGTGGCTGACTCTGGCGACGGCTTCGAGTAAGCGCGCATGACGCTGTACCTCCTTGAGCAACTGATCGCGCTGGGCGTTCAACTCCGCGTTGCTTTTCAACGCCCGGGTCAACTCGCGGACCTGTTCTTCCATGCGGGCTACCAGCGTCTGTTGGTAAGCGTCGCGGAAGCTATCATCTTCCAACGTCTCGCGCCGTCCGGCGAGGAAATGGGCAAGCTGTTCTACAAAGGTACCGGCATCAATCGGTTTGGCGATATACCCATCGCAGCCAGAAGCCAACGCGCGCTCGCGCACGTGCTCGGCCATGTCCGCCGTCAACGCGACCACGGGGACGTTGGGCAACAGCGACTTCATGCGCGCGGCGACCTCGTAGCCGGTAAACTGCGGGAGATTCAAATCCACGAGGATCAAATCCGGTTGGACTTCGAGAGCTTTATCGATGCCGGCAAGGCCATCGGCGGCTTCGAAGAACTCGTAAGGGGTGGACAACAATCGGCGGACGAGTTGGCGGGATGCCAGGGCGTCGTCGATATACAGAATTTTCGGTTTGACTTCGGACTGCGTCATCGTATGCACGGTGTAAAACGTCATGATGTTTGAAAACACTTTGATTATAGCGCATACACCCATGCAATCAAGAGAGCTGTGTCATCCACCCCTGGCGAGGAAATGCAGCAACAATGTCGCCATGACGCGCGCGCCGATCACCAGAGCCTCCTCATCCATGTCAAAATCCGGAGCGTGCAGCAGATGGGTGATGCCCTGGGCCGGGTTGGCGATCCCCAGCCAGAGCAAAGCTCCCGGAACATGCTCCAGGTACAGGGCAAAATCTTCGTGGGCGAAAGGATAGAGGGAACGGAATAGCCACACATTGTCGGCGCCGACCACGGTTTCGAGGACGGGGAGCATCTCACGCACCACGGTCGCCTCGTTCACCACGGGCGGGTTGAAGAGGGTGAAACGCAGGTCATACGTCATATCCATCGCAGCGGTGATAGCGTCCAATATCTGGCGGATACGCCCATGCATCACGTCGCGCCAGGCCGTTTGGGGGAGACTCACCAGTCCAAGCAAATGATCATTCGACAACGGATTATCAGTTGTCGGCCAGCAACTCACCAACCCCTCGTGCTCGGGCAGTGTACCGGCGCGCATGGCGCGGACGAGGGTGTTGAACGTCGCCATGCCCCGTGGCGCAACGCCACTGCTGAGGGCACGCAACGCCGACGCAGCACGGGTCGTCGCCACCTCAACGTGGCCCGGCGGGCCGGAGAAAGTCACACGAAATTCTTCCATCCCTGCCAGACATGTCCCTGAAGCCAGGCCGATGGTTCCCACCGGCAGCGGGAAAACATGGAGCGCCAAGAGCACCGTGGGTTTGAGGTCCTCCAACACGCCGGCTGCGAGCAGCGCCCGAGCGCCGTCCAGCGATTCTTCCGCCGGTTGAAAAATGAACTTGACCGTTCCGGCAATGTCGTCGCGCAGCGCCGCGAGCACTTCCGCTACGCTGAGCGCTATCGCCATGTGGGCATCGTGTCCGCAAGCGTGTTTTACCCCTGGACTCAGCGAGCGATAGGATGTCTCCACCGTGTCTCGGATGGGCAAGGCATCCATATCCGCGCGATAAGCGACGGTCGGACCAGGATGAGCGCCTTCAAGCACCCCCACCACGCCATAGCCCCCCACGCCGGTTTGCACCGTCAGCCCCAACTTACGCAGCCGGTTGGCGACGACCCGCGCCGTCCATTTTTCCTCGCCGGACAGTTCCGGGTGCATGGCAAAGTTGCGCCGTGTCTCGATCAACGAACGGCGCAACACTTCAACGTGTTGAAACACGACCTCATAGCACGGGGATGGCAATGCCTGCCTCCAGATCGGCCATCAAGAGCGCCGGGATCATCAAGCAACACGGGCTATTATAGAAAACCCAGGCCGGGTGTCAAATAAGCCAGTACAGAAATATGAGAGGGAAACCTGGAGAACGACAAAAATCTACGGCAGAAGGGAACTGCCGTTTTAGACCGCCTCTTCTACCGACCGTTCCACTTGAGCAAGCGCTTCCTCCAACGTTGCGGTCATCTCGAAAAGGGTATCCAACCGCATCATCTCGTAAAATACACGAATCGGATTCCCCGCAGGACAGACCAGGCTCACACTGCCGCCGACCTCCTGCACGCATTTCAGGAGATGCAGCAAGGGATAATCGCCATCCGCATCCACAACGCGGACTGCCGAGAGATCCACGATGAAATGGGCGGCGCCATCATTCAGCAGTTGATTGAATTGCTTCATCAGCAGGGGAGCGTTGAAAATATCCATCCGCTCCCCTAACGTCACGATCACAAAATCCTGCACTCTTTCTACAGCGGCAGACATGACATTGTGCTCCATTTTGACCCTAAGCGGGTCCCACATCCCCCAATCCTGGAAATAGCGGAGAATCATCCGGTTTGGTGACCGACGAGCATCCGCTTGACGGCGTTTTTCAGTCCGGCTACCGTAATCGGTGGCACTAAACACTCATTCGCGCCGGCATCCAAAGCCTGACGATCCGCTCTCGGATCCCCATTCAACGTCAGCATAAGAATGGGAGTCGTCCGATATTTCGCGCTCTCACGCAGACGCCGCACCAGTGTAGCCCCATCCATCTCCGGCATCGCATAGTCCGCAATCACCAGATCGACGCCAATGATATCGTGCAACAGCCCCCATGCCTCATCCATGCGCCCGGCCGTGATCACTGTATGCCCCTCGAGTTGGAGCAAATCGCGCAATACCGGGCGCATCAACGGACTGTTCTCAATCACTACAATCAATGCCATGGCGCTCTCCTGTGGCGACCCTTGAACCCCCCCAGGGCACGGAGAGCCCAGAGAAAATCTAAAACCCGGTGAACTCTGTGCCTCTGGGGTTAACCATCCCCGCTTCATGCTTTCCGTGCGTCAATCCTATGACTATCTCAATCCTAGCACATGATGAAGCAGATGCGGTTAAAGTCATGTTTCAAGATGGTTACCACACGCAGGCCAAAAGAGGAACAAAATAACACGGATTGAACGGCTGAAGCAGATTTGTTCCGCTCAATCCGCTGAGGAAACTCTCGCCATCTACAAATCCGCCAGGGCGAACCAGTCGCCTGGTTGCTCCGGGATCGTCAGCCCGGCCACAAGCGTCCCGGCGTCGACGAGCGCGGACACTGCCTTCGCCACGTCTTGGGAGGGCCATTGGAAGACTTTCGCCACAGCGCCGAGCTGCGCGGCACCCACGGAGCGGAAGTACAACTCGACGAGTTTCCGCTGCGCCGTGCTGATCTTGATGGCGCCCGCGCGTTCGGGCAGGTCAGGATAATGGCGGTGAACGCAGTCATAGATGAAAGCGTAGTTCCACGTGCCGGCCTGCGCCACACCCACCGGCAGGATTTTGAAATCGGCCTGGAGTTCATCCAGCGCCCGGTTGAAGCGATACCCCATTTCCGATGTCGTCATAAAAGTCATAGTGCGCAGCGCGATAGTATGCGACGGCCCCTCGCGCAGCAATGCCTCGTAGATGGCTTTGGCTTCCTGCGTCATCGCGCCACGGCGGTACTGATCGAGGTAATCCTCTTCGGGAGCGCCGTAGTTCTCGCTGAGGGCGTAGAAATACGGGACGACATCCAGTGCAATCATCGTCGCCTTCTTGCGCAGCACTTTGGCGTAGTACCACCATTTCTTGCCCAGCGCCGTATCCTTCCAATCCCACGTCTTGTGTCCAGGATCGTCGTGCTCGTCGGCGACCGGACGGTCTCCGGCGGCGGCGCCCCACAGGCTTGGCATCTCCACACCCTTGATCGGCCAGAAAGTAACGAACCCGCGTTCTTCGACAAACGCTACGGCCTCTTCCGCCGAGTCCAGACGTCGTTGCGGCAGCAGATGATACGTCCGCGCACGATAAGCCTGCACGCGCTCTAAAGATAACTCCGTCACAACACACTCCCGTTCAAAGCGTCTGTAGCCCGCCCACACCTGGGACTGCGGTGGCACGGTCGGAGGCCGGCCACAGCTTTCACGAAGTTATACTTTTACGCCACAGATCAGGCAGGATTTCGAGCGCACGCTCAGCGGCTTCCGTGACAAAGGCTTCCACGCCGCCGACCTGCTCGACCAACGCCATGGCCGCGTCCCAATGGCAGGCGTGCTGCTCGCGGACCTTCTGTAGTTCGGCAGCATCCTGCCCACTACGCGCCAGCATCTCGAAGAACGACTCCGGTGAATTCCCTTGCAACAGCGGCTGATGCACGATGTCCCACATGCGCAAAAAATCGGCGTGGGCGACGTGGGTGAACACATCAGGCAACGGCGCTGTGTCAAGTGCAGCAGCGACGGCAGCGAAATCCACGAACAGCGCGTGGCTCGCCACGCTGAACGCCGTCAAGACCACGGCAGGCGGCACGGGCATATCTTCCGGCGAATTCAACCCCCACGCTTGTTGCAGTCGCGCGCTCATCGCCTTCCACAGTTCGTCCGCCGCCAGGTGACAGAGATAGCCGGCGACGAAAGCGCGCTCTTCCGGCGTCAGCTCAACCCAGGGACGTGACAACAGGCGTCCGCGTTGTTTGAGGAAATTCGCGCAGCTAGCGGTAAACGCGGCCTCACCGTCCTCGTCAAAGCGGCCCACGAAATGGGTGGTACGCCGTGAGACAGACGTGAAGCCGTTCACATCCACCACAAGATTGCCCGTCAAGAACGCACCGTACTCGGCGGCGCCAAACGGTTCTAAATGCGGGAAAACCCGCTCCGCAACCACCAAGTGCGTCGTCAAAGGCGGCATCCATTCACCTCATACATTGCTGATCACGCCGACCATTCGCGCTCCCACCCTACCGGCTCCTCCACACACCCGCCCAATTCCGCATAGGCGCTCTCCACGTTCCACGTGTGCGGAGTGGGATCGTTGGCCGGACGGGGCAGCGGCATAGCGGCGCACGCGACGACAGTCTCGGCCAACGTTTGCCCCGCCGCTACTGCCGCAGCGACCCGCTCCCGCAGTTCCGCCAGGTAGGCGCGATCCGCCATCAGCCGCCGCCGAATCTCATCCGCGTCCGTCGTGGGTGCGCCGTGACCGGGGACCAACACCCGGAGGTCCAATGTCGCCAGATGCGCCAGGGTTTGCTCGTAGGCGGTCAGGCTGTGGACGAAGGGGATTTCGACATCGCTGAGCATATCGGCAGCCCAGAGCAGGGCTTCCTCCACGTGATAGGCGATACACTGATCCGGCGCGTGGCCCGGCGCATGGACAAGACGCAGGCGGGCGTTGCCGAGGGTGAGTGTTAACGCGGTATCGAAAGCATACGTGGGCTGAGGCAGCACGAAGGGGCGCGTGCGACAGACGTGGGCCTGTGCCTCCCAGGCCGCGACTTGCCGCTGTAAATCTTCGCCATGCTCGCGCCGGATGCGCCGATAATCAGCATGCGCGATGACCGGCACGCCGGGGAAGTGTTCCGGTCCCATCACGTGATCCCAGTGCGCGTGGGTGAGGACAATCGCCCGCGGCGTCGCACCCTGTTCGGTCACAAAGCGGGCGATGTCCGTGCTCGTCTCCGGCGCGATGCCCGGATCGACCAGGCAGGCCTCGTCGTCAGCCAGAAAAACGCCACTGTTCGTAGCAAAAAGCGCGCTCTGCGTCACCCACAGGTGAGACGTCAGATGTATGAAATGGGTCGACATTCGTGTTGACCGTCGTGGCAATTTTTATCCGCGGCGCCGGGGCGTAGGTTCGGCAACACGCGGCGGTGACTGCACTCCGCCCAAACGCGCCACCGCCGCACGCACCGCAGCGGGATCGGCAGTGCGCAGTGCACCGGCAGGCGCGGGGCCATCGCCCAACACGACGGCCACAACACCCTCACGGCATGGCACCACCAGATCGACGCAATACTCGCTGTCACCCTCGCGGATGAGATAATCCACTTCGGGGAAAAAACCGCTTTCCTTGAGCGTTACGTAAAGGCCATCCGCGCCGGAGACATACAGGTCGTTGATCTCCTCGGCGGCGGTGAAACGATCCCACGTACTCTCGATGAACGTCACCCGCCGCCAGCGCAGGCTGGGGATCGGCGGGTCGCGGCGGATGAGCGGGCCGATTTGCAGCTTGTAGTAGCGGTCGTCGGCACGGGGATGGTCGGCCTCGTCGGGAAACAGGTCGCGCCGCCGCACCAGCTCATGCCCGCGCACTTCCGCGTACCAGTGGATGGCCCAGCGCTCCGCCGTAAAGGCCGTAGTGAAGTAGAAGGCCAGGACCGCGGCGTCGGTGGTGGACGCCGGCGCGTGGGCGGCAGGGACGCGGTACCACCCTTCGTCGCGGGCCACCTGAAAGTCGCGCGGCCTGCTCATCACTCCCACCAATACCCGGTCGGCTGCCTGAAACATCTTGCCCTCCTTGGATGAGTCCAAAGTCTTGGAAACAAACCGCGAATCGCGCTAATCTAATGTATCAGAAAATGTACTCATCAGGATGATATTGAACACCACAATGTGGGGCTTCTACCGCCGAGAGCGCCGAGATCGATGCTATACTTCCCACGGTTACAATCTTTCAGGGCTTCATCTGCTCAATCTGCTGACGCTCAATCTGCTGATGAAAGAAGTCAGTACGCCCTGCCGAAGATGGCGACTTCGGTGGCGGGTTTGCCAGTATAGACGCACATCCCACTGCCGCCGGGCTGCGCGGTGGGAATGCAGCGCACGGTGGCCTTCGTTTCCTCTTTGATGCGCGCCTCGTCCCCGGCATCGCCGGCCCACCAGGCGCGGGCGAAGCCGCTCTCCACGACCTCTTTGAGTTCGTCGTAGGTGCGCACGTCCCACGTGTGGCTCTCGCGGAAGTCGAGCGCCTTCTGGTAGATCGCCTGTTGGATCGTCGTCAGCATCGCGGCAACGGTGGTTTCCAGGCCGTCCCACGCCGCGGGCATCTTGCCTTCACGTCCGGGGATGTCGCGCCGGGCCAGCATCACCTGCCGGTTCAGCACGTCGCGCGGCCCGATCTCGATCCGCAGGGGGACGCCGCGCATCTCCCAATCGTTGAACTTCCATCCGGCGGTGAACCCCTCGCGGACATCCAACTCGACGCGCAGAGTCTCCTTCAAGCGCGCGTGCAACTGCTGCGCTGCCTCCAACACCGCCGCGCGTTCCTCGTCCTTGCGCCAGATCGGCACGATGACGACCTGGAGCGGCGCAAGGCGCGGCGGCAGTACGAGGCCCTGATCATCACCGTGCGTCATCACAATCGCGCCGACCATCCGCGTGCTCATCCCCCACGAGGTCGTCCAGGCGAGTTGCTGCACGTTGTTCTCGTCGAGGAACTTGATGTCGAAGGCTCGCGCGAAATTCTGTCCCAGGAAGTGACTGGTGCCGGATTGCAGTGCCTTGCCGTCCTTCATCATCGCCTCGATGGTGTAGCTGGCGACGGCTCCGGCAAACTTCTCGCTCTCGCTTTTGCGACCGGGGATCACGGGAATGGCGGCTTCGTTCGTCGCCAAGTCGGCGTAGACGCCGAGCATCCGCATCGTCTCCTCCATCGCCTCGTCAGCGGTGGCGTGCGCCGTGTGGCCTTCCTGCCAGAGGAACTCCGTCGTCCGCAGGAACAGGCGCGTGCGCATCTCCCACCGCACCACGTTGGCCCACTGGTTGATGAGCAACGGCAGGTCGCGGTACGACTGAATCCACCTGGCGTACATGTGGCCGATGATCGTCTCCGAGGTGGGACGCACGATCAACCGCTCCTCCAATTCGCTGCCCCCGCCAATGGTGACGACCGCCAGCTCCGGCGAGAAGCCTTCCACGTGCTCGGCCTCCTTCTGCAAGAAGCTCTCCGGGATGAAAAGGGGGAAATAGGCATTGACATGCCCTGTCGCCTTGAAACGGCGGTCCAACGCATCGTGGATGTTCTCCCAGAGCGTATAGCCGTAGGGTTTGATGACCATGCAGCCGCGCACGGGCGAATAATCGGCCAAATCGGCCATCTGCACGATCTCGTTGTACCACTTGGAAAAGTCCTCGCTTTGAGAAGTCAAAAAGTCTGCCATGATGCTCCCTGTTCGTTGAAAATAAACCGCAAATCTCAATAGATCACAAATTGCTCCCGTGCAGGTCTGGATCTGGCGATCCAGACCAGGCAAGATTAGATCCACTGAATCTCGCTCATCTACACGCATCTCGCAAGAAATGAGCGCGGATTTGCGTGACTCGCGGTTCAAAATCTGCTTCATCCACTCGATCCGCTAACGAAATGTCCCCTCATCCTTGATCTGGTCCGAAGCGGCGATAGTTTACCGCGAGTTTGTCCACGATGGCCTGCTCCAAATCGATGCCGGTGAGGTAAGCCAGTTGCAGCAGATAAAGCGCGACGTCCGCCAGCTCCTCGGCCAGCGCCTCGGGGACGGCGTCCTCGCCCCATTGGAAATGCTCCAGCACCTCCGCGGCCTCGAGCGACAGCGAAATGGCGATGTTGCGCGGCGACTGCACAAACGGTGAGTCATCACGATACCAACCCATCGCCTCAACGAACTTATTCATCGCAGCGGTCAATTCTTCGAGTGTCATGAAGCGAGAGTATACAGCGGAACGGCGAGAGAGCAACTGACCGACCGAGGGCCAAACGCCCCACGGCTAGTACATCGAGGCCAAAATTCCACACCCGTTAGCCAGGCTTGGAGCGGAGCGCCAGATCCGCGGTCAGCGGCAGCCGGCGCAGGAGGTGCGTGAGTCCGTGGTTATCGTCTGATGCCAGCCATTCGGGTGAGATTGAGAACCTGACGACCATGCTCACGCCCGCGTCTTCATCGGCCCAGGCCGCAGTTCCGCCCGCCCATCGACATACACCGCCACCCACTGCGCCAGGCGCTGGCCGAGCCGCCGCGCGGCCTCGATTTCTTTGTCCTCACGGGGCCGGCCCGCCGTCACGGCGCCGTAGTGCAGCGTGAATCGGTCGCCGGTGTAGTCGGTGACGCCGAAGGTGAGCATCCCCACATTCATCATCATCGTGAGAATGGACATGCAGGTGAGTTCCGCGCCGCCGCCCCATCCACCGGATGTGGAGAACGCGCAACCGATTTTGCCGTCCATCTGTCCCCACGTAGGATGGGAGATATCGTCCCAGAACTTCTTCATCTTCCATGAGGTGAGACCCACGCAGGTCGGCGCCCCGCAGGCGATGCCATCGGCCCAGAGCGCATCCGCGCTTGTCGCATCGTCCACGCGGAGCAAGCGCACTTCGCTGCCGGCAACCTGGCGCGCGCCCTCGGCTACGTATTCTGCCATCTGCGCCGTGTTGCCGGTTTTACTGTCGTAGAGGACCAAAATTTTACCCATGGCCCCTCCCATTGGAAGCAAATCGCCCTACTGGTTCCGAGCCTGGGAGGGCGATTTGCAAATCGTTCTACACTCTTTTCTATGCCTCAAAATGCTTGAACTGCGGCAGATAATCCCTGTTCTGCGCCAACATCTCGTTGACCATGGCCTTGATTTCCGCCAGGGAAAGCACGGCGGCGGTCAGCGGGTCGCTGGCGATGGCGTGGAAGACGAGGTGCGGGTCGCCGGTGAGCGCCGCCTCGACAGCCATCTCCTCGGTGGCGACGACAACCTGGTTCAGCGGGGCCACCTGACGCGGCAGGGCGCCGACATGGACCGGGTGCAGGCCGCCCTTGTCCACGTAGACGGGGACTTCGACGCATACGTCGTTGGGCAGGTTGGTGATCAGGCCGGTGTTGGGAACGTTGCCGTTGAACTGGAAGATTTCACCGCCCTGCAGCGCGTTGATGATGTACGAGGCGTACTCGTGGCCGCGTTCGAGATCGATCTGCTCCTGCGCCAGCCACGCGAGGATGCCGTCCTTCCAGTCGCTTTCGCGCTGGCGGTACTCGTTGAGGATGTAAGCATAATGGCCGGGATTCCAGCCCGTGCCATGCGTGCAGTACTTCTCGATGAGGTCGGGCCGTTTGCGGAACCACCAGTTGTACTCGGAGTTGTGACCGCTGGATTCGGTGACATAGTAATCGAGGTGCAGGAACATCTCGTTGCGCACCTGCTCCTCGTTGTAGATGTCCGGGTCTTCGGTGATGGCCTTACGGATGAGCGGGTAGGCATCCACGCCGTTCCACTCATATTTGATGTACCACGCCAGGTGATTGATGCCGGCGCAGGTGTAGGTGATCTCATCCAGCGGCGCGCCAATCCAGCGGGCGAGCATGAACGCCGTCCCCTGCACACTGTGACACAGGCCGGTCAAGCGGATGAAGGACTCGCGCTGCATCGCGCGGCACAACATCGCCATGGGATTGGTGTAGTTGAGCATAGTGGCCGTGGGGCAATACTTCTCCATATCTTTGACGATGTCCAGCATCACCGGGATGGTGCGCAGCGCGCGGAAGATGCCCGACGGGCCGCGCGTGTCGCCGACGTTGATGTCCACGCCGTATTTCTTGGGGATGAGGATGTCGTGCTGCCACACGTCCACGCCGCCCGCCAGAATCGTGACGATGACGGCGTCGGCGCCTTCCAGTGCTTCGGCGCGATTCATCGTCGCCATCACCGTGGCGGGGCGCTGGCCCTCGGTCACGATGCGGTTCACCGCCCGGCTGATGAAATCCAGCCGTTCGGCGTCGATGTCCATTAACGCCAGCGTCGCATCTTCCAGCAAGGGGAAGGTGAGAATGTCGCGCACCAGACTGCGGGTGAAGCCAAAACTACCGGCGCCGATAAAAGCAATTTTTGTCATAAGAAATTTACCTCCAGAAGTGAGATATTCGCGGACAAGTTGTCAGTGAAAGGCACTGACAAGGAATATAGCATGGATTTCGAGTTACACAACGCAGCCACTTACCCCCCCACTGACGCCTCTTTCAACCAGCGCCTGAGATATTGCCCCGTGTACGATAACGCCGACTGCGCAACCTCCTCCGGCGTGCCTTCGACGATGAGTTCCCCGCCGGCATCGCCGCCCTCCGGTCCCATGTCGATGATCCAGTCCGCGACTTTGATCACGTCCGGGTTGTGCTCGATGACCAGGATGGTGTTGCCCGCGTCCGCCAGGCGTTGCAAGACGGTGATCAACTTGTCCACGTCGGCGGCGTGCAGACCCACCGTGGGTTCGTCCAGGATGTACAACGTGCGCCCCGTCGCCCGCCGCGACAGTTCCTTCGCCAGCTTGATGCGTTGCGCCTCGCCGCCGGAGAGCGTCGTCGCCGACTGCCCCAGGCGGATGTAGCCGAGGCCCACATCACAGAGCGTTTCGAGCTTGTGCACCAGAGCAGGAATCGCCGCGAAGAAGTCCACGGCCTCCGTCACCGTCATATCCAGCACCTCGGCGATATTCTTCTCCTTGTAGCGCACCTGGAGCGTCTCGCGGTTGTAGCGCGTCCCGTGACACACATCGCACGGCACATAGACCTCCGGCAGGAATTGCATCTCGATGCGCAACGTCCCCTGCCCCTGGCAGGCCTCGCAGCGTCCCCCCTTGACGTTGAACGAAAACCGCCCGGCGTTGTAGCCGCGAATCTTGGATTCCGGCAGTTCCGCAAACAACGAGCGGATGGGATCAAAAGCCCCTGTGTACGTCGCCGGGTTAGAGCGCGGCGTCCGTCCAATCGGCGATTGATCAATGTTGATGACCTTGTCGATGTACTCCACTCCCTCCAGACCATCGCAGTCGCCGGCCGGGATGCGGGAGCCGTCAAGACGCTGTAGCAGATTGGTGTAGAGCGTCTCCACGACCAGGCTGCTCTTGCCCGATCCCGAAACGCCGGTCACGCATATAAACAGCCCCAGCGGGAAACGCACGTCGAGGTTCTTGAGATTGTGCCGGCGCGCACCGCGTACCATCAACGCCTTGCCATTGCCCTGCCGGCGCTGCTGCGGCACCGGGATGCACCGGCGACCGGAGAGATACGCGCCCGTGTACGACGTTGGATGCACAAGAATCTCGTCCAGCGTTCCTTCCGCCACCACCTCGCCACCGTGTTCACCCGCCCCCGGCCCAAGATCGACGATCCAATCGGCGGCGCGGATGGTTTCGTCGTCGTGTTCAACCACGAGCACCGTATTGCCCAGGTCGCGCATCTCCTGGAGCGTATGGATCAGGCGGGCCGTGTCGCGCTGGTGCAGTCCAATACTCGGTTCATCCAGCACATAGAGTACACCGGTAAGCCGCGACCCTACCTGCGTCGCCAGGCGGATGCGCTGCGCCTCGCCGCCGGAAAGCGTCGCCGCCGCCCGGTCGAGGCTCAGGTAATCCAATCCTACGTTCACCATGAAGGTGATCCGGTTGTCGATCTCCTTCAGCGCGCGTTCGGCGATGGCGTACTCCTTCGCCGTCAGCCCATGGCCATTGATCAAGGTTTCTACCCAGCTTTGCAGCTTCAACACGGGCCAGCGGGTGAGTTCGTAGATGGGCTGCCCTAGCACCGTGACCGCGCGCGCGACCTCGTTGAGACGGGTTCCCTGGCAGGCAGTGCAAGGCGTCTGGCTCATCACCTCTTCGATCTTCTCACGAATGTAATCAGAGGTAGACTCATCATAACGGCGCTGCAACTCAGGGATAATTCCTTCGTACTTGCGCGCGCCGGCCCAGACGCCGTTAGAGCCTTCGTAATAAACAGGAATCGCTTCCTGCCCGCTTCCGTACAATATAATGTGGCGCTGCGCCTCGGTTAAGGCCGACCAGGGTTTGTCCGGGGCAATACCGTAGTATTCCATCACCCCCTCCATGATCTTCGCCTGGTGGCCATCCCTACTCTCTCCCAGGCCGGTGACGATAGCGCCTTCAGCTATTGACTTGTTCTGGTTCGGGACAATGAGAGTGGGATCCAGCGCCAGCTTGTACCCCAACCCCTGACATATCGGACATGCGCCGTGGGGGCTGTTGAAGGAGAACGTGCGTGGTTCGATCTCCGGCAAACTTCGTCCACAAACGGGGCACGCCAGCTTTTCCGAAAAGAGCACATCGCCTTCAGGTTGGATCTCAGGTTGCGACGCGCGGACGACATTCACGATCAGCACCCCTTCCCCCAGGCGCAGTGAAGTTTCGACCGAGTCGGTCACGCGGCTGACGAAATCGCGGTAGGTTTGCAGATGTTTTTCGGCAGCATCGGGGACAACCAAACGGTCCACGACTGCCTCGATGTCGTGGATTTTGTAGCGATCCAGTTCCGGGACGTCTTCCAACTCGTAGACCGTCCGATCCACACGCACGCGCACAAAACCCAACTTGCGCGCCTCATCGAAGGTGGGACGATGATGACCCTTGCGGCCCCGCACGAGCGGCGCGAGCACCTGCAAGCGTGTCTGGGGCGGCATCGCCAGGATCGCGTCCACGATCTCCTGAGCGCTCTGGCGGGTCACCGGTCGCCCGCAATCCGGGCAATGAGGAATGCCGATGCGGGCATACAGCAGACGCAAATAGTCATAGATCTCGGTGACCGTCCCCACCGTCGAACGAGGGTTATGAGATATACCCTTCTGGTCAATGGCAATCGCCGGACTCAGGCCCTCAATCGAGTCCACATCCGGCTTGTTCATCTGCCCCAGGAATTGCCGGGCGTAGGCACTCAGGGACTCAATATAGCGGCGTTGTCCTTCGGCAAAGATCGTGTCGAACGCCAGGGATGACTTCCCCGACCCCGACAGTCCCGTAATCACCACCAGCTTATTCTTGGGAATCTCGACTGTAATATTTTTGAGATTGTGTTCCCGCGCGCCGCGCACGATCAGTTTTTCACTCCTCATACCCACTCCCATCTTTCAGCATTGCAACAGACTATTATATCATAATTCCACGCCGCGTGCCGGAACAAGCGTTCTAGCAGCGCTGCCATGATTGACAATCCGCCGTAGAAGTGGTAACCTAATGCTGAAAATGTAGCGCGAGTTGATAACTTGCGACCCGACAAAACCAAAGAAGGAGCGACGTTACAATGCACGGGATCATCGCCTTAGCCTGGCTCGGCGTATGTATGTTTGCCGCTGTAGGTCGCTTTTTGGAAAGCGGCATCTGGGAGGGGTACGTCATTTTCGGACGGGGAGGAAGTAGCTTCACCCCTTGCAACTCCAAGGAAACCTGGTGGGTGAAAAGCAAAGGATTCAGCCAAACTGCCGAAAAACTCCAGGAGAACTATGCCCACATCGCCCAGAAACCCTACGAGCAGGTCTACGTCCGCTTGCGCGGCGACGTCAGCCGTAAAGGACAGTATGGACGGCTAGGCTCATACCAGCGTGTATTGTACGTCGAAGAAGTGCTCGATATCCATCCCAAAACGGACCACGATTGCAAGACGACGCCGCGAGCGAGTGAATGAGCGCAGGGGCGAATGGTGAATCTTTCCCGCTCGGGCCAGTCTCTGACGGAGACCGGCCACAGCTTGCGGCGGTTGAGCCAAGTTCGGGCGGGGACTAAGGCAAAAGCACGGTTCCTGTCGACTTAACGACGAGCGGCAGATAAAGCCGATGCAGTCCCATGACGGCCACGACGCGCTGTGCCATCTCCTCGCTGCAAGGATTCGTTGCCGTCATCACAACAGTGTATGGCAGTGTCACGGTACTCGCCGGGAAAATGTGCGTGACGCTCTGTCCGTGGGCGAGCACGCTGTCATCCCCAAAATCCCACGTGTAATCAACCGGCGGTGTGCCCATTTCGACCCATCCCGTAAAAGTGAGCGCCTGTCCCGCTATAGGCTGCGCCGGTTCATAGCTAAAGTCCACGCCCCCCAAAGGCAAGCAGGCCCCCGCCCATGCTACAGTCGTCAGGTCGCTGTACGCGGCGACGCCGGTACCGACTGCTGTGAGGCGCGCTGTATCGGTGATGCCGGTGAATACATCCCAGGGGACCGCCACCAGCGCTGTGACCGGCGCGGTCGCTCCCGGCGCTAACGTCGCCAGCGTCGGCGTCAACGTCGTCGGCCACGTCGCATCGGAAAGGGTCAGGCTGTACACATCCGCGATATTGCCGGCGTTGGTCAGCGTGAGGGTGTACACGACCGTCTTGCCCACCGCGCCGTTGGACTCGATCTCCGGTGGCCAGAGCTGCACCCCGTACACCGCATCCGCCGTCGTGTGGAGGGTGGCCTGCGCGCTGTAGGTGGGATCGCCCGCCGATGCTACCGTCACCGTGACCGTGTCCGCCGCTCCATACAACGCCGCTGTAGGCACCGTGACCGTCACTGGCAGTGACGCTGTCGCCCCGGCAGGCAACGGTCCGATTTTCGCCGGCGCAGTCGTCTGCCAGTGTGCACCCGTCAGCGTGACCGCGAAGTTGTCCGTTATAGTGCCGGTGTTGGTGAGGTGGAAAGCAGTGTTGATTGCCTGGCCCGGCGCGCCGTGCTGCCCAAGTACCGTCGGCGTGAGAGTGACGCCATATTCAAGCGGAGAAAGCGCCGCATCCACCGCCGCCTTGATGTCCAGCCGCCCGTAGCCATAGGTGTTGTTCGGCCAGCCATTGCTGCTACACGCGGTCGAAGCGATGTGAAACGCATTCTCGTTGAGCAGTTGCTCTGTCGCTGCGATCTGGTTCTTGAGCGCCGGCACCGCCGACCATAGCAGCGCTACCGCTCCGGCGACGTGTGGCGCAGCCATTGACGTGCCGCTCTTCGAGCCGTAGCCGCCGTTGAGGATACACGAGCGGACACTCGTGCCCGGCGCAGTGATGTCAGGCTTGCGGCGGTTGCTGCCGTCCACCGTCACCGGGCCGCGACTGCTCAGCGAGGCGATGGTGTCTGTGCCGGTGTTCAGCGCGCCCACGGTGTACGCAGCCGCATAAATCGCGGGCGGTTCGCACACTGACGAACAACCTTCCGCACCATAGTTGCCTGCCGAAACGACGGTCATAATGCCCGCCGCGCGTTGCACTTCGACGGCGTCTTGCAGCGTGCTCCACGAGCAGCCTTCGTTGGAGGGACACGTCCACGAGTTGTTGGTCACGTCGGGCGCCTGGCTCGGATCGCCCTGAGCCGGCGTCCCCCCCACAGGGTATGGCGCGAGGAAGAACTCGAAGCACTCCAGGTACGTCGCCGGCGTGCCCACCCCCACGTCCATATTGCGACAGCCGATCCATTGCGCCCCGGGCGCCATGCCGATCTGATTCGTTCCGTCGTCGTCGCCGACGATGGTGCCCATCGTGTGCGTGCCGTGGTCGTAGTCATCGCATGGCGCCGGCGAATCCGCGCCGCAGGAGCCGCCGCCGCTGTGAATGGCGTCATGCCAGTTGTAGTCGTGATCCGCCGTCACGCCGTTCCAGCCGCGATAATGGGGCTTGAGCGCCGGATGCGTCCAGTCGTAGCCGGTATCCTGCCCGCCCACGACGATGCCCTGCCCGGTGTACCCCATCGCCCAGACTTCCGGCGCGCGCACGTAGGTGATGTTGGATTCGATGCCGGTAGGGGCCAGTGTCATAAGCATATCGAGCGGGCGCGCCGGCTGTGGCAGCACATTGTGGATACGCGGATTGCCCTCGATGCGCGCGACGTCGGGCCGCGCCGCCAACGCCCACGCCAGGTCGGCGTCCCCTTGCACCCAGATGAGGTTGACGATGTAGTAGGCGCGATGCGGCACACCGCGCGCCCTAAGCCACGCGAGCAACGGCGCTTGCGAGGCCTGCGCCGTGCGCCACAGCGTCTCGTAGACGTAGCGACCTTTGGCAGCTTTCGTCGTCAACTGCGCCGCGCCGTTGAGCTCGGCTTGCGCCGCCAGAACGACGAGGAACTCGGCTTCCGCACCGTCGGCAGTGTGCTCGAGTACCCACGGAGCGATTTTATCCGGCGCGGCGCGCAGTGAGGTGGACGGCGCGCCGGACAGGCCGAGCAACAGTACAACGCACAAAACAATGCGGTAGAATCGATTCATGGTTCTCCCGGTCTGGAGGACACTGATTGACATTTTTCGACCAAGTCCCGGAGGCCGGCCCGCGCAGTCCTCTGCCCCCAAACAGTGGAGGGCTCCGCCACGCGATGGCCGGTCTCTGACTGTGCCATCGCCAACCTAAACGGCGGGCACAGACGAATGGGCAATTCACCCTATGGAGCGCGCAAAACCAGGGGCAGGTAGACGTAGACGAGCGGCGGCTCAAGAGCCGTCATCAGCACGGCCTGCGCCTGCACAGAAGGCGCTTCAAGGACGGCGGTAGTCACGGTAAACGTATACGGGGCTGCATCCAGCAGGGTTCCAGATGCAGGGATCGTCACCGTCACCGTCAGCGGGGCAACGTCGCCGGCCGGCAAGGTCATTCGCGTGGGGACGATTTGCGCCGGCCAGAGGGTCGCCGGCAGCGTCAAGATGACCGTCGCCGGCAGCGTTCCCGTATTGGTCACAGTCAGGTGATGAGACGCCGTTTCTCCAGGCCGCCCGGTCTGATACGAGACTGGCGGCGCTAATTCCAGGGAATAGGAATTGACCACCGACGCGGTTAGCTCTAGCTCTGCCGGCGCCGTCAGACCCGGCCAGGAGGCGGTCACACGGGAGGTGAACGTATCCAGTGCTGCTTCCTCCGGGATCACGACCGTCCACGTAAAATCCCGCGCCGCTTCGGAGTCCAACGCCAGGTCGCGCCAGATCAGCATCCCCGCCGTGAGGGTCGCCGGGGCCGGCGAAGGAGAGCGCACCGTGACCGAGGCAGGCAAGGTGACGGTCAAAACGCCGTCGGTCATCGGCAACAAGCTGTCATTGAACATGGTGAGGGTGTAGGTGAGAGGAATCTCCGGCGACACACGCGGCGGCTGAGGCGTCAACGTCAAATCCAGACGCGCCGGAGGTTGCGCTATATCTAACCATGCCAGGCCATCGCGCAAAATGACGGCGCGCTGCGCGCTGTCGGCGACGCCTTCCACTCCAAACGCGAGGTAGATGAGGCGGCGCGCGCCATCATCTACGGCCAATCCTGCCGCGCCGGTGGTATAGGTGAAGACCGGCGTGGCTGCCGCGTCGTAGGGCGCGATCACATCCGGGCTGGTCTGATTGTTCGCCCCGCTCCCCCCGGCAAGCGTGACAGTCAGCCCGCTATAGAACGCCAGGCCGACGGTTTCGGTCACACCGGCATTGTCCTGGATAAATGCAGCGTGCAGGACATCGCGGAAGAAAGCGCCGTTGTCGTTCTTGATGTCCATCCCGATGTTCTGCCCGGTCACGAAAAGCCGTCCGCCGGCATTGAGATAGGACAACAGCGTGTTCTGTTCGGCGCGGGTCAGGCTGTTGAGGGCATCGTCGCCGGTGAACCAGAACACGGTCGCATAAGGCGCCAGGAGTTGGGCCGTCGGTGAACTTTGCGTCGCTACCGTCCACGTCGCGTAAGGAATCCCCAGCGTATCCAACGCCGGCAGGAGATAGGTCTCGTAGGACGCTCCGGCGTCGTCATCCACGACCAGGAGCGCCGGTTTCGGCTGCAGGCGGAAGGTGTGCGTCACCCGCGCGCCGGCGGTGATGGCGACAGTGTAAGAACGCGGCCAATACCCCGCCGCCGTCGCGGTGAACGTGTACACATCCACTGGCAACTCCAGCGTCAGCGTGGGAGACGCCGTCCAACTCAGGCCCCGTCCTTCCAAGAGGAGAGTCGCCGTCAACGGGTGGGCCGTCCCCAACTCGGCCACCGCCAACGACAGCGTTCCCCAGGGCAACCGCGTCATGGCGAAGTCTTGCACAACGGTCTGGCCGAGGGTGGTAGAAACGATGGCGGTACGGCTTGCGTACCCCAACAGCGAAGCGGTCACGGTGTATGTTCCGGCGTACAGGGTCAGGGTATACTGTCCGGCGGCATCGGTATGGGTGGTATAGCCGGCCGTGCCGCTGTCTGCCGTAATCTGCACGCCGGATAGCGGGGCCGCCGTCCCTGAGACGACGACCGTCCCGGCCAACGTACTGCTGTCCACCAGTTGCACAAAGGCAGCGGAGACTGGACCCCAGAAGCCGTTGGCATCTTGCCCGCGCACGTAGACGAGCTGGCGTCCGCGCGGCAGACCTGCCGTCGCCGCCTGGCCTTGCACGGCTTCTTCTATCTCATCGAAAGCGCCATCGACGGCAGAAAGCGGGGTAGGAATGCCGCCATCCCACGGCGGCGTCCCCAGGTACACCTCCGCCGCCACAATCGTCTGCCCCGTGTTCTTGCTGTCGGCGTCGTTGAGCGTCGCCTGAACGGTGATGGGCTGCCCGATCAACACCGAAGCCGGCGTCACGGTGACGTTCAGCGCGTGAGGGCCAAACGACGTGAGATAGGGCGTCCGCGCGACTTTAGCAGCATAGAGCAGAGCGTCGACGGTCGGCTCGATCAGCGCCTCGTAGCGCGAGCAGGACGGATAGAAACCGTCGCTATCCGCCCCCATCTCAAACGTATACGCCGCCACGCCCAGTACGCCGTAAGCCCAATCGTCCGTTGCGCCGCTGGTAGGATACAGTGCACTGGCTTGCTCAGGGGTATACCCGTTGAAGGATGCCAGCCGTCGGCCAAGCATTTGCAATTGTGTGGCGTTGGGCGCCGGGGTGTACGTGTCGCCCCAGGGCCAGAGGACCAGGTTGGCGTAGCTGTGCAGGCTGACAAAGACGCCGGTCGCGTCATCGGGCGCGGGGTCGGTGTCGTTGGGGCCGCGCTGATCCGGGAAAAGGGTGGCGACGAAACTTTCGATCCGCGCCGTTTCACTTTCGGAAGCCGGCGCAGGCCCGCGATAGGTCTCGTCACACGGGTCCGTGCTGGCGCCTGGCCCGCCCCAGTGGAAACTGGAGTTGCGGTTGAGGTCCACCCCGTAGTCAGTAGGGCTGCACGATCCGTAGGGATGGGTGTTTTTACGCCAGTAGGTCCAGGGTTGACCGGCCTCATTTTTGATGTGGCCGTCAGGGTTGGCGGTCGTCAAGATGTAGATCAGATGCTCATCCAGCAACCACGTCACGTCTGGATCCACGCCGTAATTTTCCAGCAGATATTGCATAAAAGCCAGCGCCGTCTCCGGCGTGATCAATTCGCGCGCGTGGATGTTCGCCATCAGGAAGAAAACCGGTTTACCGCTCGTTCCGGTCGCTTCGTTGGTCAGGCGCATCACCCGCAAAGGACGGCTTTCGTAACTCTGACCGATGGTCGACAACTGGGTCAATCCAGGATACAGGTTCGCCCATTGCTCAAGCTGCGCGTAGATTTCATCCACAGTGCGATAACAGGCAAAGCCGGGAATCGTCTCCGGTTGCGGAGGCAGTCCAGATACCGGCTGGATTTCTATCCCGGCGGCGGTCAGCCATGCCGCCTCCGTCGCCGAAATGTAAGCGACCACGTAGCCGGTATTGGGGTTTTGGGCATCCTTGTGCACTTCCCAGATGTCCAGACGCGCCGCCAATTCCGCCAGTTCCGCCGGCGAAGTAAAGGGGATATGCACGACTTGCCCGTCGTCCGGGCTGTTCGCGGTCACAGGCAGGGCAGCCAGCAGGGCCACCCCCACCCCTATGAGTAAAAACCACCATCTGCGCATAAAAACCTCCAGGATAAAGTAAAGAGTAACCAGCCACGAGTTATCGTCGCCGGCCAGGTTGAGTATTCGCCGTCCCCCACCCAACAGGGGACGGCGAACGGAGTAGCGTGCAAATTACGGGGAGACGCTCGAGCCGGTCTCGGAGCACGCCCGCCCCTGCGGTGGCGCGGTCGGCGACCGGCCACAGCTCTTCAGACACCATAATCAGATGAGCGTCTCCCCTTTTTCCAAGTGAGTTGAGCTAATCAGATGTTCTGATGACCATCGGCAAGTACACCTGGTACACACGTATCGTGACAATTTGTTCTGTCACATCCACGCCGCACGCATTCGTTGCCGTCATCACCACGGGGTAAGGCAGGATCGCGGTCTGGAGGGGGAAGGTGTGCGTGACGACCGCACCGGTTGCCGTGGCGCCGCCGTCGCCGAAATTCCACGTGTAGACGATGGGCGGCGTGCCTGCCATGGTCGTTCCGCTGAACGTCACCGTCTGCCCGGATAACGGCTGCGCCGGCGTATAGATGAAGTCCGCGCCGGCCACGGCGACACAGTCCAACACCGTCGTCAGCACGCTGGTCGCTGTGACGCCCGTACCGGATGCGATGACGTGCGCGGTATCCAGGGAAACCGTCGTTACAACCGGCACCGCGACAGTCGCTGTTACGGTGAGTGCCTCGCCAGGAGCAAGGGAAGCTGTTTGTGGGTCGAGCGTCGTCGTCCACGCCGCGCTCTCCTCGACGAGGGTGTAGGTATCGGCGGCGTTGCCCGTGTTGGATAAGGTCAGTGTGTAGACCGCCGTTTCGCCGGGTTCCGCGCTGACCATCGCCGTCTGCGGCGACAGCGCCACGCCGTACACCGCGTTCGCCGTCGTCGTTACCGCAGCCATTGCGGTTACGGCGCTGTTCGCGTGCGATGTCGCCGTCAATGTCGCCACGTCGTAGTCCCCGGCCATCACTCCACCCGGGACCGTCACGGTCACGGGAATGGCGACGCCGGCGCCTACGGCTAACTCGCCCGTCGTCGCCAGGATATTCACCGGCCACATGCCTGCTGCGTACAGGGCGAAGGTGTCCACGCAGTTGCCGGTATTCGTCACCCACCACGAGGTGCTCACCGCCGCACCGGGGTCCGCCGTTAGTGACGTTCCGGTCAGACGCGCCTGGATGCCATAGACCGCAGCGGCGGATGTTGTCGCGGTCGCCGCGGAGGCGCGGGTGGGATCTCCTTGCGAGGTGACGGTCAGCGTCAGGGTATCCAACGCATCGCACAAGGCCGCATCGGGCACGGTTACGGTCAGGGTCAGTGGAGCGCTTTCACCCGCCGCCAGCGGACCGACCGTCGGTACCACATTCGTCGTCCACTCGGCGCCGGAAAGCGTCACGGTGAAGGTATCCGCCTCCGTTCCACTATTCGTCACGTTGAAAGGATACATCACCGGCGCGCCAGGGAGGCCGGCGCGCGCGGCAGTGGATGGCGTCAACTGCACGTCGTACATCTGCACCACTGTCAGGGTGATGGGAACATTCAACGCGCCGTAGGGTGTGCTGTTGGCGACATGCACATGCACGGGATACGTTCCGGCGGCCATGCCGGCCGTGTCGAAGTTCAGAGCGACGGCCTGCTCGCCGCCGACCCCCACCGTGCCGCTCAGCGGGTTCGTCGTCAGCCAGGCAATCTCTTCCCAGGCGCAGGCAGACGTCTCGCCGGAAGCGGCCTGGATCACCCGCCCGGTCACCTGGTTGACCATCCACAGCGCGCCGGTGCAGTCGATGGATAGGCCGGCCTGTTCCAGACCGCCCAGCCCCTCGATGTCGAAGCCGCCGAGGATGTTGTAGCCATGGTCAACATCCAGCACATACACATCGCGCCCGGTCGTCGCGCTGGACATGATGAACAAGTGATGGGTGGCAGGGTTGTAGGCCAGACCGGCGATGTTCAGCTTGAGGTCTTTGGAATCCAGCAATCGTCCGCTCGCGTCGAAATGGTAGATAATCTGGTCATCCCACGAGCCGCTGTAGAAGGTATCCGTCGTCGGGTCATAGGCCAGACCGCGTTCGGAGACGCCGAAGGGTGGGCAGAGTGAGCGTCCGGTCGCCATCTGAGCGGTGGGGTCCAACTCGTAGATGCAGTTGTCACCGCCGACATTGACCTGCCAGAGCCTGCCCGTCACGGGATTGTAGGCGATGTCCGCCGCGAAAACCGCAACCCACGGCGAGGTCACCAGAGACTCTCCGGTGGACGTGCCGGCGGGGGAGTAACTGACGTTGCGATCTTCGCCGCCGCCGACGCGCGTGTCGCTCAACCAGAGAACGTCGGCGTCGGTATCGTAGGCCACGCCCCACGGAGAAACCAGACCGCTCTCCCAGGTCTGGATGACCTCCCCGGCATCCAGCAAGGGGACGCTGGGGGGACGATATTCGCGCACGGTGGCTGCCGTGAGATCGTGCAGGTATTTCGGGGAGACGCGACGCACCGACCCGGCGAACGGGCCGGTGACGACTGCCGGAGTGAACGGCGCATTGACCTCCTCCACCGCAAAGTCGGCGGTGTAGCCGCCGCTGTTGCCGAGGGTGATGACGCGCGTGGCCGTCGCATCGGCGGCCAGCGTCAATGCGAGAGCGTCCGGCGCGACCGCGAGCAGTCCCGCATCGAGATAGATGTCGCGGGCAACCGCTGCGCCGGCCGTCACGGTCGTTGTGACCAGCGCCGGAGCGTAGCCGGAGGCCGTCGCAGTCAAGGTACGTGTTCCGGCAGGCGCAAAGAGGGTGTAGAACGCGCCGTCGCCGGGGGCGGATGCCACGGTGGCCGTGCTCCTATAGCCGGCGTCGTTGATCACCGTCGCCGCTACGGCTCCCCCGGTATTGGCATCGAAGACCTCACCCACGATGAGGCCGCCGGCCGGCAGTTCACATACCGCGTTCCCAACGAAAATGTCATCCACCTCCCACCACCATTCGTATTTGGCATTATAGTAGTGGAAGCGGATGCGCACATTGGCCTGACCCGCCGCCAGCGCAGAAATGTCAACGCGGGCGGTTTTAGGGCCGCGATCATTAGCGCCACTGCGCCGCCAGACGTTCGTCCAGGTCGTCCCGCCATTCACACTCACATCCACGTCGGCGACCTCGTTCTCGCCGTAACTGTACCAGCGAAAATCATAGTTGAATTCCAGGATCACCGTCGTCTCGGCGGAGAAATCCATCACCGGCGAGCGTAAGACAGCATCCACATTTTTCGCTCCCGCGTAGTCGCTGTCGATGATGGCGAACGGGCCCACACCGCCGGTCAAGTTGCGGCGCGACTTCGGGTCGTCGAAGCGCCATTGAACGCCGGTTCCGGCGTTGTCCACCAGCGACCAGCCGGTGGGGAGGGTACCGGCACTGAACGTTTCGGTCATTCCCTCGCGGCTGAGAACATACCCCGGTGCAGTGCAGGCGACGACATTCACAGACAACGCGATATCGTCAGTTTCATCGGCCGTCAAGGGTCCGACGACAATGCTGGCGGGCAGATAGCCGGGAACCCAGGCTTCGACCTCGAAATGGTAGGCCGTTTCTGCCATCAACGTCAGACTGTAATAGCCACTGACCGGGTCGGTCCACACGCCGTCGTTGGGCGCAGGTGGATTGTAAGGATCGCCGCGCACGCGGATGCGCGCGTAGAGCGGCCAACCGGTCTGCGCGTCGGCGACCGTCCCGGAGACGACGTAGGAGGGTACGGGTGTCAGGGATACGTCGAGGGTGGTCGTCATACTACTGCTCACAGCGACGCCGCTTTGAGTAGAGGGATAATAACCGTAAGCGGCAGCCGTCACGGTATACACCCCGGGATCGAGGAGCAAGACGTAGCTGCCGTCGCTCCCGCTGGTGGTCGCCGTATTCCCCGCCTCGGATATGGCTTCCACTGCCGCCCCGTCGACAGGGTTGAGGGTTGTCGCGTCGTGCACGACGCCGCGCAAGACGCCGGGTTCAGTAGACGTACAGTTCGGGAAGCGGAAGGAGCCGATGCGCGTCACCCAGGGGGCGTACCCGGACGTCGCCAGGTACTCCTGCGTGTACCAGAAGGTACAGTCATCCACCGGATCGATGCCCATCATACTGTAGTCCCCCCAGCGGTTGTAACTGCTGGTCTGGTAGCCGGTGCCGGCGACCAATGACGTCTCGGTCTGAGGCAATGTCCCCAGGGGATCATCGGCCAGCCGTCCGGCATAACGCACGGAGGGATAGACACTGCTGCTGGACACGCTGTAGCCCAGGGCGAGATTGCCCTGAACATCCATCGCCACACTGCCCATCCAGCGATGCGTGGAATCCGGCGCGTAGGTACTCTGTTGATAAATCACCGGCGACCCGCCGGGGTCGCGGACCTCGTACCAGCGCACACCGGCGACATTGCCACCCGCATCAACGGTGTGGTTGACGACCAGTGACTCGTGATCGCCGAAGTTGCGGTAGGCCAGCCGATACATCAGCCGGTCGCCGATGGCGTCCAGTTTGACCGATGTGCCCGGTTGCGGGATACAGGCGCGCGTGCTGGTACACAGCGGCGTCCACGAAGCCACATTCACCACGGCGTTTGGCTGTCCGTTGAGGCCAAAGGTCGTGTTGTTGGGATTGGCCCAATCAACGTGGAACTCCCAGAGGCGCATGGCGTCGTTCGGCCCGATCCACGTGCTGTCATCGACTTCCATAAAGTAGTTAGGTGAACCGGTCGGCGGCAACGTACTGCCGTCCAGATCAGAGGGCAACATCCCACCGAAATCTGAGTTCACCGAATAAAGATCAAAGTATTGGAACGATGCAGTGGGGTCGCCGACGAGCATTTTGTCACGCTCGAAGACGAAAACTCCCGCCCCACCCCATGAACTGCCGCCAGTGAACTGGTTCACCGTCATGTAGTAGCCATCCGGCCAGACGCCGAATTTGGGATAATCATTCATCTTGGTCGCACTGACCAGGAAGGCATAGCGATACCAGGGGCCGGTCGGATCCGCCGTCTGCGAGATGGCGATGCACTGATAGTACGGACCGTTGACCGAGAACTGACTCATCAGCCAGCGATGGGACAGCGGGTCATACAACGTGATAGGGTCGCCGTCGTTCGTATTCTGGCACGGACCGCCGAAGCCCTGCCAGAGCGTGTTGCCATTGACCGGGCCATAGATTTGCGTGGGTGTGCCGGTCACATCCCACACGGCGAAGGAGAGGTTCACCCACTGGACATAGTATTTCGTCCCGGTGACCGGATCGTAACCGATATCGCCCTGGGTGTCAGGGGGATGCACGCCATTGATGTTGCCCAGCCCATCAAAGCTCGTGAGGGGCGCAGGCATGACTGCGGGGCCGGTTGCACTTTGCAGGACAGGGTCCGCGCCCTCGACGATGTTCGATCGGAGGGCTTTGGGCAAACGCAAGTTAACATCCGGGATGGACAGTGGCTGCGGTTCGGCTGCCAACGGCTGCATATCGTGCAGTGCCGGAGAAACATCCATTTGCACAGCGTAGCCCACGGTGGGCGTCAGTGGTGCGGGTGGAGCGGCAAAGGTCTGGCGTGAGGGTAAGGCCAGCGCGCCGAAGACCAGAACAAGTAACAGCGCTAAGCAGAGATTCTTTTTCACGTTTGTCACACTTCTTTCCTGAAACAGATTGAACTTGGATCCACGTACTATACCATTGAGCGATGTGAAGTCCAGCGCAAAACAATGATTTTTGTATCTATTCAGGCTCGTAAACCTGACGAAGCCACTTATTCCCTATGCCAGGTTTGGCGTAGACTTTGGTAGGCCAGGTGCTTCTGTATGACAAGATATGCGTGTTTCTATAAGCCCATCCCCCCTGCCCCCCTTCCCTCCAGGAAGGGGGATTTTGGGTGGGGGTGTCGCCACACCCCCACTTTTTCGCCCCCTTCTTCCCCGCTGGCGGGGGAGAAGGGGGTTGGGGGATGAGAGGGTCAGCACCTGCCGAAGGGGTAACCTATTATGTGCCCTCCCCAAAGTCCCGTTCGCCACCTGGCAAAGGTGGCTGAATAGTTACGATTTTTTATCTGCACAAAATGAGGGCCACCAGGGTAGCCCTGATGGCCCTCTTGAGAAAGCAACTCGCTACAGGCTACTGCGCGTTGCGCAACACGAGCGGGAGGTAGATGTAGGTCATCACCGGGCCGCCCGAACCCACTGTCACCACAGCATCATCGGTGAACGTGAGCCCGCCTCCCGTCGCCGTGACCGTGTTGGTGATCAGGGTCCCTGTCGCCAGGCCCGCGTTGACCGTCACCTGGAAGGTGATGGTATGCTGCGCACCGTCGGCAAGGCTACCCTCCCAGACGATGCTGCCGGGTGGATCTTGCAGCGTCGCGCCGCCGGTGACGCTCCCGGCGACATACGTGGTCCCCGCAGGGATGGTGTCGGTGAGAGCGATGGTGAGCGGATCGTTGCCGTTGTTGGCGAGGGTGAGAGTGTAGGTGATGGTGTCCCCTGGTAAGACGTAGTCAGCCGGATCAGCAGTCTTGGTCAGCACCAGTACAACAGGTTGTTCGGCAACGGTCGTTTGCAAGACCACAGCGTCAACCTGCCCATCCGCGCCCTGCGACTTGGCGGTGATGGTAACAGTGTCGGAGTAGCCGCTGTGCGCGTCAACGGGGATGTCCACGCTAACAGTGAAGGTAGCCGTACCACTGGCCGCCACCGTCACCGTCGCCGGAACGTTGGTCGTCCAGACGTTGTCCGTGGCCGTGATGTCGAAGGTGACAGCCGTAGCGATGGAGTTGGTCACGGTCATCACGTAGGTGACTGTCTCACCGGGGTTGCCGGCCTTCGCGTCCGTGACCGGTGTCAGGACCGTGCCTTGAGCCACCACTGTCATGCGGATCGGGCGGACGAACAACTGTCCGGCCTCCGTATCGTTGTGGACGATCTCCATGCTGGAGTTGTAGACTCCCACATCCAGCCCGGTGGCGTCGAAGACGACGTTCACGGGTTGAGCGCTGTCGGGCGCCACAGAGCCAGTCTTGGGATCAACGGTCAGCCAGAGGCCGGTGGCGAGGACATTGTCGTACGTCAACAGCCCCGCGCCGTCGTTGTTGAGCGACAGCGTGCGGGTGAGCTGCTGGCCCTGGACGACTACCACGTCGAAGGACTGATCGTAGGTCACACTGACGCACGGCGCATCCAGACGCAGGTCCACATTGCGTGACTGCATCGTCGGCTGTACCACGCCCACGAGGGTGACGGGAACGTACCCCGCCGCGGAAGCGGTCAGCGTGTAAGGCCCGACGGGTAGCCATGTCGCGTAAGCGCCGTCAGCGTCGGTGGTGAGAACCACGTTCTTACCATCGCTGGTGGTTATAGCGACTTGCGCCCCGGCGAGCGTCTCACTGACGGCATCGCAGTGCGACCAACCGCTGACGACGCCGGCGAGTCGGCCCATCGTCGTCGGCTGCTCTACCGTCATCGTCACCGGGATGACCTGGAACGGATTGACGGGATCATTGCTGGTGATCCGCAGTTCAGCCAGATAGTCACCCGGCGCGGCAACCTCAAGCACAGAAGCGTCGAACGTGACGGCGATGGTCGCATCGTCGTGCGCAGCGAGGCTGCCCTCCGTCACATCCGTCGCCAGCCACGGCACCTGCGTGGACTGGCAGTCGAGCCACTCGCCGGGGTAGGCGAAGCAGATCGCCAGTTCGTCCGCCAGCGTCGGGCCGTAGTTGAGGCCGATGAGGCCGAGCTGGGCTTCGATACCGGTCGTCGCATCGGGAGCATCCACTGTCGCGTACTGCAGCAGGATACTGCCGGTGCGGAAGAGGATGACTTCCCAGGTCCCCGCCGGGTTATTATCGGCATGGACGAAGTTGTCGTACTGCACGATGAAGCAGGCATCCACGGTGTCAAGATATGGGTTGTACGGGCACTGCGCGAAGCTCTCGACGTAGGCCATCCCCCCGACACCGGGTTTGAGATCATCCCAGGCCGCGGCGATGAGGTTGTTGGGCAGCGTCGGATCGGGCAGGGCAGGGTCGGGGCTGAGGTCGGTCGAGCCGGCGCCGAAGGAGAGGAAGCCGTTGCTGCTGACGAAGACGGAGTTGTAGACGTTGGGATCGACCGCGCTATTGCCGTAGAACTTGAAGTCGAAGCCGATCGGCACTTCCGCGTAGTCGTTATCGCCCAGCGCAATCGGCGTACCGATGCCGGAGATGTCCACGAAGTCGTAGACCGGGCTGATACCAAAGTCGTTGGAGTCGGCGAAGCGGTAGCCGAAGGCATCCGGGCCGCCAGTCGCCAACGGGCCGAGCGGGTTGAAGCCCAGACTCCACTCGTTGAGCAAGAACGTACCGGTGACGGCGCCCATGTTCGCCAGGTTGAGGCTCACCGTTTCGGTGGTTCCCATCGACACGGAGAGGGCCAACGCATCCGGATCAGTCACGATACACGGTTGCAACCAGATGAGGTTAGCGTTCAGCGTGGTCACGGTGCCGCTGACGATTTCGACACCGGTGAAGACCTGCGCCTCGTAACCGGCCTCGTAGGAGACGGTGACGGTGAGCGGGCTGTACATCTCATCCATCCAGATACCGTACAGGCCATCGGCGTCGGTTTCGACGGTCCAGGTGATGGGAGTTACGGCGCTTTCGACGAACACCACCGCGCCTTCCAGCGGCGCCGTCATCACATTGCAGTAACCAAGACCCTGCACCAGGCCCTCGAGCTTGCCCCAGGTGGCGGGCGGTTCGACGGTCATCGTGACGGGGACCTCGACTTCAACGTCCGCGCCCTCGAAGGTCAGCGTGGCGTAGTAGTCGCCGGGCTGCGCCACTTCGGGCACGCTCGCGTCGAAGGTGAGGGTGATGGGTTCGGTCGCATCGGGCGCAACCGTGCCGGAGGTCGGGTCTTCGTCCAACCACGGGACGCCGCCGCCACCAGCCGCCAGCCAGGGTACCGCTACCCCAAGGATCGCGTCCTGGAGTCCACCCGAGTACTGGAAGTCCCAGGCCAGATAGATGGCCTTGTAGTCCAGCCGCTGCACCTTGACGCCCGCGCAGTTAGGGCTCGGCGCGTCGAAGATACAGGTCCCTTCAGCGCCCACGGTGAAGTCATCGGGATACGGGTCGGCGCTGATGTCGGGGTTGATGCCGGTCATGATGTCCAGGCCGGTCAACTGTCCGTCAGAGCCACCGTCGCTCACGTAGGTGGACTGCAGATAGGTCTGGTAGAAAGCGGTGCTGCCATTGCCATACCCAAAGTCGTTGTCGGCGATCAGGAACGAGCCGCCGGCATCCAGGTAGGCCATTGCCTTGGCCCAACTGTCGCCGGAATAGCCACCGGCGTAGAGGACGGCCTTGTATTCCAGCAGATCGGCCACCGCCATCGCCTGGAAGACGTCCCGGCTGACCTGCAGGTAGGTGTAGCCGAGGTTGGTCAGCGCCGTCTCCATGGCCGGCGCTGCGGTCGTGTCATACGCAACGACCAGCACATCCTCGCCGGCGCTGGGGGCCATGATCTGGAAGCCGCCATCGGCCTCCTCGACGCTCCAGCTCAGCGCCGCCGCGCCCGTGTTGACCACGGTGATCGGCGTCGTCGCGGTCACGCCCAGCGCCACGGTGACGTGCGCTTCAGCTGGCGTCACGCCCGCGAAGCACGGCGCTAAGGGCCGCAGGGTGAAGTCCTGTACCGTCGTCGTGCCGGAGATGATGTGAACGCCGGTCACGACCCCGGTCACATAGCCAGCCGCCTCCACCGTGAGGGTGACGGGACTGTGCGCCTCATCCAGCCAGAGTGCATAGCCGCCAGCCGCATCGGTGGTGAGCGTCCACGTCTGCGTGGCGCTGGCGATCGTGACGTCCGCGCCGGCCAACGGCTCGGCGGTCGCCGGATCGTCGCACGGGCCGAGGCCGGTGACGGTGCCAGTGATCCGACCGTAGGTAGCGGGCAAGGTGACGTGCATGGTGACGGGGATGCTGAATCCGTCCCACACAGGATCGCTGTTGTTGACGGTCAGCAGGCCAGCATAGGTGCCGGGCTGCGTCACTTCAGGCACGCCCGCGTCGAAGATGATGTCGGCCGTTCCGGCGGTCATAGCCGGCACCGCGCCCGATTCTGGATCCTCGAAGAGCCAGGGGATCGGCTTTGCGCCCGGAATCTGGATGGCGCCCTCGAACTCGCCTTGAGGCGCGCTCACCGCCAGCGGCGTTACGGCGCCGGTGGTCAGATTCACCGTGCCGAAGACGTTCGCGCCGCCGCCCTGGTACAGGAAGATGTAGAGGGTGCCATCGTCATTGTCGAAGTCCATGCCCTGGGCGTAGTTCGCCGCGTAGCCGGTCGGCCCGATCAGCGTGGCCGCGCCGGTCGCCGGGTTGATCTGATAGATCGAATCGGTGCCGATGTCGTGGCCGTACATCTCGCCGGCCGGGTTCATCGCGATATCGATCATCAGGGAGGTGCCAAACGGCCCGACCAACGTGCTTGCGCCCGTCGCCGGATCGATGGTGTAGAGGTCCGTTGCGGTAGAAGCGTAGAACGTTCCCGCAACCGGGTCAATCGTCAACCCGGTCCAGTTAGCAGCGCCGCCGCCCGGAGGACACGGCACCAACGAGGTGAACGCGCCGGTCGTCAGATCAAGCGTACCCAACTGATCGGTGTTGTCGTTCAGCGCGTAGAGCGTCGTCGCGGTAGGATCAAAGTCCACTCCATAGTAGCTGGCGCTAAGAGCCCCCACAACAGTTTGCCCCGTGAAGTTGTTCAACGGGAAAGTTACGACCGTATCGGTGTTGTACATCTCCAAAGCATACCCTATATCGCTGGGCGACATAGGCATATTGAAAACGTTCGACTCCGGTACGAAGTCGTAGCACGCCTTAGCTTCAGCGGGTTCTGCCAACGTGGAATCCACGTAGACCGCGCATTCGCCCGCGAGCTTTTCCGCATTCCACGTTAGCGTAGATGCCTGGACAGCTTGCTGCACCGCCATCATCAACATCGGCATAAAGCCGCCGTCCGCCTCCGAGAAGGCGAAGTTAAGCGCACCCGCCCCCGCGTTGGTCATCGTCAGCGGCAGGGTGGTGCTCACTCCCATCGCCACGGTGACTTCCATGGAGGACGGCGTGATGCTGGTCACGCACGGACCAAGCCAGGTCAGGCTGAAGTCCTGCGTCACCGCACTAGCGGCCGGCACGATCACCACCGCCGCGTCGCCGACGTGATCGGCAGCCGCGACGGTAACGGTGTAAGTCCCGGTCGAGAGCCAGTAGCTGTAGGTGCCGCTGATGTCGGTCGTCAGCGTGACGGACGTGCCATTCATGATGACAACCGTGGCGCCTTCCAGCGGGGCGGGATTCGCGTCGCAGCGGCCCAGGCTGGTGACGGTCCCCCGCAGTTCACCCCACGTTGCGGGCGGCGTGACGGTCATCGTCACCGGCAGGATGGCCGGGGCGAAGGGATCGTCGCTGTGGATCCACAGGTTGGCGAGGTAGTCGCCGGGCTGATCGATCCCCGCTACGGAGGCGTCGAAGTCCACAGCCACGACCTGTTCACCGGTATCGGCGACGAGGGCGCCGGAAGCGGGGGCCTCGGCCAGCCAGGTGACCGGATCCACATCCGCGATTTGGACATCGTCCACCTGCCAGTACCAGTCCCAACCGGGGGCCACGTAGTGGAAGCGGATGATGACGCTGGGTTGTCCGGCGTACGCAGCGAGATCAAGCTGCACCCGGCGCGGGCCGCGCATACTGACACCGTCATAGTGAAGCAGGTTAGTCCATGTCGTGCCACCGTCGGTGCTGACGTCCACATAAGCATCGTCACCCAGATCGCGGTAGTCGCTCTGGAAGCTCAGCACAGGGGCCGCAGCAGCGGAGAGATCGAGAGCTGGCGTCCGCAGTTCGGCGTCCATCGCGTCGCCGCACCAATCCGAGTTGGCATCGGCAAACAGACCGGCGCCGCCAGTTTGGTTCGTGTAGCCGGTCGTCACGGAGCTTTCCCAGTCGCAGGAACCGATGTTCTCCACGCGCGTCCAGCCGGCCGGCGGGAATGCGCCCTCGAACGCCTCTGTAAAGAGCGTGACCACGCCGGGGTCCGTCACGGTGAGATCGCCGAGGTTCTCCTCGGTCAGACTCCAGTCCGTGTCTACCGCGCCGGCGTTGGTGAGGGTCAGGACCTCGGTCGCGGTCGCGCCGAGTTCCAGCGTGGTGTGCAGGGCCAACGGATCGGCCGCCACGCACGGGACGAGCCAGTGCAGGTTGAAGTCCTGCGTGGTGGTCATTTGACCTGTTACCGCCACAGTCGCCTCGCCCTTCTCGTGCTCAGGGTAGGAAACGGTGATGGTGACCGGGCTGTACATCTCGTCCAGCCAGACCTGGTAGGTGCCACTGATGTCCGTCGTGACCGTCCAGGTCATGCCGCCGCTGCCCTCAATGAGCACATCCGCGCCGGCCAGCGGCGCCGGGTCGGCGTCGCAGTAGCCCAGGCCGGTGACGGTGCCCCGCAGCTTGCCCCAGGTGTCGGGCGGCAGGACGGTCATCGTGACCGGAACGACGATCTTGTTGTTAACCGGATCGTTGCTGTGGACGAAGAGGGTGCCGAAGTACGCGCCGGGCTGCGTGACCTGGGTGATGGCGCTGGAGGCATCGAAGGTGAGATCCACGACGAAGGTGTCGTCAGCGTCAACAGCGCCGGAGACAGGGTTCTCAGAAAGCCAGGGGATGTCGCCGCCGGCACCGCCAGTGGCGCGGATGAGTTGAATGGCCATCTCGGTAGCCGTATCGATGTTCCAGGAACTGCCAGGCGCTTGCGTAGCCCAGGCGCTTCCCGTCAGGCCATTTCCAACCGTGTCAGCATCACCCGTTTCCCAGAAGAAGTCGTCCGTACCGGAGCCGGTATCATTGTAGATTTCGACCCAGTACGTACCTGGCTCCAGAGTCACAGGATTCGCCAAAGTCAGCGTGTGCATCCATTCGTGCACTCCGAAGAGCACCACGCCGGTCTGCACGCGTTCATAGGGCACATCCGTCTCAGTGGAGAGCGCGGTACCAGGAGACCCACTCGCATCGGCGTGGAAGATGACCGTGAGGTGATCAGGGTCAATCGGCGTGTCGCCCGGGTGGTATCCTGACCAGAGGACAATCTGGCCTATGGTTTCCTCGGTCTCCAGCGAGAAGTTCTCGGCGACCACTTGCACGCCACTGCCACATGCGTCACAGCCGGCATCAGAGAATATGCCATTGTCCTGGTTGGGCGCTTGATCGAGCAGGATGTCCTCTTCAGAGAAGTGCGGCGATACCACACTCCCGGCCAAAGTGACATTACTCTCGCCAAACTGCAACAGACTGACAGCAGTTCCACCGGTTGCCGCAACCGTAGGCGCCAACAACTGTGGAAGCAAGGGGTTCACGCCGCCGTTAGTCTCAGCCAGGTCGAAGGGCGTATCTCCCGCCCCCGCGTTCGTCAGCGTGAACGGCACGGTCGTGCTCATGCCCAACGTCACCGTGACGTCGAACATATCAGGATCCACCGAGAGGCACGGCATCGCCCAGCGCAGCGCCGCATCTACCACCGTCGTCGCGCCCGCCGTCACCACGACATCCGTGAAGACCTTCGTGATGTGTTCGGGGTAAGCCACGGTGATCGTGACCGGGCTGTGCGCTTCGTCCAGCCAAAGCTGGTATGCGCCGTTCTCATCGGTCAGCAGCGACCACTCAACCAGGCCGGTGCCGGAAGTGAGGGTCACCGCCGCCCCCGCCAGGAGGGTAGGGGTAGCCACGTCGCAGTAGCCCAGGCCCGTGACGACGCCGGCCACCTTGCCCCAGGTGTCCGGGGCTGTGACGGTCAGCGTGACCGGGACGTTGGGCACCTCGTTCACGGCGTTGTGGTTCACCTTCAACTGCCCGTAGTACGTGCCGGGCTGCATCGTTTCGGGCACGCCGGCGTCGAAGCCCAGGTCAACTACGGCGGCGGTATCCGCCGCGAGCGTGCCTGAGATCGGCGTCTCGGTCAGCCAGGGGATGCCGCCGGCTCCGCCCGTCATCCCGGTGACATTCATCACGATATGCATCTCTGGGAAACCGATATCGGCAACATCCGTCGGCTCGGTAGCGCCACAGTCGGCTGCGGCCAGATAAGAAGGCGCAGTCTGACCCAGGTTGTTGGACCCCACAAACAGAAGGTTGCCGCCCGTATTACCGTCCGGGGTGAAGAATTCGACGACGAGTGTCGAGCCAGCGGGTGCGACACCCGTAACCGGAATGGCAAAGTGGGTTAATTCCTGGTCAGATATTTCCACAGCGGCCTGACCGATCAACGTCATGTTCTCCCACAGCAGATCGCCGTCCAACGTGTACAGACGCACTTCGACCGGCTGAACGCCGCTGCCGCCAGACGCCATCTCAATCCCCATATCGACCTCAACGATTGAGAAATCGCTCGTGATGCCGAAGTCCGACAGCGTGAAAGTACGCAGATAGCTGTTGTCGGTATGGGCAGATCCATTGTTGCAGGCGACCGAGTTACCGGATATGATCTCCTGTGACACCGAATGGGTGAGGGTTTCCATGCCATCGGGAGCTTCCGGCATCGGATAAGATGCCGAAGGCACGGAGGCCGGTTGGGGGTTCGCCGTAAACGCGTTATCACCGATAACGTCGCCGATGGTTACTCTCGACAGATGTACCCGGCTGAGAGGAGTAAACCCACCTGGTTTCTCCACCAGCTCGAACTCCGCCGTCCCCGCGCCGGTATTGCTCAGGGTCAGCAGTTCGACGGTGTTGTCGCCCATGGGCAGCGTCACGTCGAAGTCAGTCGGGTCGTAGCTGAGGCACGGTAGCAGGATGCGCAAGTCGAAGTCCACCACCGTAGTCTGACCCTGCTGCACGACCACGCCACTGGTTTCGCCGAAGTAGTCAGGTGCGGTCACTGTGATCGTCAGCGGACTGTGCGCCTGATCGATCCACAGCGTATACACGCCGTTCTCGTCGGTCGTGACCATCCAGGTCTGGCCGGTCGTCGCGCTTTCGACGAACACTTCAGCTTCCTCGAGCGGGGCCGGGTCGCCGTCGCAGACGCCCAGGCCGGTGACGGTTCCCGTCAGCTTGCCCCAGGATTGCGGGGACGTGACGGTCATCGTGACCGGGACTACTACCGCATCATAGGGAGTATCGGCATCAACCTTAATCTGAGCATAGTAGTTACCCGGTTGCTCCACGTAGGCAGCATCAAAGCTGACCACGATGTCCTGAGCGCCAGAAGGAGCGAGTGTCCCTGTGGTGGGAGACTCAGAGAGCCAGGGGACATCCCCGGCGCCAGGGTTGAGCACGTAGTCGATGGCATTGGTCCACCATTCGGCGGCGTCGAAGATGGAATCGCCATCCAGATCGCCGTCGTTGAGGTTATCGGTCAACCCCTTGTAGATGGTCTTGCCATCCTCGCGTAGAATCACGCCGGCCTCACCGTCCGCGGGGGAGGTCGTAAAGCCCCCCAATCCCGTGTCCGGGTCGCCGAGCAAGGTCATGCTTGCGCCATAGGCTGTATAGCCTAAATCGGTCAGGTCCGTGAATTCAGGAACGTCGTCAAACAACGGATGTCCGGCATTCCACCAGTACAACTCAGACGGACTGCTGATCCAACTGGCATAGTCGGCGCCCAGAGCGGTCCACAGCGCATGGTTCTGATGCGCCGCGTCGTAGCCGATAGCCCAGGACTGCGCGATCGCCATGCCGCCATTGTTGACGTGATCCGCCACCGCCTGATAGTCACTGGCATCGATCAAAGCCCAACTGTCGGCGGCGTAGATGACCAAATCCCAACCACCGGCTGCGACTTCAGCGGTAAAAGCAGATAAATTGTTGCCATCTTCATCATAGCCATAGAAGGTGTAGGTAAGGCCCAGAGCCTGGAGTGCACTCTCAATCATCGTCGGTGTATGTAGGCTGTCATCAGCATAGACAATGATGGCTGCGTCAGCCATTGGGCCATGATAGATATAGGGTGTACGCGAAACGGCCGCGGGTTTGATGTCCCCGTTATGAATGAAGGCTTCAGGAGCGAGTATGGCCTTTGACGCAGGCAAAGGTTCAATGTAACCACCTTGCACGCCTAAGGGCATAAAGCCCCGGTCGGCCTCCTTCAACTCAAACGCCGTACCAACACCGCCGGTATTCGCCAGCGTCAGCGTGGCGCTATCGGCAAAGCCCAGTTCGACCGTGACGTCAATACCATCAGGCGTCGCGTCGAGCAGACCGGCCGGAAGCTGGAAGTCTTGCTCCACTGTGCCGCCATCCACCACCGTCACCGTCGCCACGTCCGGGCCGTAACCGCCCGTCATCGTCGCGGTGAGGACCTGCGGGCCGGAAGGAGCAAAGAGGGTGTAGAAGGCATCGTCCACGGCGGCGTCAGCGGGCGTCGTCTTGGCGGTCGTCTCGCCGCCGACGGCATTGACAACAGTCGCGCCGTTGAGGGCCAGGGTCGGGAAGTTGGCATCGTAGACGTTGCCGACGACGAGACCGCCATCCGTGGGGGCCTGGCACACGGGGTTGCCCACCACCACATTGTCCACTTCCCACCACCAGTCCCAACCGGGAGCGTAGTAGTGGAAGCGGACGCGCGCCTGCGTGGAACCGGCCAGCAGCGCCGTCACATCCTGTGTGAACGTGGCCGGGCCACGTTGATCTGTCGTCCAGGTCACGACGTTCACCCAGGTCGCGCCGCCATCGGCACTCACGTCCGCCGCCGCTACCTCACTGCTTGAAAGGTTGTTGTAGTCGTAGGCAAACGAGAGATTGACCTGCGACAGCCCAGAAACGTCAAAGGGCGGCGACACCAGGTCGGTGTTCATCGTCGTGCCCGATCCGCAGGCATCGCTGTCGGCGATCGCAAATTTGCCGGTGCCGCCGGTCAGGTTACCGCGACCTTCAGGATCGTCGCCGGCCCATTCACAGGTGCCGCCGTTGTTGACCACCGTCCAGCCGGCCGGGGGGAAGGTCTTGTCCTCGAAGTTCGCCATGAGGCCACCGACGAAGGAGTAGCCCGGCGCGGCGCAGCTTCCCATATCCGCCTGCAACGCGAAGTCCGTGCCCGGCGCATCGGCCGTCAACGGACCGACTTCGCCCGTTTCCACGCCGTAACCATCTACCCAGGCTTCCACCTCGAACGTGTAGGTGATGCCCTCGGCCAGCATGAGGCTGTACTCGCCGGTCGTCGGGTCGGTCCACACAGCATTATCCGGCGCGGGAGGATCGAAGGGATCGCCGGTGACGCTGATGTGGGCGTAGAGCGGCCAGCCGGTCGCCGCGTCCGTCACCTGCCCGGAGACTTCGTACATCGCCGCCGGGGTCAACGCGATATTCTGCGTCGTCGTCATGCCGGTTGTCGCCACCACGTCGGGGATGACCGTGGTCTGATAGCCATAACGCGAGGCGGCCAGGGTGTAGGTGTCGGAGAACACGGTGAGCGTGTAGAAACCCTCCGCATCGGAGGCCGCTTTACGCTGTGCCGTTTCGCTGGTGGCCACGACTGTCGCGCCAGCTACCGGCGTGCTTGTCGTGGCATCGGTGACCTGGCCGACAATGGTACTGTCGCCGCACGCTGCGGCCGCGGCTTCCACGGCTGCCAGGGCGTTGATCTCACCCCAACCGGCCGCATAGTTCGGCACGTGCGCGCCGCCGCCGGTGCCGTCATCGTAGGGGATCGGGGTCGCCGTATTCTCGATGATCGTCTCGGTCGCGGCGTAGTCGCCGATCAAGCACGGCGCGGCGCTCCACATCAACGCGACCAGGCCGGTGACATGCGGCGCGGACATCGAAGTGCCACCCCAACCACCCTGGTAAGCCGAATCGCCGGTATTGACCGAAGAGCGAATATTGACACCTGGCGCCAACACCTGCGGTTTCAAGTCTGCCCACCCCGGATGCGGGTTGACCGTGTCGGGGTCATCCGTCGGCCCCCAGTTGGAGTGCGGTGCATATTGCCCGTTATCCCGTCCGGTCGAGCCGACGCCAGTGACGTTGCCGTACCGCGCCGGGTTGCCCACCGTGTTCAAGCCAGGGGGTTCAGGATAGCCACAGTTGCTCGCATTGCCGTTGGAAAAGACCGGGTAAATCCCGGCCGCGTGCCAGGCATCTACGACATCCTGATACCAGGGATCGTAGCTCGTGCTGCAATCGCCCCAGGAGTTATTCACGGCATTGGGGCGCTTGTCGGGGTTGGCGTTGGCGCCGGTCAAATCCCACGGGGCCGCGAAGAACTGGGCGCATTCCAACAACTCCACATCCCCACAATCGCTGGTGCTACAGCCCCGGCAGGCCATCCACTTGGCGCCGGGGGCCATGCCGATCTGATTGGCGCCGCCATCGTCGCCCACCATCGTGCCCATCGTGTGCGAACCATGGCCGTTGTCGTCGCCCGGCTCGGTCGGATGGTCGCCATAGGGGTCCCACCAGTTGTAGTTGTGGTCGAACGTACCGCCGCCCAAATTGCCGCGATAGTGGTTCACCAACGCATCATGGGTGTAACGCACGCCGGTATCCACGCTGGCGACCACGATCCCCTCGCCGGTGTACCCCTCTGCCCAGACCTGGTCGGCCAACACGTGCAAGATGTTCGGCTCAATGGCCTGGGGTGCAGAGGGAGCGGCCACTTGCTCCGGCTCAATCAGATGCAATTCACGGTGCTGACGAATCGCTTCAATACTGGGGAAATTCAGCAGTCCGTTAAAAGTGGCGCGATTCGAGGATTCGACGGAAATAACATTGTCAATCCAAAATGCCTTATATTTGATTCCCCGCGCGTCCAGATAAGCCCGGACACTCGCCTGGGAATGTAACGCTGTCTGATTTAAGGCATTAGCAACAAAACGACCCCGTGCAATCCAATCCATTTTGTAGGCCGGCGAAAGATCCGCCTTCTCTCGAAAATAGATCATATAGCCCGCGGTCTCATCTCTGGCAAGCTGGTCGCGCAACGCGGCTTCCACTTCGATGTTAGGAGTCTCTTGGGGTACAGGTGCGGTTGATGGCTCCATAGAAGGGGCAGCCTGCGCTGCCATAGGGAAAAGCATCCCCAGCAGCAGAGTCAATAACGGAATTGCGTTAAACCACTTGGATCGCATTATGTTCCTCCTCAACAGGTAAACGACAACGAAAGGTTATTTTTAGGGAGAAAAGAGGGCCCCCCCTTCCCCAGCAACACAAGATGCTTTCTTAGCTTTGATAACCGGCATCACCTCCTCAATGAAAATAGTTAAAAGGTATTTATTCAGGTTAGTCAACTTGGCAAAACAACTGATTCCCTGTACCGGGTTTAGCATGGACTTTCGGTATGCCCGGTACTTGTGGATGACGAGATATTCACGTTTCTATAAGCCCACACCCCCTCTTCTTCGCCCCCTTCTTCCCCGCTGGCGGGGGAGAAGGGGGTTGGGGGATGAGAGGGTCAGCACCTGCCGAAGGGGTAACCTATTATGTGCCCTCCCCAAAGTCCCGTTCGCCACCTGGCAAAGGTGGCTGAATAGTTACGAAAATTATAGTCAGCTATTTCTAGACTGCAAGTGCTTCAACGTGTCAAAGGCCAGTACGTTCGTCCTATTCAGCAAAAAGATTACCGTCTTCTGCTGACGGTGCAGGCAGGCGTGTTGTCAACCGATAGCCGTTACCACGCTCCGTTTCCAGTGCAAACGGCGCCTGAAGTCGCTCGAGTGATTTTCGCAGCCAGTGGATGTGCACATCAAGGGTACGCGTGTCGCCCAGAAAATCGGTGCCCCACACATCGCGCATCAGTTGGGCGCGGGAAACGATTTGGTCAGGAGCCCATAAAAATGCACGCATCAGCGCCGTCTGCTTCGGTCTCAGGGCCACTTGCCGGGTCTCCCAGATCAGGAAATGCCCCTCAACATCTAGATGCAACCCACGCCACGTGACCACTTCACCCTGGTCCGCAGGCAGAACGCGCGCCAGGCAGCGCAATAATTGGGCAGAGGAAAAAACATAACGCAGGTAGCCATGCGCGCGGGGCACTTGATCCAAACGGGTGCCCTTATCGAGCAGAAGAAAGAGACGCACCTCAGGATTTCGCGCGCGGGCCTCTTCCCAAAAACGCGCCAAATCGAAGCGGATAGAAGGCACATCGGCCAACACCAGATCGACAGGATGGGTGGTGAGAAAAGCCAGGGCTTCACGCCGGGTTTCCGCGATCAACACTTCGTAATGCGCGTTCAAACCCGCGAGCCATTTCTGTTCCAGGGAACGATATCGCACCAGAAACAAGAGCGTATTTCTTTTCAACCGATCACCCCCCCCGTCGAGCCGACCGCGTCGATCAAGCCTCCCCGCCATTCGCCATCCCCGCCTCCTAACGTGGCACAGAGCAAGAGCAGCACTACAAGCCGTTAAGAGCGGCTGAAGCCGCTACTACAGGCCGCTACTACAGGCCGCTACTACAAGCCGCTACTACTGCTGATGGAAAATGTAGAAACAGAGCATCACGCTGCCGTATTTGCGTTGATCAAAAAGGGTCAGGTGGTCAAGAACGAGCGGTTCATACTCCACAGGGTTGATCTGCACAATAGCCCACCCGTCTTCTTTCAACCATGCCGGAAAAGCATCCAGCACACGCAAGGTTTGTCCCCACAGGCCACGATACTGCGGCGGCGCGATGTAGATGTAATCAAAGGGTCGGGGGAACGCGGCGAGATAATGAAACACATCGTCGCGCACGACTTCGGCCCACGCCGCCAGGCCGGTCAAGGCCAGGTTGTTGTGGATGACGCGCAGTGCCGTGGCGTCCTTTTCGACGAAAACGGCATGCGCCGCTCCTCGACTGAGCGCTTCAATGCCGACCTGCCCCGTCCCTGCAAAGAGATCGAGAAAATGCGCCTCGGCCACATCTTCGCTCAGGATGCTAAAGAGCGCCGATTTGGCCCGATCCGTCATCGGACGAGTCCCCGGCCCCGGCACGGCGCGGAGTTTACGCCCTTTCGCTTTCCCGGCTATCACGCGCATGGATGCAGGTCCTCAAGCCGGCGTTGCAACGTCGGCACGTTGGTACGTTTCAATGTCTTCCTCAGCATCTACCGCGACGGGAGGGAGGATCTCCCCCAACGCTTCGTCAGGAGTTGGTTCTGGCGACGACACGACGTCGGCCTCAACGCCAGAAGACACTTCAGACGGCCTCCCTTCCTCTATGGCCGCGTGACGCTGCGCTCTATGCGGGCGGGCGATGAAACCCAACAGCCCGCCCCACAGCAAGCCCCACAGACCTATCGCCACAATACCGACGATTTGCGCCGTCAACTGGCCGGTGCCGCCGCCGAAGAACAGGCCGCTGACGCCACCATCACCGGCCGAGGCCGTCACGCCATTCCAGCCCTGTCCCCACCGCCCATCGGCGAAGAGACCTACGCTGAGCAGTCCCCCCAGGCCACCGACGAGACCTAACGCAATGGTCGCGGAAGTATCCCGCAGACGCAGAAGCACCTCCACAACGTACAACAGAAACGCGAAGAGCAGCCCCCCCAGCACTCCTACCGCCAACGCGGCCCACGGGGCGAGAAACGGCGCGGCGGCTAACACCGCGCTCCACCCGCCCGCCAATCCCCGCGCCGCCAACATGGAATCCATTTCGCCGCTGACGAGCCAGGCATAAAGCTGCGACGATAGCGTCGCTCCGGCCATAGCAAGCCACACGTTGACAGCCGCGCGATTCCAGTCCCAGGTCGCGCCAAAGGTGTGAAACGGTCCTGAGAGCGCCCACCCGCTCCAGCCGATCCCCATCAACAGAACACCGAGGTTGGCGAGCAGGGGGAAATAGGCCGGAGGCGGGGTCGGCGGGTCGGCCACAGTTTGACGCGGCTGGAGCAGCAAAATGCCCAGCGCCATCATGCCGGGCAACCACAACATCAACGCGCTCCCACCAAAATCCACAAAGCCGTGCCCCAACGCGACCGTGTCGCCCAGATGCGCCAGCCATCCACTGCCCCACATCCAACACGCGGCGACGGGGAAAACCACCGTTCCGGCCAAAACCCCCGCCACCACCATGAGCCAGCGGCGTTCATCGGCGAGCGCCAGGACGACCAGCAACGTCGCTGCCGCCATCAAGGGTACGTAGGCCAGGAAAAGGGCCAGGGCCGTCGCCGTGATCTCCGCTCCCGTCAGAAAAAAGCCGGCCAGGCCGATGAATCCCCATTCGGACGACCGGGGAACGAGAGGGAACAGTAAATTCAGTCCTGCCAGGGCCGGATCATCAGGGTTGACGGCCTGGGCGCCGCCTAGCTGAAAGGCAAAACCAACGCTCCAGTATCCCACCATCGCCAACGCCATCGCCAAAGCGGCCAACGGCGTCACACGCCTGGCCTTGTGAGGCGGCAGCCCGCCCCATGTAAGCAGCAGAAGGCCGATAGGAATGAGGTATCCCCAAAGCCAGTTTAGGGTGGTTCCATCAGATGGCATCATTGAACTCCATGCGTTTGAGTGTGGCGCAATTTCATGCCCAGGCCATAACGCTATCTTACCAGAGTCCGAGAAATTCGCCAATAGGGAAAATCAGATGGGTGTATTTGTATTTCATCTGAGCCGGGAAGTCAGAATTACAATTTGTAGGGGGGTAAAGGAACAAGGAGTTCCCCTAGGACATCGTGACATCAATTTCGCACCCGTTAGTCATGCACGAAGCCGATCGCCAGATCCGCGGTTTTAGCACGCTACACCGAGACCTGACGATCCCTGGCAAGCCTTAGTCGTACTAAAGACCCCGTCTACCCCTGATACTCCCGCATCACGAGCGGCATATACACCTGATACAGTCGCTCCACGATGCGAACGCTCACCGGTAGGACAAACGGGCTTTCGGGAACCGCCGCCTCTGATGCCGTCACGGTGAGGATACCGGTATACAACCCCACCGGCAGTCCCCGTGGATCAACCAATACCTGGAACGCGCCGGGAATGAAAGTCGTGCCGGTGTGCGCGGAACTGGAAGGCACAACTGTCATCGTCAGCGCTTCACTGGCCGTGGTGACCGCCCACTCGAACCCATAATCGCCGCTGTTTTCCACTATCACGGTCGCCGAAAGCGGCTGCATAGCGGCCATCTCCACCATCCAGCTCAAACTGGCGGGATGGACATCCATCCCCCACACACCCCATACCTCAAGTTCCAGCGGGATCGCAATGGCGGGCGGTGTGACCAGTGTGTCTGCCGCGGTGACGGTTATCACACCGCGATATGTGCCGGTCAGCAGATCGCGGGCGTCCACCGTGACCTGAAAGGTCTGACCCGACACGCCCAACGTTGGCGTGATGGCGAACGGCAGTCCCGCCGTCTCCGTCACCGCGCTCCAGGCAAAAGGCAGGGAATCGCTCTCCACTGTAACCGTCTCGGTGATGATCGTCCGTTCGCGCCAGCGCACCGACCCGTCCCATGCCGCCGGGGTGACGGACATCGCCGAGATGACGCCGGGGCGCTTGTCCATCTCTGCCAGGGTGGTGTAGGAAAGGCGGGGCGAGCGATCGGGTTTGAGGATGGAGAACCAGTTCAACGGATCGCACGTGCCATACCAGCCCGTCGTGCTGAAATCCAGGTTGGAGACGATCATCACACCCATCCACGGCCAGTTGGCGTCGGCATAGGCAAAGGCACGTTTCAGATAGTCGGCCTGCTGCACCGCCGAGACCTTCTGCCAGCCAAAGCCGATGCTGTCCCAATAACTGAGGCACTCCGGGTGACCTTCTGCCGTCGCATCCATCAGCCACCCGAACTCTGTGCCCCACACGGATTTGTCACCGTCGCCGTGGGCGACCATCACCGCATAGATGTCCTCGGCGCGGCGGAAGTTGACGATGCCCGCTCCCCATGTCTTGTCCTCAGGGGCGCCGCCGAAGCCGTAGTTGTGGATGCTGAGCGCGTCGAAATGCCCCGCCAGGCCGTTGGCATACATCGCCTGCAGGAAATCTACATCGTTCAGCGAGTGGACGCCATCCCCGCCGGTGGGCGCCAGGCTTCCCGCGACGACAGGCAGGGTCGGATCGCCGGCCTTCGCCCCCAGGTAAGCGCGCCTGACCATCTCCGTGTACCGCGCGGGATTCAGTTGGCCGGTCCATTGGAAATCGAGATTCGGCTCGTTCCAGATTTCCAGGGCGACGCGAAAGGTATGGCCGCAGGCCGCGCGGCGCTGGGCGATGTGGGCGGCGAGCGCCTGAAAAAACGCCTGCCAATCGGCCATTTCGTCGTCCTGGATCGGCGTCCAGTCGTCGGCGTCGCGCTCGACGCGCAGGAGCAGATTGAGTTCGTTGTCACATGCCCAGGCCAATTGCGTGTTCGTGCTCTCCCAATCGTAGACGCCATCGCGGTCGGGATCGATGTGATTCCAATAAGCGAAGTATTTGAACCAGTTGAAGCCCGCTGCGTGCACCCGCTCCAGGTTGCCTGGTGGATAGGCTAACATCATCCCATAGCCGAGGTGCGGCGGCGGCAATTCCCCGGCGGCATGCACCGGCAGTGACGGCATCACCAACAGCAACGCCGCGGTCACGAGGATTCGCCCCACATTTTTTGCCATCTTTTACCCCCTATGCGCTATGGATTGCAGAGGTGTGGATTGGAAATCGAAAATGGCGGAAGTTTGCTCATGCACCGATGCCCCTCCCCACGATGGCGGCGAAGCGCGGATGGCCGTGGAGAGGTTCCAGGTCGGGGTCACGGGCGGCCCAGTCGCGTTGTGAGGGATCCTCTGCGAGGGCTTTTTCGAGATGTTCCAGCGCCGCGTCGACGTTCCCGGTGATGGCTTCCAGGCAGGCAAGGTTGTAGTGATCATCCTCGGGGAGCCGCTCGCGGGCGCGGGCCAGGTGAACGGCAGCTTCATCCTCACGGCCCAGTCTACGCAAGACGGAGCCCAACGCCATCTGGCGAACACCGTTTTCCGGTGTGATCTCCACCGCCCGGCGAAAAGCTGCTCCTGCTTTCTCTAGCTCTCCTTGTTCGTAATATTGCACTCCCAGGTTGTTCTGCGTCATAGCGTAGTCCAACGGCGCGGCCTCCGGCGTGCGGAAGCGCAGCGCGGCTTCGTAACAGGCGATGGCGCGCGCCAGGTTCGCCCCACGGTCGCCCGTCGGCAAGGCGGCGTAGGCCAGGCCCAGGTTGT
>Ga0208196_1000387_pt1 | contig 60737 bp, 53 predicted proteins | sample AD_JPNNA7_MetaG_FD_184443 | JGI IMG/M metagenome (GOLD analysis project Ga0208196, IMG submission 184443) | Active sludge microbial communities of municipal wastewater-treating anaerobic digesters from Japan - AD_JPNNA7_MetaG (SPAdes) (version 2) | ecosystem: Engineered > Bioreactor > Anaerobic...
ACAGAATGGAAAGTCGGGTTTCTTACTTTCCATAACCTCCCTGAAGGGTCTTTCCAGCAGTTGTTTTCCTCCGCCGAACCAATAGTGCCAATAGCAAAACCCTTCTATACCGGCTTCTCTTGCCATTACTGCCTGAGCTTCCCTTGCTTCCGGCATACGCAGATCATAATAACCCAGGTCGGCAGGGACGCGCGGCTGATAGTGGCCCCTGAACAAAGGCTTTGCTTTTCCGACATTGGTCCATTCGGTATATCCTTTACCCCACCAGGCATCATTTTCTGGAATGGGGTAATACTGAGGCAGATAAAATGCAATGAGTCTGGCCTTTTTATTGTTCTGCATGATAATTATGTACAATCAACGGTTATCCGGGGAAAGTCCTGACTATGAATTCATCACGGCCTGTCGAAACGGATCATTATTTATGGAACATGTTAATTGAAAATAGTTGTATATGGCACTATGCCATCGAATTCACTGTATAATTTATATGAATAGATCAATGCGCCATAGGCCAGTATCACAAGATAGGATAACCTGTCCATTTTTGCGGCAGGCTCGCTGCCATAAACTACCATTGGCAGCGCTATGATCTGGGCAATCTGAAAATAGCCGCTTATTCTGTAGAGGTAAACAAAATCACTTGTAATATTCAGGATCAATATGCCTGCAAACCATAGGATCATATAAATATTCCTGCTGCCTTTCATACGGATCGCGCAGTACATAAACACCATTGACTGAACAATAGCGGGGAACAATTTGTAAATATTCCCCATAATGTTTCGGGAAGAGTAATCAATATCTTCAACATAACCCTGGTATACCTGCAGGGTTTTTTCATTTATCAAAAAAGTCAACAGGGTTTTGTCCCATCCCATAATGGGAATGATGAGGGACAGTACCAGAATAACTATGCTCACGACTGAACTGAGCCTTACATATCTAAATAAGTATAATAAGGGTAACAATATGGCAGATGAATGAAACATAAGGGCCAGAATACAGAAGGCCAGATAGAATATAGGTTTCTTTTCGTTTATATATCGTATTGAGTAACCAAAGATTGCAATGGAAACAGATTGCCGCATAATATTGAAGGAAGGATAAAAAAGATAAAGCATCAGGAACAGATATATCGAAAAGTAGAAATGAGGACTTTGCTTATATATCATTCCGGTGGTAAAAAACAGAATCACAGAAACAGCTATTAAATTAATCATGTAAAAGGGCATTGAATAATTTCCGCCCAGGTAAGTAAGAAGCGCCCATCCGATCTCAACCGATTTATCCCTCCCGATATTTTCAAGAAATGTGTTAAAGGACAGGCTGTTAAAGAATGAAGCCAGGCTGTCCGAAGGCGGATATGACGCCAGGTAGTTTAAATAGTCTGTTCCGACCGAATAACTCCTGATTGCATTTAAAACAAACAACAGCAGGACCGGGATGAAAATACTCTTCCTTTTGGTGAAAAAAAAGAGCATTAAAGTAAATCCCGCCGCATATATCACATAAACTGTCATGTGACAGGTTCTATATTCTGTTTTTTCTTACTGAAAAAAATCTTCCTAACCAATATACTAATTGCAAGAGCAGGTATCTTAATCAGAAAGATCCTCTTTTTTCCCAATATATACTTCAACTTGTCAGGGTCTTTCAGGTTACCACTGAGGAACGCGGGGATCAGCCTGGTTAAACATAAAACAATCTGATTTTCCACTGCCGGGTTATCAACGTAATATGGAGCCGTCGTATAATTATCATTATAGAATCTGAATATCTGATCTAACCTCACATAGGGAGAGCGGGAAAGAATGAAGTTGTTATTTGAGATAACGGTGCCGTCTGGATTGATGCGATAGGCGCAGGTTTTTTCCGGAATAAAATGAATCATTGATTTCCGGGCTATTTCCATAAATAACCAATGATCAAATATAAACCAGTTATCAAAGTCCTCAATATTGATCAAACATTTCCGGAACATACAGGACAGGGTCATGATAAATCCCGGGTGAGTCAGATAATAATCAAAGATATAACCATTTATTATCCTGGATTGCATTTCCTGGTAGAACCCCGGAGGAGTGACACGATTTGAATATTCATCAACATACTCAATATCCGTATGCACCAGGCCGTACTCTTCATGGGCTTCCAGGAAATCCACCTGCTTTTGCAGCTTGTAAGGATCGGTCCAGAAATCATCGCCTTCGCATATAGCAACATATTTACCATGAACCGACGGCCATACAAACCGGCCTAAATTACCGGCCTGATTCTTTGAAAACTGGTTTTCGGTCTGAATGATGAGGGTAATCAGTTCCGGATATTTGTCTGAATATTCCTTCAAAATTATCCCGGTCCCATCGGTGGACGCATCATCATGAATTATTATCTCAAACGGAAAGGAGGTTTTTTGAATCAGGAAACTTTCTATTGTATTGCGGATATAATCCTCCTGATTATAGGTAAAGCAGCAGATGCTGGCAAGAGGTTGTATTTCCAACATTTAGTTGTTAAGGGTTAAGCCGGCTCATAATATCACCGTTTTTTACTGCCGGATTCAATTGTCGTCCGGATTGTAATCTTTGCGCAGGATGCAGAAGATTATCTGGTTATGATATTTGCCGCTTTTATATACGCTTTGTGGCAGGATTCCGGTTCTTTTAAAACCGTTTTTTTCAAACAACCGGAGTGATGCATGATGCTCTTCAAGAACATAGGTCCAGAGCATATTAATGTTTAATTCATTGAATGCGAATTCCAGCATTAATTTTACGGCTTCTGATGCCAGGCCGGATCCCTGGTTATGTTCGTCGCCGATAAGTATTCCTCCCAATATTGTGACCCGGTTGCGATGATCAATGTTTTTAAGACTCAGGTAACCGATTATTTCATTTGTAGTTTTCAGACAGATTGCCAGGTAGATCTGATCACGGCTGAATACCCTCTCTTCGATCCACTTCTTCAGGTAATCTTCTGAAGCAAAGTAAAAATTACCGCAGGTGAGCTCATGATTTTTTTTATTCAGCAGCCACGGATAAATTTTCGAACTGTCGGAAGTATTTAAAGCCCTTAGAAAGATTCTCATTACCTGTTTGAATTAATAATTAATCAGTCAACATTATTTAAATGATCCCTTGTCCATGATTTACAATATGAAAAGCAAAAGGCGGCTCTGTGTTCAAAAAGCCGGAAAAGAATTTCATTTTTTTCCTGTCCTGCCAATTCCAATGACAAAGTTCTGCAATTTTAGTTCAATATCTGTTTTTTTCTTATCAATTGCCTTATTTGTTCCTTTTTGCCTCGATTATCACCCAGTTATGTTTCCTGTTTTTAACTAATTTTATTTGTTTAAAGGGAATTACCCTTGTGATTTCCAGACCGGATGACGACAGGATTTTCTTGTACTGCTCCAGGTTCCTTTCACAACCACCGGTCAGGAGCATCATGCTAAAATCTGCAGCAATTGAAGCAGGAGCATCCGTTACTTTACCGGGTAGCAGCTCCTCGATAATCAGCAGCCTGCTGTCGGCACGCATGGCGCAGAAGCAACTTTTTAAAATTTCACGGGCTTTTTTATCTTCCCAATCATGAATTATGTTTGAAAGAATATAAATATCGGCTCCTTCAGGCAATGGATCCCTGAAAAAGTCGCCCGCTACAAGTTTGTATCTGTCATTATATAACCGACACTCGGAATTTGCATGTGCCTCGGTTATGACATTTCCCAGGTCGAACACTGTAACAGAGACATCGGGATACCTGGAAAGCAGTTCTGAGGCCAGAGTGCCGTTACCTCCGCCAACGTCGGTGATTGTACGGATCCCGGTGAAGTCATAGGCTGACAACAATCCTAAAGCACGGCTCCTTATCCCCTGTCTCATCATTTCATTAAATAGTTTTCCGGTTTCGGGGTGATTTTCAAAGAAAGAAAAGAATGGTTCCCTGAAAATATAATCAAAGGCAGGTTTATTTGTACGTACAGAATGCAGCATTCCTTCAGCTGCCCGGTAATTGACTTTTCCTATGTACAGAATCCGGTCATGGTTTGACTCCGGATGGTCATATCTCAGGAGCTCCCCGAGGGGAGTGAGACTGAACTCCATATCGTCTTCTTCTTCAAGAAGGTTCAATACGCACATCATTCTCATGAATCTGTAAAGTGATACTTCATCAATATTTAAGCTTCTGGCAAGCCTGGCGACCTTTCTGACCCCGGAATGAATGTGATCCGCCAGGCTGAGGCTTACAGCCGTATATAGAATCTGGCTACACATAAACCCTCCGGCCATATCGCGCAATGTATCATTATGTTGACTCATAATTTTGTTATGTGCGGAAAATAATTTTGCGGTTGGAAAAAAAGACTGACAGGTTTGGCGTAGTGCTGTTTCAATGTTAAATCAGATCATAGTTTGTCAGCATTTCCTGTACGGTCTCTCTACTATTAAACATCAGAACATCAATTATTGAAAGATTCGGAACAAAACCAGGATTGAACTGCCTGTATTTTATGTCGCCGGTTTTCAGGAAATTCAGCCGGATATTGTACCTGGCAAAAATCTCTTTACTGTAAATTGCAGCACCACCGATTGAATTGTGAATTGTACCGGCGCCTTCCGCCCTGCATATTTCAACTATCCTGGCCTCCTTTGGTTGAAGGTCAGGATAATTTTCTTTCATGTATCGTTCATCAATAAGAAGGCTTTCTATACGGTTATAAGCAGAAGGATTATAAGCGATCGTGGTCCTTATGTTTAAATAATTGCATATTGAAACTATCAGGTTTGCATTCAGTTCCGACAGATACCTGGTGGGATGAAAAATCAATGATTCGATAAATCCGTACATTTCACTGAACATGGGAGCTTTTAAATAGTTGTCGTATATTGTTTTGCAGATCTTTCTCCTCCATTTCAGACTATTGTTCCGGTCATCAATCTCCAATTCATTTATTTTAGTGAAGGAACTCCTGTTTACCAGGGGCAGTGTTATCATAAAAACACTGCCATTGTTCAGCAGTATATTGTTCCGGTTGACCCAGCCCTTTGATATGAAGTTAAAATTGTCGTAGATGGTAAATTTGTCAACGGAGTTTATTAATTGAAAATATCCTATATAAGGGAAAAAATACGACTGGTTTCCTGCAATTGTCATCGTTCCATGTTTTTTATCAGATCACAGATATAGTGAACGGATCCCATTTCAAGGGCAGGATATATAGGCAGACAGATTACCTGTTCCGCGACCCTGGTTGCAACGGGCAGGTTTTCAGCCCCCGATGAAGGCAGGTTGCGGTAAACGGGAAACTGGCTGATCAGCGGGTAAAAATAGCGGCGCCCGTAAACATTGTGTTCCTTAAGTTTTTCATACACTTCATCGCGTGAAAGGCCGAATTCTTCCCTGTCAATCAGGACGGGGAAATAGGAATATGAATGAAACGTGCCGGGAACGTCGTCAAGCAGCCTTATTCCTCCGGTCCGGGCCAGATTGCTCCTGTATGTTTCGGCAATGACTTTTCTTTTGACGATATAGTCATCAATGTGTTTCAGCTGCAGAAGTCCGAACGCAGCCTGTACCTCGTTCATCTTGGCATTGATGCCAGGACCTATGACTGACAGTTCATTTGCGAAGCCGAAGTTCTTCAAAAAATACAGCCTGTTCTTCATGTTTTCATCTCTGCAAGCAATGGCTCCTCCTTCAAAAGTATTGAACGGCTTTGTTGCATGGAAGCTGAGAACAGACATGTCGCCGTAATTCAATATAGGATTACCATGTACCCTGACTCCGAAAGCATGTGCAGCGTCATAGATTACCCTCAGCCCGTGTGTGTCGGCTATTTTTTGTATTTCATCAAGCCTGCATGGATTACCATATACGTGAACCGGCATGATGGCGGTTGTCTGGGGTGTGATGGCCGCCTCAATCCGGTCGGGATCAAGGTTAAAGTGAACGGGGTCGATATCTGCAAAAACCGGCCTGATATTGTTCCACCACAGTGAGTGCGTGGTTGCAACGAAACTGAACGGCGAAGTGATGACCTCCCCTGTGATCCGCAATGCCTGAAGGGCAGTGATCAGGGCAATGGTGCCGTTCACGAAAACTGAAACATGTTTTACGCCCAGGTATTCGGCCAGCGCTGATTCGAACTGCTGATGAAACGGACCATGGTTTGTTAGCACCCGCGTCTCCCAGATCTTTTCCAGATATTCCCTGAACTCCTCAAGCGGGGGCATGGCAGGCTGGGTGACATAAATGGGTTTATTCAGCTTTTCCATTGAAACTTAGTGTTTTGTAGACTTTTTCCTTTATTGTTTCCCTGATATAAACATAGTCCCTGAATTCAATTGCTTCGCAGATCCCAAGGGTAAGCGCGGCGCCGGTGAGAAGCTGGATTGCCAGGAGCGGCAGGGGTTGCAGACTGAGGATAAGAGCTTCACTGAAGACCACGGCACTCACTCCGGAGGCGAGGAGGAAAGAGGGGAGTATGTCCTTTACCTGTTCACTGAACGAGTAGCCGATCAGATGACCCGACCAGTAACTGTTAAGAAAATAAGCAAAAAGGCTCATGGCTATCATTCCCATGATCATGACTTTTATCCCCCAGATAATGCCAAAGAACAATATGGGTACTGCCAGTGTCTTTTTTATGATCTCAAGCCTCAGGAACAGGTCGCTTCGCCCTTTTACTTCAAGAATGTTAAGGTTAAGGGCATGCAGAGGGTAAAACATACCTGCAAAACACAGCAGCTGCAGATAAACAACGCATGGTTCCCATTTATCGCCGATCAGGGCAAGGATCATTGGTCTGGCTACGGCTGCCATTCCCAGCATCAGAACAAAACAGATCAGCATTGTTGACCTGATCAGTTTCTTATAAACATCCTTCAATTGGGGGATGTCACCTTTTAGGGTGGACAGAACCGGATAGCTGACACGCTGGATAACAGTTGTCAGATTTGATGAGGGCAGAGCCTGAAACTGGTCGGCGCGCGAATAATATCCCAGCTCCTGTGCTGAAAAAAACCTGCCGATGATCAGGTAATATACATTGCGGTACAGTGTGTCAATAAGGCCGCTGATCAGAAGGTTCGAGCCAAATCTGAAAAGCTCCCTGAATGACTGAACGCTGAAAGCAAGAACAGGTTTCCAATTGTTCCAGAGCCAGAGAAGAAATGAACTTACCGCGTACATGATTAGGGTCTTTGCCACCAGGCTCCAGACTCCAAAGCCGAGGAGCGCCATGATTATTGCCGCGGCACCTGAAATGACGGAAGAAATCACCGAAATCTTTGCCTGCAGTTTGAAATTTATCCTTCGTGTGAGAATTGTTTGCTGAATAATTGAGAATGCATTTATGATCAACGACAATCCCAATACCCTGACAAGAGGTTTTAGCTGCGGTTCACGGAAAAAGCGGCTGATAAGTCCGGCGCAAAAGAACAGGATAAGGAAGCATAACACCCCGATTACCATATTGAAATAAAAAACCGTGGAATAGTCTGTCCGTGAAGGATCGGTTTTCCGTATAAGCGCCTGGCTGAACCCGCTGTTTATAAATGACTGCGATACTGCGATGAAGATCGTGAGCATGCCTATCAGCCCAAATTCTGCGGGGGAAAGCAGCCTTGCCAGCACTATTCCGACTGCAAACTGAATGAAGAGATTGACGGTATTGTCGGCGAAGCTCCAGACCAGGCCCGATACTGTCTTTTGTTTAAGCGTCATGAAAAACCACAGAATTATTTACCGGGAACTCATCTGATCCGGATACAGCAGGGAAACGTTAGCCCGCGGCATGGGGTTTTAGCTTCCGGGTGAACATTTTGCTTTATGGCTACAGGCGGTACAAGGGTTCGTAATAATGCTTTCTCCTTTTTTTCCTTTGTTTTTTCACCTTTTCCTTTTTACCGGCAGTATGGTAATAACCAGTCCCGTAACCGTACTGTTCGTTATTTATCTTATTGTCATTCAGGATAATACCAATATTTAAGATACCCCTCAGCTTAAGATTCTTCATGACAAGTGAAAATACATTTTTTAGTGTTTTATTCTGCCGCACAATAATGAGGTTGATATCTGAATATTTAAACAGCAGGTATGCATCTGATACCTGGGCCAGCGGAGTGGTGTCGAGAATCACAATATCGTAATTGCTCCTGAGTATGCTGATCAGATCATTAGTTTTATCACCGGCGATAAGTTCGGCCGGATTGGCGGGTATTGAACCCGCCACAATATAATCAAGGTTTGCCTGCGGATTATTTATTATCCTCCCCGGGATGGCAGTGCCGTTCAGGTATGAGCTTAATCCTTCCTTGTTCCCGTCGTCGGAGCTGAACAGGTTTTGTGGTTTGCGCAGGTCGAATGAAACCAGGATGGTTTTAAGGTTCAACTGTGCAAAACTTATTGCAAGGTTAACGGCGATAAAGGTCTTGCCATCTTTTTCAAGGCACGAGCTTATCATGATCACCTTTTTCTGTCCGCCGTTAAGATAAAAATCGAGATTGGTCCTCAGGGCCCTGAAGGATTCGGCAATATTTGAGTTCGGGTACTCGGAAACCACGTGCCGGGTTTTGAATTTGCTGTGCGGAATTATTCCGAATGTCGATCCCGGGCTAATCTGTTCAATATATTCTGAGGTATCTATCCTGCTGTTTAGTGAATCCCTTGCAACGACAAAGCCGAAAGGAATGACGAGGCCGAACATAAGTGCAACGAGGTAATTGAAACCCTTTTTTGGTGAAACAGGTTTAATACCGTCCATCCTGGCCGGTTCAATTATATTATTTTCGCGATGATTTGATGCTTTTGAGATTTTTGCCTCGGCTCTTTTTTCCATCAGGTAATTGTAGATAGCATCATTAAGGCGGTACTTTCTTTCAATATTCCCAAGCCGGCGCTGTGTCTCCGGAAGCCTGCTTATTTCATCCCTGATGCCTGAGAGGCGTTTTTCCATTTCATCGATTTCAATATCAGTGCTGCGGCTCACTTCAGCTATATTCTCAGAGATTGTTTTCTTTACATTCTCGATCTGAATTCCCAGTTTCTGCACCAGCGGATTTTTGAACTGTTGGTTCTGAATCAGGTTTGAACGCTGTGAATGGAAACTGACCAGGTCAGACATGAGGTTGCTCAGCAGCTGGTCCTTTATGCCGAGTGAAGCAGGCACGATAATAGTTGAATAATCATCATTCTTTTCGAGATAATTCTTCACATACTCATAGTAGCGTTTCTGGGTAAGCAATTCGGCCAGCCTGTTCTGGAGGTTTATATACTGATCGGAGATACCGAGTGACTGGTCCCTGATATCCAAAACCCGGTTTGAAGACCGGAACTGCTGGAGATTCACCTCGGTCTGACTCAGTGAATCGGAGATCTCTCCAAGTTGACTTTCAATATAATCAATAGTATTGCTGGCGATATGATTTTTTCGGATAAGGTTTTGTTCCGAGTACACATTCATAAGCTCATTTGCCAGATCAATGCCCTCTTCCACTGACCCTGTCTTCAGGCTTATTTCAACAACTGTCGCCTGCTTGTCGTTGGCGCTGAACTGAAACTTTTTCATCAGTTCCTCTTTCAGGCTGTGCATGTCGCGAAACTCAAAGCCATACCACGCCGGCGGGTCGTCAGAATGATGAACGGGTCCGGCTTTATCGACAATAAAGGCCAGGTCGGCTGTTTGAATAAGCTCACCGAAACTGGCTTTTTTCTGAAAAAGCCAGTTTTTCTTTTGTCCAGCAAACTTGCCGGTTTTCAGGTTATAAAGTGAAACTTCTTTTGATTCAGCTCTTACATAGAATTGATCTCCGCCGGGAAATGAGATGTAGAACCTAACTCCCACTGGCTGAATATGGTTCTTTACATAATCAATTGTGAAAGGGACGTTTTTATAGGAATTGACATACCATATCCCGGATCTGCGGTAGTACCTGGTCTGAAGATCGAGGTTCTCAATTGTTTTTTCAAATACCGGTGAAGATTTGAGGATCCTCATTTCATTCTGAAAATTCGGATCGGTAAGAAGCAGGCTGCTGTTAAGGTAATTGTTTATTTCCTGCCTCTGCAGCCGGTAATTATCAAGGTTGATCAGTATGGATGAAGTTATCCGGTATTCCGGTCTTGAGAACTGGTTCACAAGGAAAGCCAGTGCAAGGAAGAACACAGGCAGGGCAAGGAAGAGGCGCCAGTTCCTTTTAACAAGCCCGACTGCATGTTTTATGTTTAGTATTTCTTCTTTACCGGTATTGTCCATCTGAGTCGGGGGATCATAAAATTCAATTCAAAGTGATGATTGTTAATTATTTCACAACATTACAGATCAATAATCCTGTAGTTATGGCAGAAAGAATCACTTCAAACGGGAAATGCCTCATTCCCCGGAATCTTTCCCACAAGGGGCAGCAGATGATACCCTTCGCTGTCGACAGGGTAAGCCAGCAGGGATGCACCATATGGCCCCTGGGTACCCGGGTAAAAAGATTGCTGCCGGCTAAAGGTGAAAATGTTGGCGGCATCCTCATCCTGACTGTTAATCTGAATGTAAAGTTCGTCATTGGGCTTAACCTTATAGTCAGAAGGTTCATTTGCCTTGAATGTTCTGATAGCCCCGGAAGATTCGCGCATATACCCGAGATTCCGCTGAGTGACGCATGAGGTGATGAAAAGCAGCACAAGCAAACAGGTTGCGGTATTTCTGGCAACCAGCCATACTGCCATCGCAGCCAGCCTCTTTTTAATATTCATTTTATTCAGCAAAAAGTTTGTCAAAACTGTTTGGACGAAATTAATCAATTTTGACAATAATCTGAATTAAAATGAATAAATCCCGGCTCTTGCCCGCAGCGGACAGCTTGCCATTGAAATATCAGCTGCTGTTCATTCCCCGGATGAATTAACCGGATGATCTTCCTCCAGGGAGAATGGCGTGTCAGACCGGCTTACTTATATGTATCCTTAAAAATTTCTGGTTTATCTTTCCGTTTCGCTAAGTACATGCAGGCCCGCAGATGATTTCAAGCCTGTTTGACTGGGTACATCCGGGAGATTCCGTTTGAGTAATCAATGATATCCCGGCGATCATTCACCGATCCACCGGCATCTGAAAGTACTGCAGATCTGATTCAATCAACGGATAACATGATGTATTCAGCAAACTGCAGGTTGAAATGGACCGGATCCATTCAGGCAATGATGGATAATTTTTCATCCGGTTACCGGTAGAAGCTACACAAAAGGACATACTCCCGTCACGTCAGTCACATTCTTTTTTGCCTGAAACATTGAGACATGATAAATCCATGTTACCTGAATTTATCATTGTACTGGTGATATTCAGAGTACTAATAGACCAATACCAACACTTTGACAGTGTTTCTCGGAACAGGCTACAATAATAGGAAATATTAAGCAAAGCCTTACAGATGTTGCTTTTAATTTTGATATATGGTTTGTTTTTTTACATTAAATATGCAATATCAGTCATTTGCATCTTTTTCCGGGGTGTTTTCCCGGGTCAGTCAAATGTGACGGATTTATAATCGGTCAGCTCAAGCGCCCGCTTGCGGTAAAGCTTTTTCCCCTGCCTGTCGTTGTTCATCCCCGCAATGCGGCTCAGTCCGAAGTATGCATAGGAGGCAATCTCATCACCATAGACAATATAGGGATTTATGTCGGCAATACCCTTGTCGTAAAGCCGTTGGGCCTCTGCCAGGTTGCCGTACTTCTTTTCCTGGATTATGCCGCTGAATATCGTCATTTCCGCCCGTACGAAAGGATTTGTAAGTGAGCCGTTCCTGATCCGGATAAGATCGCCGGCTTCATCATATTTCCTGAGGAGCAGCAGGTTCCTGACATAAATGGCGAGGTACTGCTCATTGCCGGGGTAGGTTTCATGAAGGAACCTGCCGGGTGCCTCACCTCGTTCATAATTATTTTCGAAGTTTATAAAGATGTGGGTAAGGAAGAAAGCCGATTCGGCCTTCAGCATTATGGAATTTTCCGCTGCCCTGCGCAATTCCCGTAAACCCGTTTCAATATTGCCTTTCGGGAACAGGATGGCAATCAATTTATATACAGGATGCTTTTCGGGATAGGCTTCGCGGTAATAATTGTAAAGGCCGGTGAAAAAATAAAAATCATCATAGGATGAGGTATAGTTAAACGATTCGCGCAGATATCGCCAGGTGGACCTTGCCAGGGGAAACACCTCGCTGCTCAGGTCATTGTCGGCATAATACATAAGGAGCAGACCCCTTGCACCCAGATTGGCCAGGAGGTATTCAGCATAATCAGGCGGATTCCGGACATCACCGCATATTCTTATGCAGGCATTCAGGTCGTCGCGAAAACTGTCTCCAGCCGGGGTTGAGGAGAGCAGCGGGAAATTCTCCCAGTAGGTTATCATTCCGCTGAGAATATATCCGACAGGATGCCCGGGCCATGATCGTTTTATTTTTTGCAGGAGTTCCCTTGCCTCGCCAAACCTGAAATTATAGATGTTGTCGACGCATTGTTTCACCGTTTCCGATGCTTCCGGATCGCGCAGGATCTGGGCACCGGCCTGACAGGGCGGCATCAGCACGGATGCCAGGAAAAGGATCAGCAGGATCGCATATGTTCTCAATAGCTGTAAAATTTGTGCAAATTAAAGAAATTTACCTGAATCTGCAGTTGATCCTGGTGCCAGGGGCAGTGAACTGACGCAGCCGCCGGCAGGTGGCAGCGGAGAAGAGCCGGCTGTACTGCCTGACACGGGTAACGGGTTTCAAAAAAACCGCAACCTGGTTTGGTATTCAAAAAACATGTTATATTTTTGCGGCACTTTCAGCTGTCCGCCTTTGCCATGGCTACAGCGGGCGACGCGGGGTGTAGCGCAGCCCGGTTAGCGCATCTGGTTTGGGACCAGAGGGTCGCAGGTTCGAATCCTGCCACCCCGACAAAAGAAAAAGCCCTGTCCGACGCAAGGAGGACGGGGCTCTGTTTTTCAAGGCGTTGAAGGCTTGCTTTCATAAGCGTTGAAAAACAGAGTCCTGTAATGAGCGCAGCGAATTCAGGGCTTTTTCTTTTAAGCCACCCCCCTTTCAGGATCATGAAGTAATCCTGCCGCTACGGTCCCGGCAGCGGATTTCGGGCTTTTTTTTTGCGCCGGACTTGCATGATAAAAGCAGTTATTGCCAGGGGTATTTTTCTGTCACTTTCTTTTGCTCCTCCAAAAGAAAGTGACCAAAGAAAAGGAGATCTGAAAAGACAACCGCTCCTGTTTTTCGCCGTTTGCGCCGGGCCATTTCCCGCTCCAAAAAACAGGGAGCGGTTCGCGCCTTTTCCGGATTGCCCGAGCACCGCCGGAGTCAGCATGCTGATATTGCGATATATATCTGTTTTTCGATAAGACTGTTTATGGCTCTTAAAGTTACATATTGCGCCCCTTCAGGGCTTATTGTTAGTGGTGATACTTTCCCCCGGCTGGCGCCGGGGGTTATACACATAGCGCCACATTCGCGGCTTGGGCTGCAGCCCTGATTTGTACGGCTCAGCCCGCGCGCCGCCTGATTCAGCTTGCCGGTATTACGATATATCTCAGTTTTCTGATAAGATTGTTGATGGCTCTTTTTGAGGACTGTGCCCCACCAGGGGCATCTGTACTTTTATTGTTGATGTAACTTTCTTTTGTTTCGTGGGGGGAGTGAAAACCGCGACGGGTATTTCACTGCTTCAGCAATTCCCTGAGCGTCTTGCAGATATACCTCAGTTCATCAGTTTTAAGATAGGGATAGATGGGCAGGGAAACGTTTCCTTTCCAGGTTCTTTCAGCATTCGGATAATCATCAGGGGAAAGATGGTATTTATTTTTATAATAGGTCATCCGGTGAAGCGGTTTGTAATGGACAGAAGTGCCGATCCCTGCAGCTGACATCTTGTCAATCAGTTCATTCCTGCCTATCCTGGCATTATCGTTGAGGACAACCGGGAAAAGATGCCATGAGTGATCCTCAGGTGCCACATCCAGGACCGGCAGGTCAATCTCCTTCACCATTCCCAGATTGTCAAAATAAAATTCTGCAACTTTCTGCCTTTCGCTGCGGAACACTTCAAGCTGCTCGAACTGGGCAAGCCCTATGGCAGCATTGATATCGGGCATATTGTATTTGAACCCCGCTTCTACAACATCATATTCCCATTTTGGCTTGTCTGAATAGAACCGGTCCCATATGTCCTTGTTTATTCCGTGCAGTCTCATCACTTTGACATGTTCATAAATTTGCCTGTCATCTGTTACCAGCATTCCTCCCTCGCCCGTTGTTATGGTTTTATTGGCATAAAAGCTGAAGCATGTAACATCTCCGAATGAGCCTACCAGATGGCCGTTAAGCTTGCTAGGCAAGGCATGGGCCGCATCCTCAAGGATCCGGATTTTATGATTCCTGCAAATATTGAGAATTCCCGTCTTTTTTTCCGATATCATCCTGGCAGGGTGGCCGCCGAAATGGACAATTATAATGTATTTTACATCAGGATGGTTTTTTATGGCCTTCTCCAGGATATCGGGAGTAATGAGGTTTGACCCATATTCCGTGTCGAGAAAAACAGGATGTGCTCCGACATACCTTATGACCTCTGCAGTTGCGGTGAAAGTCATAGACTGCACAAAGACTTTTTCCCCTGGCTTTACTCCAAGAGCTTTAATGCCAAGGTGAAGGGCAGCGGTGCATGAATTGACTGCACAGGCATATTTTACACCTAAATATTCGGCGAATACTTTTTCGAAAAGTGCGGCCTTTTTGGCAGTTGTCAGCCAGCCGCTTTCAAAAACCTCCCTTACATACTCTAATTCTTTACCCGTGATGGGGATTCTGGCAAAAGGGATCTTAACATTTTTTTTCATCAGTGAATAAAAAAACTGGAACACTGTAATCAAGGCACCTCACAATAACGGTGCCACCTCATCTCTTATTTGGGTCATGGTTTTATAAACTCCGCAACCCTGACGTTATTGCCCCTGGTTATGGCAATAATATATAATCCGGGAGTTAGACGGGAAATATCGAAAGTCATCCGGCTGCCGTCAACCATGCGGCTGACAACAATGTTTCCGCTGAGATTGTATATGCTTGCCTTCCATGATGTGAAGTCCTGTTCAAACAATATCTGAAGTTCGGTTGCAGATACAATGATACTGCCAATATTGTAGTTAATGATATCCCCGGCACTCTGATTGGTTATTGTGATAGTTATCTCACCGTAGATCCCTGATCCGTCGTTTGCCGTTGCCCTTACTTTAGCCGAGCCGTTTTTAAGGGCTTTTACCCGTCCGTTCGCATCAACTTCCGCAAACCTGGCGCCGTTAACTACACTCCATGTCAGGCTTTTGTCCGATGCATAAACCGGCCATACAGAAGCTGTCAGCTGAAGGGCTCCGTTATCGGTACTGATTGCCGAACTTCCGTTTTCACCCGTCACGGTGATCTCCTGAACCGGAATTTTCTGACCGGGATCGGTGATACTGACGGTCCACTCCCTGCCGGTAAGATTATTATAATGGGTCATGCCTGCGGCAGAGGGAGCTGAATTGCCGGAAAGATCGAGGGTTCCTTCAAACCAGCCTGCTTCATCAAGGGTTTTCAGTACATGATCAACCATTGGCTGTGCCAGTCCGCAATCCTTTAATTCTACAAGGATAAGTCCCTTTACACCGGAAACATCTATTGAAGCAAGCCGGCTTCCGGAAAGCTGAAGTTGTTCCAGTACCGTGCAGCCGCTTACGTCCGCATCGGAGTAATGATTGTTATAGGCCTCGATGGTTCTTATGACCGGACTGTGACAGACAAGAGAGCCTGTCTGACCGGCATCCCAGATAAGCAGTTCGCGGAGCATGGTGAAACGGCTCAGTTCCGGAATGTTTTCGGTAATTTGCGGGTTTGACCTGACGCAGATATGCTCAAGCATAGATCCTGTTCCTCCCCAGTTTATTGCCCTGTAATTATTGTTAGCCGCCCTCAGATCCTTCAGGGATGGGCATCCGGAAATGTCAAGGGCTGTAAGGTTGCAGTTTTCAGTACAGATCCTTTCCAGGAAAGGGTGATTTCCGAGCCTGACAGTGTTGAGATTCTGACAGAGATACATCTCGACGAACCTGAGGTTGTTAAGCCCCCTCAGATCCAGTTCCGCAAGAGGGCTGTAATTTGCGCATATGTATTGCAGGCCTTCTCCTGCAAGGCTGAGGTTGCTGAATCCCCTGACATGCTGGGCGGCTATCCGGGTAAATGCTCCATAGCCCCCGTCAGCAGCATCGTACCCGGCATTGATACCGATCAGTGCCGACCACGGTGTGACCTTCAGCAGGTTGTGCCGTATACCCGGGCTGCCGTAATTCTTTGACGGACTGGCTGCAGAAGAAGTTGTTCCGTCATAAAAGATCCATTCGATCTGCGGATTGCCTGTAACCTCAATTACCGGAGCAAAAGATGCACCGCAGCTCTGAATATCGATCATGTCGGCTCTTGGCTGCCATGTTGTGTTGACTTCTCCCTCTATTGTCAGGGTACCCCATTCAGTATCTCCGCCCCAGCCGCCGACAGCCACCTCACGGTCAGGATCAGCCGGCGAGTCAAGCGAATGTGTATATGTATTGCCGCTAAGAGAAGATTTTGCAGTAATTGTTGAACCCTCAATGGTAATTTCCACGTTGTAACTGGTGCCGGATGTGATGTAGCGGGCTCCGAAGCTTGAATATGATTCATTCTCAAGCCAGTAGTTTGCATCCGCATTATAGATGACCCCGATGATCTCCGGCGGATTGAAGTTAACTCCGTTCCAGCCCGCTACATTTGTAATGAAATTGAGATGCGCAGTTTCGGCATTTATTGACTTTGCGTTTTGAGCATTGATCCTGGTGCATTTCATCGGCTGTTTCAGGATCATTGAATGTACAGGGACCGTACCTCCGCTGATGGTCAATGTTCCGTTTCCGCGGATAAGGACCGACCCGTCGGTGGGGGTCCAGTCGAGAAGCTGGGAATCGTCTGACCAGTCATATTCCACGCGTATCCTGTTGTCGCCGAGCCAGGTAACCTTCCCATGCAGCCCCAGATTACCTGTCTGTGCCTGTAATGCGGCAAGAGTAATGCAAAATCCAATCAATGCCGTGAAAAGTCTTGTCATGAATACAAAAACAAAAAGACAAAAATAGGAATATTTGGATAAACCCGGCAATGAATGGTTTTTCAGACTATGGCAGGTTATGTGACAGCATACCGGTGAACAACCAATGAGCTGACAGATGCGTCACGTAAATCAGCGGGTATTTGAATTTGTTGAATGCAGAAGACCTGTACCGGATGCCTCCGGTTAATGGTGGGTCATGGAAATGCGGGAAAGCTTCAGCCTGACAGGGATACATACGGATTAACGAGTGCTGCCGGCGGTTTTCCGGGTTTTCCCGGCTGAGATCACATTACCGGGTTATCTGACACCCAGCCAGGCAAGGGTCCTTTCAGATCCCGGTTTCTCCTTGGAATAGTGAACATCCACCAGCCTGCCGTTCTCATCGATAAGGTATTTCTGGAAGTTCCACCTGACCTCCGAATCCATTACACCGTTTTTCTCTTTTGATGTGAGCCACTGGTACACAGGATGCATATCCCTGCCCTTCACGGAGATCTTTTCCATCATTGGAAAAGTGACACCGTACTTTGAATCGCAGAATTGCCTGATCTCGGAAGCGCTGCCCGGTTCCTGGTTGGCAAAATTGTTTGCGGGAAACCCGATAATCACAAGCTTGTCGCCATACTGCTCATAAAGCTCCTCAAGGTCCTTGTACTGCGGTGTGAACCCGCACTTGGAGGCAGTGTTCACGATCATCACCTTTTTGCCTTTCAGGGAGGCAAAATCGAAATCTGCACCTTCAAGGGTCTTTACCTTGAAATCGTAAAAGCCGGAGGTCTGCGATATACCTGCAGTTCCTATCATCATTGCCGTAAAGACCATAATCAGTTTATTCATTATAGTATGTTTAAAATTTCAGTTCCGATCAGTAAACATGCAATCCGGGTGAAAGTTCACGGAATTACGGTAAAATTCATTATGGCTGCAGTCATCCCGGAAGTAAATTACAGGCCGGACAGATAAATTTCTGACGTTTTCCGGCTTCGCGGCCCCGGAAAAAAGCTGCAGAAATGGCCGAAAATCCATTTTTTAGTCTAAACATTCAGGGCGTTTGTCAAAACCGGGTATTTCAGGCAATTGTGATAAATCATACTTGTAACTATTTGAATATCTGTGTTATATTATTAACAATAAAGTTAAAAGCTCATTTTGGCTCCGGATTATGGTAAATAATGGCCTCCTTTTGACGAACAGCCATGTTTTTCCCGTCAGTTGTGAATACAGTTCAACGAAGGTCTGAATTCCTTTGACAAAGAGTTTTTAAAATCATCTCTAATCCCCACCAAATGGGCTTTTGCGTATTGTCAGACATTATTTCCGGACCTATTTTTACTATGACAATTAAAACGCAAAGAGATGAAAAGAAATTCAAACCTCAGGAAAGAAGAATCAGGCTTCAACATTTCAGACCTGATAAGGACCAAGGAAGAAAAAATGTTTGATCAGCTTGAACCTGTAAGCAGGGAAGTATCAGACATGGCATCTGAAGGCGGCGAGACCTTCATAAGTTATATAAGGAGCATCGGGCTGGCAGGCGAGAACAACCTCATGGTTCTGCCGGCGTCCTATCATTATTATTATGAGAAAAGCGAGATGACCGATGTAAACACCCTGGTAAACCTCCGTACTCTCAATATGATGGGTAATCTTGAATCGTTCCTCAAAACCCTGATGTCCGTTCTTCCGCCGAACACCAATTTCATTGGTTGTTTCTCCGACAGCGGAAGTTCAGGTTTAAGGAACGGAAACAAGGCCAAAAAGTCGTCGGTTTTCTACCAGCGGCTTATCAACCTGCTCGATTCCAGAAAAGTACATTACATGACAAGGAACGATGTATTCAGTCTCCTCGAAAAACACGGATTCAGTGTTGTTGACATGACGGACATCGGTGGCCTGACATACTTTTATTCACAGAATGCACCGGGCGAAGCCGAGTTCAGGGCCTCAATCGAGACACCTGTGAAATACAATTAATTCCGAGTGAATACCTGAAAAATAATCACATTTAATTCATCGTATCTATGAAACCGTTTTATCAGATAGAATCAGAGGAAACAGGGACAGTTATTCTGAGAAGAAGAAGAATAGCCAAGGCATTACGCTGGTGGCTGCGTGAAAACGGATGTGCTTTCCAGCATCTCTTTTTCCTGGCGGATAAATAATGCGGATCGTGTACCGCCGCAGCGGGCTCATCTGATTATTTTTCCTTCGCAGAACCGGAACTGGCTGCTTTGCGCAGGTACCTGTAAACTTCCGTCTGCGAACGGACTGCTTCCTTTCCTGTTTTTACAAACTTATTCGAAAGCGACGGGTCGAGCTTCCGGGCCTTGACATTGTCGTTCCACTGGATCTCAAAAATATGCCTGAGTTCATTGCGGATGTTTTTATCGAAAACAGGACAGGTGACTTCTATACGGTGGTCGATATTCCTTGGCATCAGGTCGGCGGAGCTTATGAAGCATTCCTCCTCGCCCCCGTTACAGAAAATCATGAAACGGGTATGTTCAAGGAAACGGTCCACAATTCCAATTGCCTTTATATTCTCACTGAGGTTTTTCACACCCGGCACAAGGGAAAACATCCCACGGACAATAAGGCGGACAGTTACACCTGCATTGCTGGCCTCATACAGCTGATTGATAATGTCAGTGTCGGTCAGATTATTTAATTTCAGCCATATATATGCCTTCTTTCCCGCCTTTGCATTTTTTATCTCGTTTTCTATCAGAAGGGTCATCCTGTTCCTGAGAAAGAACGGTGACAGTACCAGGTGATAGAAATTGTCTTTCCTGTAATTGACGTTGAAGAAGCTGAATACCTTGTATACCTCATTGGTGATTTTTTTGTTGCTGGTCAGCAGCAGGTGATCGGTATAAAGCCGGGCCGTATCCTCGTTGAAATTGCCTGTTCCCACTGCGGCATAGCGCTGGGTGATGTCGCCCTTTACCCTCGTTATAAGGCACAGCTTGGCATGCACCTTCAGTCCGGGCACACCATAGATAACCCTGACGCCTTCCTCCATAAGCTTGTTTCCCCACAGGATATTGGCTTCTTCGTCGAACCTGGCCTGGAGTTCCACCACGGTGGTTACCTTTTTGCCGTTCCTCACAGCGTTAAGCAGGGCGTTTATCACGCTCGAGTTCCTTGCCAGCCTGTACAGGGTTATATGTACGGATGTTACAAACGGATCGATGGAAGCTTCCCTGAGCAGGTCGATAAAATGATCAAAGGGATGATAGGGAAAGAACAGCATCACGTCTTTCTTCTTCATTACCGACAGGATGCTCTTACCAGGCAGGATATCGCGGTGAGGTATGGGAACCAGGGGCTCAAAATAGAACTTCTTTTTTCCCGGATTGGGAAAATTCATGAAATCCTTGAAGTTGTGATACCTGTTGCCCGGTATAATTACGTCGTCGGGTCCGAATTTGAGGACACGGGTCAGCATTTTCAGCATCTCGGCAGGCATGTTGCGGTCATAAATGAATCTTACCGGGCTGCCATGTCTTCGCTGCTGAAGACTGCGCGACAGTTTTTCTATGTAACTCTCAGATATATCATCAGTTAACTCAAGTTCCGCATCCTTGGTCAGCTTGATGGTATAGGCCTGTATGTCGCTGAAGTCGAAAATGAAGAATATTTCCCTCAGTCCGGACCTGATAATATCGTCAAGGAAGATCAGGTATTTCCCGTTATTGCTCTCGGGCAGAATGACAAACCTTGGCAGCACCTGCGTTGGTATCTCCATAAGTGCATACCTGTTTTTCCCCGTATCATTCCTGTAAAGTTGTATTGCAAGGTAGATCCCGTCATCCCTGAGGTTCGGGAGCCCTGCGTCCTTTTCGATCATGAAGGGCATGAGCCTTGTACGCACCTCACTGATAAAATACGACCTGACAAATTCAGCCTGTTCCTTGTTCAGCTCCTTTTCATTGATTATATGGATATTGTGATTTGCCAGTTCCTGCAGAAGACCTGCAAATATTTTTTCAAACTTCTCATTCTGTTCAAGCACTATTTCCTGGACCTTTTTCAGAGTCGATTTAGGGTTATATCCCAGTATGGTTTGGGATTTGCTGCCCAGCCTCGCAAGGCGTCTTAGTCCGGCCACCCTTACCCTGAAATATTCATCGAGATTGTTGGAATATATGCCCAGGAATTTAAACCGTTCCAGCAGGGGCACCTCCCTGTTCCCGGCTTCCTGCAGCACGCGCTCGTTGAAAGAAAGCCAGCTTATCTCCTTTGGTGTGTATGTCCTGCTCATGATATTTTTTCGGGTTTCAGGAAGTATTCCATTTTCCCCTTTCCATGGAATATGCCTTCCCATGTATCGCTTTTAAATGAAAGGCAGACTATCCCGCTTTTCGGCACGAAATCGCAGCCGGTTGCCGACAGCCTGTCGGGGATTTCCGTAAATGAGGGATTATGGCCGAAAAGGATGATGCTGTCGATCTTGTTGCCGATCCCTTCGAAGACAGTTGCGAAGGCTTTCAGTCCGCTTTTGTAATAAAGGCTGCTTTTCATTACTATCTTATCGGGATCATGGCCGAACACCCTGGCAAATATTAAGCATGTCTCGTAAGCCCTGAATGCCGGGCTTGTGATAAACAGCCCCGGATCCTCCTTTTTCCCGAGCAGGATTAGGGCCATCTGTTCCGAAACCTTTTTCCCTCTTGCTGTAAGCGACCTTTCAATGTCGGGACAGCCGGATCCGGCTTCCTCGGCCCTTCCGTGACGGACGAAAATCAGTTTTTTCATGTTTTATAAGTATCAGAGGTTCCGGACTTCAGAATTGTAATAATTCGCGTATCAGTCACCGAAGCATGTACCCAGGTTCCTAGCCTTTACCACCAGCGGGTCTTTGTTTTCCACCAGTTTAAGCCTGCCGGCAACTTCGGCAAGAGGGACAGGAATTATTTCATTGTTTTTCAGGGCCACCATGTTTCCATATTCCCGCCTGGCAATCAGGTCGGCCGCCGATGATCCGTATCTTGTAGCCAGGACCCTGTCCATGGGCGACGGCGACCCTCCTCTCTGGATATAGCCCAGGACGGTCTCCCGGGTATCCAGCCCTGTCAGTTCTGAAATCCTGCGGCTCAGATAGTGAGCTGCCGATCCATCCCTGCCAGGGGTCTTAATGCCTTCGGCGATGACCATGATCGAATAGGGCTTGTTTCCGCGGGAACGGTTCAGCAGGTAATCTGCTATCTTTTTTTCGTCATATGGTATTTCCGGGATGAGTATGACATCACCGCCCCCGGCGATCCCCGCATAAAGGGCGATCCAGCCGGCATTATGGCCCATAAGCTCTATTATCATAATCCTCTTGTGCGAGTTTGCCGTGGAATGAAGCCTGTCGATGGCTTCAGTTGCAATGTTGACGGCAGAGTCAAACCCGAAGGTAAGATCGGTGCCCCAGACATCATTGTCGATGGTTTTTGGAATGCCGACAACATTCAGTCCTTCCTGCGCCAGGAGATGGGCCGTTTTAAGGGTGCCATTGCCGCCGATGCAGACAAGACAGTCAAGGTCCAGCTGTTCGTAGTGCTTCTTTATCAGAACGGGTTTGCTGATCTCATTCTTGCCTTTACCCGCACGTTTGAAAGGCTTCTCCCTCGAAGTCCCGAGTATGGTCCCGCCCATGGTGAGGATACCTGACAGGTCCTGTTCGGTCAGTTCCCTGTATTCCTTGTTGATCAGGCCGGTAAAACCGTCACTGATGCCAATGACCTTCATATCGTATTTAACGATTGCGGTTTTGCCGACACCCCTGATCGCGGCATTTATTCCCGGGCAGTCACCGCCTGCGGTCAAAATGCCGATCCTTTGTCCGTTACGTATTTTTGCCATCTGGAAATGATATTGGAACAAAAGTAAGTTTTTGGGTAATATTATTGAAATTTTTCAATGATTCTGCCGGGGTAAATCCCGGGAGTGAAATATTTTTTTGCCCGGGCATATGCAGGGAACAGACAGGACTTCACGACGGAAGCACCGGTTTGGTGATGAAACCCTGTGCGTGACTGTTTTGTTTCAGGTTTTAAATAATTACCTTTATTATCCGGATCACATGTTTTCGGAAATGGAAAATCTTATGATCAGGGATATCAAGTCCGCCCTTTACGGCTATGTCAGGGATGCAAGGTCATTGCTTGATACGGGATCCCTTCCGGACGAAAGGAAGGTTCATGACCTGCGCGTTCTTATGAAAAAAGCGAGGGCGGTAATCAGGCTTGCCGGGCCGCAGACGGAAAATGAATTCGCGGAAAGGGAATACTCCGCTTTCAGAAAAACCGGCAGGATCTCAGCGACATGGCGCGAAACATCCGTTAACCGGAAAACACTCAAAAACCTGAAGAGAAATCATCCCGCACTGTTTTCCCGCCTTGCCGGCTTCGACGAAATTATGACCATTATGAAGAAGTCCGGCATATGCGGCCCGGTGCCGGAAAAGACAAAGGCCGGCATTGCCCTGATCAGGGAACTGCTTCTGAAATCAGCTTACCGGATACGGTTTCAGCCGATGAACAACCTCGATCCCGTCCTTCTCCTGAGACAGCTTGATTCATCCTTTAAACAGGTTTCGGACTGCTACCTTGCCGCCCGTGACAACCCCCGGCCAGCCCGGCTTCATGAGCTCCGGAAAAGATGCAAGGATCTTCTTTACCAGCTCTGGTTCTTCCGCCCCATAAAACCGGGAGTTGTAAAAAACCTGGAAAAAAGGCTTGAAACAATGACAGACAATCTGGGGAAGTACAATGATCTGGCCGTTCTGCTCAGCGGGCTTGACTATAAATATTCCCCGGGTAAAAATCCTCCCGCCATTGACGAACTGGCAATTGTTATAAGGCACGAACAGGACAGGTTGTTGTCAAAGGTCTGGCCAACCGCATTCAGGATATTCGGACCGGGAAAAAGTCTTTTATCGTTGCTGGGGATACAGCCTGACATGAAGAGGATAAATGATCAGGCGTGAGAATGCTGCTTTTGCGGGACCAGGGAATATTATCCGCAGGTTTTGCTGATGCCGCACAGGTTTCCCCCCGGCAGAATATCAGACTGCTCACATGATACAGAGTGCGATAAAGATACCGCCATTTCCCATGCATCTCAGCGGCTCTGCCAGGGTGCGGCTTGCAGGAGCTCCCGCTAATATTTATCATATTGTTATTGAAATAACAGTACTTTTTGTAGTTTCGTGGATTCAAATATCCATTCATGGAGATAACAACATAAGATAGGAGGAGGCCTTTTCTTAAATCTTTATATACAGAACTTTATATGACCAGCAGGAGAGAATTTATCAGGATCTCATTTTTAGGAGCAGGAGCTCTTGCCCTGGGTACGGGCGGCTGCAGGATCTTTGGCACGGATCGTTTGCCCGGGGCGATTAATGATCCTGAAAACGGCAAGGGCCGGATCCCCACTTACTGTGAACTGTGTTTCTGGAAGTGCGCAGGCTGGGTTTATAAAACTCCCGAAGGAGATATCTGGAAGATAGTGGGGAACGACGACGATCAGCACTGCAACGGCCGGCTGTGTCCGCGCGGCACCGGCGGAACGGGTATGTACTATGACGGTGACAGGCTGAAAAGACCGCTGATCAGGACCTCGCAAAGGGGGAAGCAGGTTTTCAGGGAAGCTGAATGGGACGAAGCCCTTGCGTATATAGCCGTAAGGATGAAAAAGATCTCATCCGAATACGGGCCAGAAAGCATGGCGTTGTTTACCCATGGTTCGGGAAGCAGCAATTTCATCAATCTCTTCAGGGCTTACGGATCTGCCAATATTGCAGAACCATCCTACGCCCAGTGCCGCGGACCGAGGGATGAAGCTTTCATTGCAACATTCGGTGAAGAAGTCTATTCCCCGGAGATTACCGATATCCGCGACACTAGGTGCCTTGTGCTTATAGGCTCCCATATCGGGGAGAACATGCATAACAGCCAGGTTCAGGAAATGTCGGATGCGATCGACAAGGGAGCCGTGATAATAACCGTTGATCCCCGTTTTTCCACTGCAGCCGGCAAATCGAAGTACTGGCTTCCCATTAAGCCGGCCACGGATATGGCCCTTCTGCTTGCCTGGATGCATGAAATCATTTACAATGACTATTACGACAGGAAATATGTTGAAAAGTACTGCCTGGGATTTGATCAGCTGAAGGCGCATGTAAGGGATTTCACTCCCGAATGGGCTCATGGTATCACCACCATAGCACCGGATATTATCAGGAAGACAGCCAGGGAGATGGCGAATGCCTCACCGGCTGTCCTCGTTCATCCGGGCCGTCATGTTACCTGGTATGGTGATGACACCCAAAGGAGCCGTGCGATTGCAATACTGAATGCACTCCTTGGCTCATGGGGCAGGAGGGGAGGTTTTTACCGTCCGGCCAGGTATGAGCTTCCTTCGCCTGTTTTACCCGCTTATCCCGAGCCCTCAAGGACATGGGCTGACCTCTTTCCCGGAAAATATCCCGGTGCGGGCCTGCCAGTGACCAATGCCCTTATTGACGGATCGATACCTGAAAACAATCCCGCCTATCCGATTAAGGGATGGATTGTCAATGCATGCAATCTTATGCTTACCGTTCCCGACCAGGCAAAAACCATAAAGGCCATACAGAACCTCGATCTTGTCGTTGCCGTCGATACCATGCCCATGGAAATCACCGGATGGGCCGACGTGGTGCTCCCGGAATGCACCTATCTTGAAAGGTATGATGTGCTGAGGACAAATCCCCACCGCAAGCCTGCAATCGCCCTCAGAATGCCTGCTGCCGAACCCATGTACGACACCAGGCCTGGATACCGGATAGCACGGGAGCTTGCCCTCAAGCTCGATCTGGAGCCATGGTTCCCTTTCGAAAAACAGGAAGACCTGCTCGACTGGCAGCTGAAACAGGCTGGATTGTCTCTCGATGAACTGAAAAAAACCGGGGTGAAGAACTTCGAACGAGAAAACGATGATATTTACATAGGTGATGATGAGGAAGTTGAGTTCCCGACCGATTCGGGAAAAATTGAACTTTATTCCTCATACTATGAGCAGATGGGCTTTGATCCGCTGCCAAAATACACTCCCCACGAGGAACCTCCGGAAGGTTACTACCGGCTGATCTACGGCAGGGCTCCGATGCACACCTTCAGTCGTACGTCGAACAATCCCAACCTGACCGATCTGATGGATGAAAACAGCGTGTGGGTGAATCCCAAAGTTGCCAAGGAGTGGGGAATGGTGAATGATCAGTACATACGGTTGAAGAACCAGGATGACGTTGTTTCGGAATTTCCCGTTAAGGTCAGGGTCACTGAGAGGATACGGTGGGATTCGGTGTATATGGTCCACGGATTCGGCCATGCCCAGAAGCAGATGAAGCGATGCTTCGGCAAGGGTGCCAGCGACACTCAGCTTATTACCAGGATAATGACTGATCCTGTTATGGGAGGAACAGGTATGAGGGGAAATTTCGTAACATTTATAACGGAAAAAGCAGGAAAGGAGGCCGAATCATGAGATACGCGATGGCAGCGGATACGCTGAAGTGCGTCGGATGCAGCGATTGTGTCGTTGCCTGCCAGGCTGAGAACAAGGTGCCCATCGGATATTGCCGCGACTGGATCGTCGAGGTCACGGATGGTACATATCCGGTGCTGGAAATGGAAATCAGGTCGGAACGGTGCAATCATTGCGTCAATGCTCCGTGTGTACGGTGCTGTCCGACAGGAGCGAGCCGGTACATCGAAGGAGGGATTGTGGTGGTTGTGCCGGACAAATGCATCGGGTGCGGCGCATGTATTGCCTCATGCCCTTATGATGCAAGATATCCCCATCCTGCAGGATATGTTGACAAATGCACCTTCTGCGCTCACCGGATCAAAAAGGGAATGGATCCGGCCTGCGTTGCCGTCTGTCCCACGAAATGCCTGTATTTCGGGGATCTCCATGACCCCAACAGCGATGTTTCGCAGGTCCTGCGGAAACGGAAGCATAAAACCCTTGTTCCGGAGGCCGGAACGGATCCTCAGCTCTATTTCCTGATCTGAGGCTTAATATGAAAGACCGGCCATTAACACTAAAGTTGCTTTAAAATGAAAGAAGAAATAATTGTCAGCGGAAGGATGAACAGCATGATCGATCCCACCCTTCATATCTGGCACTGGCAGATACCCCTGTATCTTTTCCTCGGCGGGATGGCCGCCGGAATACTTTGCTTTGCGGCGCTTTATTATCTGAGGGGCAGGGAAAAGGAATACCTTACGGCTGTGCGTGTGGCGCCGTTCCTTGCACCGATCCTCCTCGTGATCGGACTGCTGGCGCTGTTTGCCGACCTCAGGCACAGAATGTATTTCTGGCAGCTTTACGCCAACATAAGGATGCAGTCGCCGATGTCGTGGGGAGCATGGACTCTTATGGTGATCACACCGGTATCGTTCATCTGGAGCGCGCTGCATATCAGGGATATTTTCCCGGAATGGAACTGGCGTTACAAATGGCTGTTCAACCTCGAAGTCTTCTTCAACAGGCATAAAACGGCTCTTGCATGGATCATGCTGATTTTCGGGCTCATCCTCGGGATTTACACTGGGATCCTGCTGTCGGCCTTCAATGCAAGACCGCTGTGGAACACATCCATACTCGGACCCCTGTTCCTTGCTTCGGGACTATCGGCAGGAGCCGCAACGATCATCTTCCTGTCGAAAGATCCGGCCGAAAGGAAGCAGTTTGCAAAGATCGACCTTGCAATAATAGGAATAGAGCTTTTTCTTATAATCCACATGTTCATGGGATATCTTGCAAGCTCCCAGGTTCAGATCGAGGCTGCAAGAATGTTTCTCGGAGGCGAATACACCGCTTCATTCTGGATCTTTGTAGTGATACTCGGACTGATTATCCCGGCGCTGCTTGAAATACTGGAATTAAGAAAATATCACATTCCCGCCGTTGTGTCACCACTCCTGGTCATTTTCGGGAGCTTCATGCTGCGGTTCATAATTGTTTATGCAGGACAGATGAGCCGATACCTTTACTGATAAACTACAGGAATACTTTAATAATTTTTTTATATGACTACGACAAAAGAAACGAGGGCAAACAGATACCTGAATCCCTACCTGGGCGGTGTATTGCTTGGCCTGGTGCTGTTATCGGCGAACTTCATTTCAGGGCGGGGCCTTGGAGCAAGCGGGGCCGTTAAAAGCGTCATTGCATTTACCATCGAAAAGGCCGACAGGAACGCGGCCGGGAAAATGCCGTTCCTGAATGAATACGCCGAATCGCATTCGGGAAATCCGCTGAAGACCTGGCTGGTTTTCCAGATGCTGGGAGTGGTTGTGGGCGGATTCCTATCCGGCGCCCTTGCCGGCAGACTTAAGCTTAAGGTGGAGCATTCACCCGGGATAACCTCGCGCAGAAGACTGATCTTTGCCCTTGCCGGCGGCATCCTTTTCGGTTTCGGATCCCAGCTGGGCAGAGGATGCACCAGCGGATCGGCCCTCAGCGGCATGGCTGTCCTTTCGCTTGGCGGTTTTGTTACCATGATGGCAATATTCGGCACTGCATTCATGCTGGCGTATTTCTTCAGAAAAAACTGGATATAGAAATGATATCAGCAACGAATAATACCCTCAGCGAAATGACGGGGAACTTCCTGCACACGGGTGCCTTTCCTGAATATTTCACCGGGATGAACAACATTGAAAGGGCGGGATATAGAAACCCTGAAGGCACAGAAAATCTGACAAATTATTGTTGAAAATGAATTAAATCACATGGAATATGGGACCACTGGCACCAAATGAAATTATTTCCGAAGACACGAATTTTCTATTGGCATTCTTCATCGGGATCGCTTTCGGATGGGTTCTTGAAAGCTCAGGGTTTTCATCGAGCCGGAAGCTGGCAGGCGTCTTTTACGGTTACGACGCCGTTGTGCTTAAGGTATTTTTCACCGCGGCGATAACTGCCATGCTCGGATTGCTTTTCATGAGCCTTTTCGGATGGATCGACCTTAACCTTGTGTATATCAATCCCACCTATCTCACTTCGGCCATTGTCGGGGGTGTTGTGATGGGTGCGGGATTCATCATGGGCGGATTCTGTCCCGGCACAAGCTTCTGCGGTGCCGCGATCGGAAAGATCGATGCTATGGTGTTTATCGGCGGCTTATTTATAGGAATATACGGTTTTGCATTCACCTACGGATGGTGGGAAAAGCTGTATCTTGCAAAATACCTGGGCGAACCCAAGGTTAGCGAAGTGCTCGGCCTCTCCGACGGCGTGTTCGGCCTGCTGCTTATCCTGGTCGCACTCGCAATGTTCGCCGTAGCTGAATGGGCTGAAAAGAAATTCCCAAGGGAAGCATATTGATCTTTGTGTTATTAAAATTAAATTTGCAAAAAAAATCATGAAACCACGCAATCTGCTCGCTCTTATCCTGATACCAATGGGACTGATCATAGCTGCAGTCCCGCAGAATAAAACCAATCCATATAAACTGACCGCTGACCAGATGCTTACCGAGGCAAACTCACGGACACAATTCGTTGCTCCGGAAGTTGTTGCCGACATGATCCTCAGGAAGGATCCTTCACTGAGGCTCATTGATGTAAGGGGGCAGGACGAATTTGAGAAGTTCAGTCTTCCCGGCGCCATTAACATACCTTCCTCCGACCTGCTGTCGGACGAATACACTGATATCCTCAACCAGGATATTAAAATGAACGTGTTTTTCTCAAACGGTACCCTTGCTGCAAATCAGGCCTGGATGATAACAAGACAGCTGGGATATGAAAACAACTACGTCCTTGAGGGAGGACTTAATTACTGGTTTGAGGCAATTCTGAACCCGCAGAAGCCGGTTTCCACCAGTTCCGACGAGGAATTTGCCAGGTATGATTTCCGGAAGAGTCTCGGACAAGCCCTCGGGGGCGGAGGCGATGCTGTTCAGCCAGCCTCCGGGCAGGATGCATTTACAGTTAAGCCGGTCATAAAACCGGCAGCAAAGAAAAAGAGGGCCGCAGGCGGCTGCTGATATTGCTGCCCCGCAAACAGCCCTTTAACCCGATCAGAATGATTAGCAGTATTTCGGGCGTGATCCTTGCCGGAGGAGCCAGCCGGCGCTTCGGGGGAATACAAAAGGCGAAGCTGCTGGCCGGGGGAACAACAATAATATCCAGGATAATCTCAGCTATCGGGGAACTGTTTCCGGAAATAATCATTGTTACAAATACACCGGGCGGTTTTGAGGATCTTCAGGGCTGTATCGTAACCCGCGATCATTTCCTGAATGCAGGCCCCCTTGCCGGAATTCACGCAGCCATCAGGGCATCCTCCTGCAGTGCGGTTTTTGTTTTTGCCGGTGACATGCCCCTGATTGACAGGGATATTGTCAAACGGCAGGCAGAGGCTTTTTTTGAATCGGATTATGAGATTCTCATACCCAGAAGGGGAGATCTCACCGAACCTTTGCACTCTGTTTTCAGGGTTTCGATCCTGCATGATCTGGAGAAATACCTTACAGAGAAGCATGACAGATCCGTAAGGGATTTCATTGCCGGGAGACATACCGGCTTTTTTGAACTGGAAGATACACCGGCAACGAAACGAGCCTTTACAAACATTAATTCCCCTTCCGATTTTCGAAAGTTCAGAACAGATTATTATCTTTGAAATAAACCAATCAATTATCACTATGAAAGCACGGTATATCTGTTTTTTCACCGTATTGCTGTTTTTCATCATCACTGCATCGGGGCAGGACGGAACTGCAAAAAAACACAATCCGGCCGGAAGCTGGAAGTTTGAGGCTCCCTCCGCACCTCCCGGATACAATTCCGGAACAATTACCGTCAGCCTCGCTGAAAAAAAGTACTCTCTCACTGTCCTTCCCCAGGGAAGCAGTTATAAGATCACCGGCGAAGGGGTGAAGGTGGAAAATGACCAGCTCACCTGTTCTGTTTATGTTGAGGGAGAATATGTCAGGGTCACCCTGAAAGCGGAAGATAAAAACAAGATGACCGGAACAGCCAGTTATTCCGGAGGATTAATCCCACTGACCCTTACAAGGATGCAGGAGACCAGATAGACTTTCCGGAACTTCCTGTTTTTATGCGGCAGCCGGCCCGACCGGGGAATACAGGCCCTTCCCGGCACATCAGGGAAATTACCGGAGTACGGGAGGATAAATGTTGTTTTATGTTTCCAATCACTATGTGAACTGTATGAAATATAAGTCAGGCCTGCTGGCCGGGTTGATTTCACTGGCAGCCGTCCTTCAGGCTCAGATAATAAATAAAACGCCTCTGAGTGAACGCATCACCGGTTACACCATCAGGGCGGTACTCGATGCTGACGCAAAGACCGTCAGCTGCACGATGGAAGCTTTCTGGGTCAACAGGTCCGCTGATCCTGTTCCGGATATTCAGATGCATCTTTACATGAACGCTTTCAAAAGCAGCCGGACAACCTTTTACCGTGAGCGGGGAGGTTCGCCCGGCAGCGGGGAACTGGATCGGGGATGGATTGATATCACTTCCTTCACCGATGGAAACGGTAATGATTTGCTTTCCCTGATGGAGTTTATCAGTCCCGATGACGGGAACACAGAGGACAGGACCGTATTCAGGGTTATCCTTCCTGAACCGGCCATGCCTGGCGACACGGTTTTCATCAAAACCGGTTTTGTTACCAAGCTGCCTTCCAGGATTATAAGGACCGGATTCAGCGGCGACTTCTTTTTCGTGGCACAATGGTTTCCCAAGTTCGGGGTTTATGAACCGGCAGGGATGCGTTTTGCTGCATCAGGAGGCTGGAATTGCCACCAGTTCCATGCAAATTCCGAGTTCTATTCCAATCACAGCGTTTACGATGTGGAAATAACCCTGCCGGCCCGTTTTATTACAGGTTCAGGCGGCTTGCTCATGTCTGAGACTACGGCAGGTGACCTGAAAACGGTTATATACCGGGCCGAAGACATAGTTGACTTTGCCTGGACAGCCTGGCCGGGTTATTCCGTGGTAAATGATCGTTGGAGAAACGTGGATATCACGCTGATGCTTCCCCACGACAGGATTAAACAGGTCGACCGCCAGCTCACGGCCGTGAAAAACGCGCTCGGGTATCTTGATGAGAATGTCGGGCCATACCCGTGGCCGCATCTTACATTTGTCGATCCTCCAGCCATAGGGGCCGGGGCAGGAGGGATGGAGTACACGACATTTTTCACGTCTTCATCATCATACTTCGTGCCCTCCTTCTTTTACCTGCCTGAAATGGTCACGGTTCATGAATTCGGACATGCCTATTTCATGGGTATTCTGGCCAGCAACGAGTTCGAGGAACCGTGGCTCGATGAAGGAGTTAATTCGTACTGGGAACAGAGAATAATGGATCATTTTTACGGGAAGAACTCGGGTATGATCAACCATAGGCTTTTCAAATTATCTGATATTGCAATGGGGAGGATGAATTACACGAGATTTCCATCAAGACAGGCCTCAAGCAATGCTGAATTTTCCTGGAATTATCCCCACGGAACGTATGGCATAATAACCTATTCCAAAGCTGCAACCATTCTGCACACCCTCGAGGGAATAATCGGAACTGAAACCATGAATAACGTGTTCCGGGAATATTACAGGAAATGGGCCTTCAGGCATCCTTCCGGCAGGGACTTTATAAACGTGGTGAGCGAAGTGGTGAGAAAAGAACACGGACTTAAATTTGGCCCGGACATGAACTGGTTTTTTGACCAGACTATTTACGGGACCGGAGTCTGCGATTACAAGATAAGCGATATTTTAAACAGGAGGATTACAAAACCGGAAGGACCGGCAGACCTTTCAGATGGCGCCTCAGCAAGTGTTGATACAACCGGCCCGCAATACACCTCCATAGCCAGGCTGGAGAGAGTCGGAGAGCTTAAGCTCCCGGTTGAAGTACTGATTCATTTTAACAATGGCGACGAGATATTTGAAACGTGGGACGGGAAAGCCAGGTACCGGGACTACGAATATCAAGGCAGCAGAAAAATAGAATGGGTGAAAATAGACCCGGAATATAAAAACAAAATGGACGTGAACCTGGTAAATAATTCAATGACCACGATCCCGGAAAGGACTCCGCTCCGCAGGATCGCGGGACGGATAGCCTCTTTCACGCTATTTTTTCTAAGCATCATGTTATTGTAGGCAAAATGAAAATAATCAATTCCCTTGGGACAGGGTTTATAAGGGTCGTGAAAGCAGTTAAGGGCATTATCATAACCTGGTTTTGTTTCTATTTCCTGGTCCTGACTTTTGTTTATCCTTTAAGAAAGTCACTTGATTTCACCTTTGGCTCGAGCATGATAACGGAGAGACTGGCCGACGGTTTTGATTTCGAGGTTTTTGCAGATCTGGGAAATGCTCTGCCTTCCATTCTGTCATTCTTTTCAACCGGATTCATGATCACCTTTTTTGCAGGATTCCTCCTCAACGCCTTTCTCACGGCAGGCCTGTTCGGCAGCGTGAAGAAAGATTCAGGCAGGTTCTCCGCCCCCGGGTTTTTCAGCGCGGGAGCCCTTAACTTCTGGCCTTTTTTTCTGATATCACTGCTGATTACATTTGGAATTATTTTCCTGTTTATCATTATTGTATTGTTGCCGGTGAGTATTACTGCAATGGCAGAAACCCTGCCAGAGAGAAGTATTTTCCTGGTATCACTGGTTTCCGGGATCGTGTTCCTGCTCCTTATACCCGTTATATTACTGGTAGCGGACAATTCCAGGTCTTTTAAAACGGGTCATCGTGAAGTCCCTGCCCTTAAGTCTATCGGGAAAGGTTTTTCCCTGACATCCTCAGATTTCGGGAGATCCTATTTAATGATGCTGATCCTGATCCTGGGCCAGGTAGTTCCGGGAATAGCTGCTATTCTCTTTCTCCCGGCCTGGAAACCTGTGACAGGCGGGGGAGTATTTTTACTGTTAGTTGTTTCACAACTGCTTTTCTTCGCCAGGCTTTTCCTGAAAACATGGCGTTACGCCAGTGTTACTGCCCGGATGGATGATATTTTATTGACGAACACACGGGGAATGGAAATACAGCAGGTAAATAACTGAATTATTTTTAAACTGGTATTTAAGATTCGGATCTCAGGCTGAAATCCTTTCCACACCTATATCCTGAAAAAATGGAAAAACAAGAGATTGTCCGGATCAGGGAAGAGGTTCATGATCATCTCGTGAACGAGCTGCTTCCTTTCTGGACAAATAGAATGACAGATGTAAAAAATGGGGGATATGTCACTCATTTTGACGAAGATGGTACTGATACCGGTGAGGATGAGAAATCACTGATAGCACAGACAAGATGCCTCTATACCCTGTCATCGGCACACAGGGCCGGGTATGGGGAAGGAAAACTGGCAAAAATGGCAGCCCAAGGCCTGGATTTTATTCTCGATAAAATGTGGGACAGGCAACATGAAGGCTTTTACTGGATGGTTGACAGGAAAGGGAACGTTAAATCGGATAAGAAGATTATTTACGGGCATAGCTTTGCAATCTACTCGTTGAGTGAATACACGATTGCCACGGGTGATAAAAGAGGTATTGAATATGCTGAGAAGGTTTTCGACCTTGTACAGAAATACTGTACAGATACAATGTTCGGGGGCTACTGGGAAATGTTTGAACGTGACTGGACTTTGAGAGGTCCCGGAAGTGCCGGGGGAGACCGCAAGACCCTTGACGTTCACATGCACCTGATGGAGGCGTTTACAACGCTTTACGAGTGCACGGGGAAGGAGGTTCATAAAAGAAAACTTACCGAGATAATTGAGATACTGCAAAACAGGATAAACCACCCCGTATACAGGACGGGCATACCCCAGTTTTTCAGGAACTGGACCGTTGCCCCGCAGATTAAATTTGAAATAATATGGGGATGGGACAGGTTTACCGGCGAGGGTACAAAAGAAAATGTCACTGACAACACGTGTTTCGGGCATAACGCTGAATACGCCTGGCTTCTGAATCATGCCCTCGGAATTCTTGGAGCTGATAAAACTCCTTATCTCAAAGATTTTAAAACGATTTTCGATCATACCCTGGTCAACGGTATTGACACCCTGTATGGCGGTGTTTTTGTCGAAGGACCGCACAGTGGAGGTGTTTCTGACCGTGAAAAAGAATTCTGGCAGCAGGCAGAGGTCCTGATCGCCATGCTCGACGCTTTCCTGCTATTCGGGGATCAGTTGTACTGGAACGCCTATGAGAGTGTCTGGCGTTTCGTTCATGACAAAATGATTAACAGGAAAACCGGGGAATGGTACCCGCTCATGACACGCGACGGGGTGCCTGTCTGGACACACATGGGGCATTCCTGGAAAATCAATTACCATACAGTGAGGTCGATGATACTCTCCTTACAAAAATTGGACAGGATCATTAAAGAGATGTAGGATGAAGCTGTCCCTTTCAGGTCCTGACTGGATTGTACTGGCAATCGTAATGGGCGGCAGCCTGAGTTACGGGCTGTACATGGCGCGGAGGAAAAAGTCAGGCCGCGACAGTTCCGGTTTCTTCCTTGGGGGGAGATCCATAAAGTGGCCCGTTGTAGGGGCTTCATTATTCGCGACAAACATCGGGGCGGAACACCTGGTAGGGCTTTCGGGTGATAGTTACCGCTATGGGCTTTCTGCGGGGCTGGTGGAACTTACCACGGTCATAACACTCGGGATTGCCTGTGCCATACTGTTCCCGTATTACATGAAGAACAAGCTTTTTACCATCCCTGAATTTCTCGAGATCAGGTATAACCGTCGGGCCCGGATTTTCTTCTCAGGACTGATGCTGCTGATCAGCGTGATGACAAAGCTGGCTTTCACCCTGTTCGCGGGAGCCCTCGTCCTGCACAGCATCCTGGGCTGGGAAATCATGCCCACGATATTTTACATCGGGATCATCGTTGCTGTTTTTACCATAATTGGCGGATTCACGGCAGTGGCATATACCGATGCAATTCAGGTGATCGTGATGATAGCCGGTTCGGCTTTAATGTTATTTTTTGGCCTAGACAGGGCAGGGGGGTGGTCGGGCCTGATGGAGAAGGCCCCGGAGATGATGTCGATAGCAAAACCCTATGATGACCCGGTTTATCCATTCTGGGGTATACTGGCAACAGCATTTTACGCAGGCGTTTTTTACTGGGGAATGGACCAGGTTAACGTGCAGCGGGTCCTGGCGGCACCGGATCTAAAGAATGCGCGCTGGGGGGCAATGTTTGCTACATTGCTGAAGCTTCTTCCCGTTTTTATATTTGCCCTCCCCGGGGTTATCGCTTTCGCGCTTTTCCCGGGAGAACTGCAGGGCGATGATACAAGGCAGACTTTCGTTCTCCTGCTTAACAAGCTTCTCCCTACCGGCCTTCGGGGACTACTGATGGCATCACTGCTGGCGGCCCTGATAACCTCGCTGATTGGTGTCCTTAATTCAGTTTCAACACTGGTGGTGCGGGACTTCATAGTCGAGTTCAAACCCGGGATCCCCGAGAAAAAACAGGTTCTCCTGGGAAGGTATGTCATCGTGGCTGTTACACTGCTGGGTTTTGCAGCCGCTTACATGGTTTACAGGAATGAAGAGGGCCTGTACAAGTACCTCCAGACGATTTCGGCCTACCTGGTCGTGCCTGTATTTCCCGCCATCCTGTTCGGTATAATGAGCAGGAAAGTGACCTACAGGGGCGCCGCGGCATCGGTTATTGTGGGAGTGATCATTGCCACGATTTTTGTTATCGACCAGCTGATGGGACCGGAAACGGGCAAAGCAGTTTTCCCTTTTCTCCATCATGAACTGACCTTGAATTTCGGGTACCGGGGATTGTGGGCCGAGATAATTATAACGGGTGTCCTGTTTGCCGTTTCAGCTTTCACGGAAAAAACAGATGCCGAAAGACTGGAACGAACCACCATAGATTACTCCAGGGGACTTGCTTCCTTTAAAGGCATTATCGACTGGCGGCTTCACCTGGGCATTCTTACCGTTATCACGGTTGCAATACTGCTGTGGCTCAGGTGAGGACGGAAGAGGGAGTGTTATTCAGGACGTGATACAGTTCAGTGAGAAAGTCCCTGTTGTCAGCCTGGAGATAATGCATTTCGCCCCCCATCCTGTTAAAAGTCTTGCAGTACCTGAGATAGTAGGCGGGGTTGTCCATTGGAGGCTCTCCTTTCCTGTTCCAGTCCCATTCATTGGCGGCAAGATCAACAATCAGCATGAAATGATTGTCAATATGCCTGCCGCTCTGAATTTCAAGATTCTGGCACATGGCGAGAGCTTTTTCAAATATCATGGGTGACATTACTGCTGATCCTACAGACAGATATACACCGTCATTAAGATTGCAAACGCTCCAGGTATAGGAAAGGAAGTCTGTAAGCGCCGTCCTGCCGATTGCTGCCCCGCAGTTAAAGGGATGATTGTAAATAATGTCATGCCCGATCATCGGGTGGCCCGTAAACGGAACGTTTTGCTCGTATGCTGAACACTGGACCGAGTATTCCCTGAACGGGTGCGGGATTTTCAGGAAACCCGGTGCGATGTTGTATTTTTTCACCACGTTGTACAGATCCAGCGTGGCGGCCGCGTGTTCCGGATCCTTCTCAATATTTTCACTTATCACGGTCAGCATATCTTCCCGGCCGGGAATTTCAAGTCCTTCGGCGGAGATCATTTTCCCGACCGATTCCCCGTAGCCGAGCTTTTCGGCAGCACCCCTGATAATGGCAAGGTTTATGTATTTCCCGGTTTCTTCCCAGATCCCGAACTGCCCGGTTGTCACGTTTTCCCTGACACTTTCACCCGTGAGGCCCTGGTAGGCGATTTCCCAGTCATGAATAATCCCGGCACCATTTGTTGCCAGATGGGTTATCCATCCTTCCTTTATCAAACGGATAAGAACCGTCCCCAGCCCATTTTTTATTGCATGGGCACCGAAAGCCATCATCACCGACCTGCCTTTTTCCCTTGCCGCTATAATCTTTCGGGCCGTAAGGTTTATCAGGCCAGCGGCTTCAGCCGGGAGAGCAGCCGGACGGGCGGATGCTGGAACCTGTATCTCCTTTATTGAAAGCTGGTTTTTTCGCTCAGAAAGTTTCCGGACCAGGAGGCGGTCCCTGTCAAATCGCTTGTATGACATTTACTTTATATTTAAAATTTCCAGCAGGGCAGACGGTGAAGAGAAATCCGGTACGATAAAACCTGCTCCTGCCTTGATGAGCCTTGTTCTTTTTGATTCATTTAACCCAAACCTGCGGAGCTCGTTGCTTGCCACCCCCACGGTGATCCCCCCGTGCTTGCGTGTTTCCCTGATCTCCACCGGGCCATCGCCGAAAGTCACGATCGAAGCGGCCTCTGATTCACCGATCTGATCAAGCAACCTGTCGAGAACCATTTTTTTTGCCTCATGCCTTATATCTCCGGTGGCTCCATGAATTCGTCCTTCAAAAAGGCCGGCGTATCCAAGCAATCCCGCTTCGTGCTTCACATCTTCCACGTCGGTGCCGCTCGTCAGGTATAGTTTGATCCCTTTCCCGTGAAGCATTCGAAGGAATTCAAGCGAACCCTTGATGGTAAGATCGCTGGCACTGAGTTCCTGCCTGTTCAGTTTCTCTTCCCGTTTCCTTACCATGAGTAACAGTTCATCGTTAAATATTTTCTTGTAACCGTGTGCGTCAAGAATCTGATTTTCCGGAACAAGTCCAAAATCCCGGACCAGGTCTGCCAGCAGCTTCATTTGCATCAGGGTCTGCACACCGGTTGTCTTGTCAATCAGATCGCTAACTGCTTTTGTTACTTTCGTGTAAAGCGTTTCGTCAGCGTCCCTGTATTTTTCACCCATGATGGCCTTAATCATCATGGGCGCCATTATCAGTTCCCATCCTTCCCTGAGGGTTGAGATTGTCCCGTCATTATCGAAGATGGCGTACCTGATTTCCGTGTTTTCCGGCAGTGGGTTTATTATTTCTATTTCATGGCTTCCGTGATATACGGCACGTATAACATCCTCTGCAAGGTCGGGATTGTAGATGTAATCAGGATCCCTTCCGGTTTCCATTATCTCCGCCGGTGAAGCAGTTCCGGTTGTAAAAAGCTTCCTGATTGTAACACCCGAGACAAATGTTCCCAGCCTGGCAGCATCCTCGAGTGAACAGCCTGCAGCAATGGCGGCGGAGATTCCCGCAAGATAACTGTCGCCCGCGCCGACCGTGTCGATACGGGTCAGTATCATCAACCCGTTTGATTCTATAATACCTTTTCCGTCAGTGACTATGGAACCGCGGCTGCCGCGCGTGATGAACAGGGGTTTCCCGTAACGCTCGTGAAGCTTTTCAGCAGCACTGAAAACCTCCCCGGCTGAAGGATTCTCGCCAAACGCCCTGATTATGCCGCATAATCTCAGTGCCTCGATGTCGTTCATCTTTCTCCAGGCTCCCCGGTAATCATCGTTGTATTGACGGCTGTCGGCAATAAAGATCTTCTGCGGGAAACGGTTTATAAGCCTGGCGAGACTTTCCCTGAAATACGGGGTATTTATGCCCGAAAAAACCTGTTGATTGATCACCACGAGGTCAAGCTCCGGAAGTTCGTTTTCAAGGTTGCTGATCAGCTGGTCCGCAGTCGGATTATCCAGGCTGTTAAAGTTGCCGAAATCAATCCTGTTCTGTTCATCTTCATCAACGTGGGGTTTGATAAAAACATGGGTTGACCAGTTATCGGCCTTAACGATCATGTTCCTGGTGCTGATCCCGTTTTGTTCCAGCAGCCTGATCATCTTCGTACCGAAGGGGTCATCACCGATAACGCCCAGGGCTCTCACATCTCTTATACCGAGGGCCGCCAGGTTATTGGCAATATTTCCGGCACCGCCAAGGGAATATTCCTGAAACCTGACGGGCTCTGTTGGCCTGCCGGTCTCGAGAGAAATTTCACTTGTTGATTTATCAATAAACCAGTAGGCGTCGAGGCAGAAATCACCTATAACGGCGATCCTGACATCACGTATTTTTTCCAGGAGCTCATTTAGTTCTTCAGACTTCATGTATCAATTTTTTATTTTTCGTAGAAATGGTTCTCTGTCAGGCGGCACAGGATATGCAGCACGGGACGATGCAGCTCCTGAACAGCTGCCGTACCGGTTTCCGGCACGTTGATTAAAATGTCACAGAAGGGCTTCATTTTTCCGCCCTTTTTGCCTGTTAACCCGATAACACTCATGTTCAATGCTTTGGCTGTGATACACGCATTTATCACGTTTGGCGAATTACCCGACGTGCTCATCGCCACCAGTGTATCGCCCGGGTTGCCATAACCGATTATCTGTTGAGCAAAAACCATATCAAAGCCGATATCATTTGCGATTGCCGTGTTCAGAGCGTGTTGGGATGAGAGGCTGATTGCCGGGAGAGCATGTTCAAGCTTTGTTCCCAGTGATTTGCCCCTGTTGCCTGCCAGATCCTCCAGTCTTTGCCTGAGACTTTTGTCAAGAGGTCTTTTTATCTCGAAACTTTTCATCAGTTCCCCTACCGTGTGGTCAGCGTCGGAACTGCTGCCCCCATTTCCGCATAATAATACCTTTCCTCCTGATGAATAGCAATCGATGATGATGCCGGCCGCCTTGTATATCGGGTCAAGAAGGGGCTTTAGCCTTGAAAACCGCTCAATAAGCGTTGCTGAAAATTGATAGCTGTTCATTATAATAATTTTAATCGATGTATAAATTTACTTCTTTTTCGCGGGTTTCCTGTTTGAAAGGAGAATGACCGGGAAAAATTGAATGACCGGTATCTGCCGGACGATGTGAATAAATCATTGACATTATAAAAGCCTCCGGGTCATTTTGCCTCGTGCTGTTTCCCGTATGCATAGGAAGCCTTTTTCGCGAAGCCATGCAGAAGAAGCAGTTTTCCTGATATTCCGGATCAGATGGGGGCTTCCTGCCGGATTTCCCTGAAGTGCCATGCTTCTGAGCCTCAAGGGGCAATATCCGTTTTCCCGGCCTAAGTATAAATACTCATTTTAAAATGGGTTTTAAGCCTCTTTCATCACGCTGTTGAAAAAAATACCTTTGTGTTAATAAATTAACAGAAGCCAGATCCTTCATCATCAGGGGATGAGAAACTATTACGATCTTCTCCGGCAGGACGTCAGGTTCAGGGAGGGCCTTAATGCCTGCATGAACTGCGGTGTCTGCACTGCTATATGCCCTGCTGCCGAATTCTATAACTATGATCCGCGGCAGATTGTCGATACTGTTCAGTCGGGCGACAACAGTGAAATAGAGGATCTCCTGAAATCGGAGACCATATGGTACTGTGGTGAGTGCATGTCGTGCAAGACACGTTGCCCGAGGGGTAACACACCGGCCCTGGTGGTGATGTCGCTCCGGACCCTGTCACAGCAGCTTGGCTTCTTCACCGAATCTGAGAAAGGGCGCCAGCAGTTTGCAATCAAGAGAAGTGTGGGAGAGAATATTTTCAAGTACGGCTACTGTGTGGCAACTTACGCGGTCAGCCCTGAAATGCATGCCGAACAGGGTCCTATATGGAAGTACATCCTGGAAAACACCCATGACATTTATGAGCGGCTTGGCGGCCAGATCAATGAGCTGGGAGCCGGACCGCTGAGGAGAATCCCGGACGATGCTAAGGAAGAACTGAGAAGGATCTTTGATGTTACGGGCGGGACGGAATTATTCAACACCATAGAGGAACATTCCAGGAAAAAAGCCTCAGACCTGGGCTTGCAGTTCGACGATGAAGGGATCGATAATGAGTATTTCATAGAGGTTTACACGGCAAATAATAAAAATCATACAACCCCATAATTCTGACAGTAATGGAGAGCGAGGGCAGTGAAAGGATCTGGTCTGACTATCAGAAAGAGATAGCGGATGACCACTTTTTCTACGTCAGGTCATGCATCAGGCAGAGTTTCTTCCCGGGATCGGAGAAGTTTTTTCTCGATTTCCTGCGCGACAAGCTTGGAAAGGATGTCTTTGAGAATCCTTCCCACACAACCTGCACCGGGATCGGATATCATGCCGACATTGTGCCCTTTCAGACGATTATGACGGTCATAGCACGGCACTATGCACTCATGAAGGAGGCCGGTTACAAAAACATCGCCATTTCATGCGTGACATCATTTGGAATATATGCCGAGATACTTGAAACCTGGAAACATTTTCCGGAGGAGCTTGAAAAAACCAGGGAATATCTTTATAAAGCAACCGGCAGGGAGTTTGATCTGCCGGAGAACATAGCCCATACAAGCGATATCATTTACAAATTCAGGAATGAGATTGCGGCAAATGCAAAATATCTCCTTGTGAACAGGCAGACGGGTGAACCCCTGAAAGTCGTGGAACATATTGGCTGCCATTATGCAAAGATATTCCCCAAGTACGGGGTGGGAGGCGCCGAATTCCCGAAAGTTCTCAGCGGGATGATTGAAGCCTGGGGCGGTGAGGTGGTTGACTACCCGGAACGACGCCATTGCTGCGGATTCGGATTTAGGCAATATCTTGTACAGGCAAACCGGGGTTATTCCCTTTCCAATACCGCAAAGAAGTTTTCCTCGATGAAACCTTTCAAGCCCGACCTGGTTCTTACTAACTGTCCCGGATGCACCATGTTCATGGACAAATGGCAATACACCATAAAGGAAATGGACGGCACAACCTTCGGTGTCAACGGGGAATCCATTCCCGTGCTGACATACGAGGAGCTTGCGGGGCTGGTTCTGGGATACAATCCCTGGGACCTGGGTCTCCAGTATCACATGGTGCAGTCGGAACCTCTGCTGAGAAAAATGGGAATAGAATACGATATCCGCGATAAATATTCGACCAGGGACGGCAAACAGATGCCCGTTCCTGAAAACCTTATCAATGCCTGAAATGAGTGCCCACGTTGTTGTTGCAGGCGGCGGAGCGGCGGGGATTGAGGCTGCGGGAATGCTTGCAAGATCGGGGATCCGGGTGACACTCATTGAAAAGGAAACAGAACCCGGGGGCCATCTGAAAGGATGGTATCACCTGTTCCCCGACCGTCGCGACAGCAGGGAAGTCATCAGCTATCTCAGCCGCCTTATCAGTCACGAGAACATTGATTTTATTCCCGGAGAAACCGTTGCAAAGATCGACAGGAAAGGCCTATCCTTCAGTGTGACAACCGGAAAGGGTGGATCATTCACTGCAGATGCTGTTCTTATTGCCACGGGGTTTGATATGTTCCGGTGTGAGAGAAAAGAGGAGTACGGTTACGGGATCTATGACAATGTTATAACCTCTGCCGAGCTTGAGGTCATGTTCAGGAACGGAGAGATAAAAACGGTCGGCGGAATAGTTCCGTCAAAATTAGGAATGATCCACTGCGTGGGTTCACGCGACGAAAAAGTCGGAAACCTTTATTGCTCCAAGCTGTGCTGCGTCACAGCCGTAAAGCAGGCCATGGAAATAAAGGAATATATCAGTGATGCCAGAATATTCTGCTTTTACATGGACATGAGAATGGGAGGGGCCATGTATGAAGAGCTCTACCGTGAGGCACAGGAGAAATACGGTATAAACTTTATCAGGGGAAAGGTGTCAGAGGTAAGTGTCAGTATTGATAACAGGCTTATTGTAAAGTCGGAAGATACACTTGCCGGAAGACCGCTGAAAATGGAAGTCGACATGCTGGTACTCATGGCAGGCATGGAGATATCGGACGGAGGCAAAAAGCTGGCTCTTGCATCGGGACTTAAAACAGGGGAAAACAGGTTCCTTGCATCTGCCGACAACCATTACGGGAGCAACAGGAGCCATATAAGCGGAATTTTCTATGCTGGCACCTGCACCGCACCGATGAATGTGACGGACACGATCTCGCACGCAAGGGGAGCAGCTGCTGAGATAATCGATTACCTCAGGAATACAGGGAGACATAATGGATAAATTCGGATTTTCATTGTCACGGGCAAGGGTTATCGATTACGATAAAAACGACAGGAGGATCGCTGAATATATATATGAGCACGAACCGAGCTTCAGGCTTTGCATTGAATGCGGTGCGTGCGCCGCAACATGTACGGCTGGCAATTTTACAGAATTCAGCCTCAGGGAGTTCAATGTACTTTTAAAGCGCGGTGAGAATGACAAGGTAAGGGCCAGGCTGAAAAAATGCATGTTTTGCGGCAAATGCATTCTTGCCTGCCCTCGCGGTGTAAACACCAGGAATGTTATTTTCCTTGCACGACAGGCTTTCAGGATCTTTGACGGAAATGAAACTTGAACCTTTTATAATACCCTTCAATATAGGATTGTACTTCATCCTGCTGTATGCGGTGGCGAGAAGTGTGATCTGGTACCGTGATCTGTCACGTCCCGACAAGTTGAGATTGCAGAGAGGATTCTTCGGAAGGGCATTCGGGCAAAGCCTGAGGGAAATCTTCATGGAAAGCCTCATACACAGGAAGATCCTCAAAACGAATTTCCGCCTCGGATATATGCACATGAGCCTGGCCTTCGGCTGGTTCCTGCTCATACTGTTCGGTACCATTGAAGCCGACATTTTCGGTCAAAAGCACCTCAATCCGCCCTACAAAGCGATCTTTTTCAGGTTCTTCAATCCCGCTCACGGAAAAACACCTTTTGAATCATTCTATGCGTTCCTGATGGACCTCATTCTTGCCTTTATCCTGTCGGGTCTGCTTCTTGCAATATTCAAGAGGTTCTGGCCGGGTACGGTCGGGATGAAAAAAACCACCAGGCACCGCCTGCCCGACAAGGTGGCACTGGCTTCATTATGGCTCATTTTTCCGAGCCGTCTTATTGCCGAAAGCCTGACAAGCGGCGCATATGGAACGGGAAGCTTTCTGACCGGTACCCTGGGGGCTCAACTTGCATCCTTCCTTCCTGCCAGTGAACTGGCATACCCCTTCTGGTGGCTGTACTCCCTGTCTCTCGGAACATTCTTTATACTGCTCCCGCTTACCCGGTACATGCATATTCCCACGGAGCTCTTTCTTATCTTCATGAGAAATTCAGGGATAAGGACAGGCGACAAGGCAGGAACATTCTCTGACGTGGAAGTGCATTCATGCTCTTCCTGCGGGATATGCATCGACGCGTGCCAGATGAGCTTCTCGGCAGGAATCAACGATATGCAGTCAGTTTACCTGCTGAAGGCCATCCGGAATAATGATAAAACAAATTATACTGCCTTCAATTGCCTTTTGTGCGGACGCTGCGATGTTAAATGTCCTGTAGGTATCGAGTTGTCGCCTGTAAGAATGATACAGAGGAGGGCAGGAGATCCGGTTAAGGAACGGCAAAGCCTTTTTAAGGCCTATTTCCCCGACCGGAAAAAAAATACCCGGCCCAGACCCGTCAGTACACCTTCATATGACTACCTTCCGTCCGGAAGCAAGGCAAAAGCAAGTGTATTGTATTTTGCAGGATGCATGACGCATCTTACCCCTGCGATAAAAAATGCAATGACCAGGATCCTTGATGCCAGCGGACTGGAATGGCTGTTTATGGACGAGCATGCCGGCGCCTGTTGCGGACGCCCCCTGATGCTGGCCGGTCAGGACAGGGAAGCCAGGGAACTTATTAATTACAATTCGCAGATAATCCTCGATGCCGGGGCAGATATCCTTGTCACCTCATGCCCGATATGCTTCAAGGTTTTCAGGGAAAGTTACTATCTGGATGCAGAAGTGATGCACCATTCCCAGTTCATCAGTAAAATTATTGATGAAGACCTGGTAAGAATGAACTTCCTTCATAATCGCGTAACATACCATACACCCTGCGACCTTGGAAGAAATTCCGGCGTATATGAGGAACCGAAGCAGGTGCTGATGCATCTGGCCAGGCTTGAAATGACCGGTTATGATGATGAGAATGCACTTTGCTGCGGAGGAAGCCTCGGAAACATAATGCTCAGCCAGGAAAAAAGGAAAAGCATTGCTGCCGATGCCGCTAAAATCCTTACAGCATCTGATCCCGATTTTCTTGTCACTTCCTGCCCCCTGTGCAAAAAAACTCTGGCAAATGCAACTTCAACAAAAGTAGTTGATATTGCCGAACTGGCTGAAATGGCGCTTATTAACGAACCTGTTGAAAAAAAATCCATACCCGGATATGTTAAAATGCATGAACCATCCAGATTTCAGCACGGTTTTTGAACAATAATAATCTGACAACTGTTGAAAAGAAGTAATTGCATTTAGTCAAAAACTAAATGAATTTTACGTTATTTGTTTTTTATTTAATTTTGCCGAGTTGAAATCTGAATTAAACGGTATTAGTTGGAATCGTAATAAGGGGAAAAAATGAAAAGCAGAATTATCGTTTCTGTTACTATTGGTTGCATGTTTCTGTGGTCGTGTGGAAATAAATCCCGATCAATTGATCAGGCCAATGAAGGAAATACCGTAATCCAGCAGGAAGACGGCTCCCTTGTTCTCAACATTGACAAGGCTGCCTGTTATAATGACATATCCAATCCTGCAAGCAACACCGCTGAATGGAAAGTTGTTATTGCAAAACCCGGACGTTTCAAGGTCTGGCTTACAAGCGCGACCAGGGACACAACCGATCTCAGTTATGTGAACTCGGTCAAGGTGACTTTTCTTGACAGTTTCCTTGAGGTTGACCCTGTTTGTGATAAGGTTGTAAAAAATTCGGAGGATATATCCTATCCCTATTACAGGGCTGATTCCTACCTGGGGTCATTTTATGTTCTGGAGGCGGGAGCTTACAATTTGCAGGTGATAAGCGAGAAAGTTCTTCCCCGTGAAGCCATGAACCAGCATTCAGGCTTCACTGAAGACACCCGGCTGATGTCACTGCTTCTGACACCTATGACCCGCTGAGCGTTTTTTCGATCCACTTCCTGGCGTTTATGAATGCCTTTATCCAGGGTGTCACATCATCCTGTTTTCTTTCATTCGGATAATACGGACACTGCCACGGAAAGAAGGCTCTCTCCGGATGCGGCATCATTATAAGATGCCTTCCGTCATCTGAACACAGTCCCGCCACATCATATGCGGAACCGTTAGGATTGGCAGGATAGGTGCTGCTGCTGTATTTGAGTGCAATATGATATTTTTCTTCGGGATAAGGCAAACTGAACCTTCCCTCCCCGTGTGCAACCCAGACGCCGAGTTCCATGCCCGACATATTTCCCAGCATGACCGACCTGTTTTCCGGGATCTTCACTGAGATAAATCCCGACTCGAATTTACCGGAACTGTTTGGAAGCAGCTCCGGCCTTTGTTCATGCCCAGGATAAATGAGGCCTAGTTCGGTCATTAGCTGACAGCCGTTGCAGACGCCGAGCGAGAGGGTGTCAGGCCTGCTGAAGAATGTTGAAAGCGCCTTCCCTGCTGCTTCATTGTACCTGAATGCACCGGCCCAGCCCTTTGCTGATCCAAGAACATCGGAATTGGAGAATCCCCCGGCAAAAACGATCATGTTCAGATCGTCGAGAGTCTCCCGGCCCGTCATCAGATCAGTCATATGCACATCCCTGACATCGAAACCTGCGAGCCAGAGGGCATAAGCCATCTCCCTGTCGCCGTTCACTCCCTTCTCGCGTATGATGGCAGCCTTTGTTCCCGACTTTCTCTGCCTGTCAGGAGTGATTCCCAGCGAGCTGAAGGTGCCGCTGAAACTGCCCAGGTTGAACCGGAGAATGTGGTTCCTGTAATTGATGAATCTTTCGAGAGCCGCCCTGGGACCGCACTGCTTTCTGTCAAAGAGATAGGAGGTACGGAACCATCTGTGCCTGAGGGGATCAATTTCAAATCTCAGCGTCTCGCCGTGATTGACGATACTAATTGTTCTGTCGCTGACCGGATGGCCGATGGTGAAATAGGATATGCCATGCTCAAGAAGGATTTCGGAAATCTCGTTTTCGTCGGCCACCTGGATAATTATTCCCGGGTTCTGGCTCAGCAGTATCTTTACAGTGTCGGGTTCATTGAGGGCAGTCAGATTTGCCGCAATGCCGCCGGAGATATTGGAAAAGCACATCTCCAGTAACGTTGTTATCATTCCGCCTGCAGATATATCATGTCCTGCGAGTATCCTGCCTTTTTTGATCAGTCCCTGGATAGTATTGAAAACCCTGGCAAAATAGCCGGCATCCCTCACCGTCGGAGCATCATCCCCTACACGGTTCAGCACCTGTGCGAGACTGCTTCCGCCAATCCTGAACTCATCCCTGCTCATATCAATGTAAAGTAGACTGGTAAAGGGATCGTCGACTATCACGGGTTCAACAATTCTCCGGATGTCATTAACCTCTCCCGCAGCAGTGATTATTACCGTTCCCGGTGACATTACCACAATGTCGCTGTATTTCTGAGTCATGGAAAGGCTGTCCTTACCGGTCGGAATATTTATTCCGAGTTCAATGGCAAACCGGCTGGCAGCCTGTACCGCTGAATACAGCCTGGCATCTTCTCCCGGATTTTTGCAGGGCCACATCCAGTTTGCCGAAAGGGATACACTTTTCAGGTTGTCGGTAAGGGGAGCCCATATAATATTGGTAAGAGCTTCTGCGATAGACAGCACTGATCCGGCTGCGGGATCAATAAGCGCGGCGGCAGGGGCATGCCCCAGTGATGTGGCAAAACCGGAACGGCCACGATAATCCAGTGCTATTGCCCCGAGATTGTTCAGGGGCAGCTGCAGCGGCCCGGCACACTGCTGTTTTGCAATACGGCCGGTTACCGACCTGTCCACCTTGTTGGTGAGCCAGTCCTTGCAGGCAACCTCTTCAAGCTGCAGTACCAGTTCCACATACTCATGTATACGGTTCCTGTCGTATTCAACCCTCTCAAAGGCTTTTCCGGAAGGACTGCTGCCCGTTATAATTGTCCTTGGCGGATCACCGAACAATGCCTCAACGGAAAGATCAATGGGTTTTTCGCCGGTTATGCTGTTCTCAAAAACCAGCCTGTGATCGCCGGTTATCTCCCCTATGAAATATAACGGTGCTTTTTCCCTTTCGGAAATATTTACCAATTTGTCTGCATTGGCCCGACTGATTATCAAACCCATTCGTTCCTGCGACTCGTTCCCTATAATCTCCCGTGCCGACAGTGTTGGATCGCCGACAGGCAGCCTGCTGATGTCTATTCTCCCGCCGGTTGCTTCCACCAGTTCGGCCAGGCTGTTGAGATGGCCGCCTGCCCCGTGATCATGAATGGAAATGACAGGATTGTCGTCCGATTCGCACAGGGCCCTTATTGCATTGTAAACCCTTTTCTGCATTTCGGGGTTTGCCCTTTGTACGGCATTGAGCTCGATGGAACTGTCGAATTCCCCGGTATCGACTGACGATACGGCTCCTCCTCCCATTCCTATCCTGTAGTTGTCTCCGCCCAGCATGACGATAAGATCTCCTTTCCCGGGAACACCTTTTTCACTCTGGCTGCTTTTCCCGTTCCCGATTCCCCCTGCAAGCATGATGACCTTATCATAACCCCATACCTGCATGTTTTCGGAATGTTCAAAAGTAAAAAGCGATCCGCAGATAAGAGGCTGGCCGAACTTATTACCGAAATCGCTTGCCCCGTTTGAGGCCTTGGTGAGAATGTCGGCCGGGGAATGATAGAGCCAGGGCCTTTCCTTAATGGCTTTTTCCCATGGCTGCCCTCCTTCGATCCGGGGATATGAAGTCATGTAGACCGCGATCCCGGCTTCAGGAAAGGCACCCCTGCCTCCGGCCATGCGGTCGCGGATCTCACCCCCCGATCCTGTGGAAGCACCATAGAAGGGCTCAACGGTGGTGGGGAAGTTATGGGTTTCGGCCTTTAGCGAAAGAACTGATTCATATTTCTTTACAGTATAATAATCAGGCCTGTCGTGGGTGGCAGGTGCAAACTGCTCCACAACCGGACCCTTCAGAAAGGCACAGTTGTCCTTATAGGCAGAAACCACCCTGTTGCGGTTGAAATGAGTGGTATTCTTTATAAGCTGGAATAGTGTCGAATCTTTCTCTTCCCCGTCGATAATGAAAATTCCATTGAAGATCTTATGCCTGCAATGCTCCGAATTTATCTGTGAAAAACCGAAAACCTCACTGTCGGTAAGGGGTCTGGATATTTTCCTGGACAGCTTCTCAAGGTAAAGAATTTCCTCATTGCTGAGGGCAAGACCTTCCTTTTCATTATACCCCCTGATGTCAATAACAGGCATGATTTTTTCCGGATCCCTGATGACCGTGAAAATTTCCTGGTCAGGATCCCTGTATAATGCCTGCAGCATGGGATCATATTCCGGTTTCCTCTCACGCGTGGGAATGAATTCCTCGATCCTTTTTATTCCCACTATGCCCATGTTCTGTGTTATCTCCACAGCAGTTGTGCTCCACGGTGTGATCATCTCCCTCCGGGGTCCGGTATACACGCCCTCCAACCTGTCATCATCAAGCATAGTGGCATTTCCGAACAGCCAGGCCAGTTTCTCACTGTCAGAATCGGTTAACCTGACATCACTTTGCACGGCAATAATGGCTCCTGAATTTTTTCTGAAAAAACGGATCATGGGATGGTTATTAAAAGTTAAGGGATCAAAGGACGATTGAAAATTGAACTGGCAAATATAATATTATTTTTTCAGGCCGCTGCGGTCAAGAAAAGATTCAATTGAAGGTTCCTTACCCCTGAATCTTATATACAGATCTATTGGCTTGTCGCTGCCTCCCCTTTCAAGGATATTTTTCCGGAATGAGCCGGAGATAGTTTTGTTGAACAGGCCCGATTCGCGGAAAAAATAGAATGCATCAGCATCAAGCACCTCAGCCCACTTGTAACCGTAATAGCCTGCCGCATATTCACCTCCGAAAAGATGGGTGAAAGAGCAGCTCATATTGGTTCCCCCGACCGGCCGGAGTATTTCCGTTGCCGTCATGGTTTCCCTTTCAAACTCATCAACTGACTTGCTGACGGGCTCGCTAACCGTGTGCCATGCCATGTCGAGAAAACCGAATCCCAGCTGCCTGTTGCATGCATATCCTTCATTGAATACTGCGGTTTCCCGTATCTTTTCTATAAGCTCTCCGGGAAGCTTTTCACCGGTTTCATAATGAACGGCCCACGTGTCGAGCCATTCTTTCTCATACGCCCAGTTTTCCATAAACTGCGGCGGCAATTCGACAAAATCGTGGGCGACATTGGTCCCGGCAAGGCTTTCATATGTGCAATCCGACAAGATCCCATGAAGGGCATGGCCAAACTCATGAAGATAGGTTGTGAGCTCATTGAATGCCAGGAGCGAAGGCTTTGCCGGTCCCGGCCTTGTAAAGTTCATCACAATGGAAACATGCGGGATGATCCTTTTCCCGTTTTCCGACCTCTGGTTCCTGAATGATGTCATCCAGGCCCCTCCGTGCTTGCCTTTTCTGGGATGATGATCCAGATAGAGAATTGCAAGGATCTTTTCGTCATCGTCATGAACCTCCCAGGCACTGACTTCCCCGTGATAGACGGGGATATCAGTGTTCTGCACAAACTGCAGCCCGAACAGGCCGGACGCAAGACCGAAAATAGCATCCCTTACAGATTCGAGACGGAAATACGGTTTCAGGATCTCGTCGTCTATATTGTACCTTGCCCTTTTCAGCTTCTCTGAATAGTACGGCCAGTCCCATCGCTCGAGCGGGTATTTCAATCCCTGTTCAATGGCAAATGATTTAAGATTCTCATAATCCCTGAGAGCTGCATCGCGCGAGGCCTTATTGAGCCTTTCAAGGAAAGCATTTACCTTTTCGGGACTGTCTGCCATACGGTCGGTGAGGGCCATGTGTGCATAGCTTTGAAAACCGAGCAGTTTTGCTTTTTCAAGCCTTAGATTTACAATTCTCAGAACAAGGCCGCTGTTATCTTTTTCATCGTCGTGAAAGCACCTGGATCCGTAAGCCCGGAACATTTTCTCCCTGAGATCCCGGTTGGCGGCAAATTGCATGAAGGGTATGTAGCTTGGCTGATTCAGTGTGAATACCCATCCTGTTTTTTCTTTCTTTTCCGCTTCTGCCGATGCCATGGCCACAATATCAGGCGGCAGGCCGGCAAGATCCTTTTCATCCGTAATATGCAGCCTGAATGAGTTTGTCTGGTGAAGCACATTGGCTTCGAACCTGAGGGTTAGTTCCGCCAGTTCTTCGGAGATTTCCCTGAACCGCTTCCGGTGCTCAGGATCAAGACCGGCCCCGCCGAGAATAAAATTCCGGTGTACTTTTTCAAGCAGCATCATCTGTTCGGTATCCAGCCCTGATTCCCCCTTTGATTCGTACAGTGCATGTATCCTCTCAAACAGCTTACCGTTCATGGTTACATCATTGGAAAACCGCACCAGCATGGGCGATATTTCCTGTGCTGCATTCTGCAGTTCATCTGATGTTTCGGCGCTGTTAAGGCTGAACAGCAGGGAAGATATCCTGGAGAGTTTTTCCCCTGTCCTTTCAAGGGCCCCGACAGTATTTTCAAATGCAGGCTTCCCGGGATTGTCCGCGATGGCCTCCACCTCGGCAAGTGCTGCTTTTATGGCCTCTTCGGCTGCAGGTTTGAAATGAGAGACTTCAATAAGGTGAAAGGGAGGTGTTTCATAGGGTGTGGACCATTTATCCAGAAGAGGATTTTTCATATTCGGGTAATTGGCTGCATTATCAATATCCGTCACCGTCAGGGTCGTCGTCGTCATCGTCGTAGCCGGTTGCTCCTGCATATTTCCGGGGATAGGGAGCGTTCCCCCTGGCAGCAAACCATAATATCCTGTTAAGCAGGTCATCATTTCCCGAGTCAACGCCTGCGAACTCGGGAAGCATGCTCTTCCTTGCAAAATGGAGCGCCCTGCCTGAGAGCGATGACAGCGGTTTATTCATCTCATCAAGCGGAATATTATTTGGAAGAGCAGTGTAGGGTGTAAGGTCGGGTTCGCTGCCAAAACAATCAGTCATCGGATAAGCAATGGCATCCTGAATATTCATCGGCGGAAGGCCGAGTATCTGTTCAATTGTCCTTATCATTGACGGCTGGCTGTAATATGTATGGATCGTGGTCCTGAGCCGGGAGTAGGGGCTGATCACAAGTCCGACTGTCCGGTATGCGGAAATATGATCCCAGCCTCCCTGGGAATCATCTTCTGTTACAAAAATAACAGTGCTCTCCCAGAATCTGCTTTTGGTGACAGCTTCTACTATCTGTCCGAGGGCAAGGTCGTTGTCGGCAATCATGGCTCTCGGGGTGGGATGTCCGGGTCTCAGCCCGGCAGTATGGTCATTGGGAAGGGCCATGATCATCAGTTCGGGCAGCTGGTCGCCTTCCATGGCTTCATATTCCTTCAGTTCCCTGATAAAATCAGCAGCTCTCATCACATCAGGAAATTCATGATTACCGTACGAGGGGTAAGTGGGGCTGAGAAGGCTTTTTACAGGTTCAATTGTGGTATAATTTGTAAATTCCACTTTTTCTCCCCTGAGGAATTTATTATATATCTCTGTCCATCCGGGACTGGTATTGTTTTCAAATACGGGATATGAGGCTTCGCCGTATATTCTCACCTTTTTCCCGCGGTTCACCCCGTTATCCCACAGGAAGCCGCTTGGAGAATATACCAGTGCATCGTCCTGGACGTGCGGATAGCTTCTGAACCAGGCCCGCATATTCTTTTCTATGTAATCCGTCACAATTGCCGCATCTGTCCACTGATGTCCCTCCGCCGAGCATTTCCCCGACACATTGAAATTATCGAGAAGAAGGAATTCCCTGGCGAGCTTGTGGGTATTGGGAGTGATCAGTTCTCCGTAAGTGCAGAGGCTCGGATCACCGCGTCCTTCCTTCATGTCGCCCAGGATCTGGTCGTAAGTGCGGTTTTCCTTGATGATGTAAAGCACATGCCTGAACAGGGAGGGTTCCCCGATCCTTTCGGGCACGGGTTTTGGAGCGACCCCGCTTCTGGGTTCCTCCCTGGCAGTTGTGGCACGTGCCAGGTTGTTCACTGCAATAACAGTATCGGTATAGGCAGCAAGATCCCTGCTTCCCGGGGCCGGAAAAACAGAAATCGATGCTAGCAGATGATGGGAGTTGTATATAAGATTCTCACCGGCAGGATTTTTAATGCCTACATGGACTCCGTCAGATTCCAGATTGGCCACATAAACCGATCCTGAAGGTGTGATGCAGATTCCCGATGGATAGGCCCCTGTGGGGATAAATCCTGTTACAGTACTTTCCCTGCCGCCCTGCCTGTTACCGGCCTTTTTGCCGAGCGAAATCACAGCCAGAGCATTGTCCATTCCGTTTGCAACATAAAGGGTCTGTTCATCGGGTGAAAGGCATATGCCGTTTGGGGAATCGCCAAAATACGGATTGATGTCGGGCTGAAGCCTGACGCTGATTGTTTCTGTAACCACGTCCCTTGATGTATTTATTACCGACACATTATCGCTGTTGGAGTTGGTTACATAGATGTACCTGCCCTTTCTGCCGCTGATTATTCCGTTGGGGTGGAGCCCTACAATTATATCTTTCAGGAAAGTTCCCGTTTCAGCATCAAATACTGCGACGCTTCCTTCGCGTGTGGAGCCGCCGGCCTTGTTGTCAACCCTTGCAAGGCCCCACGGAACCCCGGCTACAGCCTTGTCCCTGTCGGTTGGAAAGCGTCCTGCCCAGTTGGTTACATATACCTTTCCGGCTGCTGCTGCAATCCCGTACGGAGCGACCCCGGGGAAAGTATACCACACCGTGTCGCCTGTGATGAAATCCTGTTTGACCAGAGTATTGTTTCCGTTCAGGACAACATAAAGATATTTGTTGCCGGCCTCCCTGGTGATAAGTATCTCGTTGGGCAGTGCAATAGCTGCCGGCGGCATGGTCTTGTATTCAATAAGGCGGGAGAATTCAGCCTTTTCACCGTTCCAGGTTGCAGAGGCCACAAATGACCTGTTATCTGCACCGACCACGCTCCAGTAAACATGCATCCCCGACGCATCTTCATCCCATTTCAGGCCGGAATATGTGTTCATTCCGCCCCTCAGGAGGGGATGCTCATTGTTGACAAGGCTGTATCTGACCTTATTGTCCGCAGTGCTTATGAAAACTATGCTGTAGCGTTCCATTACCGCCACATACCGGGCATCGGGTGAAAGGGCAACGTCCATGGCATGGTTCTCAAGCGCTTCATTTCCGAAAACAACCTGCAGCCCGGCAGGTTGTATAAAGCGGTTGTATGAATGCTGAATTCTTTCCCTGATACCTTCACTGACTGTTTCTTGAAGAACCTGGGCTTTTAATGAACTGACAGTGAACACTGCTGCCAGTAATACCAATGATATGCATTTCATGATTGCAACAGTTAAGTGAACCGGGTCCCGATGCGTTGCCTAATACTCACAGCCAGAATGCAGTGAAAAATGCATCAACGCAAAACAGGGATGTTTACATGACATCCCTGCAAATATATGAATTCAGAATGTTAACGGAAAAAATAATTTCCTTCAGAAGGGAAGATCATCGAGCTGATCATCACCTGGAAATGATTCGTCGGTTATGTGCGGCGGAAATTCCTGTTCTGTATCCTCGGTCCTGATCCTTTCAATCTTCCATGCATCGAGATTGGTGAAGTAACTCACCTTTCCTTCGCGTTCCCATTTGTTTCCCCTCAGGTTAAAGGTTACCTTCACTTCGGCATTAAGGAAGGATTCATTTATAAGATCGCATTTATCCTGAATAAGCTGGAACTTGATATAATCGATGAACAGGCCTGCCCCTCCCGCCTCCTTCTTTTCAATGACAAACTCGCGTTTCCGGAATTTGTCGCTCACCTGGTTGACGGGGGCTATATCAATAACCCTGCCGGAAATTTCAAACGCCATATCACTCTCCGAGTATTACTATTTTGTCAATCCTGTCGCCCTGCTGAATCAGGTCAATTACATCAAGGCCCTCCGTTACTTTTCCGAAACATGTATGCTGCCGGTCGAGATGCCTGGTGTTTGCCCTGTTGCGGCATATGAAGAATTGCGATCCACCGGTATCTCTGCCCGCATGGGCCATTGACAACACACCCCTGTCGTGGTACTGGTTGGCACCGGTGAGTTCACACCTGATGGTGTATCCCGGTCCGCCTGTACCTGTCCTGGGATCGCCCGGATCCTTCGAATACGGGCAGCCTCCCTGGATAACAAATCCGGGTATGACCCTGTGAAAGGCGAGGCCGTCATAAAATCCTTCCCGTGCGAGCTTAACAAAATTACTGACGGTTGCGGGCGCATCATCCTCGAAAAAGTCGACATGCATCACACCCCTTGCAGTATGTATTTCAGCCTTTTTCATTCTAGTGAACGATTTCGAGAAGTTCCACTTCAAAAATAAGGGTTGAATAGGGCATTATTATATCACCGGCCCCGCGGGCTCCATAGGCAAGGTTTTCCGGAATGAAAAGCCTGAATTTTGAACCGACGGGCATTAACTGCAAGGCTTCAGTCCAGCCGGGAATCACCCCGGTGACCGGAAACTGTGCCGGCTCATTCCTCTTGACGGAGGAATCAAATTCTTTCCCGTCAATAAGGGTGCCTACATAATGAACCTTGACCTGGCTGTCCCTTGTAGGCTTCTCACCGGTACCCATCCTGATGACCTCGTATTGAAGACCCGAAGGAGTAACAATTATTCCCGGCTTTGTCTTGTTATTTTCCAGAAAGGCTACATTTTGATCAATATGGTCCTTGTACAAAACCTTGTTGGCTGCAGCTTGCTTTTCAGCTTTCTGATTTTCACGATCGCTGATGAACGACATGATGAAACTTCTTGCGGCATCGTCACTCATCACCGGCCTTCCCTTTTCCCCGTCGAGCATCGCCTTTGCAACAAGCCTGGGCTCCAGGTTCAGGCTGTCATTTTTCAGGGCATTGTAGTTAACAATACCGAAAGCGTATGAAAGCGAATCGGTTCTGTTTTTCATTTTAGCATTCGATATTGCATTTTTTGCACACGAGCCTGACATCAGGGCAACCATGATGGCCGCGACGATCAATCCATTGATTTTCATTTGAAGTAGTTTTGGTTAAAATTTTGGCAAAGATAATATTTTGACTGCACGAACAAAGTAAATGGGTCTTTTTTTCAGGATTTAAATGCTCTTAGAATATGGCGCTTGCCTGCCGGGCCGGGGAGTAATGTAACCCGAAATCCGTTTGCCCTGAGAGCTCTCTTTATCTCACCTTTTACCGAATATGTCATAAAGATACCTCCTGGCACCGTTATCCGTGAAATCTTCCTGAAAAGTTCGGGTGCCCATATATCCGGCTGTCTGCCTGGACTGAAGGCATCAAAAAAGATAAGATCATAAAACCCTTCCAGGTCATCAGTGATCAGGTCACCACAGATCTTATGAAGGATGAAGTTTTTGGTTATTTCCTCCGGCCGGTTCCATTCACAGGAGTGAATCAGTTCAAACCAGTGCTTTGCCTCTTCACCAAGCATAGCGGTATGGTTAAGTGAGGTGATGATTCTTTCGGGGAGAGGATACTTCTCAATCGATGTGTAAAATACCGTTCTTCTGCCGGCTTCTGCACTGATGCAGGCCAGAAGGGCATTCAGACCCGTTCCGAATCCGGCCTCGAAGATCCTGAGCGGATTTGCTGATGAAAATTCCTGCCCGCATTTAATAAACACATATTCTGACTCCTGAATGGCGCCGTGGATGGAATGGTAATATTCATCAATTTCCGGAACATAAAGAGTATGCGATCCGTCTCCGGTTTTTGCAATGATATATTGCATAATCTGAATGATCTTAGTGAATACTGATGCTGATAAAAGGGTTTGGCATGGAATGCGGAAAAGAAGTGACAATCATTCAGCGGTAACCGCTCAGTATTCCATTACCAGTCGGAATCATACCAGGATCTGACGTCGGTTACCATCATACCGGCGTTTTGCGCAGCTTCAATGCCAAGTTCGCCATCTTCGAAAACTTCAATGAAAGGCGGATCAACATGCATAAGCTCCGCACATCTCAGGAATGTTTCAGGATGGGGTTTGAATGAACTCACATCGTTTGCGGTGATGATTATTTCGAAAAAATGTCTCAGTCCGGTTATTTCCAGTGTCTTCTCAACTGCCTCCCTGTGACCTCCCGTTCCTACAGCCATGGGCAGGATCCCATGATATTTCCTTACGATATCCGTAACAGGTTCAATGGGTTTTATAAGATGCTGGAGACGGAGAAATTCCTTCATTTTTTCGTTCACTATGCTGTCGATGGATACACTGCCGTTGAGTCCGCAGCTTCTGATCACTTCTTCTGCAATTATCCAGCCTGGGCTGCCGGTATGCCTTCGCAGGAATTTATTGTCAATATGGGCTCCGTACCTGGCACAGGCCCTTTGCCAGGCCCTGAAATGGTACGGCATGGTGTCGGCAAGGGTTCCGTCGAGATCAAAGATCAATCCTTTTACACCCGGTTTGATATCGTACTTCATGGGAAGCTTGTTAATGGAGGTGCAAAAATAGTGAAAAAAATGACATGATCAGGGTTCCCTGCATTCTAGAAGCAGGGTGGCAATTATTGTTTCCCGTTTATCGAAAAGCCTGTAGAATCCGTCGAGGTATCTGATTATTTCCCTTTTTGACCTGTCGCTCAGATAGGCGAAATCATTTACTGTCCGGTAAAACTCGTCCTTTCTGGCGATAAATTCATCCAGTGCATTCCTGAATTCTTCCCTGCTCCTGCATGAGCCAAGATATAACCTTTCCTTCACCGATTTGATTGGCAGTGTTTCAAAGGGAACCGCATATTCAGCATTAATCAGTCCGGAGTAGTCAAAATCGTAGGGAACGATCATTGCCAGTTCCGGCTGTTCCGAGAATGGCTGCTGAAACAGGTGGACATTGTGCATGTTAGGGATCGACCAGTCGGTGTTCCCTATCATATAGTTGAAGATCGCACATCTGTCCAGCATCTCCGGCTTGATAAAACTTCTTGACAGTTTGACATTCTTAAGTTCAAAGGAACCGGTTCTTTTCTCAAATACCCTGACAGGCTCAATAGCAAACCCATATTGTTTCAATGGTTTGCCGGGCTTTGCGGTGTTGTACAGGTTTATCCTGAAAAGACGTACCCTCAGACTGTTTTCGGTAAGGACGTTATATAGCTTGTAGATCAGGTATTCCCTGAGTACATAATCCTCATATCCCAGTTTGCAGTAGGGTACAACCTTGAGCTTGTTTATACCAACGAATTTCCCGTCCTTTGAGTCTTTCATCCTGAAATTCAAGAAAAACGGAGGAAAGTCACATATTTTCCTTCGGATCTCGCCCCTGGCCCGGATCTTTATTTTTTTACTGACTGAATCATTTTCATCGGTATAATATGTGAGAACGGCATTAAGATATGTGGTGTCGGACCTTTTCCTCTTATATTGGCTTATATCGAACCTGAGTGAGATATCCAGCGGCTTATCCGAGTCAAAAAGCCTGACACTGACATCCTGCGTATCGCTGACGGCTGCCTGAAAGATCAGGGAATCGCTCTGGCCTGAAAGAGGCTGAACAAGAAAAATGGCAGGAAAAAGCAGGGCTAAAATGAATTTTTTCATACAGGTAAGATTGGGTTAGCGGAAAGTAATACAGCTGATGATTTTAAACCAAGATAAACAAAACAGGAAATCCGGGACAGCATGTTTTTAACATTATGCTGTATTATTCAACAACATGTTGCACGCAGCCGGCCAGGTATCCGGATGCGGCATATGGTTGTGACCGGTAGAATGGTTATTTCCTGTTCAGTGCCAGGAAATCCATGACCTGGCGGTATACATTATCAGCTGTAAAGCCAAGCTTTTCGTCCAGTACCTTGTAAGGAGCGGAGAAGCCGAAACTGCTGACACCCCACACCCTGCCGAGGGACCCGGCAAGTCCGGCAAGCGTCACAGGCAGGCCTGCCGTGAGCCCGAATACCGGAATATTGTCGGGAATCACTGACTTCTGGTACTCTATACTCTGATTCCTGAACAGTCCTTCGGAAGGAGCCGAGACTATCCTGATCCTGAGATTGTGTTTTTTAAGCAGTTCGGCCCCCTCAAACAAGGTCGAGACTTCCGAACCGTTGGCAATCAGGATTATATCCGGTTTGCCTTCGCAGTCACTCACTATGTAAGCACCTTTTTCCAGCTGCAGTGCATCCGAATATCGGTTATTCGACGGTGAAGGCAGATCCTTGATGTTTTGCCTGCTAAGGATCAGGGCAGTAGGGGTACGTGTGTTTTCCAGCGCCATTTTCCATGCCACCGTGGTCTCATTTGCATCAGCCGGTCTGAGGACAAGCATGCTGTTGATTCCGCTGTGATTCCGGAGCTGCTCCATCAGGCGGATCTGTGCTTCCTGTTCCACAGGCTGATGCGTCGGGCCGTCCTCACCGACACGGAAGGCATCGTGTGTCCAGATGTACCTGACAGGAAGTTCCATCAGGCACGCCAGCCTTACAGCCGGCTTCATATAATCAGAAAAAACAAAAAAGGTGCCG
>Ga0208196_1000389_pt1 | contig 60626 bp, 44 predicted proteins | sample AD_JPNNA7_MetaG_FD_184443 | JGI IMG/M metagenome (GOLD analysis project Ga0208196, IMG submission 184443) | Active sludge microbial communities of municipal wastewater-treating anaerobic digesters from Japan - AD_JPNNA7_MetaG (SPAdes) (version 2) | ecosystem: Engineered > Bioreactor > Anaerobic...
TGCGACTTGTTAACCGTCCCTCCGCGTCATAGGTGTAATCCCAGTGGGTGCTGTCGGCATACGTCTTGCGGGTCTGCCGGTTTTCAACATCATAACTCCAATATGTGTTATTGCCGGCCTGGTCCACCAAGTTGGTGAGGTTTCCGGATGGGTCATGGCGATATTGGACAGTTCCGCCGGAAGGATCAATGGTTTGGAGCAAACGCCCTACGGCATCGCGTTCCGTTATGTTTGTCCGTCCGGCGCGATCAATCGTCTTCCATAGCCATCCATTGGAATAGACATTCTCGGTGAAGGTGCCGTCGGGCATATAAACGCGATACAGCCGCCCGGCGGAGTCGTAGGCGTTACTCACCACCACGCCGTCGGCGTTGCGGGTCCAAACGGTGCGTCCGATGGCATCATACGCCGTACTCGAAACCGTCGCGCCGTTCAGCACGACATGGGTCCGGCGACCGGCGGTATCATAGGCATAATCGTTGGTGGTGCCGCCGCGCTGGACGGAGCGAATCCATTGACCGTTGGCGTTGTAGGTATTGGTCACTACCAGACCTTCATCATCGGTGGTGGAGGTAAATCGTCCGGACGGGTCAAGGGTCTGGGTTGTGGTCTGGCCCAAGGCATTTTGGATGGCGACTCTGCGCCCGAGCTGATCATAGGTGTAGTGGGTTGTGTTGCCCCGGGTATCGGTGACGCTGGCGAGTTGGCCATCAGCATTATAGGCGTTCGTCGTGCCATATCCGAGCCGGTTGGTGTGGGTGCTGACACCGTCATACACATAGGTCCAGGCTTCGAAGGTGTTGTCGCTGGAATAGGTGCGCCGAATCCGTCTGCCAAGGACATCATAGGTGTTGCTGACGACCAGGCCGCTTGGACTGGTTTCCAGAACCTTCCTTCCATCGAGATCGTAGGTGGTTTCGGTCACGGCGCCGACGGGGTCGGTCACGCGAATTTGATTGCCGCGCTCGTCGTACTCATAGACCGTGATTCCGCCGGACCGGCTGACGGCCTGCGTGACGCTGCCGTAGCGGTCGTACTGCCAGACTTCCTCTGTTGAATCGGGATACACCTTTCGTGTTGGTTTGCCTGCCCAGTTGTATTCCGTTGTGGTGACCAGCCCCAGGGCATTGGTTTCGGATGAAACACGGTCGTGTTCGTCATATCCATAGCCCGTGCAGGCTCCGCCCGGCCCCGTTGTGCTGGTTCGCCTGCCGCGAAGGTCATAGGCGTTGGTCCAGGTGGTGCCGTCGCGCCGCTTTTCCACGGTGGCTTGTCCGTGCGCGTTATACTCGAAGTATTCGCTGGTCCCGTCGGGATGATAGACGGCTATGGGCCGATGCGCGGAATCCCGCTGATACATGGTGGTGTTTCCCTCGGCATCCGCCGTGGATGCCAAGTAGAATGGATAGGTGTTGTCGGTATAGGTATTGACGCGATCTCCCCGGCAACCGCAGGCGTTGGAGACCGACAACACCGCGCCGAAATGCCAGGTGCGGGTGTAGACAGAGGTGCGCCCCATCGGGTCCACCCGGGCCTGCAACATGCCGTTTCCGCCAAAGTGAATGCGCCGGATGGTCTGTCCGGCGGCGTCGGTTTTTTGCTCCGTGTTCGCCCCGCCCGACACGAACAGATATTCGTTGGTGGAGCCATCGGCCTTCACGACCGTTCGGCGCAGGTGGTTGGTGGGGTCGTATTCGAGCCGCGCCACCAGCTGACCGCTGGAAAGAAGCCGCTCTTCGTGAATTTGTCCGGAATAGAGCCGGTTGGTGTGGTAGGTATAAAAGATGGCGCGGGCGGCTCCGGCGACATGGGGATCGTCCGCCGATTTCAACAGCATGCCGCGGTACTGGTCGTGCGCGGCGGGATAATAGTCGTACAGGGCGGACTCGCCGGTGCCGTATTGCGCCTCGCGCAGGCGCATGGCCAACACCTTCTGCCCATTGTTCCAGTCCCAGTCATAGACATACTCCACGCTGCGGCCGTCCCCGGCCGACACGCGCGCGATGATTCGTTCGGCGCTGACCACCGCCAGGGAATTGGAGTCGGGGCCGACCACCAGCGGGTTGTCCGGATCCGCGACCAGTTGCCACGCTCCGCCGCCTTGGTTTCTCACCGCGAATTTGTATTCATAGAAGCCTTCGCCCAGTTCCAGGTCGGCTTCCCAGATGCCGCTACTGTTGGTCTGCATGGGGGTTTGGGTGCCCGTCCAATCATTCCATGTGCCGGCGATCAGCACTTCGGCGGCTTGCTCATTCGTATAGCTGAAGCGAACCCAGCCCGGGGCAACGGCACCTTCCAGGTCGCGATATTCCAGCTCCAGATACTGGTTGGTGTTGGGTCCTGTCACGCGGACCAGATATCCGTCTTCCCCGTAGGCATACCCATACCAGTTGGAATAGGCATCCCAAAAGCCTTCCATCCGGAACGTTTTGTTGGACACACCGCCGCCTTGGGTAATGTGGTATTTGGTTCCATCCAGATGATAGAGATAGAAGTTGGTCGAGCCGTCCGGCCAAATCCGGGAGTGAGTGCCCGGCAGATAGGTCATGAACAGGTCATTCGTTGTTTTTTTATGATAGTAGTTGACCCGGCCATTGGGGGCGATGACCTGCAATCCCTGACACCCATTGAACTCACCATCGTCCAGAATGGTCCACTGATGGCTATGCCGCCAGTTTCCCGCCCGTCCGAAAACGAAGTCTGATCGGACTTGCACCGCCCAGACGGAGCGGCTCGAATGCATGCGGGAAAACACCAGCGGGTGTTCGCCGACCTGAACCGCCATTTTCAAATCCGACACCGAGCGCTTGACGTTGCCGGAATACACTTCAAACCGGTTGGTGCCATCGCTGTCGTCGCATTCTTCTTCACAAGGATCGCACTCCGGCGGGTCTTCGTTGTCGCAATCCTCTTCTTCACCAAATGCCGGCATGGCCATCATGGCCACCAACAACCCCATCACCAACGCCCAGAACAGGAATTTCTTATTTGGTTTCATGGGCTTCCTCTTCCGGCGGGTCCTGGCTGTTCTTTGTCGCGTTGACTGTCAGTAGAGTGGCGGTATTGCCCATCAGAGTGGCTTGGATGGGCTGCGACCCGAACACGCCGTTTTGATAGTCGAAACGGAGGCAGCCGTCTGCCCCTACCGTCACGTCATCTTTCACGCTGCCATTGATGAACCCGCCGCACCTGGTGAACAGAACCACGGAGCGACCGGGAACCAATCCCGGTCCCGCAACCCACATCCGGCATTGAATGCCGGACTCCAGCCTGACCGGCAGGAAATGACCGCCCGCGTTTTCCAACTTGATTTCCGTGCCATCAGCCAGCACGATCCCACCGGTCCAGGCGGCGCGATTGACGATCCCGGATGCGGTTTCGCTTGTTGTCATGCGTTGCCGGCCTCGCTCTCCGGGCGGGGATATGCTTTCATATCCCGCATTCGCCCAAGCGACTCCCAGTGCCAGCCATACCAAACCCACGGCTACTTGTTTCATTGCACCCTCCTTAGATTTCCTGCCCGTCCTGCGGCCACAAGAGCACGATTTCCGGCCAGGGATCGGCCACCTGCGGGTTCAGTCCATGCAGATACTCCTGCAGGTTGGAGATTCCGTCCCCGTCCGCATCGCCATCGGCATCGTTGGCGAAGGGATTCAACCCGTTGGCCAGTTCCCAGGCATCGGGCATGCCGTCGCCGTCCGAGTCGGCGGGTTCCCCGCCGCCAAGCGGTTGGATGGGGATGGTCCAGCCGATTCCGCGGTTGTCGTCGGTCTGTCCCCCGCCGGACAGGGAGGTGATTTTGCAGACCGTGCTGGTTTCCGAAAGCAGGGCGGCGCCTTGGAACCGGCCGCCGGTCACTGCGTAAAGCGTGGCGCTGCCGCCATCGGAGAAGTGGGCCGTGATGCCGGACAACCCCAGCCCGGCGAAGGCTTCCGATGCGGCCGAGATCATCAACGCGCCGCCTTGCAGCGGGAGGGAGGGTTTCCATAACACCGCGATTTCTTCGATGGCATTGGAGACGGCGGGGTCCGTGCCCATGACATATTCCATCCAGTTGTCCATCGGCATGTCCGGCAGGCCGTCGCCATCCGGGTTGTCGCTGGCGGTCGTGTGGGTCAGCCCCCCGAACCAGAAGGATTCCCAATCGTCCGGCAGGCCGTCGGCATCGCTGTCCGTGGAGCTGCCGGCGACGGTGGCGGAATAGGGCAGGCCGTTGGTCGGGCGGATGTGCGAAGCGCCCGCGCCGTCTTGCGCGTCAAAGGCGTACCACACCGTGCTGGCCGGCGGCATCTGGCCGAGTTCGATGTGCCACCATTCGTTGGTGCCGTCCATCTGCCAGAAGTCCAGCCGGGCGCGTTCCCAAATCCAACCATTCACGCTGTATTCGGCCGCAGCGTTCACCAGGGTTTGCGACGGAGCGACAAACAGGTTGAGCCACAGGCTGTCAGACGAACTCAATACGCCATTGAGCGGCCAATGGTAGGCGCCACCCAGATACGTGATGGGGGCGCCGGTCGAGACCGATACGGAATAATTACTGCCTGCATTGTTGTCATAGTGGGTGGTTTCAGCGCCGTCTTCCACTCCCACCACATATTCCAATTCCACCCCCGGCAGAAACCGCCCCAAGATGCCGCTCCAAAGATCATTCTGGTTGGTGGTGGCTGTCTTGCTCAGCCCGGCGCCCGACCACTGCGAATCTGCCGCATACAAAACGAACCCGCTTTGCCCGGCGCCTGGCGGCCAGGTCTGCGTCCATATTCGGATGTCTTGTCCGGCGGCGGGAGAGGCGGGCGTGTGTTCCGTCGCTCCGATCCATTCCAGTTCCGCCGGGCTGGCGCTGAAACTGTAGTTGGAACCATTGTTGTTCGCGTAGATATGGCCACCCCAGTCGTCCCAGCCATGAAAGTAATACTCCACGGCGGCGCCGGCGGGCAACGCGACACCCGGATGAACCTGCCACAGCGAGTTGCCGTCGGCATTGCCCATATAGGTCATTGCCTGGGTCGTCCAGTGGTTGCTGATGCCAATGCCGACCTCCGCATGAAGCCCGTAATAGTCCTGATTCATCAGAATGGTATAGACACCCGGATTCGAGCCATTGTGGGTGGAAAAGCTGCCATAAACCCCCATCCAGCTTGGGAACGCCCAGGCCATGGCCGCATGCCCCGCAACCAACCCAATCCCAAGCCACCATGCGAAGCTTTTCATATCCGCCTCCGTTGAAACTGTCGCCAGTTCAATCCTAATGGGCAACCATGTCAAACAGTATATTGTTCGTTTTTCATTCAGTTTTGTTCGGAAAAATGGCGGACACGCCAAATTGATTGTCGAGGAATCCGCAAGCGAGTCGCGGGAACCGCTGGCGATCAGCTCAAGGCCAGTTTGGCGGTGCCGCCGCGAACTTGCGGCAAGGGTTGAAAGGCCTCGCCGGTGCCGAGTGGCACCCGTGCTTCTGGCTTTTTTAGCAGCGACTGGAAAAAGCCTTTGCCGGATGCCACCGCCTTCTGGAGTTGGCCGGGCAATATGCCGCTGGCGCCATTCAGGCTACGTGAACTCAATGCAAATCCGCCTCGGCACCGCGCCATTCCTGGCCCAACCACCAGAAAAAGAAAAAGTAAGGCGCTTGCCCGGATGGGCGTGGCGGCTGGTGGCGGCGGCGGGTTAGAGCGCGGGCGGCTGGAGGGCGGCATCCTGCGCGCGGCGGAATTCGGCGGCCTTGACCATCATTTCCGCAAGGGAATGGCAGCCGAGCTTGCGCTTGATGTTGCCGCGGTGGACTTCCACCGTGCGGCCGCTGAGGCCAAACTTTTCGGCGATATCGCGCGTAGTGAGGCCGCTGCCCATGGAGGCGAGGATTTCGCTTTCACGGGCGGTGAGCGCGCCGAAGCCATCGGCCGCCTTGCCGGCGCTTTCCGCCGAGCCGGCCAGCAGGGCGGCGGCAGCGGGGCTCAGGTGCGTGCCACCGGCCAGTACTGTCCGCAGCGCGGCCACCAGCGTTTCCTCGGCCTGGTCTTTCATGACGTAGCCTTGGGCGCCGGCGCGCAGGGCTTTGTCGGCGTAGAGGTCTTCGTCGTGCATGGAGAGCACCAGAATCTTGCCGGTGTAACCCTTGGCGCGCGCCTCGCGGATCCAATCGAGCCCGCTTTGGTCGCGCAGCGAAAGATCCAACACCACGCCGGCTGGTTGCAGCGCCAGCACGGCGGCGAGGCCATCGGCATAGGTGCCGGCTTCGCCGACGATAGTGAAATCGCTCTCGCGCGTAAGCAGGGCGGCGAGGCCCTGGCGCACGATGGCGTGATCATCCACCAACAGCAGGGAATATGGCACGGCGGGCGGCATGACTGGTCAATCGCGCTCTGCGCGCGGATCGCGGCTCATCAGTTCCACCACGGCCTCCTTGGGCCGCTTGCCGTGGTGCAAGATGGCATCCACCTGTTCCATGACGGGTACCGCCACGCCAAGTTGGCGGGCGAGAGCCAAGGCGGTGCCGCTGGTCCAGACGCCCTCGGCCACCTGCTCCATGCCGCGCAAAATATCCGCCAGCGTTTCGCCGCGGCCCAAGCGTTCGCCCACGCCGCGATTGCGGCTTTGCGGGCTCATGCAGGTGACGAGCAAATCGCCGATACCGCTCAAGCCTTGGAAGGTTTGCGGGTGCGCGCCGAGGTCCACACCGAAGCGCGTCATTTCGGCGAGACCGCGGGTGATGAGCGCGGCTTTGGCGTTATGGCCGAAGCCGAGGCCGTCGCACACGCCGGCAGCAATGGCGATGACGTTCTTCAACGCGCCGCCGACTTCCACTCCGCAGACATCGTCGCTGGTATATACGCGGAAGGTCAGGCCGGTGAGCAATTCCTGGAAGCGCGCCGCCACGGCGGAATCCGCGCACGCCACGGTGACCGCGGTGGGCACGCCGCGCGCGGTTTCGGGGGCGATGCTCGGCCCGGAAAGCACGGCGGGCTGCGCCACGCCCCAGAGGGAAGTCAACAGCGCGCTAATGCGTTCGCGCGTGTCTTCGGCAAACCCCTTGGTGGCGCTGACCACCGGCGGCGAACCAGCGGCGTGATAAGCCGGTGCAAAACGCGTTAGCGTGGCGCGCACATATTGCGAGGGCACCACCAGCATGACGGCTTCGGCGCCGGCTAGGGCCGTGGCCGGATCGGCGGTCCAGCTCACGCTTTCGGGCAGAGGCACGCCGGGCAGGAACTTGGGGTTGGCGCGGGTCTGGCGCACGGTGTCGAGATACTCCGCATTGGGCCCCCAAACCGTCGGCGAATGGCCGTTGCGAACCAAAGTCAGAGCAAGCGCCGTCCCCCACCCCCCATCGCCGAGGACTGCCACCCTCATGGCGCGGGCGGCTCCTGCTTGCCGACCACGATTTCGTTGGTTGCCTTGGCGGGGTCGGCGCCCTTGTCATAGGGCGTGGTCAGATACACATGCTTGATCCAGGAATTGAAAAACTCGTTGCGGTTGGCGCGCCAGTTATTGATGGGATTTTGCTCATCCAGATTTTCGAGCGGGCCGACATCGGCGCGGGCCTTAAGGCGGTCGCGCTGTGCTTCGGCCAGCAGCCGGCTGGAATTATATTCCTGATGGCCGAGGTGCATGATCACTTGGTGGTCGGGGGTCTCGAAAATCGTGTAGCCGCCCTTGTCGGCGTGGGCCAGTAGCCGCACCTTGCCGGCGGCGGCGGCGGCTTCGAGCACGTCATCGGCCACGCCGGAATGGCGGCTTTGCGGGCACCAGAAGACGTCATCGAGCCCGCCCATGATGGGATGGTCCGGCACCAGATTGCGCGTGGGATAGACCCCGAAGATTTTTTGCGGATACTTCATTTTTTCGATGCCGAGATATTTGGCCAGAGCCAGCCCGCCCCAGCAAATGCCAAGCAGGCAGGTGCCGCCGCGCATAGCGGCATCAAAAATACCGCAGAGCTCCGGCCAATAGGTCACCTGTTCCCACGGCAGCTCTTCCACCGGCGCGCCGGTGACGATCAGGCCGTCGAGCGCAGCCACGGATTGCGCCCAATCGAAGGGCAGGTAGTTTTTGTCCAAGTGGTCTTGGTCGGAGCTGGTATAGGAATGGTTGCGCAGCCGGATCCAGATGGGAATGATCTGCAAAATGCTACGGCCCATCGGGGCGAGCAGATTGAACTCATAGTCCTCGGCGCGCGGCATGATGTTGAGGATGCCGATGTGCAGCGGGCGAATATCCTGCCGCTCGGCGGCCTCCTCACTGAGCCAGGCCACGTGGTGCTGTTCGAACAACGGCTTGAGCCGATGATTGGGCGACAAACGAATGGTCACGGGTTATTCCTCACAAACGAGTAATCCTGCCACTGGGCGGCGGGGGCTGTCCACCTTAGAAGTACAAATCGCGCTCGCCGGCGACGGTGCGCTGATAGTTGGCCCAAAATGCCGGCCACGCGCGCGGCTGCTGCTGGCGCACCTCTTCCAACTCGCGCGCCAGCAGGGCTTCACCAACGGCCTGCGTTTCGGGCGTGGCGAAGTCATCGAGCCATTCCTTGAAGGTCAGGATGGCATTGAGCTTGCAAAACTTGCCTTCCACGCCGGTGCGCAACAGGTCCATGATACACTTGCCGGTGCGCCCGCAGCGGTAGCCCGCGGTGCAGAAGCTGGTGATGTGCCCGGCGTGGGCCCACTCGCGCACGACTTCATCGAGGCCGCGCGGATCGCCCAACAGGAATTGCTGGCGCTCGCCTTTTTGTTTTTCCTGGCCGTCGGCATAGGCGCCCACGCCGATGTTGGAAGCCGCGTCCATTTGGGTGACCCCCAGCGGCAGCAGGCGGCGGCGCATGGCTGGTGTTTCCCGCGCGGTGATGATGAGGCCGGCGTAGGGCACGGCCAGCCGCGCCAGCACCACGATGCGCTCAAAATCATCGTCACTCACCCGCCAAGGCGATTGCTCATTGAACGGCGTGTTGACCGCCGGCTCCAGCCGCGGGAATGAAAGCGTATGCGGGCCAATGCCGCAGAACCGCTCCATCTCGATGGCGTGCGCCAACTGGCCCAGCAACTCGAAGCGCCAATCGGTCAGGCCGTAGAGCGCACCGATGCCGTTGTCGTCAATACCGGCCTCCTGGGCACGGTGCATGGCGTAGAGGCGCCACCGGAAATCGCTCTTGATCGTGCCGGCGGGATGCAGGCGCGCGTAGGCGCGGCGGTCATAAGTTTCTTGAAACACCTGGAAGGTTCCCAGCCCGCATTCGTGCAGCACCTTCAGCTCGGCCACGCTCATCGGCGCGGCATTCACGTTCACGCGGCGGATTTGCCCCATGCCGCGGCGCGTGGGCACCCGCACCGAATACACCGTGCGAATGCTCTCCGCGATGTAGTCCACGCCCGATTCTGGATGCTCACCATAGACCACGATCAACCGCTTGTGCCCGAGTTTGCCGGCCAGCGCTTCGGTTTCAGCACGTACTTCCGCCATGTTCAGCACGCGGCGTTCCACGGCCGGGTTGGAGCGGCGCAGACCGCAATAGACGCAGTCGTTGACGCACTTGCTGCTCATGTAGAGCGGGGCAAAGGTCACGATACGGTTATCATAAACCTTGCGCTTGACGGCCCCGGCCGCTGCGCGCATTTCCGCCCACAGCTCCGGATCGCGCACGCGCATCAGCGTGGCCAATTCGGCTTGGCTCAGCGTTTGCACCGCCAGTGCTTTGGCGATGATCTCGCGCACCGCGCCGGCCTCCGGCTCGCCGGTGATGGCCAAGAGGCGCTCAATGTCGGCATCGTTGATGAAATCCTGCCCATCCGCGGGCAGGTATTTCTCGATTTCCGCGGGGACGATCCGTTCCCGTAGCCACTGCTTTTGTTCAACCGCCAACATGTGCCAACACAATCCTTTCCAAATCGTTCGCGCGCGCGACAACCGTGCGCCCCCGGCGACTCCGCGGGGTAAAACGGTTTTATCAAATCATCAGGTTAATCTACTTCATCCCCGTGGGTTTCTCAACTGATTCGCGGCGCTCTTTTCCTTGTCAAAGCGGATGGCCGCACCTATTCTCTTTCGGCAATAACGCACAAAAAAGGAAGCTTCATGAACACCCCCGCCACCCCCCAGAGCCCCCTGCGCATGGTCATGCTCATCACGCTGCCGATCGTTGGGATTTTGCTCGCCATCATCATTGCCTTGGTCATGCGCAAGCCACACGACAACGCCCGCGTCACCGTCGTGGTCACCGATGGCCAGCCCGGCCTTGACGTCAACACAGGCGCCATTCTCGATGCCACCGTGACCGACCAGCCCGTGCTGCCCCGCGTGGGCTACCGCTATAAGGTATTTGTGGATGACGAGAGCGATGACCGCTCCTCCGGGATCGCCAAAATCGGCGGCCGGGCCACATTCATTCCCGGCGCCCGCCGCGGCCAAACGGCCATTGTGGATGTGACCCGCGTGCGCGACCGCGCCGTGGATGCCATCATGGTGAAGGTGCTCTCCGAGGTGGCCCTGCCGCCCAAGGTGCTGCGCCCCGCCTTTGTGCCCCAGCCCGGCGATTCCGCCGCGCATGTGATGCCCGGCGCGGAGATGGATGTGGTCATTACCGAAGCCTCCGAGCGCAATCCTGACACCGAGGGCGTGGCGAAAGTCAGCGGCCTTGTGGTCTTTGTGCGTGGCGCCACGCAAATCGGCGAGCGCGTCAATGTGCGCATTACCGAGCGTCGCGAAAAAATGGCGTTTGCCATGCTGACCGGCAAACCCGCCGGCACGGAGCCGCTGCCTGCTGCCGCGCCGGACCGCCCGGCTTATGTGCCGCCGCCCGGCGACCCCGTTGTGGTCGGCGCGGAAATGGATGTGCAGATCACCGAGGCCTCCGAAAAGAATCCCGACACCGAAGGCGTGGCGCGAATCGGCGGGCTAGTTGTGTTTGTGAAGGGCGTCACCGCCATCGGCGAACGCGTCAATGTCCGGATTGTGGAACGCCGGCCCAAGTCTGCATTTGCGGAGCCCACTGGCAAACCGGCCGGCGCAGCCCCGCTGGCCTCGCAAGGCACCACCGGCGATATCCTGCGGCGCGCATTCACCCCCAAGGCCGGCGACCCTGCCGGCCACGTGATTGCCGGCGCCGAAATGGATGTGGTCATTACCGAAGCCTCGCAGCAGCGTCCCGGCCAGGAAGGCGTGGCCAAAGTGGCCGGCCTCGTGGTTTTTGTGGATGGCGCCACCACCATCGGCGAGCGCGTCAACGTCCGCATCACAGCCCGGCGCGAGCGCATGGCGTTTGCGGAACTGACCGGCAAGCCGGCGGGCACCGAACCCCTGCCTGCCGCCGCCCCAAGCGCGCCCCCCCCTCCCCCCCGCCCCTACGTGCCGCCCGCGGATGACGCCACGGCGTTCATCGTGCCCGGCGCGGTGATCAGCGCCACCATCAGCGAGGCTTCCGAAAAGAATCCCGAAACCGAAGGCGTGGCGCGCGTGGCCGGATTAGTCGTGTCCGTCAAAGGCGCCACCACCATCGGCGAGACGGTCAACGTCCGCATCACCGAGCGCCGCCGCAGCATGGCCCTCGGCGAAAAGACCACGGATGCCGTGACCGCCCACCCCGCCGACTAACCCGGATTTTACGCCACCCAGCCCCGGAGGACGCCATGGCTCAAACCCTCACCAACGAAACCAATCTCCGCACCCGCCAAGCGGCCATCGAGCGCGAGCTGACGTGGCTCAAGCGTATTCGCGTCATCGAGTGGGGCGGCGCCATCCTTTTTGCCTTGATCGGCCTGGCTCTGCGCCAGATGGGAATTGCGGCCGCCAACTTTGTGCTGTTCATTGCCGGCGTGCTCGTTTTTCTGGCCTTGGGCCATGAAGCCCGCCGTCGCGAACAAATCAGCGATCTTGCCGACACTGCCGACCTCCGCGGCGTGAAGGAAAAGTTTGCCCAACTGCTTGATGAAAAACTCGCCAACGATCACTTTGTGCTCAACGACCTGCACCTGATTGTCGGCCGCGAAAAATGCTGGATTGATCACCTGGTGGTCGCGCCCTCCGGGATGTTCGTCATTGATATCCTGAACTGGGACGGCACCATCGTGGGCGACACCGGCAAGCAGGTCCACACATGGAAAATCCGCACGCCGGACGGCAAAGTGCGCCCCGCTCGCAATCCCGTCAGCCGAACATTACGCGGGCGCCGCATCCTGTGCAACTGGCTCAAGGGAACCAACCTGATTTGGGAACGCGTGTTCCCGCTGGTGGTCCTGGCGAATCCCGACGCGGATATTCAAGTCACCAACGCTGCCCGCCGCGTCCTCACCCCCGAACAGGCGGTGACGTTCATCAACGACTTCTGCTTCGAGAAGCCGGTGCTTTCCAACGCCGAAGTTGAAAAGCTCGCCCGCGGCCTCAACCAGCATACGACCGGCGCTTGAGCGCCGGGCCTCGCCCGTGGCCAAGATTCTCCGCAATGAAAGCAGCCTGCGCCGCCGGCAGGACGCCATCCGGCGCGAGCTGGAGTTCCGCCAGATCACGCGCATCATTGCCTGGAGCATCGTGTTGGCCATCGTGGTATGGGGGCTGTTGACCACCATCCGCGGCGGCAGCTTTGCGGGCGTGGTGGTGGCCGGCGTGGTCATCATGCTCGGCGCCGGCTATGAAATGCGCTTGCGCGAAATCGAAAAAGAAATCCGCAACATTGAAGGCGGCCGACGCGGCGAACAAAAAATGGCCGAGCGCCTCGCCGAGCAGCTTGCCGATGACCATGTCATCCTCAACGATCTCGACTTGCGCATCGCCCACGAGCGCGGGCAAATTGATCACCTCATTATCGCGCCCTCCGGCATCTACGTCATGGAATCCAAGTATTGGGCGGGCATTTTGAGCGGCGAGGCCGATGCCGCCACCTGGACCCAGCGCCGCACCAACGGCCTCACGCGACGCGTCAAAAGCCCCGTTCAGCAGTGCGAACGGCAGCGGCGGATGTTCATCACCCTGCTGGCCAAGCGTGTGCCGGACGACCACGTCCACGCCATGGCAGTCTTCACCCACCCCTCGGTGGAACTGCACATTGCCAACGGCGAAAACCGTGCATTCCTGATCCGCGACGCCATCCGCTTCATAAACGACCGCTGTTTTGAGCCACCCGTGCTCACCCCCGAGCAGGTGCAAGAAATTGCCGAATCGGTCCTGCGCCAGCAGACCTGAGGGGAGTTCCGCCTTGGAACACCCAACAATTTCACTGTTTTTGTCGGGCGGGAATGGTTGAGGGACGAGACCTTCCTGTCGGGAGCCCAACCGGAATCGGTTTTTGTGACCAGGTCCCTCGGCGGGGGGGTGAGGACAAAAAAATCCCCGCCTTGCCGGTGGGACGAATCTCCTGACCTTATGTACATAAGGTGGGAACCTGTCGCTTGCTTGCCGGAAATTCCGGGGATCGGACACGCCGTCCACAAACGAACACCAGCTCCCGTTTTCAATGGTGTTGGGTAGGAGAATTAGGCCCCTGTCGTGCAAGGCAGGGAAAAATTCTTGCTCACGTTTTGCAGCTACCAAAGAACATCTGCTCTCGACATCTTGAATGTACCACCGCGCAAGATTTTTTGCAAGCGTTCCGGAACATTTTTTCGGCGCCGGTGCGCGCCGGAAAATCGCTACTTCTGATGCTGGACAAACCAGTCAAATGTGGCGCGCAAGCCGGCGGTAAACGTGTGGGCCGGTTGCCAGCCAAGGACTTGGCGCGCCAGCGTGGAATCAGCTTGCGAGTCGTGGATGTCGCCCGGGCGAGCCGGGGCGAATTGCGGGGCGCAGGGCTGCCCGGCCAGCGCGGCAATTTCGCGGGCCAAATCCAGAATGGAAATCCGTTCACCGTAGGCAACGTTATACACCCGACCAGCGGCAGCCGCCGGCGCGGTGAGGCAGGCCAGATTGGCCTGCACAATGTCTTCGACAAACGTGAAGTCGCGGGTTTGGGAGCCATCGCCGAAGATGGTGGGCTGGCGCCCGGCGGCATACGCGCGCATGAAGAGCGGGATGACCGCCGCGTAGTGCGAGGCAGGATCCTGCCGTGGGCCGAACACGTTGAAGTAGCGCAGGGCGAAAAAGGAGAGCCCAAAGAGGCCGTGGAAAATGCGGCCATAATGTTCGCCGGCCAGCTTGGAGAGCGCGTAGCCCGTGAGCGGGGCGGGCGGCATGGTTTCGCGCTTGGGCATTTCGGAAGAATCGCCATAGACGGAAGCGGAAGATGAAAACACCACGCGCTCCACGCCAGCTTCCCGCGCGGCCAGCAGCACGTTCAGGGTACCGGTGACGTTGATCTCGTGCGTGGTGGCGGGATCATCCACCGATGCCTGCACGGAGGCCAGCGCGCCGATGTGGAAAACATGGCGCACGCCGCGCGCGGCCGCGCGGACCGCCGCGGCATCGCGCAGGTCGCCCAGCACAAACTCCACATCTGCGGCCACGCCGGCCAGATTTTCGCGGTGGCCGGAAGACAGATTATCCAGCACCCGCACGCGCGCGCCGTCCCGCACGAGGCGGTGCACCAGATTCGAGCCGATGAAACCGGCCCCCCCCGTCACCAGACATTGGTCGCCGCTCACCATGCTCACCCGCCGCCCAGTGAACTGGCAAACTGCGGCAGAGCCAAGGGCCAAATGCGGAGCCAGAAGGTGTAGCTGTCGTCGCCGTTGGCGGCCTGCTCGGGACGAATCCGCACGCCTAGGCCGATGCCCAGGCAGCGCGTGCGGTGAATGACAAAGTAGGAGTGCTCTTCCACTTGTGAGGCTTCAAGGTCCATGCGCGCGTAGATGCGCCCGGACCACCGCTGCTCGGGGAATACCACCAAATCGCCGGCGATGGTGTCGCGCGAATCGCGCTTGTAGCGGTAATCCACCCCAAGCGTGACGATGTCTTCCTGCGAGAGTTGCGCCTGCGTGGTGAAGGTGCGGATGCTGCTGTCGCGGGTGTCATACTCGCCGTCGAAGTCCCACGCGAACCACGACACCAGCCGGGTTTCCACTTTGAAGCCGATGTCGTTGAGCGTGCGTTCCTGTTCGTCGGGGTCAATCAACAGCGTGGTGAACACATCGGCAAAGACCAGGTCGTGCGTGCGGTATTCGCGTTTGGTTTGCAAATAGTTGCGCAGGCCGAGGCGCAGGTCGTTGCGTTCATCCAGGCGGTCAATGGAATCGAACTGCCACAACTCCTCCGGCTTGACGTTGGGCTCGAAGCGGAGCGTGTAGTCCGCGTAGGGCTCAATGACGTGGCGCAGGTCTTCGTCTTCCTCGATGCCGGTGGGGCCGTCATACAATTCGCCGTAGGCCTTGAACGAGGTTTCCGCGCCCAGCTCCGGCAGGTTCCGCCACACCGCGGAGTCGTCGCTGATGATCTTCTCCACGCGGTTGGTGGTGCCGATGACCTGCCCCAGCTCGTTGGTGACGGGCACGACATTGGTGACGACGGTGGTCGCGAGCGAGTCGGAGTAGAACGTGCCGCGATAGCCTGCGCGCGGGATCAGGCTCAAGAAGCCGAAATAGCGGCCGGGCCAATACAGCATGTGGCGGGTGTCGAAACGAAAGGAATCATAGCGCTCCTTGGGCGAGCCCGCAGGATACACGCGGCTCAGGTAGCTCAGCGTGTTGCCGCCCTCGTAATAAAGCGGCGTGTCGAGGATTTGCTGCCGGTTGAAGTTGAGGAACACTTCCGGCAAGCGGTCCACGTTTTCGTAAAAATCGTTCAGCCGCAGATTCAGCAGCACTCCGGCGGTGTAGTGATCGCCGCGGTGCGAGAGCACCACGCGGTTTTCGGGCTGCACGTTCTTCTGGTATTCGTCGTCAAAGAAATCGTTGAGCAGCCACGGATCACTGACGTAGTTGAGCTCGGTGATCAGGTAGTCGCGGTCGGTGACGTTGTGCCGGTCGCGCAACTGGACCCAGTAGCGGTTCTCGTCAATGAGCTCCTCGCGTTCTTTCTGCTGTTTTTCGTCGTGCCAAGGGCGGCGGTCGTTTGCGTAATACAACCGCAGTTGGCCGGCATAATCGCCCTGACGCGGGTCTTTCCAAAGCAGGTCTTCACCGATACCCAGCCCGCGCTTCTGGCGAATGTCCACGTGAGTGCGGGTTTTGAAGGTATCGTTGATCGGCTGGTTGTAGGCGGTCAGCAGGAACGGCCCGTTGTCCGAACTCCAGCCCGGGGTGAACTCGAATTTGGCCAGCTCCTCAAGGTTTGCGCGCACATACGGGAACCAGAAGAAAGGCACCGGCCCGAATTGGAAACGCACATGTTTCGCGCGCAGGATTTTGTTGTCCTGCAACGAGGCCGAACTCGCCCGCACTGAATATTCCGGATGTTCCGGATCGCACGTAGTGAGCATCACGCCTTCCAGTTCCATCATGTTGAGCGACAGTCGGCGCGAGTCCCGGGCGGTGACGTGGTACGGCGGCGCAAACACCTCGAATGCGCCAAAGTCCCCTTGCCCCGTGCGGAAGTTATACGTTGCTTCATCCCCGCGCCACGTGTTGCCCTGAAACTCGATGAAGATGTTGCCGCGCGCGTGGACTTGCTGGGCGGCAGTGTCCACCTCGGCATAGTCGGCGGAAACCGAGTCCGCACCGCGCGTCACCTTGACGTTGCCGCGGGCGATTACCAGTTGGCGGATGCCGTCATAGGAAAGGTCATCGGCCTGCACATCCACCAGGCCGGTCAAATCAGCGGCTGCCGGCGTGGCTGGAGTGGTGATGGGCGCGGGCGGTGGCGCAACAGGTGCGGCAGGCTGCGCGGCCGGGGCCGGACGCGGCGCGGCCGCGGGCGCGGTGGGCGCCGGACGCGGTGCCATGGCCGGGGCGGCAGTCGGGGCCGGCTGCACGGGCCGGGGCGTTACCGCCGGTGCGGGTGCTGCCGGGCGTGGTGCAACGGCTGGCATCGGGTGCTGCACCGGGGCCGGCGCGTGCCGCATGACGGGTTCCTCGCTCTCTGGGCGCGAAGGCGCAATGCGCGGCGTCTGTTGGGCGACAGCCACCCCCGCCATCAGGGCGAACAACAGGCCAGCGCGTGCCAAGCGCCCAGCGGTTTGGACAACAAAACAGGGCTGAAAAGGATTTTGCATGTGGCGGGCAATCTAACAGCCGCGCCCAAGTTGCGCCAAGTGCAATCTGAACTGTCCGCCCGCGCGCGGGCGCGCTAGGCATCGGTGGCGCGCGGCAGGGCGGCGGCCTGCGCCAAGCGGTGCGCCGGCGTGGGCGTTTTGCGCAGCAGCAGCACCTGCCACCAGGCGGCATCCAACGCAAACGGTTCACGTTCGAACTCGTGCCGCAAACAGGTTTGGAGCGTATCGGCCCCGCCCACATGACGCAGCGCGAACTGATCCGCGCGCAGCTCGCCGCGCCGGCCAACGGCATGCACCACCACCCCCGCCACCGCGGCCAGACCGAACAGCACCACCACCCAAAACGGCAGGATGGCGGGATGGATGGCGTCATAGCCACGCGCCTGCGCCAACGCAGCCACGATCTTCCCCCCGCCCCAGAAAACGGCGGCGGTCAGGGTCAAATGCAGCAGGTGCATGCCCAGCGCCGCATGACGCTGTTCCCACCCCATGAGCCGCGCGGCCAGAAACACCAGCTCGCGCCGGTCCAACTCGCGCCACGCGCGCTCGGTGAACACCACTTGCCGCCGGCGCCCCCACCCGGTCAGTTGCACGGCATCGAGGTCATCTTGATAATCAAAATTCCACCACCCCGCGCCGGTAATCTCCAAGCCGGCGAGTTTTCCCACTCGCCGCAATTCGGCCAGCAAATCCTCATCGGTGATGGGTACCGGGGGTCGTACCCGCGGCAGCAACCACGCGGGCCCCAGTTTCCCCAACCCGCCAACCAATGTTCCGTAGAGCCACGTGGCCATCAACCACCATGTGTTCGGCAGCAGCGCGTGCAGCGCATAAAGCCCGGTGAAGGCGCCGCTGAGCAGGCCGATTTCAAACAACATGCTCAGCAAGTAGCCGCGTAGCCACTGGCCGAACTCGCCGCGAAACCGGCCATAGGCGCGCTCGATGGAATAATCGGCCAGCACGGAGAGCGGGAACAGCAGCACTTCGTAACCCGCCACGGCCAACGCCGTCACCCCCGCGCACACCAAGGGCCACGCCAACGGAAACGTGAAGCGCGTGGCCAAACCGGCCGCGACCGCTTCTGCCAAGCCCGACAGCCAAAACGCCGCTGCCGCGGCAAAGAGCAAGCCAAAGCGCAACAGGAACAGTTGCCCCTGAATGCGGTCATAGGCGCGGGCTTGTGATTCTTTTTCTGCGTTGTACCACGCCGTCATGGCCGGTGGCGCAGGATCAGGCCAAGTCACCCAAATTCAACATGTCCAAGAGGCGCGACAAATCTTCGTTGTCGAAATACTCAATGACAATCTGCCCCATGGCGCGCTTGCCATCCGGCAATACCCGGGCCGGAGTCAGGGTGACCTTGGTGCCTAATTCTTGCTGCATCCGGTCGGCAAGGAACTTCAACTGCCGCGCGCTTTGGTCGCTGGCCGGCTTTGTTTTGGCGGGATCTGTTTTCTTTTTCGCCGGCGCGGTGCGGTCCAAGCCCGCCACCAGTTTTTCCAACGCGCGTACGGAGAGCCCCTGCGCGATGACCCGCGCGGCCAGCAAATCGCGGTCCGGCGCCGCCACGCCCAGCAGCACCTTGGCGTGGCCCGCCGAGAGCGTGCCCGCCGAGAGCGCGCTCTTGATGGCGCTGGACAAATCCAGCAGGCGCAGCGCGTTCGCCACCGTGGCGCGCGCCTTGCCAACGCGCCGGGCCACTTCTTCCTGCGTCAGGGCGGCGGCTTGCATCAAATCGCGATAGCCCTCGGCCTCTTCTATCAGGTCCAAATCGGCGCGCTGCAGGTTTTCGATCAGCGCCATTTCGCGCGCTTCGACATCGCTGACTTCGTGCAGCAGCGCGGGGATTTCCGCCAGCCCCGCCAACTGCGCGGCGCGGAAGCGGCGTTCGCCGGCGATCAACTCAAACATATCCCCCACTTGGCGCAGCCAGACCGGTTCCAGCACGCCCTTTTCGCGGATGGAGTCGGCCAACTCTTGCAGGGCATCCGCCGCAAACACGCGCCGCGGCTGCCACGCGCCGGGCTTGATTTTCTGCACCGCCACGCGCCGCACCTGATCCTTGGCCGGCGGCACCGCCGCGGTAGCCGGGGGTGCGGCCGGGCGCGCCGGCGGCTTGCCGGTTTCCGCCGCCCGCGGGCCACTGCCCTTGATTAGCGCGTCCAAGCCCCGGCCCAAGCCCCTGTGTTTTGGTTGAGTTGCCATATTTTTTCTTTCTACCCCAAACGGGACGGGGAATCAATACCCGGCACTTCGGCATTGCCGATTTGGCAGGCGCGGCCTATGCTGGCCCCCACCATGAAAAAGACTGCATCGCTTCTCCTGTGGCTGGCCGCCGGCGGGCTGGCCGTTGTCTCTCCCCTGTCGGCGCAAACCACCGTGCGCGTGACGGGCGATCCCGTCAATCTGCGGGCCAAAAACCTGCTCACCTCGGAAGTCGTCACGCAAGCGCACTACGATGACCGGCTGACCGCCTACGAAATCGGCGAAGAGTGGGTATGCGTCGCCGCGCCGACCAGCGCCGAGGCATGGATCATGAAGACCTATGTGCAAACCCCCGCCAACACCATCGGTACCAAGCGGGTCAATGTGCGCGCGGGGCCGAGCATCAACTACAACATTCTGTGTACCCTCGAACTGGGCGCGACGGTCAAGCCCACCGGCAACGTGCAGGGCGATTGGTTGCAAATCGAACCACCCGCCGAAGCCCGGGTGTGGATTCACCGCGATTATGTGGAAGTCTTGACCAATGATGCCGCGGTGGTCGCTGTGGCCGAGCCTGAGCCCGTGCCGGAAGCCAAGAAATCCGCCCGCCGCAAAAAGCCGGCCACCGATGCCGATTCCGCCGCTCCCGCCGTGGTGGCTAAGCCCGCCGCCGAGACGCCGGCCGTCCTCCCCACGCCGGTGATTGCCGCCTCCGTGCCGGAAAAAGATGATGCCGTCCGTACGATCCCTGTGCCCGCCCCCGCCGATCTCAAGCTTGTGCCGTTGAGCGGCCAAGGCGCCATGGTGGAAGTCCGCGGTGAATTGCGGGCCGCGCCGCTCATCAACGAAGCGCCCACTCGCTACCGCGTGGTGCAGTGGCAGGACAACCGCTGGGTCATCCTGTGCCATGTGTATGGCCAAGCCACAAAGTTCCGCAGCCTGCAAAACAAGCAGGTGCGACTGGAAGGCCGCCAATATTGGATTCAAGGCGCGGCCGCACCGGTGCTGGTGCCCACCCAGATTCAGGAAATTGCAAGCGAAAGCGTGGCGCCGTAGCGCGCGCGTTTCAGCCCACGTTCAGCAGCAATTCCGCCGCCACGCGCGCACCGCCAAAGGCCAACTGCTCCGGCGGGGGGGGCGCGGTTTCCGCCGCACGCAGCGCTGCCGCCAAATGTCCCGCGTACAAATCCGCCGCCGGAATGTGCACGTGGGCCAAATAACGCCGCAGTTCCTGCACCAGCAGCGGATACTCAATAAAGTCTTCGCGTTCGGCATAGATGATGGGCTTGCGGTTGGCCACGCAGTCGCTCAAAATTCCGTAGCCCGGCTTGGTGATGACGAAATCCACGCTGGCCAGCACATCCGAAAAACTGAATGCGTGCCGGTCCACCGCGTGCAGGTTGGGCTGCCCGCGCCACGCCAGGGGCTTCACTGTGAAAAACTCGTACTCCGCCAGCCCCCCCACCGCACGCAGCGCGTCCGCATCCCACCCCAGCGTGGTGAAGGACAACAACACCCATTTTTTGCCCGGCACGGCCCCCACTGCCGCGGCCAGCTCCGCCCGCCGGTTGCGTCCAGGCCGCGCCAACAGCGGCACCGGGGTCTGCCGCGCAAAAACCTCCATGGCCGGCGAAAACGGCAGCTTCAGCAGCAGGCGCACCTGACGGTAGTCATCGGCAAACATCCGGATGATGGGCTCCCACCGCGGATTTTGCGCAACAAACGGCGCATAAATCCAATCCCACGAGAAATTGCCCACTGCCACCCCGGGCACGCCGGCTTGCGCCGCGGCTGCCAGCGGAATGCCCGGAATATCCGCCACCACCCGATCGGCCTTGACCTCCCGCAAGCGCGCCACCTCTTGTGCCACTAATTCATCGTGCCGCGCCAGTAGACGTTCGGCCTGCGCCAATGTAGCCGCCACATCCACCCGGATGGAATCCCGCTGCACCATGCCGACATCGAACGCGCCCGGCGCGAACGCCACGCGCCCGTCAGCCGCCGGTAGGCGGCTCCGGAAGAAATCTTCCGGCAAATCGCTGATCACCGTCAGGCGCAACTCGGGCGCCACGTCCAGTAGGCCGCCGATCAGATCACTCGCGCGCACCCCGTGGCCGTAGCCGTGCGCCGAGACGTAATACACCATGTGCCGCTTTTTCCACATGGCGCCCATGCTAGCGCGGTTCACTGCCGCGGGAAAAGAACGGATTGTCACCCCTTGGCCGCTTCCGCTATGTTTGTCCCATGACCACGCCCACCCGTCTTGAACACGATTCCCTCGGCCCGCGGCAGGTGCCAGCCAACGCACTCTACGGCGCGCAAACCTCGCGCTCAATCGAAAACTTTCCGCTGTCCGGCACTCCGTTGCCGCGCGAAATCATCCACGGCATGGCGCTGCTCAAGCTGGCCGCCGCCAAAGCCAACGCCGCGCTCGGCCTGCTGCCGGGAACCAAAGCGCAGGCCATCATCGCCGCCTGCCGCGTCATCTTGACGGGCGCGCACGATGCCGAATTTCCGGTGGACCTTTTTCAAGCCGGTTCGGGCACGTCGTCGCACATGAATCTCAACGAAGTTATTGCCAACCTGGCCAATGAAGCCCTCGGCGGGCAGCGCGGCGCCAAGGCCCCCGTGCATCCGAATGACGATGTCAACATGGGGCAATCCACCAATAACAGTTTTCCGTCCGGCGCGAAAATTGCCGTACTGAACCAGATGCCCGCGCTGATTGACGCGCTGAATGCGCTGGCGCAGGCGCTGCAAGCCAAGGCCACGGAGTTTGCGGCCATCCTGAAAGCCGGGCGCACACACCTGCAAGATGCCGTGCCCATCACGCTGGGGCAGGAATTCGCGGCCTATGCCAGCGCCACCCGCGCCGCTGCGGCGCGGATTCGCCAAGCCGCGAACGAGCTGCTGGAGCTGGGCGCGGGCGGCAACGCCATCGGCACCGGCATCAATACCAAGCCGGCCTTCCGCGCCGAAATTATCCGCGCGCTGCAAGGCGAAAGCCCTCACCCATTCCGCGTCGCGGCGGATGGCATCCACGCCACGCAATTCATGAGTAGCTTTGCCCATGTTTCCGCCGCGCTGCGCAACGCCGCGTTCGATCTGAACCAAATCACCAACAACCTGCGGCTGCTGGCCTCCGGGCCCAATACCGGCCTGGGCGAAATCCGCCTGCCGCCGGTGGAGCCCGGCTCCAGCATCATGCCCGGCAAAATCAATCCATCCATTTGCGAGGCCGTCAACATGGTCTGCCTGCATGTGCAAGGGTTGGATCACGCCGTGGCGCTCGCTTGCGGCGCGGGCCAACTGGAACTGAACACCCACATGCCACTGATCGGCGCGCACACGTTGCAAGCCGCCCAGTTGCTGACCAATGCCGCGCGCACCCTCGCCGAAAAATGCGTGGCTGGAATCACGGCCGATACCGCCGCGTGCCGCCGCAACCTGGAGCGCAGCGCGGCGCTGGCCACGCTGCTGAATCCACGCCTCGGCTATGACCGCGTGGCCAAGCTGGTGCAGGAAAGTCTCGCCACCGGCCAGACGCTCAAAGAACTGGCGCTCGCGCAAAAACTGCTGACTGCCGAAGAATACGAAGCGCTGTTGCAAGCCGCCACCGCCCCCAACCTGTGAGCCCCCCCACTCCAGCACCCGGCGCGGGCCTCGCCAAGGCCGCGCTGCCGGCCAGCGGCCTGCCCGCGCGCATTCTGGCCGTGCTGCGGGCCCACGGGTTCATCACCTTGGCCGACCTGCGCAAGCCGCTGCCCACCGACCATAAACTCGATCCCGACGACCGCGCCTTGCTCGCGCGCATTGCCGCCTATGCCGCCGCGACCTGCGCCCAGCGCCCCCCGGCCCTGAATCTGCGTGAGTGGCTGGCGCTGTTTCTGCCCGCGCGGCAGGCTGATGCCATCCAACTGCATTTTGCCTTCGACGACCCCACCGCCAGTTTGACGCGACACGAGATGCGCCTGCGCGAAACCGGCTTCAAACTGGGCGTCACCCGGGAGCGCGTGCGACAACTGCTCAACTTGGCGTTGGGCACATTGCGGCAAGCGTTGCCCCTGCAAGCGGCCGAGCCGTTTTATCGCGCCGCCACCGCCGCGCTGCAAGCGGGCGGCGGCGTGCTGGAGCCGGCGGAAGTCGCCGCGCAAGCCGCGCCCATCTGGGGTGGCGCGTCGCCGGTGGGTGCGTTTCTGCTGCTGGTACAACTGGTGCCTGGCCGCCTGATTCGCTACCGCGATTTCTTCAGCCTTTATGCCGCCACCGCCATCGAGCGCGCGGAAAAAGCGCTGGTGGACCGACTGGTCGCCGCACCCGGCTTGCAGTCGTTGGCCACGCTGGCCGCGCGCCTGCCCAAGGCCGCGCGCCCCGCCGGCGCCAGCGATTTCGCCCCATTGCTGCGCGCCCTGCTGCGCCACCGCACCGATACCCTGCTCACATTGGACGACCGCGCCGGACTGGCCGCGCGCGACACCCCCGAACTGCTGCGCGAAGTCCTCGCGGCCAATGGCGAGATGTCGCTGCGGGCTTTGGTGGCCGCTTTCAACGCGGGCCTGCCACCGGCTTGCCAGCGCGGCAGCGGCTTCCTCCGCGCCGTGCTGCTGAACGACTCGCTCATCCGCAAAACCGCGCCCAACCGCTACGCGCTGCCCGGCGGGCTCCAAGCCAACCTGCCGCTGGACTCCTGACTCCCCGCCTGCCGTTTACCGGTTCCTCGCTTTTTTCAGTGGCTGGATTGTCCGTTTTGTGATGAGAAAACGGCCACCGGCAAACCAACTTCTTTTTTGCTATTTTAACCATGCTGTCCAGAGTTTATAAACTGTGGGCATTTTTTGAAATATTCACATCTCAATCATATGCAATTTGATGCGTATATTTTATCGAGCTTTTTTAATTGGCCGTTTTGAAGGCAATGTCCAGACTTTATAAACTCTGGACACTTTTAAGATGAGTCATTTTTGTGTTTTATCTGCCCGGTGCGAACCTGCATGGCAGTCCAAGGAAGGCTTAGGGGATCAACCGGCCGTGGGCACCGGAGCCTCGCTTGCTCTTGGCCTTGTTCTTCAGTTGCTTCCCTGACGGCATTATGGCGCTCTCACGGTCAATGACCATTGGCGCTTCCAAATCCACCATTGAAATCGGGAAAGCGGCCGTTTACGGCAGGAACTTTCCTTTTTTTATTTTTTCCGGCAGGTAGGTATCCAGCACGAAGTTGAGCCCGTGCTTGGCAAATGCCTGCTGCTCGATGCGCACGCCCATCTTCAGCATCTGCTCCAGCACCTGCTGCCACTCCTTGTGGTGGCGGATGAACGGATCGTTTTTCAACGCATCCTTGGCGCGTTTGATGTCCACCTCTTCGAGCGGGTGCGTGGCGTCTTCGAGCTGGTAATCGAGGATGTCCTGCGGAGTCACGCCCAGATAATGCGCCTGCGGCACGCAGAAAAACCGGTTGATGTGCGCGGCCTGCCCGGAGCCCACCTTCAGCGTGCGGTAAATGTTGCAATAGCCGTAGGGGTCGCCATCGGTGAAAGCCAGCACCGGCAGATTGCGGTCATCCGCCAGCCGGCGAATAAAGCGCCGGCAGGCGCGCGTGGGCACGCCGCTCATGGAAATCAGCACGCAGTTGGCGCGCTCGAAATAGCGGTGGTGCACGAGGCGCTGAAACAGCGAAGCCGTTTCCACCACCAGCACCAGCTTGGCGCGCGTTTCAAAACGCAGGTGCTCCACGCGCGACGGAATGCTCCACGCCCCGCTGCCCAGCTTGGCGCAATTGATTTTCACGTCCGCGCCGGTTTGCGGGTCCTGGTCAATCACCGTCAGCTCGCCGCAGACATCGCCGCCGCGCTCTTCGGGGATGTAGCCCAGTTGCTCGCGGTTCACGCCGAGCATGGCCTCCATGTCATCCAGCAGCGCGTCGCTTTCGGGCTGTTCGTCGAAGCGGCATTCGCCCCACCCCTTGCTGTTGTAATAAACCTCGCGCTTGCCGGCGATGTCGTCGCGATCGAGCAGGTCATTCTTGGTGGTGGCCAGCAGCCGCATGGATTGCGCGAAGGCCTTGACCGTGTTGTAGGAGAGCGTGCGCGTGGCCCGCTTGCCCAGGATTTCAAAATGCCCGCGCTTGGCGTCATATTTCACGTTCGCCAGCGAGCGCACCGGAAAGCTCATGGCCGGCTTTTTGCGCTTTTTGACGATGTCGTCATGGATCTCCTGCGCCACCGCCACAATCTTGCGGGCCGCCGCCGCTTTGCTGATCACCTCCGGCGCCTGGGCCTTCTGCTTGCTCATCACATCAACCTTTCTTCGCTCACGTTTTCCACGCCGTGGAAAAAACTTTTCCACACTGTGGAAAACTTTTTTCCACAGTGTGGAACGGTTGTAGCACACCGCCCGCGCCGCGCAAAGTCCGCACCGCGTCCGCGCCGCCACGCGGTCGAGATTGGCTATTGTGCGCCCTCCGGCGCGTGGGTATAGTGGCCGCTCGTTGACCCCATGACCGACACCCGACAATCTTCCCTTTTTGACGACGACGAGGAGCCCGCCCCTCGCCCCGCGCGGGGCAAAAGCACGCCCCCCAGCATCCCCGCCGCCAGCAAGCAGCCCGTCAGCGATTCCGACATCGGCGACGGCCCGTTGCGCCGGCTGATGGACGGCAATTTTTTGCAGTATGCTTCCTACGTCATCCGCGACCGCGCCATCCCCGAGCTGGCCGATGGTCTCAAGCCCGTCCAACGCCGCATTCTCCACGCACTGCACGAAAAAGACGACGGACGCTTCATCAAGGTGGCCAACATTGTCGGCCATACCATGCAGTATCACCCGCACGGCGATGCCTCGATTGGCGATGCACTGGTCACGTTGGTCAACCGCGGTTACCTGATCGAGGGCCAGGGCAACTTCGGCAACATCCACACCGGCGATCCGGCCGCCGCGCCGCGCTACATCGAATGCCGGCTGACCGATCTGGCCGCCACGCAGTTGTTCAACGACGACCTCACCGAGTTCATCCCCTCCTACGACGGCCGCAACAAGGAACCGGTGGTACTGCCCGCCAAGCTGCCGCTGCTGCTGATGCTCGGCGCCGAGGGCATTGCCGTTGGCCTGTCCACGCGCATCCTGCCACATAATTTCGGCGAGTTGATCCAGGCGCAAATTGCCATTCTGCAGAAAAAGCCGTTCAAGCTGCTGCCCGATTTCCAGCAGGGCGGCCTCGTGGATGCCCGCGAATATGACGAAGGCCGTGGCAAGGTGCGTTGCCGGGCCGTGATTGACCAAAAGGACGAGGCCACGCTGGTCATCCGCGAGTTGCCCTTCGGTGTTACAACCGAAGCGTTGATCGGCTCCATCGAGGATGCCGCCAAGAAGGGCAAAATCAAGACCAAGGCCATCCGCGACTACACCGCCGAAAAGGTGGAAATCGAAATCGCGCTGGCGGCGGATACCGACATCCAGCAGGCGATTCAGTCGCTCTATGTGTTCACCCAGTGCGAGGTGTCGCTGTCGCTGCGGCCCATCGTGATCCATGAGCAGCGCCCGGTGGAGCTCTCCGTACACGAGATTTTGCGCCATAACACCCGGCGGCTGGTGGAGCTGCTGCGTAAGGAACTGCAAATCGAGCGCAAGAAGATTGATGAAGCCCTCCACGCGGCTTCCCTCGTGCGGCTGTTCATCGTCAACCGCATCTACAAGCGCATCGAGGAATGCAAAACCGCGCCGGATGTCCGGCAGGCCATCCTCAACGGCCTCGCCCCCTTCCGCGATCAGCTCCGACGCGACATCACCAACGCCGATCTCGACATGCTGCTGGCCATCCCGATCCGCCGCATTTCGCTCTACGACATCAACAAGTCCCGCAAAGAGGAAGACGATCTGCTCGCCGATCTCGCCTCCGTGGAAGAGCACCTGACCGACGTCACCCGCTTCACCATCACCTACCTCAAGGGCATTTACCGCGACTATGCCGACCTTTTCCCGCGCAAAACGCGCGAGACCCGCTTTGACGCCATTGAAGTGCGCGAGCTGACCGCCGAAGAACACGCCGTGGTCTTCGACCGCGAAAAGGGCTACCTCGGCTACGATGTGGGCGGCGGCGAGCCGCTCTTCCGCTGCTCGTCCTACGACAAAATCATTCTGGTGTGGAAGGACTGCCGCTACCGCGTGATCCCCCCGCCTGCCAAGCTGTTCGTGGACCAAGACCTCGTCTATGCCGCCATCTATGACCGCGACCGCGTCATGACGCTGGTGTACGAGGCCGACGGCATCAGCCACCTCAAGCGCTTCACGTTCGGCGGCGTGATCCAGAACAAGGAATACGTTTGCGCGCCCGAGGGCGAGCCGGCCATCTGCCATTTTTTCTCCGATGCCCAACCCGCAACGCTCTACGTGAAATACGCGCCGCGCAAGGGACAGCAAATCCATCAGCAGGAATTCGACCCCAAGAAAGTCGCCATCCGCACGCCCAAAACGCGCGGTATCCAAATGACCACCAAAAAGATCGCCGCCATCAGCGCGCAAAAGCCGCGCAACTGGGACGACAAGGCCGGACCGCGCGGCGCGCTGCTGGATTAGGCCGGCCAATAACCAGCCAAAATTGCCTGATCTTTTCATTGGCGTTGGGGGGGACGGCTTGGTAGGGTTCGCGCTTTCAGCCGGCTGTGCCGGCGGGAGGTAGTCATGGATGAACTGTTGACCATATTGCAAGAAAACGCACGGACGAGCTTGGAAGACATCGCCCGGATGCTGCGCTCGACCCCGGAAGCCGTGGCGGCCCGGATCGCGGAGTACGAAAAAAATGGCACCATCCGTGGCTACCGCGCGCTGGTGAACGAGGATTTGCTGCAACAGGACAACGTGACGGCAGTGATCGAAGTGCGCGTGCAGCCGGAACGCGAAGGCGGCTTCGACCGCATTGCGCGGCGCATCAGCGGCTTCCCCGAAGTGGTAAACATGTACCTGATGTCGGGCAAGTATGACCTGCTCCTGTTCGTGGAGGGGAAAAACCTGCGCGAAGTGGCCTCGTTCGTCAGCGAACGACTTTCCACGCTGGATGGCGTGCTGTCCACTGGCACGCATTTCATGCTCAAAACCTACAAGCAAGACGGTGTGCTGATGGATGGCGACAAGGTGGATGAGCGCCTCCAGATCAGCCCGTAATCCCCGACCAACCATAAATCTATGAAAACACGCAGCCGAGTGGCGGAGCACGTCCGGCAACTCCCGTTTTCGGGCATCCGCAAGTTTTTTGACATCGTCGCGCAGCGCAAGGACGTGATTTCGCTGGGCGTGGGCGAGCCGGATTTCGATACCCCTTGGACAGTGCGCGAGGCGGCGGTGTTCTCGCTGGAGCGCGGCGCCACGCACTACACCTCCAACCGCGGCGACCCCGCGCTGCGCAAGGCCATCTGTCGCTATGTCGCGCGGCAGTTCGGCGCAGAATATGACTGGGAGTCGGAAGTTCTCGTGACCGTGGGGGTGAGCGAGGCCATTGACGTGGCCCTGCGCACCATCATCAACCCGGGCGATGAAGTGCTCTACCACGAGCCATGCTTCGTCAGCTACCGGCCCAGCATCATTCTGGCCGGCGGCGTGCCCATTTGCGTGGAAACCCGGCGCGAAGACGAGTTTCGCCTGACCCGCGCCATGCTGGAAAAAGCCGTCACCCCCAAGACGCGCGTGCTGATGCTGAACTTCCCCTGCAACCCGACGGGGGCCGTGCTGGCCAAGCAGGATGTGGAGGATATTGCGGCGTTTTGCGTGCAGCATGATCTGCTGCTGCTGACCGATGAAATCTACGCCGAGCTGACCTACGACTCCAAGCACGTCAGTTTTGTTTCCATACCCGCCATGAAGGAGCGCACGATTTTCCTGCACGGAATGTCCAAGGCGTGGGCCATGACCGGTTTCCGCATCGGCTATGCCTGCGCCCCGGCGGAGATTTCCGAGAATATGATGAAGCTGCACCAATACGCCATCATGAGCGCACCGACCACCGGCCAGAAGGCCGCGGCCGAGGCGTTGGAGCGCGGCGATTCCGCCGTGGCCGACATGGTGGCGGAGTACAACCGGCGGCGCAATTACCTGATTGCCTCGTTTGCGGAAATGGGCGTGCCCTGCCACACACCGGCTGGTGCGTTTTATGCGTTCCCCTACATCGGCGATCTTGGCATCTCCGCCGAAGATTTCGCGTTGCGCTTCCTAGAAGAAAAAGGCGTGGCGGTGGTGCCGGGCGATGCGTTCGGTCAATGCGGCGCGGGTTTCCTGCGCTGTGCCTACGCGACGAGCATGGATAACATCCGCGAAGCCATGAAGCGCATGTCGGAATTTGTTGCCGCCGTCCGCACCGAAAAGCGCTGACCCCTCCCCCCTCGCCTCGGCGGCGGAACGGAAGCGATTAGTACTGCCAGAGGTATTGAATCCGTGGCGTGGCCGCGCGGTGCAGCCAGGCCCGCCAATCAGGCAGCGGCATCCGAGCACTGAAAAGCATGTTGAAAAGCGATTGGCGCGATTCGTAGGCCACCACGCGCACTTCCTCCACGCCGAGCAGGTCGGTGGTGGTTGCATAGGCTTCGTCCCAGTAGCCGATGCTGTCAATCAACTTGTGCTTCAGCGCTTCATCCGCCGTGAAGATGCGGCCATCGGCCAGCGGGCGCAGTTTGTTTTTCGTCACGCCGCGCGCAGTGGCCACCAGCCCCAAAAAGCGTTCATACATGGCATCCACGTTGCCTTGCAGCAGCGCCACCTGTTCGGGGTCCACCGGCTGGAACGGATTGAGCATGTCCTTGTTGCGGCCGGACTTGATGGTCGTATCCGTGACGCCAAGTTTCTCGCTCAGGCCGCGCACATTGTAGGTCTGCAGCAGCACGCCGATGGAACCGATCGTGGCGGTGGGCTGTGCAACGATGTGATCCGCCGGCAGCGAAATGTAGTAGCCGCCAGAAGCCGCGTAGTCGCGCACCAGCACCACCAGCTTGCGGTCTTCACGGCTTTCCTTGAACAGCGTCAACTCGCGGTAAATGTCATCGGCCGCAGTGACTTCACCACCGGGGGAATCCACTTCGAAAATAATCGCCGCCACCTTTTTGTCCTGGCGGGCGGCGCGAATCTGCCGCTGACATTCTTCAATCGGGTCCGAAGAGCCCAGCCAACCGCCATCCAGTTCGCGCGTCAGCACGCCGCTAAAGCCAATGCGCACCACTTTGGTCGTGCCCGCGCCATACGAATGCGTTTCCGTAAATTGCGGGTATTCGTCTTCGCCTTCCCCGCCGGTGCTCTCCGCGCCTTCCACCAGAATACCGACCGCCGCCAGATTTAGCAGCAGGCTCAACCCCAGCACAAAACCCAACATCAAAATGCCAACCCAGAAGGGCCAATGGCGGCAGTGGCGGGGCGGTGCTGGATACATAGTCAACCTCACGTGTGTTGGAGCGACCGTAGCACAGGGCCGCTGCTCAGACAAAGCACAAAGCGCGGCTGCGGACGATTTCAGCTTTGCGGCGGCGGGGTTCCTGCGTATGTTGCCGATGGGGCCGCCGTGGCCCCGCAGGAGAAACCGATGAAACGCATGGTGCTAGTGAGCTGGATGCTGTTGAGTTTGGCGGTGGGAGCGATGGCGCAAACCGAAGAGCCGACCATGGCCGCGCCGGTTTGCCGGCCGTTGACGTGCTTCAGCCTTGGCGTTCACTTCAGCTTCTGGGATGCCGCGGATTTGCATGATTTTGACATCGCCGGCGCAGTGGGCGGCGGTGTGATCGGCCAAGTGCGGCTGCACAAGCATTTGGCGTTGGATTTGCGCCTCTCCGGCTACGCCTCCGGGTTCTCGCGTGATGTGTATGAGGAAGGCCTCGGTTGGTCCGATGATGACTTCACGCTCGTGGCCATGCCGTTCGAGTTGGGCGTGGTGGGGATTTTGCCAATGGGCCAGAAGGTGTCGGTGTATGGCGGGCCCGGCGTGGGCTATTACCTGTTCGACGGCCAATTCACGCGCAAGCGTGGCAAGGCCACCACGATTTATGACGTGGAAATGGCCGACAATCCCGGCGGTTATTTGCTCGGCGGCCTCAAGATGCAATTGACCGGTAACCTCGCGCTTTACTGCGAAGGCAAATATGTGTGGGTGGACACCACCGTGCGCACACCCGCCCGTTCGCGCGATGAATGGGGGCTGCACGATATCCGCGTGAACTTGGATATGTCCGGCCTGATGGTGAACGCCGGATTGCTCTTCACCTTCTAGCCGGCTTGGCCGGTCAGCGGCACAAACCGCACGCTCAGCACCGTGCGGGAGTTTGTTGCGCCGCGCGCGTCCTTGGTCACCACCACCAGCTCTTGCACGGCATCCACCGCGCCGACGGGAATGACCAGCCGTCCCCCCGCTGCCAGTTGATCCACCAGTGCCGGCGGGATGCGCGGGGCGGCGGCGGTCACCATGATGCCTTCAAATGGCGCCTCCGCCAGCAGGCCCAGCCCCCCATCGCCCTCGTGCACCACCACATTGGCATAGCCCAGCCGTGCCAGCCGTTCCCGGCAGGCTATCGCCAGCGCCGGCACAATTTCGATGGTGTGGACTTGGCGAGCCAAGCGGGACAACACCGCCGCCTGATAGCCGCTGCCCGCGCCGACCTCCAGCACCTTGGCCGCCGGCGGCAAATCCAGCAGGTCGGTCATCAACGCCACGATATAAGGCTGCGAAATGGTCTGGCCGTGGCCAATCGGCAACGGCATGTCCAGATAGGCGGCCAGTTGCTCGGCGGCCCGCACGAACTCATGGCGCGGAGTGGCCGCCATGGCCGCCATGGTGGCCGGGCGAAAGGCGGCGCGCCCGGTATAAGCCGCGGTGAGTTGCGCCTCCGCCGTGATTTCCTGCAATAGCCGCGTGAGCCGCGCGTCCGCCATGAGCCGGCTTATTTCTGCTTTTGCTGCACGGCGCTGCCCGCACCGATCTCCGCCAGGCCGGCTTTCTCCAAGTCCGTCCACAGCGTACCCGGCCCGGTATGCAGAATGTTGATTTGCAGCTTGTCGGAAAGCGCCGCAGCCAGGACCCACAGGTTATAGGCCTCGGCATCGCCAAACGCCTTCACTTTCAACTGTTCGCCCTTGGCCTTTTCGCCATCCACCAGCGTGACCACCTGCGCCTCGGCCGCGCCCAGCGTGGTCAGGCGCTCGGCGCGCGCGCCGGCGGTTTGCTTTTCGATTTCCGCGGTCTGGCGCATGGTGTCGCCTTGGATTTCGGCCACTTGCTTTTCTTCATCGGCCCGGATCAGCGCCTTGATTTTTTCGGTTTCCTGCGCCACTTGCTCGCGACGCTGGTCAATCAGGCTCAGTTCCGTATTCAGCTCGGCCAACTTGCGCGCAGTATTCTGCTTTTCTTTGTTCGTCAGATTCTGCTCCTGCGCCAGACTCGCCTGCTGGATCGGATCCAAAATCTGTCCGGGGACATTCACATGGCGGATGAGCGCCGCGTGAATCATGATTTGTTTTTCCGCCAGCGTTTTGGCCAGCGCTTCGGTCAGCTCGCTTTGGAACTTTTCGCGGCCTTCGCCCATGATGAAGTCTTTGGCGCCATAGGCCGACCCCTTCAAACGCGAAACCGACAGGATCTGCGGCATGATCACCTTGTCCACCGCGGCCGGCAGGTCGCCATAACTGCGGAAAATCCAAGCCACGTTCTTGGGTTGCAATTCAAACTCCACGGTCATGTCGAGGCTGATTTCAAAGCCGTCGCGCGAAGGGAACTCCACGAATTGCTCCAGCACAAACGACAGCGAAGGCATCTCCATCTCCAGCGGCGCGGCCGGCATAACTTTGTCGTCCATGGCGGCCTGCCTTTCTACCGCCCGCCCCCCTAATGAAGATAAACCTGACTTGGCCGGCGACGGTGCTGCCGCGCGCAAGCGCATCCCGCTGCTGGCCTCTGAGCGAATATAATTCTCGCGCTTGGCTTGCTGCTCTTGCAGCAGGTTGCTTTGCAGCCGGTCCATCGCCACGTTTTGCGAGGTCTGCACCGCCTTGGTGATCACCGCGCCGCCGCCCTTGCCCATCAGCGACACCTGGTTCACGCCGATTTCCAGCACATCCACCTTGTATTCCCGCGGGTTCACAAAGTAGAGCCCCGGTTGCAGCACATCGCGCCGCACGCCTTTCTGGCCGCGCTGCGCAAACTCGTTGGGCTGCGTTTGCACGCCCGAGAGCGACGTCACCACGCCGTCATAGCCGATCGGAATGCTGATGGCATCCACCACATCAATCTGATAGCCCACGGGATTGAGCCGGTATTTGCCGGGGCCGAGTACATTGCGCCAAATGCCCTTCTGGCCCTTTTCCGCCAAGAATTCGCCGGGCGGCAAGTCTTCGCCCACCTTGGCGGTCACGATGCCCACCCGCCCCGGCGGAATAAACGTCACCGGCCGGATTTCGTGGTCAAACAACCACGGATTCCGGAAGTGGCGGCCTTCGCCGAGCACATCTTCCAGAATGCCCCGTTGCCCCGGTTTGGCGAGGATTTGGCCCGGCGGCAAGTTCTCGCCGGTTTTGGCGGTGATGATCGCCATTTCATCGGGCCCCACATAAAAGCGGCAGAAACCCCACTCCCACAGCAGCCACAGACCCGCCACCAACGCCACCAACACCACAATGGCCGACACGCTCTTTTTCATTGGGCACCTCCTTTCGCGGCTGCCGGCACATATCCGCGCAGCAGCCCGCCGAGCCCCTCGCCTTGGTCGCCGCTCAAAATCGCGCGGATTTGCGGCCCGATCTTGGTGTAGAACAAATTGCGCGCGAGATTGATGCCAGTGCCGTAGGCCTTGACTTGGCCTGCTAGCACGCCGGCTTCCGCCTCGTTGCGCAGGCGGATCACTTCGGCCTCGGCCTGCGCCCGCACGAGGCGGGCATCGGCTTGGGCGCGGGCGGCGTCGTTTTCCAGCTTGGCCACTTCCAGGTCGCGGTTCGCGCGGGTCAGGCGGACTTCGCGTTCCTGTTCGGCCGCAATCACCGCGCGGATGCGCCGCGTATCAGCTTCCACTTTCTCCTTGTTTTGCTGGGCCAGCATCTCCTGCTTGACCAGCTCGGCCTCGGATTTGGCCTGCTCGATTTGTTCGCCGTATTTGTTGGCATCCTGCACGGCCACCTCGCGCTCGCGGATGATCCGGGCAATGGCATCCGGCGGCGTGATGTTGCGGATCAACACCGACTTGATATCTACGCCCCACGGCAGGCACTGCGTTTTCAAATGGGCTTCGAGGCTGTCTTGGAACTTCTGTCGCGTGGCGCCGGCAATATAATTCTTGGCTGGGTTTTTGCTGCCCTCCATCCGGCTGAATCCGCGTGCCTTGGGCAGGACGATTTTTTTGAGGATGTCATCCATGTCGCCCACTTGGTGAGTCAGTTGCGCCACGTGGTCGCGCACCAGCGCGTATTCGATGGTGCCCTCCACGTTGACCGTGAAGCCGTCCACGGTTAGGAAACTAATGGCATCCTCGCCGCTCAACTCGAAGCGCTGGCTTTGCAGGTTCACCTCCACCACGTTGACCATGTAGGGATTCAGGTAGTAGGTGCCGGCATCCAGAATATCCGGGCGCACGCCCTTCAGGCCGGCGCTCACCAAAAACGTGTTGCGCTCTTTTTCGGGCAGGTCATTGGCCAGCACATCTTGGCCGGTCAACGCCGTCACCACGCCGCCAAAGCCAGGGCGGATGGTAATGGCGTCAAATAGCTGGACGTTGTAGGCGTAGGGATTCAGCCGGTGTTTGCCGGGGCCGAGCACTTCGGCCATGATGCCCTTGTAGCCCTCCGGCGCGAGGATTTGGCCATCGGCCAGATCGCGCCCGAACAGCCGGGTGCGCACGCCGAGCTTGCCCGGCGGAATGTCGGTGATCTTGGCAATCTGCCAACCCCAGTGATACGGATTGCGGAAGTAGCGCCCTTCGGCCAGCACATCCAGTTGGATGCCTTTCTGGCCGGGCTCCATCGCCAGAATCTGGCCCGTGGGCAAATCGGTTCCCGTCTTGCGAATCAGGATGGCAATTTCGCCGGGGCCGGGTTCGATGCGGCAAAACGTCCACACCCACAGCGGCAGGATCAACAGCGCCGCCAGCAGCAACAACGGCACCAGCAAAGTGCCCCAGTTGGGTTTGGGCAGGCGGGCAGTGGGCGGAGACGCGGCCGATGTTGTCGGCCTCACCGGGGGGACGGAAAAATGTTCAGCCATGACAGCCTCCTCGCGGGTTGGTCGCGGCCCGACGCCGCGCACTCGCGGGGCATAGTGCCATGCCCGTCCACGGAAACAACAGGATTCTTTTTTAATTAGCGCTTTGCGGTTGCTCCCGGCGAAGGCCTTCGCCATATTCCCGCCATGCGTGTCATAATTCAACGTGGGCTTTGGGCGTTGGCCGGCGCGTTTCTTTGCGCCGCGCTGGCAGGTTGCGTGCATGTATCCAACGCGCCGCTAACCCCATTGCCGGAGCCAACCATGCAGCCCGTTCCACGGCCCGTGCCATCGCCCGCGCCACGCCCCCCCGCCCCCCGCCCGCAGCCACCGGGGCCAGTCACGCAACCGCCTCCCGCCCCACCCCAGCCGACAATCACCATACCGCAAATGGCTTTGCTGGCGATTCAAATGCGGCTCGATGCCGAAAATTTTTCGCCCGGCGGTTTGGATGGCCGCTGGGGAACCAAGAGCGAAAATGCCCTTGCCGCCTGGCAAAAGAAACATGGCTACCCCATCACGGGCCGCGTGGACGACACCGCACTGGCCGCCCTGGGACAGACCAACGGATTATTCACCACCTACGTCATCACGGTGGCGGATCACGCTGCGCTCACGCCTTATCCTTCTTCTTGGCTGGAGCGCTCGCGCCAGGAACGCATGGGCTATTCCAGCATCGAGGAAATGGTGGCCGAAAAGTTCCATCTGTACCGCGCCACATTGCGCCAACTCAATCCGCAGGCCGCCTGGCCCAACCCACCCGCCGGCTCCGCCGTCACCGTGCCCGCCGTGACCGCCAAGCCGCTGCCGCGCCTCGCGAAAATTGAAATTCGCATCGCGCAAAAAACGCTGCGCGCCTACGGCACCAACGGCCTGCTGGTGGCGCACTTCCCCTGTTCCATCGCGGCCGACAAAGCCAAGCGACCCATCAACGAAACGCTGCGCGTGGTGGTGTGGGCGGAAAATCCGGAATACACGTTTGATCCCGCGCTGTTCGCGGAAGATCCGGCAGCGGCCGCCATCGGCAAAAAACTGCGGATTCCGCCAGGCCCCAACAATCCGGTGGGCTTGGCGTGGATCGGGCTGGACCGCCCCGGCTACGGCATCCACGGCAGCCCCGCCCCCGAAGACATTAGCAAAACCGAGTCGCACGGCTGCTTCCGGTTGACCAACTGGGACGCGCTGAAACTCGTCCATGCCGTCCGCGACCATCTCCCCGTCATCGTCCTGCCCTGATCCTTGACCATGGCCGCAGCATAACAATGCGGCGGGATGGGTGCGGAGTGAAGTGGGGTGGATAACGGGATTTGAACCCGCAACAGCCAGAACCACAATCTGGTGCTCTACCAAGTTGAGCTATATCCACCAGGTGAATCGTCGCGGGGTGTTCTACCCCATCCTCAATAAAAATGCAATCCCCCCCGGGCGCGGCTTTTCAGCGGACGGCATGCCATGGAAAAATTTGTGGTTTTTGTGAGCGGCGGGCGGGTCAGGGCGCGGGGGCCTCCAGCGAATCCAGCAAGGCGCGGGCTTCCGCGCCGGGGGGTGGCGGCGGCGTGGCCCCGCCCCAATCGGCAGCGGTCAGCTCCACCAAAAAGCGTTTGCCGTTCACGCCCACCAATTCCACGTGCAAGTCACGGATGCGCGGTCCGCGGGTCAATTGCAAATCGCCCGCGTTGCATTCCAAGTGCGAGACGCGCCGCCCGTTGGGGGTGACCAGCGCCGTCCAGATGAGATCCAGCCCCGACGCCGTGGCGAGCACCTTGCCCTTGGCATCCTGCCAACGTACCGTGACGCCGCGCAAAGCCAGCGGCCCGCGCAGCCATTGTTCGGGCGAGGCCAAGCCGGTCGCGCGTACGGGGGTTGCAGTGGTTGCTGCCGGCGCAGCCAGCTCGGCCAGCGCCGCCGGTGGCGGCAAGCCGGTCCATTGGAAAATGGTCCGGGAAAGTTCGCCGAGAAACTGCGGTTGCAGCCGGCCCGATTCATCGGGCGCGATGGTCAGCGAGAGTCCATCCACCCGCAGCGACTCCAGCATGGGTTCGCCGCGGGGGCGAAATAGCCGCCAGCGAATCCGCGCCAAGCGCGCCTCGATGCCCGCCACATCGCTGACCCCGATGGTGTCGCGCAGGCGCAGGTTCAGGGATTCCGTCGCGCGGATACGCCCAACGCGGATTTCCATGCCAGCCAGGTCGGAGAGTTCTTTTTCCACCAGCGAGCGGAAGAAGTCGGTGCGCACCAGCAATTGCAAGGCGCCGTAGATCAACGCCATGGTGAGCGTGAGCCAGACGACGAAGCGAACCAGAGGCCGGGCAAGGCTTCGCGGGCGACCGGCAGCGGGAGGGTTGTCGGTCATGACGCCCCCGCCAATTCTGCGGCACGCTGCCGCGCCGCTTGCATCCCGGCCGCCACCGCTGCCGAAAAGCCGGCGCTCTCCATCGCGGCCAAACCGGCCAGCGTGGTGCCACCCGGCGAACATACTTTGCGGCGCAGGTCGGCGGGATGCTCGCCCGTATGCGCGGCCAATTCGGCCGCGCCGCGTACGGTTTCGCGGGCCATGGCCCAAGCCGCATCTTCCGGCAGGCCCATTTTCACGCCGGTGGTGGCGAGGGCTTCAATGAACGCAAACACATAGCCCGGCCCGCTGCCACTCAACGCGGTCACTTCGTTCATCTGACTTTCCGGCAAACGCACCACAAGGCCCACGGCAGCAAACAACTCGGCCACCAAATCCAAGTCGGCGGCGGTGGCGCGGCTGCCGCCGCAAATGGCGGACACCCCCTTGCCCACCAGCGCCGGCAGGTTCGGCATCACGCGCGCCACGCGGGCGGGCACCCACGATTCCAGCGTGGCGGTGGGCAGCCCGGCGCAAATGGAAACCACCAGTTGCGCGGGCGAGAGCGCCGGAGCCACCGCGCTAAGCACTTCCGCGGCTTGCTGAGGCTTCACTGCCAAAATCACTACGGCGGCATCACGCACGGCTTCCGCGGCGTCGTCGGTGACGTTCACTGCATATGTTTCCGCCAGCCACGCACGGCGTTCCGGCGCAATGTCCGCCACGCGCAGGCGCTGTGGCGTAGAAACGCCGCCGGCCAACAGGCCGCCCAGAATGGCTTCGGCCATGTTGCCGCCGCCGATGAATGCAATCTGCTCGGTTCTCATGATTCCTCCGCCGGGGCGACCGGTCGCGGCCGATCGCCAAAAATTCCAGTGCCCACGCGCACGATGGTGGCGCCCTCCGCAATCGCAATGTCCATATCGTGCGTCATGCCCATGGATAGTTCGGGCAAATCCAGCCCTAGGTCGCGCGTCCATTGGTCACGCAATTCGCGTAGTTGTCGGAAATGGGGGCGCGCTTTTTCAGGGTCCGCCGTCAGCGGCGGGATGGTCATGAAGCCGCGCACGGCCACATTCCGCAGGTGGGGAATCCGTGCCAGCACCGCCGGCACCTCCGCGGGCGGCAGGCCGGATTTTGCGCGCTCGCCGGAGACATTTACTTGCAGCAACACGTTCAGCCGCCGCCCCACCGTCTCGGCGTGACGGTCGAGGGTGTCGAGCAATTTGCTGGAATCCACCGAGTGGATCCAATCGAACAGGTTGGCCGCGACAAACGCCTTGTTGCTTTGCAGGTGGCCCACCAAGTGCCATTCCAGCCGTCCGGGGCACTCCGGGATCTTGGCGGCGGCTTCCTGCACGCGGTTCTCGCCGAAGAGTCGCTGGCCGGCAGCGGCGGCTTCGCGGATGGCCTCCGGCCCAAAGGTTTTAGATACCGCCAGCAAGCGGACATCCGTTGCCGACCGTCCCGCCGCGGCGCAAGCCGCCGCCACGCGGGCACGGATGTTCTCCAGATTGTCGGCGATGGAACTCACAGCCCCTACTTTAGCCACCGGCGAGGGTTCGACGCAAGACCGCGGCGACATACGGCAGCACATCGTTGGGAATGCCCATGGCGCCAAAACGCAGCGTGCGGCCCTGGCTCGTCACCACAATCTCCGGCTGGCGCACTTTGTTCACCTGATAGTTGGATTTCGCCAGCGTGACGGTCATCTCCGGACTGCGCGCCAATATTTTTCGGCGGCCAATGTTGAACGCCCCCATATACAATTCCAATTGGTTTTTGCTGACGGTCAGCACCGTGCGCCCGGCGATGAGGAAGGCGATGTTGGCCAGCAGCAAAAGCGTACCCAGCAGAAAAGGCAGGGCAAACAGGATTTGCCGCCATTCCATGGCCTCGGGCGCGAGCAACGGCCGAACGATAAGCCCCCAGATGCTGATGCCCGACCAAAAGAGCGTGAAGGGAATCAGGAACGCCAGCGTGCCGCGCGCCGGGAAGCATGTAATGACCAGCGTATCGCCGAAACCGCGCGTGAGTTGTACGCGCTTGGGCGGGTGGGTCAGATCGTGATCGCTCAAACCGGGAACCAGCAGCGCGTTGAGGAATGCGCCTTGGTAGCCGCAGGCGCGGCAGAGCGCGGCATCCTGCGCCACGTTGACGTCATCCGCTGCCAGCTCGCCGCCGCATTGCGGGCAATTGAAGGGCCGTCGGCCGGTCAGTTGTTCCCAAGGAATCACGTGGGTTCCTCCGCTACTGCGGGCGGCAACGTGCCACGCCGCGCCATGATCAGTTGCGCCAGGATGGATACCGCGATTTCCGGCGGCTCCACCGCGCCCATCGTTTTGAGGCCGATGGGCCCGCGGATGCGGGCGATATCGGCGGCGCTGAAGCCGGCCGCCTGCAATTCTGCATGCCGGCTGGCCCGCGTGCGGCTACTGCCCAACAAGCCGATATAATGGCATCGGGCGCGCAGCGCCGCGCTCAGCGCGGGCACATCCAGCTTGGCATCGTGCGCGAGCACGGCGACATAGCTGGCCTCATCCATGCCCGCCGCTGGCAAGCCCGCCTCCGGCCACTGATGCACCACTTTTTCCGCGGCGGGGAACAGCTCCGCCCGCGCAAAGTCGCGCCGCGGGTCCACCACCGCCACGCGGAAGCCGCTGCGCGCGGCCATGGCGCACAGCTCCACCGCAATGGGCGAAGCCCCGACAATCAGCAGCAGCGGTTCCGGCGCGATGGCCTCGGCGAACCACGTTGTGCCCTCCAGTGTGAATTTTCCATTGGCGCCGCGGCGGAGCAAGTCAGCCAATATCGGCTGCATGGCCGGCACGGGCGGCGTGTCACCGGGATGGAGCAGAATCTGCGGCGTATCGGGATTCAGCGGCGTCAACAGCAGGGCGCGGGCCGTTGCCGACAGCGCCACCACGCCGCGCCAGGCGGCGGCATCGGGATGGTGCTTGCGCAACCAGACTTTGATTTCGCCGCCACAGGACAACCCCACCTCCAGCGCGGGCTCGAATGCTGCGCCATAGGCCACGATTTGCTCGGGCGCCTCGCCGCGCAGCAAGCGCAGGAGGTGTTCGCGCAAATCGCTTTCCACGCAGCCCATCGAAACCGCGCCCGCCAGCTCGCCGCGCTCGTTCACCACCAGCCGCGCGCCGGGTTGCCGAGGCGACGAATGCTGCGCGCTAACCAAAATGGCCTCGGCGCTGGCGAACCCCGCGGCCGTCCACGCTTGCAAGGTCGGAATGATCTCTTTCATGGCCGAGAAGATACTCTCACTCCGCGCCGCCACAAAGCCGAAACCTTCCGCGCGCGCCGACCGCCACGCGGCCGCCGGTTTCCGACTTTGCGGGCGCGCGGCGTTGGGCTACAGTCCTCGCCATGAGTTTGCGTATTTTGCATTTTAGCGATGTCCACCTGCCCGTGCCGCCGGGGGCTTACCGCCTGACGGAGATTTTTCATCCCAAGCGCGGGGTGGCACTGATTAATTTTGCGTTGCGGCGCGCGGCGAAATATCGCGATGCCCAGCAAAAGCTGAACGGCCTGCGCGACTTCCTCACGCGCGAGCCGGTGGATTATCTGCTTTATACTGGCGATACCCTCAACTTTGGATTGGAGGGCGAATTCATGGCCGGCGCGCCGCGGCTAATGGAAACCCTCGCCCTCGCCCGCCGCGGCGCCCTCGCCGTGCCCGGCAACCACGATCTTTACACCCACGGCGGGCGCGCCCTGCACCGCAAATACTTCGCCCCCCTGCTGCGCTCCGACCTGCCCGAAGCCTGCACTCCCACCGGTTTCCCTCTGGTGCGCTGGCTGGGCGATGACGCCGTGGCCATCGCCTTCAACTCCGCGCGCCCGCGCCTGCCCTTTTGGGATTCCAGCGGGCGCGTGCCGGCGCTGGAACTCGATGCGCTCGAACAGTTGCTGGACATGCCCGAAATCGCCGCGCGCCGGCATATTTTCCTGATGACGCACTATCCCTTTGACGAAGCCGGCTACTTCCACGGCCTGCGCAATTCGCGCGCGCTGCTGCGCGTGTTGCAGGGGCGGGAAAATCTTGTGCTGCTGCACGGCCACAACCACCGCCCCTACACGCACTTTTTGCCGGACAGCGCCACGCCCGTCTATTGCGCGGGGAGCTTGTCCAAGGCAGGCGGCGAATCGTTCTGGTTCTTTGATTTGTTCGGAACCACCGTCAACGCCCGGCGCGGCCACTGGCGCAACGCCCGTTTTGTGTTGGCCGAATAGCCCCCCACCCCACTACGGCGCCACGCGGAAAAATCCGCGTGGCGCGGCATTGGTCAAGCCCAGCATGTGGATACCACGCATGGCCGGCAGCGACCGATAAGGGGTCCACGCCTCCGGGCCCAAGCCCACATCCGGACTGAACCACAACTGGTAGGCTTCATTTTCCGGCAGCCAAACCGTCATCTGGGAAGCCTTGGGCCCCGGCCGCCACGCGCACCACGGCTTCATGCCGTCGGTCATGGCCGCGAACTGTGCGCGAAAGGCCTCGGCAATTCCGCCGTGCGGCAGGAACTGCACGTTTTCGTCGTTGGATGTCGGCAGCACCAGCGCTGATGCCGTCCAATTGGCGGAGCCTTGAATCACCAGCGGGTACACGCCGCGCGGATCAATCACCATGTATTTGGCGTGGGTGAGATCGCGGTTGTTGTTGTCATAGCGCAGACGCGCGGCCTGATAATAGGCGTCATACATCCGCACGCGGTTGAGCGTGGCGTAATTCGCGCCGTTCAGGAGCATCTGATAGACCTCGTAGCTGTCGCGCCCCGGCGCGCCACGATCGCTGATGGGGATGGTGCCGTGCACCACCACGCCACGGTCGCACGCCCGGATCAGCGCCGCCGCCACTTCCGTGCGCGTGAGTTTGTTCAGCGCAAAAAAGATTTCGTCCTGCGCGTCGTCAATGGCGGCAATGATATCGGTGAGCGCGTTGTTGCCCCCGGAGGTGCGGTCGGAGAACGGCGCGAAGCGCACCCAGCCATCGCGCGTGGTGCCCGTCAGCCGGAAGCGCGTGCCATCCGGCGCGCGCGATTTGTTGGTGTTGGAATGAAAATAGCCCGACAGCATCTGGCGCAGCTCGTTGGAATAGGCCGCCGCCAGCGTGTTGTTTTGCAGCTCGGTCATGATGTTCCACTGCTGCGAGCTCGCGCCACCCGTGAAATTCCACGAGCCCGCCATGACCCACGCCTGCCCGGTTGCGCGGTACCAAAACAAGCCGATCTTGTTGTGCATGATGCCGCCCACTGGCGGCGCGCGCGAAAGTTGCAGCGCGTTGCCCGGTCGCTTGGATAAGCTCAACAGCGACACCCCCGGCCAGAAGTTGGATGTCACATCCACCCCCGTATCCGCCACAAAGCCCAACTTTGCGCCGCGCGCCAGCGCGTTGGACATGGCCGCCAGAATCGGCCCCGCCGCGCCCCCCGCCGCGGTATTGCCTGAAAACGTGTAGGTCGCGAGACAGGCCCAGTCGTTGTTGCCCAAGGCATCCAGCCGCGCCAGGAGGGCATCGCGCAGCACAAACTCATCGGGGCCGATGCTGCCGGCGCTGGTGGTCTGATCCGGCAGGTTGAAGCGCACCACCCAGTTGGCGCCGGTGAAGGTGTCGGCCCCCGCCCACTGGGCCCACCCCGCCAAGAATACTGCCATGAAGATCCTGCGCATCGGGGGCAGACTACCGACTGCCGCCGCGGCGGACAAATCCATAATTCACTCCGCCCGCGCCGCCGCGCCGCGGGCGCGGGTTTGACTTCCACAGCGCGGCTTGGGCATAGTGCCGGCGTGATTCCGCACGCCATCATTTTATTGGGCGGCAAAGGCACCCGGATTGCCGCGCACTTTCCCGACCGGCCCAAATGCCTCGTACCCGTGGCCGGCCGCCCCTTCCTTGAATGGCAATTCGACTGGCTCCGACGCAACGGCATCTGCCGCGTGCTGCTGGCCGCCGGGCATCTGGCCGACGTGCTGGCGGACTACCTCGCGGCGCGCCCCGCCGATGGGCTGGAGATTGCGCTTTCGCGCGAGCCGGAGCCGCTGGGAACTGGTGGCGCGCTCAAATTTGTGGAACCCCAACTGACCAGCGATCCGGTGCTGGTGTTCAACGGCGATTCGCTGGCCCCCAACCTCGAGTTTTCCACACTGTGGAAAATTGGCGGCGGATTTTTCCACACTGTGGAAAAAAAGTTTCCACACTGTGGAAAACTTTTCATGACCCCCAGCGCGGAAGCTGGGCGATTCGGCACCGTGGAGTTCGATCCGGATGGCTACGTGACCGCATTCCGCGAAAAAAGCGCGGCACAGGCCGGCCACGTCAACGCCGGCATTTACCTGCTTCCGCGGGCACTGGTGGCGGCGATTCCCGCCGGCCGCGCGGTCTCCATCGAGACGGAAATTTTTCCTGCGCTGGCGGCGCAGCGGCGGCTGGTGGCCATTCCCATTCCGCCGCCACTGCTGGACATGGGCACACCCGACGGCCTCGCCGCCATGACGGCTTTTCTGGCGCAGCGCCCCGCGTAAAAAATCGCGTGATTACTCCGCCGGCGCGTCCTGCACCGTGAACGAGATTTGCTGCGGCTGGTCAGGGTCGTAGTCCGCCGTGACCGTGCTGCCATCGGGAATCTCGCCGGCCAAAAACTTTTCGGCCAACGCATCGAGGACTTGCCGTTGGATCACGCGCTTGAGCGGACGGGCGCCAAAGGCGGGGTCGTATCCCTCGCCGGCCAGTTTTTCCTCGGCGGCTTCCGTGATTTCGAGCCGGATATTCTTTTCGGCGAGGAAGCCCTGCACGCGCTTGAGTTGGATGTCCACAATCTGGCGCAGCTCCTCAATGCCGAGGCTGCGGAACAGGATGATTTCATCCACGCGGTTGAGAAACTCCGGCCGGAAGCTCAGCCGCAGCGCGGCGAGCACCTGTTTTTCCAGCTCGTTCCACGCGGGCTGGCCACGTTTGAGGCGCGGGTTCTTTTCGATGGTTTCCTGGATGGCGCTACTGCCGATGTTGGAGGTCATGATCAACACCGTGTTGCGGAAATTGACAGTACGCCCCTGTCCATCGGTCAGCCTACCATCATCCAGGATTTGCAGCATGACGTTGAAGACATCCGGATGGGCCTTTTCGATTTCGTCGAACAGCACCACGGAATATGGCTTGCGGCGGACGTGCTCGGTCAGCGCGCCGCCCTCTTCGTAGCCGACGTAGCCCGGCGGCGCGCCGATCAGGCGGCTCACCGAATGCTTCTCCATGTATTCGCTCATGTCCACGCGAACCATGGCTTGTTCGTCGTCGAACAAAAATTCGGCCAGCGCGCGGGCCAGCTCGGTTTTGCCGACGCCGGTCGGGCCAAGGAAAATAAACGAACCGATGGGCCGGTGGGGGTCCTGCAAGCCGGCGCGGGAACGACGCACCGCGCGGGAGACGGCCTCGACGGCCTCATCCTGCCCCACCACGCGCGCGCGAAGCCGTTCTTCCATGTGCAGCAATTTTTCGCGCTCGCCTTCGAGGAGCTTGCTGACAGGGATGCGCGTCCAGGCGGCGACCACCTCGGCGATGTTTTCCGGTGTGACTTCCTCTTGCAGCATCCGGCGGTTTTGCTGGAGCTTGGCCAGCTCGGCCTGCGCCTGCTGAATCTTCTTTTGGGCGGCGGGGAGGCGCGAGTATTTGATTTCGGCGGCGGCCTCAAACTCGCTGCGGCGGGTGGCCTGCTCCTCCGCGGTGTGCAGTTCATCCAGTTCGGCGGTCGCCTGCCGAATCGCGTCAATGAGTTGCTTCTCGCGCTGCCAGTGGGCCTTGAGCGCCGCGCCTTCGGTGCGCAGCTCGGCCAAGTTTTTTTCGAGCGCGGCGAGACGGTCGCGGGCGGCGGCATCTTTTTCCTTTTTGAGCGCCTCGCGTTCGATCTCCAGCTGCATTATGCGGCGCTCCAGCTCGTCCACCTCGACGGGCATGCTGTCAATTTCCATCTTGAGGCGGCTGGCGGCTTCGTCCACGAGGTCAATGGCCTTGTCGGGCAGAAAGCGGTCAGAGATATAGCGATGCGAGAGCTTGGCGGCCTCGACCAGCGCGCTATCCTGGATGCGCACGCCGTGGTGGGCTTCGTAGCGCTCCTTCAGGCCGCGCAGGATGGCGATGGTGCTTTCGACATCGGGCTCCTCGATCAGCACGGGCTGGAAACGGCGGGCCAGGGCGGGGTCTTTTTCGATGTGCTTGCGGTATTCATCGAGGGTGGTTGCGCCGACGCAGCGCAGCTCGCCGCGGGCCAGCGCGGGCTTGATCATGTTGGCGGCATCCACCGCGCCCTCGGCCTTGCCGGCGCCAACCAGCGTGTGGAGTTCGTCAATGAACAGCACAATGGCCCCCTGGCTATCCACCACTTCCTTGATGAACGCCTTGAAGCGGTCCTCAAACTCGCCGCGATATTTCGCGCCGGCGAGCATGGCGCCGAGGTCCAGAGCCACCACGCGCTTGTTCTTGAGGCCCTCGGGCACATCGCCGGCCACGATGCGGCGGGCGAGGCCTTCGGCGATGGCCGTCTTGCCCACTCCCGGTTCGCCAATCAGTACCGGGTTGTTCTTGGTGCGCCGCGAGAGCACCTGCACCACGCGGCGGATTTCGGCATCGCGCCCGATGACGGGGTCCAACGTGCCGCGTCGGGCTTCGTCGGTCAGGTCGCGGCCATATTTCTTTAATGTTTCATATTTATCTTCCGGCGACTCATCCGTCACGCGCCGATTGCCGCGCACGGCTTGCAGGGCTTGCAGCACGGAATCCACGGTGATCCCCATTCCGGCGGCCAGTTTAGCGGCTTCGCCGTTCTTCTGGCCGAGCGCGCCCAGCAAGAAGTGTTCGGCGCTAATGTATTCATCCTTCATTTGCGCGGCCAACTTGGCGGCGGCATCCAGCGTGACCTGCAACCCGCGGGAGATGCCGCGTTGCACATTTTCGCCAGTGAGTTGCGGGCGGGAGCGTAACTGGCGGTCGAGCACGTCGGCAAAAAGGTCGGACCGAACGCCGATTTTTTCCAACAACGCCGGCACCACACCGCCCTCCTGCCGGGTCAGCGCCAGCAGCAGGTGGAGGGTATCCACTTCGCCGTGCTGAAGCTCGGTGGCCAGCCGTTGGGCATCGCGTAGAGCCTCTTGGGCCTTGGTGGTCAGGTTGTCATACGCCATGGGATTTCTTTCCTTTCTCAACTGCGTACAGTACCATAAAAAACGGGCCAATTCAAACGGTGGCGGGCCGCGTAATTGGCATTGCGGGGCGGCGGGGCTCAGTCTATTCTTTCTTCTGCACCATGGACCGCGCTCCGGAAAACCAGCAATCGCCGCCGGGCCCGCCGCCCGTGAACGAGGCCCCTCTCCGCCTCGGCTGGGGTGCATTTTGGATCGCGCTGGCGGCGATGGCGGCCGGCGTGGTGTTCATCGGCTGGGCGGTATGGGCCAAGGACCAATGGCTGCGCGAACACCTGCTGGGACAGGCGCACCAATTGGGGCAAACCATCAGCGCCAGTAATCTGCAAAAGTTGACGGGGCAGCCCGGCGATATCGGGCGACCGGAATACCGGCGGCTCAAAAGCCAGTTGATGGCCGCGCAGCAGATCAACCCGCTGTGGCAATGGGTGTATCTCTTGGGCCGCAATGCCGATGGTGAATTTTATTTTCAACTGGACTCGGTAGCGGCCGACACGGCGGAGGTTTCACCGCCCGGGCAGCTTTATCCGGAGGCCCCCCCCCAACTGCGCGAGCTATATGAGCAAGGCCTCGCCAATACCGGGGGTCCGGCGCGTGACCGCTGGGGCACTTGGATCAGCGCCTTGGTGCCAATCAAAGACCCGCGTACCGGCAAAATGATCTCCGCGCTTGGCATTGATGTGCCTGCCGACCGCTGGCTGCGGCTGTGCGCCCGCGCCGCCGTGATTCCAGCCCTGTTCTGGCTGGCGCTGGTGGTTCAGGGTGTGGTGGGCGTGGTGCTGCTCCGGCGGCGCGCGAACGCCCCACCCGCGCGGCAGCGCCGCTTACGTCATCTGGAGCCGGTGCTGGCCTGCACGACCGGCCTGCTGGTCACACTGTTGATGATTTGGCTGACGTGCCAACACGAGGAACGCGACCGGCAACTGTCGTTCCAACAATTATCGTTGCTGGAATCCAGCCCGGTTTTGGATGTGGCCCACGACTTGCGCGACTTGGAATTGAGCGGCTTCTCGGCGCTGTTCGAGTGTAGCGAGGAAGTCACCGCCGATGAATTCGGCCGCTATGCGGAACATCTGGCGTTGTTGTCGGAAGTGACCTGGTGGGGCTGGGTGTGTCAGGTGCCGGAGCAGGATCGTGCCGCATTTGAGGCATGCGCGGCGCAGCTCACTGGGCAAACGGACTATCACATCTGGTCCCCGCCCCCCGCGGAGACCGAAACCGTGCTGCGGCGGCAGGCGCAATTTTTCCCCTTGGTGCACCAGTGGCCGCCCAAGGCGCACCCCGAATTGTTGGGCTGCGATTTGGGCAGCGATTTGCTCCGCAACAAGGAATTCCGGCGCGTCATGCGTAACACGTTGACCGCCATCGTCACGCCGCGCCCAGAATTGGTTGCCACCAATCGAACCGGTATTTTGCTGGCGCGCGCAACAGGTGCGCAGGCGGGTTCCTGCCAGCATAGCGGCCTGCTGTTGGCCAATCTGGACGTGGGCCGCTGGCTCCAGAACAGCTTGAACGCCACCCCCGCCCATCGCCGGATGACGGTGCTGGACCTGTTTGAACTCACCACAGATGCCGCGCCACGCTGGCTGGGCTCCACGGCCAAACAGTCCGGGCTTGATCCGGTCAAAGATTGGCGCGAATTGCCGCCCTTGACAACCATCCGGCCCCTGCTGGCCTTCGGCCGCGCCTACGCCATTGTCGCCCGCCCCACCCCGTTTTTCTTCCGGCTGCATGATTCCCATGTGGGGTGGGTGGCGCTCTTCGGCGCGGTGGTGACCGCCAGCGTGGCGTGGGGGCTGGGGATGCTTTCCTACCGGCGGGCCATCCTGGTTCGGCTGGTGGAGGAGCAAACCACCAAGCTCAACGAAAGCGCCTTCCACTATGCCCGGTTGGCGCAACAAAGCCGCACCGTGACGTGGCGGGTCGACTTGGCCGGGCTGTATGTGGACATCAGCGACATGGTGGAAGAGGTGCTGGGCTATCGCCCGGACGAGGTCATCGGACACCTGCACTTTTATTCGCTGTGCCCCCCTGCCGAGCGCGCCAAATTCCGGGATCACTGGCTGCCCATCCTGCGCAAGGGCGAACCGATCATTGACATGATCAATCCGGTGCAAACCCGCGCGGGGGATATCCGCTGGGTGGTCACCAACGGCGTGCCACTGCACGATGAAAAAGGCGAGCTGACCGGCTACTGGGGCACGGATACCGACATCACCGACCGCAAGTTGGCCGAGGACGAACGGCAGAAACTCGCGGCCGAAAATCAGGCCGCGGCCGAACGCTATGCCGCGCTGGTCTGGGCGTCCAATACCGGCGCGTGGGAATATGTTCCCGCGAATGGCAATGTCTGGTGCAGCCGGGAGTATTATAGCATGCTCGGCTATACCGACGACGACGCCATTACCCACCAACGGCCCATCAATGTAGAAACTGCCTGGGAAAACTTTGTGCATCCGGAAGACCGCCCGGCCGCGAAAGCCTATTTGGCCAATTATATCGCGAATCCGCAGGGATTTTATGACCTGCGGTTCCGGATGCGGCGCAAGGATGGTTCGTGGGCGTGGATTTGGTCGCGCGGCCGGTTGACCGGCGGTACGGCGCAGCAGCCTGCCTCGCTCATCGGCACGCATATTGACATCACCGAAAACATCCGCGCGGTGGAAGCCTTGCGCAGCAGCGAGCAGAAGTACCGCATGCTGACTGAAAGTATGCGCGACGTGGTCTGGATCGCGGATGCCGACACCTTGCGCTTCCTCTACGTGAGCCCCACCGTCAAGCGGGTGCGCGGCTACACACCAGAAGAAGTCATGGCCGGTACGCTGGTGGATTCCCTGCCGCCGGAAGAAGCGCATGAGCGTCGCAGCCTGTTGAAAAAAGCGTTGGCGCGTTTCCGCAGCGGCGAGCTGACCGAAAATGATTTCTTCGTGGTGGAGCTGTCACCGCGCTGCAAGGATGGCTCGCGCATCACGGTGGAAACCGTCTCCCGCCTCTGGCACAACCCCAGCACCGGCAAGGTGGAATTGCACGGCGTCTCGCGCGACATCACCGAGCGCAAACAGACCGAACAGGAGCGCGAACGCCTGATGCGCGCCATCGAGCAAACCGATGAAAGCGTGGTCATTACCGATGCCGCCGGGATGATCGTCTTCGTCAATCCGGCCTTCACCCGCACCACCGGCTACACCCGCGAGGAAGTGTTGGGTCACACGCCCTCCATTCTGGCCAGTGATGTCCAGCCGCCGGAGTTTTTCCAAAACCTGTGGAGCGTGTTGGCCGCCGGCCAAACGTGGACAGGGCGCTTCGTCAACCGCCACAAGAGCGGCTCGATTTACACGGAGCAGGCCACCATCTCCCCCGTGCGCGACACCACCGGACGCATCGTTAATTATGTGGCCGCCGCGCGCGACATCACCGCGCAAATTCGCGCCGAAAACGAAAAGGCCGCTCTGCAGGCCCAACTTGACCATGCGCAAAAACTCGAAACCCTCGGCCGGCTGGCCGGCGGCGTGGCGCACGATTTCAACAATATGCTGCAAGCCATTCTGGGCTATACTGAGTTGGCCTTGGAACAGACCGCGGCCGGCCAGCCCATCCATTCCGACCTGCGCGAAATCCAAAAGGTAGCCACCCGCTCCACCACCCTGATCCGCCAATTGCAGACGTTCGCCCGCAAGCAGCCCGCGGCCTTGCAGACGCTGGAAGTCAACCCCACGCTGGACAACATGCTGGATATGCTGCGGCGTTTGGTGGGCGAAGGCATCCAATTGCAGTGGCACCCCGGCGAGAATGTGGGCTGGATTCACGTGGACCCCAGCCAGTTGGACCAGATCATCGTCAACCTGTGCCTGAACGCGCGCGATGCCGTCGGCCCCAATGGCTGCATCACGCTGGCCACCGCCGTCATGGAAATTGTCCGCGATGGGCCAGCCACGCCGTGCGACCTGCCGCCGGGATCATACGTGCTGCTGACCGTGCGCGATAACGGCGCGGGTATGCCACCCGATGTGGTGGAGCACGTCTTTGAGCCGTTCTACACCACCAAGCCCGTGGGCCAAGGCAGCGGTCTCGGCCTCTCCACCGTGTATGGCATCGTCAAGCGCCACAACGGCTGTATCCAAGTGCACAGCGTGGTGGGCCAGGGCAGCGAGTTCCGCATCCTGCTGCCGCGCCTTGCCAGCGGCATTCCCCCAACGGAAGCCACCGCCACCGAGTGGGTCGAATTGCAAGCGCCCAACCACGAAATCATCCTCGTGGTGGAAGATGAGCCCGCCATCCTGCGCGTCACCCGCAGCATGCTGGAATCATTGGGCTACGTGGTGCTGACTGCCAGTTCCGCGAACGAAGCCGCCAAACTGTGCCGCGGCAAGGATTGCAACATTGACCTATTGCTGACCGACATCAACCTGCCACCGAGCAACGGAATCGCCTTGAGTCAGGAGATAAAAAAGCGCTTCCCGTGCGCGCGTCACCTGTTCATGTCCGGTTACCCCGCCAATCTCGACGGCCCTGATGCCATTGATCCCGCGCACTTCCTGGCCAAGCCCTTCACGCGGCTGCAACTGGCCCAGAAAGTACGGGCCGTCCTGCTGCAGGATCGTTAGACGCCGGGCGTCGGCGGGTTGCGCACCGCAATGCGCTCCGCGGCGAGATACGTCTTGATCTGCGGAATGTTGAACACGCCGAAGTGCAGCGCGCCGGCCAGCAGCAAGGTGCTGGCGTGGCCCTGCCGGACCGCTTCACGAAAATGCACCAAAAGGCCTGCGCCACCGCTGGCAATCACGGGCCGGCGCGTGGCATCGGCAATGGCGCGGATCAATTCCACGTCGTAGCCCTGCTTGGAGCCGTCGGCCGGAATGCTGGTGGGCAGGAAGGAACCCGCGCCGGCATCGGCCATGCGGCGGGCAAACTCCACCGCATCCGCGCCAGTCGGAATCTTGCCGCCGCCGACATAGACTTCGCGCTCGGACGGCATCTTGGGATTAAATTGCGCGTCCAGTGCCACCACGATGGTGTTGCTCCCGAATTCCGCCACCAGGTGACCCACCAAATCTGGCTGCCGAAATGCGGCCGTGGCCAGGCTCACCTTGGCCGCCCCCGCCGCCAGCGCAGCAGCCACATCCTCGCGCGAGCGAATGCCGCCACCCATGGTCACCGGAATCTTCACCGCAGATGTCACCTCGCGCAGTAGCGCAAAGTTCGGCTTGGTGCCGTCCATTGCCACGGAAATATCGAGGAACCCCAGCTCGTCGGCGCCATCGGCTTCATAGCCCACAGCCTTGGCGACAGGATCGCCGGCATCAATCAGGTCATCAAATTGAATACCCTTGACCACGCGCCCGGCGCGGATGTCCAAACACGGCATTATATTGATAAATGAACTCATAACCAAACCCGGGTTCTGTTTTGAAGCGGGAACTATACGCCTCCCGCCGCGGTTTGTGTGAAAAAAATACCGCACTACTTTTTTGCTTACCCTACCCAAAGATGACGCGAGCGTCGTTTGTGCGCCGATTCACGGCACAAAACACCACGGTATGCGCAAGTACTGCCGCCCATTGTGCCGCAAAATCGGCAGCGAACACCCCCGGATTCGCCATTTTGCCCCCGGAGGGCCCTTTTTGCCGGTTTTCTGCCGCGCGCCAAAAGCCAAGTTAAGCCTCGCGGAGCCGTTTTCAAGCCCCGCGACGGCCTCGCCAATGGCGAGTTGGGCGATGTAAAACGATTTTTCTGCGCCTGCGCCGCATTTTATGATTGCGCCAACCCGCTGCTTTGCTACAGTCCGCCCCGTGTGTTTTGGCGTCTATTTGCCAACAACACAGGTACGATTTAGAAACCAACCGGAGCACCGCATGAGCAAAAAGAAACAGATCGCCATCATTGACGGCAACGAAGCCGCCGCCCACATCGCTTATAAGACCACGGAAATTGCCGCCATTTATCCGATTACGCCTTCCTCCAACATGGGCGAATGGGCCGATGAATGGATGAGCGAAGGCAAAACCAACATCTGGGGCGCGGTGCCCACCGTGGTGGAAATGCAGTCCGAAGGCGGCGCGGCGGGCGCGGTTCACGGTGCGCTGCAAACCGGTGCGCTGACGACCACCTTCACCGCCTCGCAGGGCCTCCTGCTGATGATCCCCAACATGTATAAGATCGCGGGTGAGTTGACCTCGACCGTGTTCCACGTTTCGGCGCGCTCGCTGGCGGCCTCGGCGCTGTCCATTTTCGGCGACCACCAGGACGTGATGGCCTGCCGGCAGATCGGCTGGGCCATGTTGGCCTCCAATAGTGTGCAGGAAGTGCTCGACACCGCCCTGATTGCGCAAGCCGCCACGCTGAAGGCTCGGGTGCCGTTCCTGCATTTCTTTGACGGCTTCCGCACCTCGCACGAAATCAGCAAAATCGAAATGATTTCCGACGATGTCATCCGCGCCATGGTCAGCGACCAACTCGTGGCCGACCATCGTGCGCGGGCGCTCAATCCCGAAAAGCCGTTCATCCGCGGCACGGCGCAGAATCCGGATGTGTATTTCCAAGGCCGCGAAGCCGCCAACAAGTTCTACGAGGCCTGCCCGGACATCGTGGCCGCCACGATGGATGAGTTTGCCAAGCTGACCGGCCGCCAGTACCGGCCCTTTGACTATATCGGCGCGCCGGATGCCGAGCGGGTGATCGTGCTGATGGGCTCGGGCGCGGAAACCGCGCTGGAAACCATCGAAGTGCTGCAAAAGCAGGGCGAAAAAGTCGGCGCCATCGTCGTGCGCTTGTACCGGCCGTTTGCCGCCAAATATTTCTTTGCGGCGCTGCCCAAGTCCGTCAAGGCCATCGGTGTGCTCGACCGCACCAAGGAGCCCGGCAGCGATGGCGAGCCGCTCTACAAGGATGTGCTCTCCGCTCTCGCCCAAGGCGTGGCGAATGGCTCGTTCCCGACCATGCCCAAGGTGATCGGCGGCCGCTACGGCCTCTCCTCCAAGGAGTTCACCCCCGCCATGGTCAAGGCGGTCTTTGATGAGCTCAAGAAGGACGCGCCCAAGAATGGCTTCACTGTCGGCATTGTGGATGATGTCACCCATACCCACCTCGATATTGACACCACGTTCTTTATCCGCCACCCCGAGGTCACCAACGCCATGTTCTTCGGCCTCGGCGCGGACGGCACCGTGGGCGCCAACAAAAACTCCATCAAGATCATTGGCGAGGAAACCGATTTCTACGCGCAGGGCTACTTCGTGTATGACTCGAAGAAGTCCGGCTCGCGCACCATCTCGCACCTGCGTTTCGGCCCCAACCCGATTCACAGCCCCTATTTGATCCAAAAGGCCAGCTTTGTCGCCTGCCACCAGTACGAATTCCTGTTGCAGACCGACATCCTGCGCTACGCCTCCACCGGTTCCACCTTCCTGCTCAACAGCCCGTTCAGCAAGGAAGAGGTGTGGGACAAGCTGCCCAAGAAGGTGCAGGCGCGCATTATCGAAAAGAAAATCAAGTTCTACAACATTGATGCCTACACGGTGGCCGAACGCACCGGCATGGGCACGCGCGTCAATACCATCATGCAGACGTGCTTCTTTGCTATTTCCGGCGTGCTGCCCAAGGAAGAAGCCATTGCCAAGATCAAGGACTCCATCCAGAAGACCTACGGCCGCAAGGGCGATGATATCGTCCAGCAGAACTTCAAGGCCGTGGATGAAACCCTCGCCAACCTGTACGAAATCCCGTACAGCGCCGTGACCTCCACCATCGAAATCCCGCCGACGGTCTCCCCGCAGGCGCCGGAGTTCGTCAAGGAAGTCATCGCCACCATCATGGTCGGCGATGGCGATTCGCTGCCGGTTTCCAAGATGCCGATTGACGGCACCTTCCCCTCCGCCACCACCCGGTGGGAAAAACGCAACGTCTCGCTCTCCGTGCCGATCTGGGACGAGAACGAGTGCATCCAGTGCGGCACCTGCTCCTTTGTGTGCCCCCACGCCTGCATCCGCGCCAACGAATACGACAAATCCTTGCTCGACAAGGCCCCCGCCGGCTTCAAGCACGCCCCCGTGCGCAACAAGCCGGACAAAGCCTACACCCTGCAAATCTACGTCGAAGACTGCACTGGTTGCGGCGTTTGCGTGGCCTCCTGCCCCAAGAAAAACAAGAACGACCCGACGCGCAAGTCCATCAATCTCGGCCCCAAATTGCCAATCGTGGCCCAGGAGCGGGAGAACATCAAATTCTTTGAAACCCTGCCGCTGATTGACCGCGCCAAGCTCAACTTGAACATGGTCAAGGATGCCCAATACACGCTCCCGCTGTTTGAGTTCTCCGGCGCCTGCGCCGGTTGCGGCGAGACGCCTTACCTGAGCCTGCTCTCCAAGCTCTTCGGTGATCGCGCGGTCGTGGCCAACGCCACCGGCTGCTCCTCGATCTACGGCGGCAATCTACCCACCACCCCGTGGGCCCAGAACCGCGATGGCCGTGGACCGGTCTGGTCCAACAGCCTCTTCGAGGACAACGCCGAATTCGGCTTGGGCTTCCGCCTCACCAGCGACCAGCAAAAACTCTACGCCGAACAGTTGGTGGCCACCCTCAAGGATGACCTCGGCGCAGAATTGGCCGATGGCATCCTGCAAGCTGATCAGAAGGACGAAGCCGGCATCGCGGCGCAGCGCGCCCGCGTGGCAGAGTTGAAGAAGAAACTCGCCGGCAACACCAAGCCCGAGGCCTTTAATCTGCTTGCGGTGGCCGACTTCCTCATCCAGCGTTCCGTCTGGATTGTCGGCGGCGATGGTTGGGCTTACGACATTGGCTATGGCGGTTTGGACCACGTGCTCGCCTCCGGCGCCAACGTGAACATCCTGGTGCTCGACACCGAGGTATATTCCAACACCGGCGGACAGGCCTCCAAGTCCACGCCGCGTGGCGCGGTCGCCAAGTTTGCCGCCGGCGGCAAGCCGGTGGCCAAAAAGGACCTCGCCATGATTGCGATGTCCTACGAGAACGTGTACGTCGCCCGTGTGGCCTTTGGCGCCAACCCGCCGCAAGCTATCAAAGCCTTCAAGGAAGCCGAAGCCCATGACGGCCCCTCCATCATCATAGCCTATTCGCACTGCATCGCCCACGGCATGCGGGAAATGCGCGATGGCTTGGAGCAGCAGAAACTGGCCGTCAACTCCGGCCACTGGATTCTGTGCCGCCGCAACCCGGCCCTGGCTGCCGCGGGCAAAAACCCGTTGCAACTCGATAGCAAAGCCCCCTCAGTGCCGCTCAAGGATTACATCTATAACGAAACCCGTTACAAGATGCTCCTCAAGAGCAATCCCGAAGCTGCCGCGCAGTTGCTGGAAAAGGCGCAGGCCGACGTGCACAAGAACTGGGCCAAGTACGCCAAAATGGCGGATGTCGCCCCCGCCGCACCCGCGCCCGCCAACGCCTAAAGCGCATGGCACCCCCCGCGCCCCGGAGCCCTCTCCGGGGCGCTTTTTTTACCCCCAAAAAAATGTCCACAGTTTATAAACTCTGGACATAATGGTTTAAGTCAGTAAAACGACTTGCGAATATAATATGTTATATCTATTTTGCCCACAATGTGTTACAATTATATTTTAAAGCCATATTTTTGTCCAGAGTTTATAAAGTCTGGACAGCATGTCAAAAACCGGTTTTCAGAAGTCGCTGCTTTTGAGCCTATTTGGACTTCAGGATTTCGATAGCTACGCTGCGGGTGTGACGCAGGGCACGGGGCTTGTCCACCGTGACCCGGACAGCCTGCACAGCGGGGTAGAGCAGGCAGGCATCGGCCAGCCGCGTGGCGAGGGTTTCAATCAGGAAAAAGCGTCCTTGGCGGGCAATCCGACGGACATCGTTTTCGATCTGCTCGTAATTTAAGGCGTGCGCGATTTTGTCGCTTTTTGCGGCGGCGGTGATATCGGTGGCCAACTCGATATTGACCAGTACCTTGCGCGGGGTGCGGCGCTCAGTGGGATAAATCCCCAGTATGCAGCGGATCTCAATATCCCGCAGGTGAATCCAAGCGGGAACCGGCGGCGATTTTTTAGGCCGGGATTTCACGCTGGGTTGGCAGATGTCCGAATAAATGTGCCGTTTTCAATTTCAGCAAAAGCCTGCTGCAATTCTTCGGGCGTATTCATCACGATGGGCCCGCCCCATGCCACGGGTTCGCGCAGCGGGCGTCCGGCAAACAACACCAAACGCATCCCGTCTTGCCCAGCGCGCGCTTGAAACACATCGCCGCTGCCCAGCAATACCGCACGATGGCTGGCCAGATTTTCGTCACCCTCCCCCACAACTCCAGAGCCGGCCAGAATGTAGATGAATACGGTTTTCGCAGGATCCGTCGGGAGGCGGAATACGCTGCCGGCGGCCATTTCCACATCCAGCATGGTGGCGCGCACATAATCGCCCTGCGTCGGCCCGGCCGTAGCGCCATAATGGCCGCAAATCACGCCGACGCGCACGCCGTCTTCCTGCACGCGGGGAATTTTATCGCCGGACAAATCGCGATATTGCGGCGCGGTGAACTTGTCCTTGCGCGGCAAGTTGAGCCATAGTTGCAGCCCCAGCATCCGCGGGCTGGCTTGCGGCATTTCCTGATGGATGATGCCACTGCCGGCAGTCATCCATTGGCAGCCGCCGTCCCGGATGGTGCCGCTGTTGCCGAGACTATCGCTGTGATCAATCTCGCCGTTGACGAGGTAAGTTACGGTTTCAATGCCCCGATGCGGATGCCACGGGAAGCCGCGGATGTAATCGGCGGGATCGCGCGAATCAAAGGCATCCAGCATGAGAAATGGATCAAAGTCTTCCACATCGCGGCGGCTAATCACGCGCACGAGCCGGACTCCCGCGCCATCGGTCTGGGGTGTGCCGGTGACAATCCGTTGAATGGGTCGAATGGTGCTCATGGGTCCATCCTACCGCCTCCGGGAGCGAATGCAAGCGGTGGTGCGGGATTCTCGCCTTGCCGCGGCAAAACGGGCGGCCTATGCTGTCGCGCCATGAGAGTTGTCCTGCGCCAGTTGCTCATGCTTGTCGCGTCGGTTGCGGCGTGGGCAGCCGCGGCGATGGCCCAAGCCGCACCGGCGTTGCTCACCGTGGGCCCCGGCTGGGCATGGGTGCGGGAGTCTTTCCCGCCTTCCGGCGAAAAAGCGCTCACGCGTCTAGTCTGGACAAACCCGCCGGCGCAATGTGATCTCGACACCCTGCAAGTGTGGAATGTCCGCCGCCCATGGCCCATGCAGGACTGGCATTGGCTGGGCGAGGAACCCGCCGCGCCGGCGCCGGATGACCCTATCCGCTGGCAGCCCCCGCACCGCACCCCGCCCCCCCCCTCCCGCCCGCATGTCGAAATCCGGCTGGCGGAGCCGATGTCCGATCTGCTGGGGCATTCGTTGACCTATCGCTTGCCGGGCTTCAACTGGCAGGCGTTCTATCGGGTGATTGTACGCGGCATCGGCCCGGAATCCATTGAGTCCGTGCAGGTGGATTTGGAGGCTTTTCTGCATATTCAAAACAATACCGCCGCCACATTTCCCGACGCGCGCGTGGCAATTGTCGGCCCGGATGAATCGCTCCTGCCGGCCACCAAACCTTTTGGCCTGCTCGCGCTGGATTACGATAATCCGTTGACCGACCTATGGCGTAATCCGCCGGCGCCGGGACCACTGGTCCCCGCGGCCTATCCGTTGGATGTCACCGCCAGCATACCAGCGCATGGCCGGGCAGAAGTCCGTTTTGCGCGCATCACGCGCAAACCAGCGCAAATCACGCATGTTTGCCATTCTTCGGTCATCCATGCCCCCACGCCGCAGGGCGGCCGACCGCTCCAACGCGTGTTGCAAATCCCCAACACGCCGGCCATGGGCCTCGGCTATGCCCTGCCGCCCGGCCGTGCGGACTTGTTTCTGGGAGCAGCGCGCGGCACGCCATTTCAATCGGGCCGTGCGCGGCACACGCCTTTCCCCGGCACGCTGGAGTTGGACTTGGGCACAGTCGAAACCGTGCGCGCTATGCGCCAAATGGGCGTGGAAGAACCATTGCCCGAGGGCGCCAAGCAGGTGGACTACACCATCACGCTCACCAACGGCCTGACATCGCCAATCCGCGTGCAAGTGATCGAGCAGCCGCTCACCCCCGCGCAGTGGAATTTGGTGCGTTCGTCCGTGCCGTGCACCATCAGCTCCCGCGAATTGACGTTCAACCTCACCTTGCCGCCCCACTCCGCCCGCACCATTACCTACCGCCTGCGCTTGAGCGCCCGTCCCCAATCTTGACGCAAAGGAAATCACCATGACCGCCGATCTCGACACCACCATCCAGACCCTTGGCCCCTGCCGCCACGACTCGCCGCTGGCGCTCAACACCAGTCGCGGCGATTACATCGGCAACTTTGTGTCCGACAGAACCCGCGTGCGCCACCAAGTGGAAATCCTTCCCGGTTCGCCTCCGGACTGCCAGATCTATTTTGAGAAAGCCGGCCCGCGCCAAAAAATCTTTTTTGATCCGGCCCAGACCCGCGCAGCCATCGTCACATGCGGCGGGTTGTGCCCCGGCCTCAATAATGTAATTCGCTCGGCATTTCTGGAACTGCACCACAACTATGGCGTGCGGGAAGTGCTCGGCATCCGGCATGGGTTCCGCGGCCTGACCGCGCAAGGCGAGCCGCCGGTATCCTTGACCACGGCCATGGTGGAGGATATTCACCGCGAGGGGGGAACCATATTGTCGTCCTCACGCGGCCAGCAGGACATCAATGAAATGGTGGAATTCCTTCGCGAACGGCAAATTGACATCCTGATTTGCGTCGGCGGTGACGGCACACAAAAAGGTACGCGGGCCATCGCTGAAGAAGTTGTCCGCCGCGGCTGGCCGATCGCTGTTGTGGGCGTGCCCAAGACGATTGACAACGATCTGCAATTTGTGCGGCAGACTTTTGGCTATTACACCGCCATTGAAGTTGCGCGCGAAATACTGGATGGCGCGCACAACGAATCCAAGGGCGCGCCCAACGGCATCGGCTTGGTGAAATTGATGGGGCGCGACTCCGGTTTTATTGCCGCCGGCGCGGCGGTCGCTTCGCAGGAAGTCAACATGGTGCTCATTCCGGAAGTCCCGTTGCAGTTGGATGGGCCGCGCGGTTTTCTGGCCACGCTGCATCGGCGCGTGGTGGCGCGCCGGCACGCCGTGGTGGTGGTGGCGGAAGGCGCGGGCCAACATCTGCTGGCGGCAGAAACGCGGGTGGATGCCTCCGGCAACCGGCTGCAAGCGGACATCGGCACCTTCTTGCGCGACAAAATCCGGGATTATTTCCGCGCGCAGGGAACCGAGGTCAATCTGAAGTACATGGAACCGTCCTACGTCATCCGCTCCGTGCGGGCCAACTCGCAGGACGCGCGGCTGTGCGACGACTTCGCGCGCAACGCGGTGCACGCCGCCATGGCCGGCAAGACCAACCTGATCATTGGCGACTGGTACAGCGTCTATGTCCACGTGCCGGTGGCCCTCGCCACAGCCAGCCGCAAGAAGGTGGACCCCGAAGGCGATTTGTGGCGCGCAGTCATTGCCACCACCGGCCAGCCCCCCACGTGGGACTGAGACCCTCCCCCCCCCCCCCC
>Ga0208196_1000391_pt1 | contig 60490 bp, 39 predicted proteins | sample AD_JPNNA7_MetaG_FD_184443 | JGI IMG/M metagenome (GOLD analysis project Ga0208196, IMG submission 184443) | Active sludge microbial communities of municipal wastewater-treating anaerobic digesters from Japan - AD_JPNNA7_MetaG (SPAdes) (version 2) | ecosystem: Engineered > Bioreactor > Anaerobic...
CAGGATGCGATTGTCAGGGAGATGATGCTTCAGAATGATGTCGAAGGCCCATTCGAGGGTTTCGGCAGCCCGGTCGAGCCGTCCCTGGCGAATGTAAACGGCGGTAAGGTTGCGAAGGGTGTGCGCCGCATAAGGATGGTCGGCGCCAAGCGCGTTTTGCTGGGCGACAAGCCCCCGCAGGAAAAGTTCCTCGGACTCAGCCAATCGCTCCTGATAATAATAGAGGGTAGCCAGGTCAATCAGGCAGATGGCTTTTTCGCTGTCGGCCTGCTGGAGAGGGGCGAGTTTGCCAAGGGCCTGCTGGATATAGGTTTCCGCCTTGTCATATTGGCCGCAGGCCATATAGAGACGGCCGATATTGCGGAGTTTTCGGGAATGGCTGAGTTCTTCCTGAAGAGGAGCGGCGGAAAGGACGGCGGAACAGACGGCTGCAAAAAGCAGAACCGCTGCGAAACGGAATGTTCGAGTGAAGGTCTGCATCCAGTCCGAAGACCTTTCTTTTTTCCCGGCCCTTTTCTGGAGGCCGCTGGGGCAGGGTTGCTGTTCCTAATCCCCCGCGCTGGCAGAGGGAAGAGAGCAGAAAGCCCGACCTATTGAAAGTTTAATTAACAATGAGTCAGACGGCAAAATAGGCAATCTGGTTAATCTGAGAATTGTTTTTGGCCCAATAAAGAGGAAAAAGAAAAGGAAAAGTCCGATAAAGAAGGATTGGAAAGGAGGGGTTTTGTGTCGGGGCTGGGCGGCAGGCAGAGGCGGAACAAAGGGTTTTAGAAAAAGGTCGATTGTTTCGGAAATAAAAAAACCCTTCGGAGAGTTCCGAAGGGTTTTTGGGCAGAGTATGGTTTGGTTTACTGCTGAACCTGCATCAGCAGGAAAGCGACGATATTTTCATTGCCGGCTTCTGCCAGACGGGTCCCGTAGCGGTTCATCGCGAAGGTCACAGGGTCATCAATAGGCGCCCGCAGCTGGCGATCAACAACCGTAACATACTGGACGAAGGCCTCCACATACTCGAGGGCCGAGGCATAGCGGCTGTCGGCTTGGGCATTTTGGGAAATGGCGGCGGCGATAGCGGCGCCCATTTCCGGTGTGAAGGGCATATCGGACGGGGCAAGCTGCTCAAATACAGCCGCCAGCGCTGCGGTTCGGCTGCCGTCCATATCCCGCAGGATGGTAGCGGCGGTGATAAGTTGGGCGCAGGCCTGGCAGGGGTTGAGAGTTGGATTCAGCGCCAGCGAATTGGCGACGGCCACGTGGATTTGGTCGGAACTGATGCCCAGTTCAGCAGCGGCGGCGTCCATTTCGGCCGGACAGCCGCTCAGCCGGGGTTCTTCAGGCCGGTACAGCGGAGGCACTTCGCCGGCGGCTGCGGTCGCGGAAGGCCCTTCCAGTACCCAGGCCCGGCCGTCGGTGATGTCCGCATTTTCAAGACCGGCGCCGCGGAGGACATAGGCATAGCCGGCGGGGAAGGGGCCTTCGCCTTCCGCCGGGTCGGCATAGGGCAGGCGGCCGTAGGCGCTGCTGAGCCATTCACTGATGCGGGAGACGACCTCGAGGCGATCGCCGACGCGGCTGGTAATGCCGTTGCCGGCCAGCGACATTTTGAAGATTGTCCCGAAGGTAACGGTATCATAGGCATCGATGACCATAGCCCCCTTCGGAGTCTGCGGGAAACTGATTCCATTCGCCGCCGGCACGGCCGGCGGAATGGAAGCGGGCTGCGGGATATCTGAACAGGAGAGAATCTGAGTGCTCATATTCACAAAGACATTGCCGGTGGTGCTGGCGGCATAGATGGCCGCATCAAAGGCGTCGCCCGGATTTCTGTCGTATCCTCCGATTTCCGCCGGCTCATCGAGCAGGAAGAGACTTTGCCGGTCATCGACATCGTCGTAGTATCGGCCGAACGCGTTCAGAGAACCCGCCGGGCCGAGAATTAAGTCGTCGGCGCTGACCAGGGCGATGGCAAGCCGGTTCATCTGCTCAAAAGGACTGTCAACATTCACCAGCGGCAGCTGCACCCCAAGGTCGGCATAGTGATCGGAACTGCCGGTGATGTTCACATTCAGGCCGTCTGCGTATTCGGTGTATAGACGCCCTTCTGTCGAAAGCATCAGCACCCCGCCGGTTGGCCAGGGACCATAGAGCGAGCAGCCGAAAGAAGGCAGAGCACCGGTGCAGTCCGGCCCGAAGGTGGTGATGTCGCCGGAGACCTGAATATTGTATCGGCCGAGCATCCAAAGATTGCCCTGATGGGTGCTGACGGCCGGGCCTTGCCCGCTGTATCGCAAATCGATGGAGCGGTACAGTTCATCGAATCCCCCGCCGAGGAGCCGCAGGTCGCCGGCGGTGCATTTGCGGAGGAAGCCGTCGGCCCGGATGTATCGGCCGGCTTCAAGCAGCTGCTCTCCAAAGCCGTTAAGTTTGGTATTGGCCGTCAGGTGAATATAGCCGCCGGCGCGGGTGTTGCCGGCCAGAGAAATGGTATCATCAGAAGCATCCATCCGGATATTGCCGCCGGCTGTTACATCGCTGGAGAGGACAATATCATCGGCCGCACGAAGGGTGATGTTCCCCTTGTCGGCGGTGATAGGACCGCTGCCGAGGAGGTCATCCGAATCGGAGACTGCCTGAATATTTCCCTGATAAGAATGAAGCGAGCGGGTGCGGATGGTGTCCGTGCCCTGGAGGGTAATATCGGACAAGGCGGTCGATTCGATGGATTGCCACTGGTCGGCGGCGTTTTCGTCTTTTCCGCCGTTGGCGGCATCGACGGCGATGACTGCACCGCCGGTGCTGTTGGCAATCAGGTCTGTGTTGTTCTGGTTGGCAAAGATGAAGTTTTTCAGATCCAAATCAGGCGTATGCTGGAGTTTCAGCGTGCTGCCGGAGACTTCAATGAGGGTGTTTTCGGCGTGAATTTGGCCGCCGGCAATCAGCGCCAGATACTCATCGCCGCGCAGAAAGGTGCAGTTGTCCATCGCTGTGGGGCCGGCGTTGTCATTTTTCAGCAGGATGTCCCGTCCGGCCTGAAACGTTACGCCGTTTCCGGATACGTTGGTGGTATAGGTGTCATTGTAAAGAAGGATGGAGCCGCCGGCGACGACATCCCCATCAAGGGTGATGGTGCCGGGGATATATTGGGTGGTTGTTCGGTAATAGCCGGAGCCCGGTCCTGTTGGCACCCATTGAGAAACCTTTTCTTCACCGGTGGCTGAAATCTCGATATTTCCGCCGGCGGCAAGGACACCGTGGGCGTGGATATTGCCCCAAACCGGAGCGGGTGCTGTGCAGTCTCGGCCGGTGATAAATAAGCTTCCGCCGGCAAGGACATCGTCCATCAGGTCAATATCATTGCCTCGAAGGTCGATTGTGCCGCCGGAGATAAGGGCTGCTCCCGACGCGGTTTTCAGGTCTCCGGCGACATTGTGGTCTGCATCGGCCGTCAGGTTCATACGGAGGCCGGCTATCAGGGTCGCATTGACCTGAATGTCTTTGTCGGCATTCAGGTTGATGCTGCCGTGCGTGGTCAGAGGAGCATTGACAATGATATCCGTTTTGGCGTTGAGGGTGATATGGTTGTTGCGGTTGAACTGGATGCCGCTGTCCATCTTAATCCAGTTGTCGGCGTTAACGGTCAGGGATGTGCTCTCGCCGTTTCGAAGGCTGCGTCCGGCATCAAACCAGACCCAGCCGCTTTGAGCGCTGTGCGGGTTATTATCGTCGGTTTCGAGAATGACCGAACTGTAAGACAGGTAGTGCTCCAGCCGACTGATGGGCAGAGAAGAATATTGGAGGTCATTGCCGCTGCCGTCCCATGGTTCCCAGATGTCGGTGGAGTCGTGGAAGGTTCCCTCCTCCGGTTCGTCGGCGACGATTTTGATATTTTTGGGGTCGATTAAAAAGGTTCCGCTTTCGCCGTTTTCGGCGGTCAGGTCGATATCGCCTTTCATATCGAGATATTCTTTGCCGGAGAGTTCAAAAAATCCGCCGCTGCCTGCCTCTGAGCCGCCTTTGGCTTCGACGCGAGCGCCTTCCCTGAAGAAGGCGGCCTGCGGGGAATAGACGATGATATCACCGCCGCTGCCGGTGCCGGCTGCATTGGCGGTGGTCCGGCTCTCCTGGCCGAGGACGACCTGCCGGCCGGCTGTCAAGGCGATGTTTCCGGCGTCGCCGGTCTCGCTGTCGGCGGAAAGGGTGCCGAGCTGGGCGACCTGGCCGGAGCCGGTTTCCACCGAAGCCCCCAGACCGCCAAGGCCGTCCAGCGCCTGTACATACAAATCCCCTGCCGCCAGCACGATAGTGCCTTCGGGGGCCTTGATGGTTCCTTCCGTGTCATTGACTACGGCGGCCGGCGCATCGGCATCGGAAGACAGACGCACCCGCACGGGGCTGGTTTGGCTTTCGGCCAGATAGACCTCGTCGGCGGAAGCCAGCAGCACAAACCCGCCGGCCGGCGTTTGAATAGTTCCCCGATTGATGACCTCTCGGCCGATGAGGGCAACCTGTTCCGCGGTGATGCTGCCGAGATTTTTGACAGCCCCATCCGTTACAACAAACTTCAGCGCATCCTGCGTGAGGAAGTCCTGATCGCTGACGGTCATGGCTCCGGCTGTGAATTTGGCCGCCTGAACGGAAGCAGTGGGGCCGAAGATGATGCCGTTCTGGTTGATAAGAATGATATGGCCCTGATTGCCGAGAATGGTTCCGTCGATTCGCGTGGCGCTGGACTGCATATCGCGGTTGAGCACGACAAAGGCCCCTCCATCACGAATAAACTGGAGTGTTTGCTTCTCGGAGATGTTCAAATCCTGCCAGTTAATGATGGCTTTGGCCGCGTCGGCTCCGGCGTTGACCGTAACGGTGGTAACTCCCTCGGCCGCAATGGGGCCGACGGAAACATTGCCCGTCTGCGGGTCGGCGCCGCTCATGGCTGTGGCGGATGTAACATTCAAATGAAGAATGCACACGGCCAGCAGAAGAGACGTCGCCTGGCGAAGCGTAAGAGTTCGGAAAAAATGAGCAATCGTTTTCATTGCGTTCCCCTCAAAAAATTATTTTGCGAACCCTATTTTTCACAGTTATCCGAAAGCAGCCGAAGGGTTACCATCGTATGAGGAAACCGGCGTGAAGCCGGCCCTTGCCTTCTCGTGTGTTTTCAGTTGCGATTAACGGATAACCGGCATAGACCACACCGCTGAAATGCGTTCCGAGTTCGGTAATCAGTCCGCCGCCCACTGAGCACAGTTCCGTATCGGTGTCTTCGAAGGGCAGGGCGTCTTCAATGCGGGCCTGACCGTAGTCCACAAACAGAACCGGAGCAAGTTTTCTCATGAATGGTTTGGGCTGCCGTGCGCCGGACAGGTCTTCTCCGTACCGGGCGCGGTCGGCCTGAACCAGGTCGTATTCATACTGGAGCGAAGCCAGAATGCCGCCGTCGGCAATGACTTCATATTCATCATAGCCGCGTACCGTGTACATCCCGCCATAGGCGGACATGCGGGAAGGAACCAGCCGGCCGTCGGACGTAGTCCAGTTGAAGGAGCCGCTGAGCCGATGAATCTTATCGGCATCCAGATACCGGCTGCGGCGCACCGCCGTCGTGTAAACAGCAAAGTCCTCATCCGCCGCCCCGGAGCCCCGCACCGTCAGGAAGTCGCCGGAGGTTTCGTAGGTCTGGAGCTGCGAGAAACTGACAAAGGTTTCGGCAAGGTCTTCGTTTTTGTACAGTTCGACACCCCAGCCCCACAGATTCATCCGGACATCGGAGGTTTGCACGAGCAGAGGACTGCTTCGGCTTTCTTCCTGAATGAGGGTTCCGGTAAAATCGAGGAACCAGCCGTTCTGCTGGAGGGTATGAAGTCGCAGCTGCATGCCGTAAAAATAGCCCCGTCCGAGGAAGTCGAAAACGCCCAGCCCCTGGCTGTTGTATTCACTGTAGGCGCCGAAGAAACTCGCCCGCAGGAAGGGACTCAGCAGCGGAAACTCATAACTGCTGTAAACGGAGAATTCGTCTTCAAAGCCGTGTTCGGGCTTGGCCTGGTATATCGTCGTAAACCGGTCGTCAAAACCAAAGGCGTTGGTATGAATCAGCCCGACTCGAGGGGCCCATTGCCGGTCGTTGGTGCCGGAATTGTCCACCTGCAAAAACCAATGCCAGGGATTGGCCTCATAGACATTGTAATGGACGGCCAGTGCGTTCGGCTCGGTCCCCTGGCTGATGACCGCCGAAACATAGCGGTCGGGATTCAGATTCAGGACATTGAGGAAGTCGCTGAGTTTTTTCTGATTGAGGACGGTGCCGCTTTTGGCGGGAGACCATTTCTCCACCAGGTCCATCCGCAGATAGGAACGCGGGGCCGGCTCAAGGTCAGGCGTAAAGGGCCGGCTGCTGACCGTCTGAACCTGGGCCTCAAGGATGCGAACCGGCAGAATGCCTTGATGAATGGGACCCTCAGGAGCAAAGGCGTCGGCGGGCACATAGACATAGATGCCCGCATAGTTGTGTTTCTGATAAAGATGGAGCAGGTATTGAGTAAATCCCTGAATCGTTCGGGTGGAGAGAGTTCGAGGCGTGTCGGGCTGAGCGGCTAACTGGCGAAGTTCCCTGAAGTCGTACAAAGTGCTGGGCTCGGCGGGAAGTTCGTAGCGGCCGGAGGAATCAAAAACGACGGGAATATCTTTGAGCAGCTGCTCCTGCGTGAGAACCCGATTGCCCTCCAGCTGAATCCGGCGGATAGCGTAGCGGGGCGTATCGTCCGCAGGCAGATAGGCAATCAGCGCCTCCGCGGACACTTTGCCTTTTTTGACAGGGGCTTTGGGCTGAGCGGTTTTTTCCTGTTCAGCGATTTTTTCAAGGGCTTCCTGCTGGGGACTGACCTCCGGCTCGGCGAATTCTTCTTTGGCCGCGGCCTTAGCCGGCAGCGCAAGCCAGACAAGCCCGGCGAGGGAACAAAGCAGCACGATTCGGGCCGCCTTCAGCCGTTTCCGAACAGCAGACAGATTCCATTCTTTTGAATTTGACCTCTCGGCCTGGTCCATTTTTATCTCCTTAAAAAATGGCTGCTGCTTTCTTAGAACTCTGCGCTGAAACACCTAAGTTGGCGTCTTCGCTCGGAGGACGGAAGCCCTGGCGGCCATGACGCGACCAACAAAAAACTTTACAGAGATTATTTTACAGGGAATAAGAGTATAAGTCTACGGTTTTTTAAGGAGTTATAGTAAAAAGAACTACCGTCCGATAAGAAAAGTTTTTCCTTTCTTTTCAAAAGAGGCCGCCGCCGGCAAAAAGCGGCCCTGCCTTGAAATTTTTTCCAAATGGATTTGACAGCCAAAGGATTATTTGCCATAGCGGCAGACGGCGAAACTTTGCGGGAAAGGAGATTGACGAGGGATAGATTTTGGGCTATTGTGCCCATTTTAACGGCAGAGAAAACGTGTCGTTCTTGGAAAGGTGAACAGCTTGAAACGAACACATTGTTGCGGACAACTGGGTCGGGAACAGATCGGACAGGAAGTATCTTTATGCGGATGGGTCAATTCCTATCGTGACCATGGCAATCTGGTGTTTGTGGATTTGCGGGACCGCAGCGGTCTGGTTCAGGTTGTGTTTGACCCGGAGTGCGATGCCGAAAGCCATCGTCTGGCCCGCGGTCTCCGGTGCGAGTGGGTGATTGCCTGCGAGGGAAAGGTGCGTCCGCGCGGCGAAGGGCTGGAAAACCCCAAACTGGCAACCGGCGAGATTGAAGTGATTGTTCATCGGCTGACAATTCTGAACACGGCCAAGACCCCTCCCTTTGACCTCGACAATGCTGAGCAGGTCAACGAGGAACTTCGGCTGGAGTATCGCTATATTGACTTGCGCCGGCGGGCGATGCAGCATCGGCTGGAGGTCCGTCATCGCACGACCAAACTGGTGCGGGACTATTTTGATCGGCACGGATTCTGGGAAATCGAAACGCCGATGCTGGCCAAGAGCACGCCGGAAGGGGCGCGGGATTTTCTGGTGCCCAGCCGGCTGTGCAAGGGGATGTTTTATGCCCTGCCGCAGTCGCCGCAGCTGTTTAAGCAGATATTGATGGCGTCCGGCTGTGAACGCTATTTTCAAATTGTGCGGTGTTTCCGCGATGAAGACCCGCGGGCGGACAGGCAGGCGGAGTTCACGCAGATTGATGTGGAGATGAGTTTCGCATCCGCCGACGATGTGATAACGCTCAACGAGCGGCTGATTGCGGAGATTTTTAAGACGATTCTGGATGTGGATGTGCCGCTGCCGATTCCGCGGATGAAATATGAGCAGGCGATGGCGGAGTACGGCATCGACCGGCCGGATTTGCGGTTTGAAATGAAATTGAAGGATATCAGCGATATCGCAGCGGCGTCCGCGTTTAAGGTTTTTTCGGAGGCGGTGCACAAGGGCGGCATCGTCAAGGGGCTTTGTGCGCCGGGCGGCGGCAGGTATTCCCGAAGCGATATCGAAAAGACCCTGACGGATTTTGCAGCCGAACTGGGCGCAAAAGGGCTGGCGTGGTTTAAGACCGCTGCCGCTGAATCGGGACAGGGTGTGGAACTGAAGAGCAATTTGGTTAAGTTTTTTACGCCCCAGCAGCAGCACGAACTCATCAGCCGCTTTGACGCCGGGCCGGATGATTTAATCCTGATGGTGGCCGATAAGCCGTCCGTTGTCAATAAGGTACTGGCTGCCCTGCGGCTGCGGCTGGGCAGAGAACTCGGCCTGATACGGGAAAATGAATTTCGTTTTACCTGGGTGGTGGATTTTCCGCTGTTTGAGTGGAATGAAGAGGAAAACCGGTTCGATTCGGTGCATCATCCGTTTACGGCGCCGGTGCCGGAAGACCTCGAGAAACTGGACAGCGAGCCGGCTCATATTCGTTCGCAGGCCTATGACCTGGTGGTGAACGGCTCGGAGATTGGCGGCGGTTCGATTCGTATTCACAATCCCGCTGTTCAGGCGAAGGTGTTTGATTTGCTCAAAATCAGCCGTCAGCAGGCCCAGGAGCGCTTCGGATTTTTCCTGAAGGCCCTTGAGTATGGCGCCCCGCCCCACGGAGGCATTGCCTTTGGGGTCGATCGGCTGGTGATGCTGCTGACCGGCACCGACAACATCCGCGACGTGATTGCCTTTCCAAAGACGCAGAAGGGCCAGTGCCTGCTGACAGGAGCGCCCAGCGAGGTGGACCCCTCCCAGCTGCAGGAACTGAATCTGCGCATCCTGAAACCCCAGCGGGGGCAGAAACATCAGACGGAATCATAACCGGAGATGAAGCGATTGCTCACATCGCTGTACCGGGGGGCGGCCGGAGCAGTGAATCTGGTTCGGCTTGGCTCACTGTCGCTGGCGGAAAAGTGCCGGCTTCTGTTCGGAGGAGCGATGCTGCTGACGCTTTTGCTGGCCCTGTCCATTCCCTATTTCTGGATGGGCAAACTGACGGAAAAAAGCGTTCTGGATGCGGGGCGGGCTGTTACGGAGTTGATTTTTGAGCGGCATTTTCATTTGATTTCCGCACGCGAGGGAGGCCGGCCTTTGCTGACGGAACTGGGCAGCCCGGCCGATCCGAATCACTATGTAGTGCGATGGCTTCGACTGGACCAGACGGACCAGACGAACCAGACTTCTTCTCCGCTGGCGGCTTTGACCGAAACGCAGCGCAGGAAACTGGCGGAAATGATGGAGGATGAGCAGGCGGAGGATACCGCCTGGTACGATGAAGAAAACCGACCCGCCCGCAATCTGTATCTTCGTCTGGTTCGCGCCAAGGATACCTGTTTGCAGTGCCATTCCAAAGAGGGCTCGGCGGTCCCGTTCAACCCCAATCAGCAGGTCGGCGTGCTGGTGGTTCGCACCTTTCCGCGGGAGATGGCCCGCACGGCGCTGATGAATCGGCTGTGTGTGATTTTTGCCGGCTTGATTGCCGCCACGGGTGCTGTGATTGCGTTTTATATGATTACCCAGCGCGTGATTCTCCGGCCGGTCCGTCAGTTGCGCGGGCTGGTGAACAATATTGCCGAAGGCAATCTGGAGATTCGCAGCGCCATCAAAACCGGCGATGAATTTGAACGGCTCTCCGATGCGTTCAATCACATGCTGGACCGTCTGCTCGAGTCGCAGCGGAAACTCCAGGAGGCCAACCGCCAGCTGGATGCCAAGATTGCTCAACTGTCGGAAAAAAACATCGAACTTTACAAAGCCAATAAACTCAAAAGCGAATTTCTGGCGAATATCTCTCATGAGTTCCGCACGCCCCTGAATGCGATTCTCGGTTTTGCTCAGCTGCTCTATGAAAAGCCCGCCGCAGATCCGGAGAAGTGTCGGCGCTGGGCCGAAAATATCCTCATCAGCGGACGCTCTCTGCTGAACCTGATTAATGACCTGCTCGATTTGGCCAAGGCGGAATCGGGCAGGATGGTGCTCCGCGTGGAGAAAATGAGCATTTCCGAACTGTGCGAGGGATTGGCGGCGTTCTTTTCTCCCTTGACGGAGCAGAAGCGGCTGAAGGTGCGGCTGGAGATGGAGGAGAATCTTCCCCTCGTCCAGACAGACCCGGGCAAGGTGCAGCAGATTCTTTACAACCTGCTGAGCAATGCGGTCAAGTTTACGCCGGAAGAAGGGCGAATCCAGATTCGGGCCTTTCGCCTGGACGAGCGGACGGTGCGGATTTCAGTAGCGGATACCGGCCCGGGCATCCCCAAAGAAGAGCAGGAAAAGATTTTTGAGAAGTTCCGTCAGGTGGACGGCTCGCTGACACGCAAGGAGCCGGGAACCGGCCTGGGGCTGGCGATATGCAGACAGCTGGCCGAATTGCTGGCCGGCACGATTGAGGTGGAAAGCGAAGTGGGCAAGGGCTCCGTATTCTCGCTGACAATACCGCTCTGCCTGCCGCAGGGGCCCGAAACAAAATCGCCTGAATCGCCGGCAAATCCTTAAAAAAAACACACCCATTTTAGGCGGTTTTATCGCTGCTGCTGAATGTTCTTGAAACAGAGCAAGCCCGCGAGGGATAAGAGGGCCTGCGGCATCTGCGCCCGTTCAGGGCTGTATGCCCTCTCGGCGGGGGAAGGTCAGGGCATCGTGGCCTCGCTTTTCATCGCATCCTGAAAGCTCTTCAGGTCGTTGGCCCATTTTTGGGCCTCCTGGAGACTGATTACCCCTTGTTTGACAAGGATGGCCAGATGGCTTTCAAAGGTAATCATTTTTTCGTCGGCGGCGTCTTTGGTCTTGACCTGCATCTGGGAATAAATCTGCTCAATTTTATTCTTTCGGATGAGGTTGGCGACGGCATAATTGCTGTTGAGAATTTCCATCACGGCTACGCGGCCCTTGCCGTCTTTGCGGGGGATGAGTTTCTGGCTGATGATGTAGCGCAGCCCCAGCGACATCTGGTTGCGGACTTCCTCCTGGCGGCCCTCCGGAAAGAAATCAAGGATTCGGGTGATGGTGCCCGCCACATCACGTGTATGCAGCGTGGAAAAGACCAAATGGCCTGTTTCGGCGGCCGTCAGGACCAGCGCGACCGTTTCCGCATCGCGCATTTCCCCCACGAAGATGATATCCGGGTCTTCCCGCATCATGGAACGAAGACCATGGGCGAAGGTATCAACATCGCGTCCTACTTCCCGCTGCGAAATCATCGAGTTTTTCTGGCTGAAAATGTATTCAATCGGGTCCTCCAGCGTGATGATTCGGCAGGCACGGTCTTCGTTGATGCGTTCGACGAGGGAGGCAATCGTCGTGCTTTTGCCTGCACCGGTGATGCCGGTAAAGAGAACAAGCCCCTGTTTGCGGCGGACAATATCTTTCCAGGCGGTATTGGGAAAGCCGATATGTTCCGGTTTGGGAATCTCGGTCCCCAGCGCGCGGATAGCCACCGCCAGCCCGTCGTTGTCCAGAAAGGCATTGAGCCGGAATTGCAGCGTCCCGTAGCGATAGGAGCAGTCCACCGCCGTATCACGCTGGAGGGCTTCAATATTTTTAGGCCCCAGCAGCGGATAGACCAATTGCTCAACGATTTCCTCCGTTACAATGCCGCCTTTGAGCCGAACAAGATCCCCGTCAATCCGATAGCAGGGCGGCGTACCCACTTTGATATGAAGGTCGGAAACCCGCATGGCCCCCATTTTTTCAAAATAGGCCAGCATGTCGTTAATACTCAGAAAATTGCCCTCGCCTGCCGGATAGACCTTGGCATCGGGAGAATAGGGGGATTCTTTCAGCGCCATATTGTATCCACTATATCCATATTGGTTTTGCTGTTTCAATTCCACTTGGATTATATGCTCAAATGAGCAGAAACGGAAAAGATTTTTCAAATGAACTTTTCCCTTCTAACAGATAGGCAATATCTTGTAAAAAAATTATTTTTTTAACTTGCTTTTTTCAAAAAAAATGTTACTCTGTTCGTTAGAAGAATGGAGGAGGCCTATACTTAATCGTATGGGTCTGTACGACAGGAAAGAGACGGAAAGTTGAATTCTTGTTGAGGAGAAGTTGGTGATGGCGGCAAACCCCTTCCTTTTCAAGTCACCTTTTCTGTTCGTTCTCACTTTTGTCCCCCTGCGGATTCCTCATAAGAACACGCGCCTTTGACAAGACTGCAGAGTTCACCATAAAAGTCTTTGAGCACGGCCGGAAATAAACAGTACCATAGATAAGGAGTGAAAAAATGAAATGTAAAAAAGCGGTTCAAAAAACCTGGATTATTCTATTCATATTTTCATCCGCTGCCTTTGCTGGTTTGAAATATGTTGATGTTGTTGATTTGGATTTGGGAGGGTGTTATTTTTTTGATAACGCCGCTCAGCAGTTTCGATTGTTCACAGCAGCCGGCGGCAGCGAAGTGACCATTGATATAGGAAGTCTTCATATAGCCGGAGGCGGCTGGGACTACTCCTTCACGGGTAAGATTATCGTAACACCCAGCGACCTGTACTATAAAAATTCATCCGGTCAAAGGGCGCATGCTTTTTTTACCAATTCAGACGCGACGCTGACGATTGTTGCCTCGACGCTGACCGACAAACAAACCGCCGAGGAGATTGTGAATCCGACGACAAATCCGGAAGGGGTGGTTCTGCTGACGGCTGTGATGAATGATGAGGAGGGGGTCTGGCTGGTGTCCGAGACAGGGGATTATGATAATCATTTCTACGGCTACACGCATTATGCAATTACGGGCGGCGAATTGAAAGACGGCTCGCTGCTGCGGATGCTTGATTTCCGGGCCGTGTGGGATTTTGATGCCTGTTTGCCGACCAACATTTCTCGTTTTGATCAGGATTTGTACAGCGGCATGCCGTCGTTGGAGTTGATTGCTGAGATTCCGGAACCGGCAACCATGCTCATGCTGGGCCTTAGCAGTATGCTTGTTTTTGCTATGCGGAAAGCGGCCTAAAAGCAGTCGTCTTCTTCTCATGATGCGAGATATCCAGGGCCGTCTTGTCTGAGACGGCCTTGCTTTTTTAAATGCCTTACTCCATCAGCAGAACACATCTCCCTGCGTCTGATGCATACCCGCGCAAAATAAAAAAAATATTGTACGTTATAAAAAAATTGTAGATTATCCGCCGGCTGCCTGGCCGGTGCGGAGCAGCAGGACGGCCTCAGTAGCAGAGCGGCCGACGACCCCGACGACCTTGTCAACCACTGTTTCGGCTTACCTTTATTGACAGCCGCCCCCCTTCTTGAACTGGGCAGAAGTGGTGATTGGCGACCCATTAATGCGGATTGCTTGGCCCTGCAGAAACGAAATCCTGGTCGTATCAGGCGGGCTATGCCAATCTTGATAAAATAACGAACATAGCCGATGTTCACTCCGTTTCCTGTTTTTACGGCGGGAATTTGGAGACCTCTCAAGAAGAAAATTTCCAAAAATATTACGATTTGTATGATGTGGACCAAAATAGTCTGATTAACACGGCGGAGGTCTATGTTGCCTATCTCTATACACAATATCCAAAAACAAGAGAAAAATTTTTCGCTTTTAGATTTTTTTCTTGATTTCTTTCTTTCTGTCGGTCATAATATCGCGTTGGTGGAAAGATGAGGTAGAGGGCTTCCGGAAACGGAAGCAAAACAGTGCCGTGGAGGATGGAAAGATGGATATGAGGAAAGTGTTGGAGAGAGGGTGGGTGGCTGTATTAATCATTTCTTCGATTACCTCTGCTGGTTTGAAGTACGTTGATGCTGTGGATTTGGATTTGGGCGAGTGTTATTTTTTTGACAACGCCGCTCAGCAGTTTCAATTGTTCACAACAGCCGGCAGCAGCGAAGTGACCATTGATATAGGAAGTCTTCATATAGCCGGAGGCGGCTGGGACTACTCCTTCGCGGGCAAGATTATTATAACACCCAGTGACCTGTACTATAAAAATTCATCCGGTCAAAGGGCGTCTGCTTATTTTACCAATTCAGACGCGACGCTGACGATTGTTGCCTCGACGCTGACCGACAAACAAACCGCTGAGGAGATTGTGAATCCGACGACAAATCCGGAAGGGGTGGTTCTGCTGACGGCTGTGATGAATGACGAGGATGGGTTCTGGATGGTGTCGGAGACAGGGAATTATGATAATCATTTCTACGGCTACACGCATTATGCAATCACAGGCGGCGAATTGAAAGAGGGCTCGCTGCTGCGGATGCTTGATTTCCGGGCCGTGTGGGATTTTGATGCCTGTTTGCCGGCCAACATTTCTCGTTTTGATCGGGATTTGTACAGCGGTATGCCGTCGTTGGAGATGATTGCTGAGATTCCGGAACCGGCGACCATTCTGCTTCTTGCCGTCGGCGGACTGCTGTACCGGCGGGGAAAATAGTTGGTTTACGTTCATCGCAAAAATAAGGTGTAAGGGAAGCGTTGTATTCAAAAGGAACTTTATTGGAATGAGGAGGTAAGTGATGAAAAAGTTAATGGTGACCTTGATACTTCTGCTTGTTGCGGTTCCATGTGTGGCCGGCGGTGGTGTAGTAGCAATCCGCATCGATAGACTTCAAGCAGATGGGGTGACGGCTGTTTATGATCACGACACCCAGACCCTAACGTGGACGGGCGGTGCTTCTGTTTCGCTGTATACGGGCATCGGAGAGCCGGCAGCGGTCTATAACCAGGGAATTAATATTCAGGCGGCCTTTACGGATCTGACGGATGAATCTGCCGGCGGAGCAGCCAAGGCCTCCTTTGCGGCTATTGAGTGGTCGGTATTGGTTGCGGGACAAAAGGTCATTTGGGGCACTCAAGAGGACGGAGAGCTGTTTGTGGAAGAAGAGCAAATTGCCGCCCTGCCTTTCCCGCCGTTCACCGTGGAAGATACGGGCATCTTGTTTGGTTCGGGAGTCGTTCGGGTAGTGGGCAGCAACTTTGATTTGTTGAATCCGGATTTTGTCTGGAGCGATACGAATAACGATGCCCGGCTGAAATCGCAGATTTCCGGTCTGGACTATTTTGACAGTTATCTGACGGATGATTACAATACGCTGATTACGACAATGTGGCTGTTTGCCGATGAGGCGATGGTTCCGGAACCGGCAACCATGCTCATGCTGGGTCTTGGCAGTATGCTTGTTTTGGCTATGCGGAAAACAGCATAAAAGCCGCTTTCTTCCCTCCTCATGATGTAGATACTCCAGGGCCGTCTTGCCAAAGACGGCCCTGCTTTTTAAATGCCCCCTCTGCCGGCAGAACATCCTTCCCCTGCATAGCCGTGCAAAGTATCATACCTTGCTAATTTACCAGGGGTATATCCGACTGGGATGATGCGATAATAAACTGGGGAAAACAGACGCTTGCCAAAAAACAAGCAGTCGGATAAACTGGCTGGGTTGGAGCCGCCTCAAACCTTCAACTTGGGATGGGACAAAATCCCCTCGATAGGGCGGATAGGGCAAAATCAGCACTGGCGATTATTGTCAAGAACAGTCACAACTTCTGTGGCGAATCTATGGAAATTGTAAAATGAAACGAAAATATGTAATGATGTTAATGGCTGCTGCCGGAGTTTTCGGGCCGCTCGGCTGCAAAGTGGGGCCGGACTATGTTCCCCCGGAAGTGGGCCCGCTTTCAAAGTTTGAACGCCGCCCGCCCGATACAGCAAGCATCGGCAGCACAAGTACATTGGATCCCAATGTTTCCCAAATGACTCAATGGTGGACTACCTTGCAGGATCCGCTGTTAAACGACCTGGTAAGGCGAGCGGCTGCTTCGAATATCGATTTGAAAATAGCAGAATCACGCCTGCGCGAGGCAAGGGCGAGATTGACAATGGTAAGCGGGAATCGAGCACCGCAGGTCGGTTTTACCTCGGAATACTCACGCGAGCAGATCAGTCATACCGCCTATCCGACCGGTCCCTTGGCCGGCGGTGAATCCGGCATCCCATTAAGATGGAATCTTTATGATTTCGGCTTTGATGCCTCATGGGAACTTGATGTGTTTGGCGGGCTCAAACGCAGCGTCGAGGCCGCCCAGGCGGACATGGGGGCCATGATAGAAGATCGGCGGGATGTACTGGTCAGCACGGCAGCCGAAATCGCACGCAATTATGTTGAACTTCGCGGTCTCCAGCATGAGTATCAAATTGCCCAGCGGAATCTGGCTGTTCAGCAGCAGACCCTGGAACTGATTATGGACCAGAAGAATAAGGGGACCGCAACCCAGTTGGATGTCGATCGCGCCGCTGCTCAGGTATCTGCGACCAAAGCAGAGATGCCCACCCTGCAGGAACGGCAATGGCAGTCCATGCATCGGCTCGCCGTCCTGTTGGGTGCAGGACCGGAAGATTTGGTTGAAGAATTGTCCACAGCCGCTCCCATCCCCGTACCGCCGCAGCATATTGGAATCGGGCTGCCGTCCGATCTGCTTCGCCGCCGTCCGGATATCCGGCGGGCCGAGCGCCAACTGGCTGCTTCAACCGCAAGACTCGGTGTGGCCGCAGCGGACCTGTTTCCGCGGTTTTCGCTTACCGGTTCCGCAGGTCTTCAAAGTTCAAATACCAACAATCTATTGGAAGGCGACAGCAACAGATACTTTTTCGGCCCTTCCCTGAACCTGCCGATTTTCAACGGCGGACAATTGCACGCCATGGTAAAAGTCCGTACCGAACAGCAGGAACAATGTTTGATGCAGTATCAGCAAACGGTGCTGACGGCTTTGCGCGAGGTGGAGGATGCGATAGTGGCTTTTCGTTTGGAGCAGCAGCGGCGGCAGTTCCTCCAGGAAACCGTTTCCTCAAATCAGGAAGCCGAGGAACTGGCTCAGCAGCTCTACCGCAATGGGCTGACCGATTACTTAACAGTTCTGGATGCTCAGCGTTCCCTCTATAAGTCCCAGGAAATGCTGGCCGTCAGTGAAAAGAAAGTCACAATCAATTTAATCGTTTTATATAAGGCATTAGGAGGCGGCTGGGAGCCGGAATCGGCTCCGGTCGAAACGCCGGAAACAATGCCCCCGGCCATGGTATCCCATTCAGTATCTCAAAAAACCGTTTTGGATGTAACCCCATAGCAAAGAGACAGATTGAAAAGCAGCAGCGCTGTTTGAAGGACGTAATCTTATGGCACATGAAGCAGGAACAGACAGTCAGCAGACACCGAATAGGAAAGAAGCAGACACATTTGTAAAAAATACTTCTCAAAAGGGAAAAATGGATATACCCCCCTATAGTCGGCCGTTTTATAAACGCCCTCTCTGGATGGCCATCGCCATTCTGATGTCGGTATTAATTGTGGCTGCTGTGGTATGTTATTGGCTGCATAGAAGGCAGTTCGAGAGTACTGATGACGCCTTTATTGACGGTGATATTGTTCAGGTATCCGCTAAAGTATCGGGAATTATCGAAAGCGTTTATGTGGATGATAATCAGGATGTAGCGGCAGGAACGGTCTTACTGCAGATTGACCCCAAAGACCTTCAGGCCCGCCTGAATGAGGCCCGCGCGTCTTTGATGGCGGCGGAGGCGAAATTGGGCGAGGCAAAGGCCCAGGTCGATGTGGTCAAAGCCGCGACCGATGCTTTGCTGACGCAGGCGAAAGCCGGCGTGGAACAGGCAAAGGCCGCCGTCGAATCCAGCATCTCGCAATTGGCTTCCGCCCAGTCCGATGTGGTCGCAGCAGAGGCGGAAGCCGTCAAGCGTCAGGCGGACCTCAAACGCTTCAAGTCCCTCGACCCGCGAGTCGTTTCCCAGCAGCAGTTGGATAGCGCCCAGGCGGCGGCGGATACGGCGGAGGCCTATCTGGTTTCAACTCGCAAACGGGTTTTATCCGCCGAGGCCGCCGTGAAAGAAGCACAAGCGAAGTATGCTCAATCCCTTGCTGTTCTGGCGGCGGCGGAGACCGGCCCTCAGCAAGTCGCTGCCGCCGTCGCACAGATGGAGAACGCCCGGTCCGGAGTCGATGAGGCAAAGGCAAAAGTCGATGCCGCCGAACTGAACCTCTCCTACACCACCATCCGGGCTCCCGTCAGCGGACGGGTATCCAAACGGACAGCCAGGCCGGGGCAGTACCTCCAGGTAGGCCAGAATGTCCTCGCATTAGTACAGCCGGATGTGTGGGTTACCGCCAATTTTAAAGAAACCCAGCTCACCTGCATGTGTCAGGGGCAGAATGTTGAAATCGAAGTGGATGCTTACCCGGGACATGTATTTCATGGCCATGTGGAAAGTATTCAGGCCGGAACCGGCTCGCGATTCAGTATGTTGCCGCCGGAAAATGCAACCGGCAATTACGTCAAAGTCGTTCAGCGCGTCCCTGTAAAAATACGATTCGATCAGAAGGATACACAGCAGCGGCTTCTTGCCCCTGGAATGTCCGTTATCCCCACCGTACGCGTGGGACGGGACAAACAGCAGCATCCCCAGCCGATTATGCCGCCCTCTGAGCCGGCCGTATCTGGGGCAGCCGACCTTTCACCGAAAGCCGACTGCCCGTCCGAGGTTGCCCAATGAGCCGGCCGTATCCATCCGCTCAGCAAACGGCCGATCAGCCGGCATCGACAGCCCATCCATGGCTCATTGCCGTTGCTGTGATGTCTCCCACCGTTATGGTGGTGCTCGCAAGCACGGTGGTCAATGTCGCATTGCCGTATATAGCCGGCACCGTCTCCGCCGGCACGGAGGAGGTAACTTGGGTGATTACCAGTTATCTGGCGGCGAACGCTGTAATCATGCCTGCCACGGCCTGGCTAAGCCGCCTCTTCCGGCGTAAAAGATTCGTTATGGGCTGTATATTAACGTTTTCTGCCGGCTCCCTGGCCTGCGGGATGGCACATTCGCTCGGCTTTCTTGTTGCAGCACGTATCATTCAGGGACTCGGCGGAGGGGCGATGCAGCCTGTCAGCCAGGCAGTGCTCCTGGAGAGTTTTCCCCCTGCCAAACGAGCGGTTGCCATGGCGATCTACGGCGTCAGCGTCATCGTTGCTCCCATTGTTGGACCGATTCTCGGCGGATGGATTACCGATAACTACTCCTGGAGATGGGTCTTTTACCTCAATCTTCCCATCGGATTGATTTCCCTCCTGATGGTTTATCTTTTTGTGGAAGACCCTCCCTATATTCGGCAGGGGACCGCACGAGTTGACTATATAGGTTTAATTCTGCTGGTCATTTGGGTTGCAAGTCTGCTTATCATGCTGGACAAAGGACAGCAGGAAGACTGGCTTGATTCCCGTTTCATTCGTACTCTGCTGGTGATGTTTATCCTCGGCCTGACAGCATTTATTTTCTGGGAACTGCAAGTCCGGGAGCCGGTCGTCAACTTGCAGCTTTTGTGCAATCCGACTTTTACAATCGGCACAACCATTAATACCGTCGCCAGCGGAGCGGTTTTATTTTCCTACACGGCCTATCTGCCCCTCTTTTTGCAGACCTTGCTTGGCTATCCGGCTTTGCGGAGCGGCCTGACAATGGCGCCTCGCGGATTGGGCGCACTTATTACCATGTTTCTGGTCGGACAGCTGATCAGCGTTGTCAGTCCCCGATTGATGCTGGCCGCCGGATTCCTTACGCTGGGCTATTCCCTCTACGCTGTCGGCAATCTGAATCTGGAAATATCGCCCCGCAATGTTGTGATTCCCAATTTCTTAAGCGGGACCGCCAGCGGCCTGATTTTTGTTCCTTTGACAACAATCACCATGGGAAATCTGAGGAGGGAAGAAGTAGCGAATGCTACGGGGATTTACAATCTGTTGAGGAATATTGGGTCAGCCATCGGCATTGCCGTTATGGCCACACTTATGGCCCGCGGTGCACAAGTCCATCAGACAAATCTGGTAGCTCACATGACCCCCTATGACACGGTGTACCAGCAAAAATTAGAGAGCATCCAGTCGGCTCTGACCCCGCAAAGCGGCGCATGCACCGCGGCCGAGCAGGCCGTGGCCGTGCTGGGCAAAGAATTGCTTCGCCAATCCACCTTGCTCTCTTATGTCGATAATTTCAGGTACCTCGCATTGGCCTCGGTGGCGTGCATCCCTGCATTGCTGTTTCTTAGCCGCCGGCGCCTCAAAAGCGGCTGACCGATATGCGAAGGCGGATTGACCCCATAGGAAGCGGAACAGTTGGAGGACGATTCAATTATGAGCAAAAAACCTTTCATCGCGATTACAATTGCCCGTCAGATGGGTGCCGGCGGCCTTGTGGTCGGACGCAGCGTGGCTCGACGATTGGGATATGCCTATCTTGACCGGGCCATACTTCGCATGGTGGCCCGCCAGTTGGGAATAACCGATAAGGAACTGGAACATTGGGATGAACACGTTTCTACCTTCTGGGAGCGGCTGAGCCGAGTGCTGCTCATTGGGCCGGCCGAAGCAACCTATACAGGCGTTCCTCAAGCAGCCGGAATCCGCGATCGGCAGCTGTTCCTTTTGGAGTCTCGCGTGATTCGTGAGGCGGCTTTCAGCCGTAATGTGGTTGTCATCGGGCGGGCGGGCTTTGATGTGCTTCGCGATCACCCGGGACTTGCCAGCGTGTATTTGCACGCGCCTCTGCCCGCTCGCATTGACATTGTCATGCGTACGCATCACCTTACGGAGCCGGCAAAGGCCAGGGAATTGATAGAACGTACGGATGCCGATCGGATACGTTTTGTCCGGGACATGACAGGCCGACTCGCCTATGATGCCAACTGCTATCACCTCTCCATTAACACCGACCGCACCGGCCTTGCATTAGCGGAGGAGATGATAGTCAACCTGGTCGAACATGTCCAACAGATGCTTGCCGGGAACTCTCAATAATCGTTCGCACGGATTCGGATTGTTTCCCTACCCATCAACCCAAGCGAGGGTTTTTCTTTTGGGCCCGATAATAATGTGCGAAAAATATTGTGCGTTCTCAGCTGCTGCTCCTCCTTCTGCCTGATTCCGGTAAAGAGCTCCGGAGCTCGACGGGCTTCTTCGACAATCTCATCCAGTCCAAGTCGCAGTGATTTTTCATGAGGGAGGCGGAACACTTTGAAAGAGATATCCGGAGGAAGATCGACTGTGATCGAAGTGCTCGGTTTCAATTCGATGGTGAAAGCATTCGGCTCAAACGGCTGATTGAATCGGACTGCCTGAATCTGAAAAACCTCCCGTTCTTCTTCTTCCCCGGTGGTGGTGTTATAGCGGATTCTTTCAAAGTGCATAGGATAATAAAGTCCGTCAATTCTTTGATAATCCTGTGCAATCTGAACTAGACGCAGATGATTTTGATTAAAGAACTCTGTCTTCAAATAACGGTACTCTGCCTCAGGGGTCGCATAAATAATCAGCTTGGAATCGGGTTTTTGAGAGTACACAATTTCATAGATCACGACATCCCGTTCCTGCAGTTTCCCTTTCTGAACAGATGTCGCTTGGTCCATCTTTTCCCATTGTCTCGGAGTCAGAAGCCCATGATAAAGAATATCCGCATAGGCCGTCTCGAATGCTTTCGCACTGATCGGATCCACAGAGACAGAGTCATCATCCAGAGAATAGGAAAGCCAGTGTCCCTGCCCGTTAACCAGCAGAAATCGATTCCACGCTCCATTCAGAGTCTCATTGTTTTCTTGTTTTTCCCAAAGTGGAATTTCTCGTTTCCAGAATAAACGGCCGGGGATATCGATTCGGCATATCCAGTCCGCTTCCGTCCTGCCGCTGTAAAATTTCAGCAAGTTCTGGAGTGCATTTTCATGTGCCTTTGCTATGTTCTCCCTCATTTCCGGAGACAAAGAGGCCCAAGAATTCGCCCATCTTTCCTGGTGCAGCTCTTCCAGAACCTCTTTATGCTGCTTATACTGCTGAATCGCCTCTTCATCGACTTTTTTTGTCATCTGGTAACGAATGTTCAGTTGCCCTCTCTGCAGCGATTGGAAATGTTTTTGATGAAGCTGCCGGAGCTCCTGAAAAGAGGGAAAAGTTTCAGCCGGCACGACCGCCGTTTCCGAAAAACAGAATGCCAAAATCACAATCCATAGATTCATTGGCTTGAGCATAATTCACCTCTTCTTTTAAAAACAGAGTTCGAATCTTGAATCAATCCAGCCGGACGGGGCCCATATCGAATTAGGGGGGAACCCAAACATAGCATGGCGGACACGGCGGCGGTGGGCAGGAAAGCAGAAGCTCGCTGAACAAAAGCCCCCATGCCGACATCACCAGCCCGATATGTCCTGTATCCCTTCTTTGTCTCTTCATTGGCAGACCTCCTTTCCTTCCAGCAGCCGACCCACCGCCGCGACCAGCCCCCTGTTATCCTCTGCATAGTCCAAAATCCAGTTCAAATACACACACGCCGTCACCGGCCGCCCGCGGGCCAGATTCATCTCCCCCAGCCGCATCGCCGCATGTTCTACAAATCGGATCGCTCGGCTACCGTTCACAGTCTGGCCCCCCAGGTTCGGGTCTGTCTTTTGGTTCTTGAGAGGGCGGCTGCTATGTTGGGTCTTCTGCAAATTTTCCACCTCGGATCGTGTATCTTTTATTCTGGATTTCGTCGCGGATCTGATCCCCCTCTTTCAGATAAGTAAGTTCAGAAAAGGTGCTGTCCGCAATGGGGGTATTGATTTGCTGTTCTTCTATCGTACATATTTCTTTTCGCATCAATCCGCCATCCGGAAAATATTGCGACATCTCCCATTTCCTGGGCAGGAATACACCCTGGAGAGTGGTAAATTCTATTGTTTTTTTCGAAAGCAATGAACCATCCTCATAACGGTTTTCAATGGAAACCGGATGAAACCCTGCTTCACTGTCAAAAATGAGAACAGAAAAAGGCCGATTCTTTCCGGGCATGGAAATTTCTATACGGTAGATTATTGAATCGACGGAGGAATTTTCTTTAAGAAGAATACCATACGTCTCAATATTGGAAATTTGTTGTATATCAGATAATTGTGATAAGGATAACCATAATGTTTTATCTCCTATATAAAACACGTTTCGTGGATCAGTTATTCGGATTGATCCGGCTCTTTTTTTTATGGCAAGTTTGTTTAAGAGAAGATGATCTTTTGTTTCAGTCAAAGGGCTTATCTCTACTTGATGTTCAGAGGTATCAATAATAATTGACTCTCCAGACCCCCATTGCAATGGATATTTTACCTCATTCTTTGGGTCAAAATAACAGGGAAGTTCAGTATAATTGGAAAACTTAAAAAACCGATTATTTTCAACATCAATCTTGAAGTCTATGGTCTTGTTAATGATCCTTTGGATTTCATGTGGAAGATTATTTGGCTCAACGATAGAATTTTTTTTAATTAAATCTGCGGCCTTCCAACCTCGAATTGTAATCATATTTTTATTTGTAATCCGTCCTTCCCAACTCTTTATTTTTTCAAAATTCGCCTGAGTTGCCGATGCCAGCATAGACAGAATGTCAGGAACTTCACTGGAATCCACGATTTCATAGTCGATGTCCTTGGCATGGACAAGGACATCGAAACTCAAACTCATCACAACTGACAAAAGAACAAACGTGTATGTCTTTTTCTGGATCATTTTTCTCTTCATACAGCAAAGCAAACTTTCGCATTTTTGACACAGTTTTAAACTGCTGGCGCTAAGGCTTCCGGAAAAATAAAAGGGTAAGATTCCCGACCATATCGCACCCATATTCAGTTCTTGCGGAAAGTTCGGGGAAAACAGGAAAACTCAAGACGGCCATCTGTTTTTAATCCTCCTTAAATCAAATTACAGCATCTCTCGCCTCAGACCCGGAAATCCAGAGCTCTTCCCAATCTCGGCAGACTCCTTAGCAGACTCCTTATTTGTTCCCTTCTGATTTTTCGATGTCTTTTCAAAGCAGCCGTACCGCCCCTCATTATACCCCGCCGATTTCAGCCGGCAATCCATTTCCCCAATTTTTCGCTTAATTTTTCACCCAAAACCCAACACCCTACCCATTTCCTCTCCAACCCCGCCGCCCCAGGGGGTGGCAGGCAAGGCAAGAGAGATGACCAAGGAAAGAACGATTAGGAAAAGTGCGAAAGACTATTGACAGTCCCCTCTCCCTGTTGGCGGTATTCCATTTGCTGTTGATACATCAAGACAGGATTTTCTGTTTTTTCCTCGGATGAATAATATCCCTTTCGTTCTAAACATATCTGCAGGGAAACTATTCTATCACGAGAGACAAGCATAATCTTGAACAGTTCATTGGATGTTAAATTGTTGGCAAAAACGAATGCTTTAAGTCCTTCTCCGCACACCCCCAAAAGAATCAAGAAGAGTAAAAATCGCTTTATATTGAACTTCCTTTCCAATGGAAGCAGTAAACCGCCATTCTTACCAGCCATCATATTATAACCAAGCTCCTTTACGAACATTTTTACAGAACTCGCCGACAGTGTCAATCACTCATTTTCCGCCGCCTCATTTGCCCCGACAACCCCATCGGCTTAGATCGGTTTATTAATCCTTTTCTATTTTCATTAAAATCTCCGTCGCCATTTTCTGTATTTCCGGGCGAGGATCCTTTTTCATCTGCTCAGCCGCTTCTCTTATTTTCTCCGGGTTATTCCGTAATCTCTCTATGAGCATCCGAAACGCCGCAATCCGAATTTCCCAGTCGGAATCTGACAGCAAACTTCTTAAATCGTCTTCGCGGCTGTCTTCTGAAAAGATAATTTGTGATTTTCTTTCGTATTCGGCTGCTCTGTTCATAGATTCTTCTCGAAACTTTGATGGATCTCGCACATCGTAAACTCGGTAGTCCGCCGGCGGATTACAGTCAAATACCTCCGGCGGAATTTCCGGATTCAGTATGATGTTCTCAATGTGATACGTTTTTTTCTTGTTAAGTGTCCCGTCGATTTTATACTCTGTCAGAATAATGAAATGTGGAAACCCTTGTTTATCATACTCGCTGAATTGGTTGTGGAGAAACAATAGACCTGTCTTGGGAAACCACATTTTCTGCGTATAAACCTTTGAATAATCCTCTCGATCAACAATCAAAAGCAAAAAAAGACCGTCTGGATTGTAGGCCTGAATTTGAGTCCTTCCGGCCGGTTCATTGGGATCCGGAAGAAGCTTGACACAGATTCCATCCCCGACACAACCTGTTTCCTCCAGTCGGCGAAGCTTGTCTGGATCCGGTTTCGCCTCAATGGTCCCTGAACCTGCTGAAATAGAACCCAAAATTCCCTGCAGAAGATTTGCGGGGGTATAAAATTTCTGAAGATCGTGAGTTTCGGGCCTCTGGCGGCGGGCAAAAATCCACACGCAATGGTTGTCATGCGCAAACAAGTATACACCTTTTTCTGTTGTAACCATCGTGATCTCGTAAGGCGTATCGGGCCCTGCAGAGGTCGCCGGTTGTTTCTCTTCATAAGAGGTCCCTTGGAAAAACACCATCTCCGGATACAAAATAATTTGGTCAATTCGCCTGTTGACTCCGGAAAGCCGCACTCGCTGTTTTACCCTTCGTCCCGCCGCCTGCTCCTGCAAATCCCTTTCAATATTGCGGCGAAGATTGCGTTCACGGGATTCACGCCGCTCATCCGAAAGATTCTCCTGGGAACCATAACTCTTCTGAAGACCGCTTTCGTGGCGGAGGCGAATCGATTCTTCTGATTCCAGTGCCTGCTGAATATGAATGTACAACGTGGCATCTATACTCTGGAAGGGTTCTTTCCAGGCGGCATGAACCAGACGTTCAACTTGCTCCGGAAGGATACCCTTCTCTGCTGCGGCCTTGCATTCATAAAATAAACCGAACAGACTTGCTGTTATCGTCCAAACAAGCAGAAACGGCCGCTTGAACATTGCCTCTTTTTTTTGGACCATAATAGTTCTCCTAAGAAACGCCTTCGGATTGGGCTGATAACATGAACATTACCGACGACAGCAGCTTCCGGCCGATTCTGCGGCCGCATTCTGTTTCTTTGTTGCAGGTGGTCCCATTCCCATAACCGCAGCACTCCTGCTGAGAAACGGAATAGCACTCTATCCCGTCGCAACAGGCGAGTCCCTCGATTCCGCCGCACACCACGCAGGAATTATTCTTGCAGGACTCACACCCCTTACATTGATAAACGCAATTAGGGGGAACCCAAACATGGCATGGCGGACACGGCGGCGGTGGACAGGAAAGCAGAAGCTCGCTGAACAAAAGCCCCCATGCCGACATCACCAGCCCGATATGTCCTGTATCCCTTCTTTGTCTCTTCATTGGCAGACCTCCTTTCCTTCCAGCCGCCGACCCACCGCCGCGACCAGCCCCATGTTATCCTCTGCATGGTCCAAAATCCAGTTCAAATACACACACGCCGTCACCGGCCGCCCGCGGGCCAGATTCATCTCCCCCGGCTGCATCGCCGCATACAAGGCTCCTCGGTCCTCCGGATACCGCTCAAAGACCGTCTGATAACCCCATTCCATCACCTCCTCTGCTGGAAGATTTTTTCCTTCGGTTCGCAAATCTGCACAACTTCTGGTTCAGTCGAACTCGCACATGCGGCCATCGATTCAGAAGACGGGTTTTACAGTTCAAAAGTGTAAATTCTTATTGCGACCGGCATTTTTTTTATCTCGGATATTACCTCGGGAATGCTCACTTCGGAAGTGACCGCGGCTGCCGACTTATTGTTCAATGGGAAAAGACCATGCAGAGCGATTAGTTTTCTCTCTTCGGGAGAAGAAACCGAAGCCATCTGTTTTCCCTCGAAATCAAATGTTAAAAAACTAAGACGGCCCATATGATTGATCACGAAAAGGAATCGTGATTCGTCTACTAACACGGTCTCAAACGTATGAATATACCGCAAGGACGCTTCGTCTGGGACAATTTCAAATTCGCAAATATTCTTTTCCCATATCAGTTCAAGCTCATGTGTATAATGGCGAGCAAGAATAGAAATCTTCGCAGCATCCATCCCCTTGGCGGTGGAAAAAAAACTTATAAAACAGATACAGGAACCATCCTTGAGGGACAAAATCTTTGGAGACATTAACGTTTCAATCGTTCTAAGCCTAATCCTCCGGGCGGCCTCTTCGGGAAAATCCTCGTGATAGACTGTTCCTATATTTGGCAAAGCAACCTCTTTTAGAACGCCGCCGTCTTCGCCTCTTAATAGATTGACGGAGTATTTATATTGTCTTTCCTCTCCTCCTCTCATCCTTTCTCTTCCGATCATGACAATCGTCTTGTTATTTGAAGAAACTCTTTCATAATCACAGACTTCATAACCCTGACCCATCTTCCTTTCGCTCAGCAATTCTCCCCATCGATTCAGTCGCAAGAAAACATCTTGAAAATCCTCCCGACTGCTGGCGAACGTAATCAGAGTCTCATCCTCCAACAATAGAAGTTTGGGAGGACTCACAAGAAAACGCAGATCTGTATATTTTTCATCAAAGATCAGAATCTGAATTTCCTTGGGAGTCTCCGACCCTTGCTCAGGCAGATCTATTCGACAACGCAGGGGAAGGTCAATCCCGCTTTCGCGAAACTTTTCGAGATTATACTGTACACTTGTCACAAGCAAATATCCGTCCGGCATATATGCCATCGCACACTCCCGAATCGGCAGTGAAAGGGGGCTTCCATCTTCATTTTTCAAAGGGATCTGCCACAAAACACGCCCCTGGCGGTCTATCTTCCACAAGATTAGCGAGCCAAACCAATCCATCGTTTCAGAATCAACCGGAGTTGTCTTTGTAAGCATGTAGAGATTCTGCCTTCCTTTATCCAGACAAAAACCCATTGGGATATTCTTGGACGTTAAGTCCGTGACAGCGTCTTGGATTTCATGGACAACAAGCCGACCTTGAACAGAAACGGCCAAAAGAATAAAACTCAAAGCAGCTCCTTTTATTATTCTTTTTGTTTCCATAATCATCCTTTCTTCAATAAGATAACAACTCTCCGCAACAGACGCATGCATCCGTTTGGCCTTCTGACCAGTGCTCGTATCCAAAGTTGTGAACCGCTTCATAATACGCAGTGGCAAAAGCGATACATAGATCATACAGCGGAAATGGATACCCGCTGCATAAGCCTGTCATACAGGTATGAAAAGCAAAGTCGCATCCCGCTTGGGCACTATGACAGGTTCCGTAGCATATGTCATGGCTGTCACAGCACGTCTCGAAAGGAAACCCACCCGGGTTATCCGCCACAATCTGCCCTTTCCATCCATCTGGTCCACATCCATTTGTAGAAGGCGTATGGTTTGGATCCGGAACAATAGATCCCTGGCACAAAAGCAAATGACCATAGTCTACCGCCTTTTGAAGCGATGGCTGACATGATCCGGTTGCCCAATCGCATCGCTGGCAGGACCAATCGTCACAGCAAAATTCGCGGCAAACCACCCCGGTACCAAACCCGCAGCATTGTTGTGTCATGGGATCATCATAGCATGTCGTATCGTCACAACATGTTGGCTGGTCTTCTGAACAGCAGTTGTTTGCGCAGCAATCGATGCCGTTATCACAGTATATCCCTGTTCCATAGTTGCAGCAGTGCTCAATTTTCGTGTCATAGCACTCTATCCCGTCGCAACAGGCGAGTCCCTCGATTCCGCCGCACACCACGCAGGAATTATTCTTGCAGGACTCACACCCCGTACATCGATAAACGCAATTAGGGGGAACCCAAACATGGCATGGCGGACACGGCGGCGGTGGACAGGAAAGCAGAAGCTCGCTGAACAAAAGCCCCCATGCCGACATCACCAGCCCGATATGTCCTGTATCTCTTCTTTGCCTCTTCATTGGCAGACCTCCTTTCCTTCCAGCAGCCGACCCACCGCCGCGACCAGTCCCATGTTATCCTCCGCATGGTCCAAAATCCAGTTCAAATACACACACGCCGTCACCGGCCGCCCGCGGGCCAGATTCATCTCCCCCAGCCGCATCGCCGCATACAAGGCTCCTCGGTCCTCCGGATACCGCTCAAAGACCGTCTGATAACCCCATTCCATCACCTCCTCCGCCTCGTCTGCCCCGACAACTCCAGCGGCCTTCATATTCTCATAGCAGACCCCAATCATCCAGTACAGCGACCCGGCATACTGAAACTCCGGCTCGGCCTCCAGTGCCGCCAAAAAATAATCCGCTGCGGGTTGCCATTGTTTCAGGTGCCAGGAATTGAGCCCCATCATATAGAAAGCCATGCACCGGCTCTCGGCATTCGGCAGCACAGGCAGGGCCCACGCTAAGACATCGATCCCCTTTTCATACGCCGCCGCGGCGGACTGCGTGTCTTGTCTTATGGCTGCCCTTTGGGCGGCCCAATAATATTCCTCTCCGATATCCAGTATCGAAGAGGCCGCCTCTTTCGGATACTCCGAAAAATAGTTCGTATAAATCAGATCAATCTGCTCCTGAACCCCCGCGTCATCACCCAGCCGAACATATCCCTTACCGATTCCTTCTAGGCAGCGAATCTGGACTTTAGGGTCCGAACCGGCCGCAGATAAATCCTGATACAGCCCAATGGCATACTTCACATTTTTCGGCCCGTTCAGATTCATGATCGCATCGATATTTCTTATCTGTACCCAAGCGTTTTCCTCATGTTCCGGATATAAAATCAGTGCCCGTTGTCCCAATTCTACAACTTTCACAAAAAGTTGCTTCTTCCAATAATATTCCTGCAGATCAGCCACTGCCTTTAAGAATTTATCAGCGGGTTTCGGGTATAGACTGTACAGCAGTTCCAATTCTCTTTCCGCCTGATTCGGATCACCCAGCTCGACAAAAATCTGCACCATCTTTCCGGTGATCTCGGCCGACCGCAGAGCAGGATCTTGTTCAAGCAGCCACTCATGGAGACGACCTGCTTTTGCCGGTTGATCATAGTCAAGATAATAAACGGCGATTTTTTGTATGTACTTACCGATCTCAGGATGATAGGGGTAATTTGTGATCAGATCTTCTACAACCTGATCCGCCTGTTCAAACTTGCGTTGCTTAATCAACGCACTGGCCAAGGTACATTTTGTCTTAATCACCTCCGAATGATCCGGCCAATGGGTTAGAGCCATCAGGCACAATTTTTCGGCCATATCGGGTTTTTTCGGACTGAAATAATAAGAAGCGATCCGCCCGATACAGTTGCCGAGCTCCTTGTGATCCGAATAGTCCGCTATCAAGTTTTCAGTGAAAATATCGGCCTGGTCAAACTCGTTCAGTCGGATACAGTTAATCACTAGATCCCGCTGGGTAAAGATTGCTTCTGGATGACCCGGCCAACCGCGGAGGGCCGTTTGGCATAATTCTTTGGCCTTCCTGGACTGATTGGCCTTAAAATACGCAGATGCGATTTTCCTCAGCCCCCTGCCAATCTCCGGACTGTCTGGGTAATCTGCGATCATTTTGCCAATAACTGCCTCGGCATCGTTGTATTCGCCAAGTTGAACATGGGCGATTGCCATGTCTCGCTGGAGCAAAACGGCATCCTGAGGCTTTACCTCCTTGGTCAATGCCAGGCGGCATAGCTGCTTCCCTTCAACTGGCCGGTTCTCGCTTACATATACTGTGGCGAGCCTTCTCAAACAGGTACTGATTTGCGGATATTCACCATAATCAGAGATAAGTTTCTGGATGGCTGTATCCGCTGTTTCCATATTGCCCATTTTTTTTATATATGTCACAGCAGCATCGTACAGCGCCTCGAATGCATAGGGAGTATCCGGAAAAGTACTGATAATGGCTTCATATTGCTGGGCAGCACACCCAAAATCCCGTTGGGCAATACATTGTTCGGCCGCCTGCCGGAGGTCCTGAACCATTTGCGGAATTGCCCCCTCTTGTGCCATAAGAAGGCCAACGTAGCCAAGAATAAAAGCGCAGACAGAAAATACAAAAAACCGTATTTGATTATCAGTGTGTCTCATAATAGAACTCCTCTTTTCCATGACAGATTCCCCTTTCTTTCTGCGGAGTTTCAAAAAGAGTCCCTGCCCTAAGGTGGTTCTGCGAGAATGTGCCTTCTTCTTTTTGTCTCCTGTATTTTTTTCTGCTCAAGCCCTTGTATTTCTTTGCCCTGATGCACTCTGCGGAGATGGGATACAAGTTATCTTCCTCTTACCCCCCCCGTTTCTTTTGTCAAGAAAAAAATCTGAAAAATTTAAAAATTTTTTACCAAACCCCCAAAAACCCGCCCCGCTTCCTCGACTATCCCTCTCTTCACTTTTCCCCTTCATTCATTCTCGCCCCAGGCAGTCGAACTCAGCCAATTTCCGCAACACCCCCGACCCCTCAAATCCCCCCGCATCAAAAAATTCTTACCCCCTCTATTTCCAGCACTTCCAGCCGCCGCCCCCGCCCAAGACCCCCGCCTTTTCAGCCCGTTCCCGCACCCCCGCCCCAAGGTAGAGAGCCGATCACTCAACGGAGGAACCAGACCAATGCAGGCAGCCGCCCACAACGGCAAATACGACATTGTCCGTCAGGCCGGCATGGACCTGGTCAAAATCCATCACGACCTCGAAAACGAAAAGCAGCCCCGGCCGATAGTTCAAAAACCCGCGCCTCCATTGAATTATCCCCAATTGCTTCTCAATCCTTTCCAACTGGTTCAAAAATCTGTGCCTCAATTAGATTCTCAGCAATTTCCCCCAAACCCCCTCAGCAGCCCTTTTTATCTGGCTCAAAAATGCGCGCCGACGCCTCCGCAGGTCCAAAATCCGGCTTTAAAATGCGCGCGGCCGTTTTCAGGTGGCTTTAAAATGCGCGCCGCCTGCGCGCCGCGGTGCGCAAATTTCCCCAAAAACCCCATTTTCAGCCCAAAAACCCATAAAACAAAGAAAATATCTTTTTTCGCACTCAAGCCCCTCGGCCCCAATGCCGAAATCTTACTATGTTTGCGTGGAGATTTTTGGCAGGAGAAATCAGTTGGCAACAGGTCGCAATCAGCGTGCGCTGGCGGTGATACGGGCTCTTCGCCGCAGACAGCGCCGTCAAAATCAGCAGATAGAAATCCTCTGTAAGGATATGGTCGGCGCCCACGGTCAGTTCGCCCAGAAATTGTCCCGCCTGACCTTCGTAGCCGGCTTTTATGAAACGATGCTCGGCTGCGGCAGTTTGGAAACCCTCCTGGATAAGGCAGCCCTGACAATTCAATCCCGCATCAGCGGGGCCAGGGTCGCCATTTTCCTCCTCGAAAAGCACGGCTTTGATATCCACATTGCCCCCTCTCCTGAAAACGTCCTGCCGATTAACCGCGAAGACTTCCAGCGATGGTTCACGACCCAGACGGTGGGGAATATTGCCTCCGCCGGCCAGGTTTGCACCAAGCAGCACCTGCTGACGCTCGGTATGCAGGCGCCGCCCGCCTTGCTGAAGCAGGTTTCCATGATGGCCCTTCCGCTGGGGGTGCTCGGCTGTGCTGTGGGGTTTGTGTTGGTTTGGCGCTCGGCCCAGGAACCGATTCAGGGCGAGCAGATGGACTCGCTGTCGGCCGCCGCTGCCGGCCTCAGGGCGGCTATTCTTGCCCATCGAGACCCCGCCGAACTCAAACCCAACTGCATGAACTGTTAACCCCCCTAAAATTTTAAGAAATCTCTGCAAGAATTGCGCCGTTGAGTACTTTCATCACCTTTGAGTCTGCTGTTTATTTTGATATTCATTCCTTCGGAAGTGTCGGTCGGAAAAATTCAGATATTGCTGCCAGTCATAGGGGGTCTGGCCGTGGCCCCCGGTTCGGTTGTGGAAGCCGATATAGTCCCCAACGGGAGTGTTCACCGCAGGCCATTCGTCCACACCCAGGCCGGTTTTACCGAATAGTTTATATACCGGCTCGGCATATTTTGCGGCCAGGAATGAGCCGTACGGATCCCCCCAGTAGTCTTCGGCTGCAACGGCGATATAGACCGGCCTGGGGGCATACAGGGCGATCAGTTCATGCCAGTCAACAGGCAGGGCATTGACATTGTCATTGTATTTTTTGAAATTTCCGCAGAACCAGTGTGGAAACCTGCTGTTGACGGCTTTGACTGTCTCGCCGAAACCGCGGCGGACCAGAACGGCGCCCCCGCAGCCGGACTCTCCCGAGAATGTGATGGCAAATCGTGTATCCTGGGCACCGGCCCAGATGGCGGCCTTGCCGAATCGCGAGAAGCCGTGCAGGCAGACTTTTTCGGCATCCATGTCCGGGTCGGTCTGTACATAATCCATAGCACGGCTCAACCCCCATGCCCATGCGCCGATGGCTCCCCATTCGTCTGGTTTCGGCTCCTTTTGGCCGGGGGGTGCAAAAAAGGCACGAATGCTGTCTGTGCAGCGGTCGGGGCTGTCCGCCTGAATCTGGGTAAGTTTACAGATGATTATTCCGTATCCGCGGTCCAAGATCTCCGGCAGGACACTGCCCCACTCTGCCAGCATGTACATCGGCACAGGCCTGCTTTGTTTGGGCAGGGTGATGTCCATCTGCATTGAAGGCCCGGCTTCTGTGCCATCAAAATAAAGCACCACTTTTTTTGAGATTGCCCTGCCATTGAGGGCGTTAGGGTCTGCGGCCGTCAGTTTCCATGTCATTTTTTCCGGCCGGCCGGCCATGGTGCGTCCGTAAACTTCTGTCTGAAAGAGGGCCAAAAGTTCCGGACGTCGTTTTTCCATCCACATGGAGGCATCTGTGACTTTTTCTCCGCTCTGCATTACCAGCGGATCGGGCAGCGTAAAGGCGGGGACTTTGGATTCATCGTATAATGCCTGGGGGTAATTGGGCGGCAGGGGCGGCTCTGCTGCAAGCAATAGGCATTTTGCAAAGAGAATCCATAAGACAAAAAACGGTCTTCCGGCAAGAATGTTTTTCATGGGTTGGCTCCTACCTGGCTTTCAAGTTTTTATTTGCTTCAAGCAATTTTGTCAGTCAAGGCGGCGTATCGGTTTCACTATACCCGTGCAAGACTGTTTTGACAATCTCCATCGGTACCTTGAGTTTCCCTGCGTTTGTTCCATTTTTCGTCTGTGTTTTTGTGAGGGCGGGGCTGTCGGCAGGGGCGCGTTTTAATGAGCCCGATGGATTTGGCGGTATTTGTGGGGGAGCATTCCGGTGAGGTCAAGAAAGGCCCGCCGCATATTGGAAGCATAGTGAAATCCTGAACGAAGAGCAATGGCCTCAATAGACAAGTTGGTTTCGATGAGCAAGGTCTTGGCAATTTCAATATGGACACGGACTATTTCCTCGTGAATTGAACGTCCGAGGGCCTTTTGAAACTTCATCTGCAGTGCCCGTTTGCTGATGCAGAGCTGGTCGGCAATTTCCTCCACCTGGAGCGGCTGGGCGGCGTGAGCGCGAATGTACTTAAGGGCTTTGATGATGTCTTCATCTTCCAGGGCATATATATCGGTCGAGGCGCGTTCATGCACTCCTGAGGGCTGGATGCGTATCCATTGACCGCGGAGCTGCTGGCGGCCAGAGATGAGTTCCTCCATCAGGAGGGCCGCGTCATAGCCGGCTTTTTTGAAATTGAAGGCAATGCTCGAGAGGGGCGGGGTGCACAAATTGCAGAGGGCCTGGTCATCATCGATCCCCAGGAGGGCAATTTCCTCCGGAATCCGCAAGCCGGCTTCGGCGGCAACATTGCTCAGATGACAGGCGAGGATGTCATTGCTGGCCAAGATGGCGATGGGCTTTGGCAGATGCTGGAGCCAGTCGATTAGGGGCTGCTGGCCTTTTTGCAGGATGGTATCAATCCAGAGTTTGGCTAGGGGGACTGCGTCGCCCTTAATGGGTTGAGGACTGCTCTGAAAAGTGTGAAGAGTGCCGCCGTCCTTTTCGACATAACGACGGAATGATTCCATTCGCTCCAGCGACCAGCGGGCCTCGGTAAGGCCGAAAAAAGCAAAATTGGTAAACTTTTTATTTTTGAAATATTCAAAGGCCGTTTGGGCAATCTGGTCGGGGTCTGCACTGATAAAGGGGAGTGAAAAGAGGGCTTGAATTGACGAAAAAGCGATAATTGGCATCCCTATTTTAAGGATTTGCTGGGCCTTTGTCGAGGTTTGGATGTTGGCGAAGGCGCCCTGACAACCGCGTTCTTTCAGGAAAAGGAGGGATTCTGGAGAAGAATCAGCCCAAATAATCAGTTCCCAATCGCCTTTGTCGCGGATGTATTCAGTGATACCAGCCATGATGCCCTGGGTGTTTGGGGTAATGTTGCTGTGAGCAAAGGCGATTTTGACTTTTGGTTTCATAAGGCGGTAAACGGCTTCGACTTTTGCGCAAAATAAGCGTTCGACGAACAAAATATATCGAAATCCGGTTTAAAAGTCAATAGGCAGACTGACAATTCCAGAGAGAATTATTCCTGAAAAGATGGGCAAAAGATAGCAGTGGGATTTTATCTCTATGAAAAATAAGCCGTTGCGCAAAATTGTCTTTTTTTAAGCGCGAGATTGCCTTGTAGGGTTTTGCGTAAAAATTGACAATAGATGAGCGGGAGGTGTGGGAAAGTGGGAAATTGGATGTGAAAGGGGAATGATAATGAAGAAAAGAGCATTTACCCTGATTGAATTGCTGGTTGTGATTGCTATTCTCGCTTTGCTGCTGTCGATTTTGCTGCCTGGGCTGAAAGCGGCTAAGGATATAGCCAAGCGGACGGTTTGTGCTTCCCGGCTGCGTCAGGTTGGCGTGGCGATGCGGTCGTATTCGCACTCGTATCCCAATCTGCCGGATGCGGTCGATACCAACGGCAAGGCGGAGTCCGGTCATAGTTATGCTGTCTATCGTGGGGATAAACCCGAATGGATTGGACCGGGCGGAAAACCGATTCCCCTCCGCTGGGCGAAACTCTATGAGAGCGGCTTTCTGGACGAGCCCAAGATTTTTTATTGTCCGGGCAATCGTCTGGAACTGTACCAGTTTGAATCGTACAACCAGCCGCCGCCCTGGGGGACGCTGCCTCAGGATTTTAACACGCGAAATGGGAGTAATCAGTGGGTCCGTATCGGATATACTTATTTTCCCATTGCACGAAACCCGGTGATGTCTTCGTCTATCTATGCACCGGCGGCGTTTCCCAAAAAGTTTACCGACCTGCATCCGTCGCTGCCGTATGCCACCGATGTGCTGTGGGGGAGGAAGAATCTCAGCCACCAGCGTATGCAAGATGCCGGTTCGGAATTTAAGGCATCGAACAATTATTCCGTCAATGCTCTTTTTGCGGATGCCCATGTGAGCAATTGCAAAGATCCGGAGGTGTTCAGCGATCCGGTATGGGACCGCTTTGACCAAGGACAGGTTGATTATAACGAATACTATTTTAGGGTGTTCCGTCTGATTGGGGGACGGTAAGACGGTCGTGTTGAGGATACAATTTTTGTTTTAGGGATTTGCGCAAGAGATTTTACATATGATTCCGGTTGCCGTCATTGGAACAGAGGGGTATGCGTTTCAACAGCTGGAGAGGATTTTCTTTTTAAATCATTACTTTCAGGTGGTTGGGGTCTGCAGCGAACCGAATCGGCGGGAAAAAGGGTACCAGCTTTGCGTCGAGCGGGAAATTGATGTTTTTGAGGATGTCAAAGGGCTTCTGGAGGCGGTTCGGTCCAAAGCCAAGGCGGTTTTCATCTTTACCGGCATTGACAGTCATTATCAATACGCCCGGCAGTGTCTGGAAAATGGATTTGAGGTCTTTCTTGAGAAACCGCCGGTGCCGACAATTCAGCAGATAGATGATTTGATTACGCTGGAGTCGCAAACGGGCCGGCGGGTGGCGGTACTGTTTCAATATTTGTACAGCGGCATTGTCCGGACACTGAAACGGCGAATTGTTTCGGGGGAGTTTGGGCAGGTTCGGCGGGTTCGTTCGCTGGCGGCCTGGCAGCGTCCGGATGCTTATTTTCGAAGAAATCACTGGTGCGGGACGGTGCGGACTTTCGGAGGGGAATGGGTGCTGGACGGAACACTGAACAATCCGCAGGCACATGTGCTGAGTAATTCACTGTATCTGGCGGGCCCTGAGGTGGACCAGATGGCCTATCCGCTGGTGGTGGAGGCCGAGCTGTACCGTGTTCATGAGATCGAATCGGAAGATACAAGCAGCATGCGGATTGTTTGCGAAAACGGGTGTGTGCTCATTCATAATACGACCCTGTGTTCGACGTCGGAGGTGCGAAGCGAAACGGTAGTGGAATGCGAACGGGCGACAATTACCTACCGCAATTTCAATCAGGCCCAAATTGTTTTCAAGGACGGGCGGCAGACGGAGTTTCTGGAGGAGGCAGAGGACCCTCGTATGGGGATGCTGAAGGATGTGGCGGCCTGCTTTGAGAGCGGCCGTGCGTATAAGGTTCCGCTGATGCTGTGCCGTCCGTTTACGCTGTGTGTGAACGGCGCATTTGATTCGAGCGGTCAGCCAGCGGATATTGATCCGGCTCACGTTGTCAAGAGTCGTCATAACGGGATGCCGATCACGCTGATCAAGGATATTGTGCCGATTATGCAGCGGGCTCATGCGAGTTCCCAGCTGCTTTCGGAAATTCAGGTGCCCTGGGCGCGTCGGGGACGTCCGATTGTAATGAAAGAATATTCGAGCTTTCCTGGTCCACGTGTTTCCTGGGAGAGCTGAAATCTGCTGAGCAGAAGAGCATTTCGTTCCGCACACCGTCTGCAAAGAAGAGGGTGTTTTCGTCCCAAGGCCGGGTTGATGCGCAGCGAAGAAATAGTGCGGTTTAGTTTGAAGAGCCGGCAGGGAAGGATTAAAATAGAAAGGGATTTTGTCGAATGCGTACCATTGGAGCGGCGGAAGCGGTTATGAACCAAGCGGCCTCATTTGGCGGGCAAACTCTTCAAAGATTTTGTATTCTTTGTATCGGGTGGCTTCTGTATGGAGGTGTTTGCTGGGCAGCGGCTGATTCAGCGGGATTGAAGACGGACATTGTCTATGGTCAGGCGGGCGGCGAGAACCTGCTTTTGGATGTTTGCGTTCCGCCGGGAGAAGGGCCTTTTGGTGCGGTACTCTATGTACACGGCGGCGGCTGGAGTGGCGGCGATAAGAAAGATGACCGCGGCGAACTGCTGGATGTTTTTTCGGAGGCCGGCTGGGTCTGGTTTTCTATAAATTATCGGCTGGCGCCGGCCCATCGGTGGCCGGCTTGTCTGGAGGATGTGCAGACGGCGATTCGCTGGGTCAAGCAGCATGCCGCTGAGTTTAAGGCAGATCCGAATCGGATTGTGCTGGCGGGCTATTCAGCCGGGGGGCATCTGGCGTGTTCGGCGGCGATTTGGGCACAGGAGGATACGCGCGTGCAGGGGGTGATTGGGCTGGCACCGCCGGTGGATTTAGCGGCTGACTGTCAGCGGCGAGGCGGATTGAGCCCATCGCTGCAGAACCTGCTGAATCGCGGAAAGGAAATGGATGAGGAGGCGATAGGTCTTTTAAAGAAGATTTCTCCGATATGGGATGTTCGGGCGGGTCTGCCGCCGTTTCTGCTGATTCATGGGACAGCCGATAAGAGTGTGCCCTATCAGCAGTCGCTGGACCTGCGGTCAGCTTTGTGCCGCTGCGGCGTGCCCTGCAAGGTGATTACCATTGAAGGAGCCGGCCATCGGCTGACAGAGTGGGAGCGGTATGAGCCGCAGTGGAAGCAGCGAATGGCCGATTGGCTGGCAGCGCTTTTCGACCCAATGCGTACTCGTCCGCTAAAGCGGCTTACCGTCAGTGCGGATGGAGGCGCCGATTATTCTTCTGTTCAGGCCGCGATTGATGCGGTGCCGGCAGAAAATGATGAACCGGTTGAGATTTTTATTAAGCCGGGCACCTATCAGGAGCGTTTGATTGTGCCGGAGGGCAAACGATTTATTCGGATGGTTGGCCAGGATGCGCAGACCACGATTCTTACCTATCATTTGTATGCCGGCATTCGGGATGAAAACGGCAAAGAAATCGGCACCTTTGCTACTCCTTCGGTGACTATCCGTGCTGATGATTTTACGGCGGAAAATCTGACCTTTGAGAACAGTGCCGGAGCGGTGGGCCAGGCGGTGGCAATGGCGGTATTCGGTGACCGCTGCGTCTTTCGCCGGTGCCGTTTTTTGGGTTGGCAGGATACGCTGCTGGACCATCGCGGACGGCATTATTACGAGGATTGCTATATCGCGGGTCATTGCGATTTCATTTTCGGCAGCGGGACGGCGTTTTTTGAGCGATGTCAGATTCATTGTCTGGAAGCCAGCTATATCACGGCTGCTTCTACGCCGGAGGAGCAGCGGTGGGGATATGTGTTTTCTAATTGCCGTATTACCGGCCAGCCGCAAGGCCACCAAAAGACCTATCTGGGCCGTCCCTGGAGAGACTATGCAAATGTGATTTTTCTGAATACGGAGATGGAGGATATTATTCATCCGGCGGGCTGGCACAATTGGAATCAGCCCCACCGGGAAAAAACGGCTCGGTATGCTGAGTATCAGAGCCGTGGGCCTGGCGCCAATCCGTCGGGCCGGGTTGCCTGGGCACGGCAGCTTCGTGATGAAGAGGCCCGGCAGATTACCGTTGCCGCGGTTTTGGGTGGTGAAGACGGCTGGGACCCGATGGTTAAGCAAGAATGGCCTGTTGACAAAATTTCGGATTGTCAGAAGGATTTGGTGCTTCGATACCATCAGCCGGCACAGGTTTGGACGGAAGCCCTGCCTGTCGGCAATGGGCGGCTGGGGGCGATGGTTTTCGGCGGGATACAGCAGGAACAACTTCAATTTAATGAGGATACTCTTTGGAATGGAGGGCCTCATTTCTATCATCGGCCGGGGGCCGTGAAGTATTTGCCGGAAATCCGGCGGCTGCTGGCAGAGGGCAAACAGAAAGAGGCCGAAGAACTGGCCGGCCGGGAGTTTATGAGTGTGCCGCTTCGGCAGAAGTCCTATCAGCCGTTCGGGGATTTGATTTTGAAGTTTGACGGTCACCAGAATGCGGCGGATTATCAGCGGATGCTGGATTTGAATACAGCGACGGTACAGATAAAATACCGTATCGGCGAGGTTACGTATGAGCGGACGTATTTCAGCAGTTATCCGGAGCAGGTTTTCGCAGGCCGTATCACATCAGACCGTCCGTGGGAGGTTTCTTTTACAGCGGCTCTGCAAAGTCCGCATGAGGAGATTCATATTCGCCCCGCAGGGGAGGGGCAACTTGAAATGACAGGGCGGGTAAAAGACGGCCAGCTCCGTTTTGCGGCCCGTTTGAGGATATGGGCAGACGGGGGAACGGTGAGGGCTGCCGACGATGGAACCATAACGGTTGAGCGGGCGGATACGGCTTTTTTTGTGCTGGCCGGCAGCACGAGTTTCAAGAATTTTCAGGATATCAGCGGCGAGCCGGAGGCCCGGTGTGCACAGACCCTCCAGGCCGTATCGGGAAAAACATTTTCTGCGCTTTTATCGGCTCATCAGGCGGACTATCGAAATCTGTTCGGTCGGGTTCATCTGGACCTGGGCCGCAGTGCCGCGGCTGGCTTGCCCACCGATGAGCGGCTCAAAGACCCGCAGGCGGATCCTGCCCTGGCGGCCCTGTATTTTCAGTATGGACGGTTTCTGCTGATTTCCGGTTCTCGTCCCGGCTCTCAGCCGGCTAATCTTCAGGGATTGTGGAATGACCAGCTGAATCCGCCGTGGGGAAGCAAGTACACGGTGAATATTAATACGGAAATGAATTACTGGCCGGCGGAGGTCTGCTATTTGCCGGAATGTCATCAGCCGCTGTTTGATTTGATAGAGGATTGTGTGATTAGCGGCCGGCTGACTGCGCAGGCCCATTACGGGGCGAGGGGTTGGGTGCTGCATCACAATACAGATTTATGGCGGGGAACGGCTCCTATCAATGCGGCCGACCATGGAATTTGGGTGACTGGAGGAGCGTGGCTGTGTCATCATCTGTGGGAACATTTTCTGTTTACGCAGGATCGGCAGTTTCTTCGTGAGCGGGCTTATCCGGTGATGAAGGAAGCATCCTTGTTTTTCGTTGATTTTCTGATGGAAGATCCTCGCACGGGTTTTTTGATCAGTACGCCTTCCAATTCGCCGGAGCATGGGGGGCTGGTTGCCGGGCCGACGATGGATCACCAAATTATCCGCTCGCTGTTTGAGGCAACGGCTCAGGCGGCGGAACTTTTGGAAGTCGATGCGGAACTAGCCGCTCAGCTTCGGACGCTGAAAGGGCAGATTGCTCCCAATCAGATAGGCCAATACGGGCAGCTTCAGGAATGGCTGGAGGATAAAGATAAGCCGCGGGATACGCATCGGCATTGCTCTCATCTGTGGGGAGTTTTTCCCGGCTGGGATATTACTCCTGCGCAGCCGGAGCTTTTTGAGGCGGCGCGGAAATCGCTTTTGGGACGGGGCGACGGCGGGACCGGCTGGGCCAAGGCGTGGAAGATAAACCTGTGGTGCCGTTTTGGAGACGGCGAGCATGCGCATCGGCTTCTGATGGACATGCTGAAAGACAATACCTACCCGAATTTGCTGGATGCCCACCCGCCGTTTCAGATTGACGGCAATTTCGGCGCCGCCGCGGGGATTGCGGAGATGCTTCTGCAAAACCATCTGGACCGAATAGACCTGCTGCCGGCTCTGCCAAGTGCATGGCCTTCGGGGTCTGTTCGGGGACTGCGGGCGCGGGGCGGTTATGAGGTGGAAATTGAGTGGAAAAACGGCCAATTACAGCAGGCCAAACTGCGTCCTTCCAAGAAAGGGGTCTGTCGGGTGAGAACGCCCGTGGCGACGGCGGTGTTGGTCGGCTGTCGGCAGGTTGATATCCTCAAGCAGGAAAAATCAGTGATTGAATTCGAAGTGGAGCCCTTTCAGGTTTATACTTTGAGGGCGCAGACGAGGGCAGAAGATCGGATTGGCGGATAAAAAGGGAGCTTACTTTTCTTTACAGACGAAAGGAACTTTGAATGAAGCGGGATAAATTGTTCGAGTGGCGGCGGATTCTTCTTGCAGGGCTGGCTGTTGTCTTTTTCTGGGGAGGGTCGGTTTCGGCCTTGACCGAGGAAGAGGGCTGGGGGAAAGTGCCGGAGATTTTGGCTCGAATTCAGCCGCCGGTTTTTCCCGACAAGGAGTTTGTGATTACGGATTACGGAGCGGTCGGTGACGAACAGACAGACTGTACCGAGGCATTCCGCAAGGCCATTGCCGACTGTCATTCCGCCGGCGGCGGCAAAGTGATTGTTCCGGCAGGAATATTCTGCACAGGCCCCATTCACCTCAAAAGCGGCGTGAATCTGCACCTGAAAGAAGGGGCGGTCATCCGATTTTCCAATAATCCAGCCCATTATATGCCGGTGGTTTTTACCCGATTTGAGGGTACGGAATGTATGAATTACTCGCCGCCGATTTATGCCTTTGAGCAGGAAAATATTGCCATTACCGGCAGCGGCACCCTCGACGGCAACGCTGATGAGGAGCACTGGTGGAACTGGAAAACCACTCAGAAACCAGACGTACAGGCCCTTGTCGGGCAAGGGGAGGAAGGGGTGCCTGTGTCCGAGCGGATTTATGGAGAAGGGCACTTTTTGAGGCCGAATATGATTCAGCCCTATCGCTGCCGCAATATTTTGATTGAAGGGGTGACCGTGCGCAACAGCCCGATGTGGCATATTCATCCGGTACTCAGCCGGAATATCACGGTACGCAATGTCAAGGTCATCGGGCACGGCCCCAATAACGACGGCTGCAATCCGGAGTCCTGCCGGGATGTTCTGATTGAAAACTGTTATTTTGATACGGGAGATGACTGCATCGCCATCAAATCGGGCCGCAACAACGACGGCCGGCGGGTGAATGTGCCCTCGGAGAACATTATTGTCCGCGGCTGTACGATGAAAGACGGCCATGGAGGAGTTGTTCTCGGCAGCGAGATTTCCGGCAGTGCGCACGATATTTTTGTTGAAGATTGTCTGATGGACAGCCCGAATCTGGATCGCGGGCTTCGGATTAAGACTAATTCCGTTCGGGGCGGCGTGATAGAAAGAATTTTTATGCGGAATGTCATCATGAAGGAGGTTCGCGAAGCCGCTCTGAAGATTGACTTTTATTATGAGGAGGGCGACGGCGGGCCGTTCAAGCCGATTGTACGAGATATTTTTCTGACCAATGTGACCTGCCGCAAAAGCAAATATCCATGGCATCTGCGCGGCTACCCGTCGAGCCCGATTCGGAACGTGGTGCTTAAAGGATGTGTGTTTGAGAATATGGAAGAGGAGGGGGTGGCGGAGGCGGTCGAGTCGTTTTTGATTCTGCCGAAGGAAGATCCTCCCTCCTCGGCCGAACCGTGGTCAGTACGGATTATCCGTTCGGAGATGGCACGCAATCCTGAGCCGTGGATGATTGATTTTTCCACTAAGCCGCGGTGGAAATATGCCATAGGGGTGATGATGAAGGCCATCTGGACCGCCGGGATTCTTTATGACAAGGCCGACTATCTGGACTATGTTCAGAAGTATTATGACACACTGATTACCGAAGAAGGGAAGATTCTGACCTATGATGCCGCCACCTACAACCTGGACAATATTAATGCGGGCAAAACACTGATTGATTTGTATTTGCGGAATCCGAAGCCCCAATACCGCAAGGCGATCGAGCTGCTGCGGGAACAGCTGCGTACGCAGCCGCGGACATCGGAAGGGGGTTTTTGGCATAAAAAGATTTATCCGCATCAGATGTGGCTGGATGGGCTGTATATGGGAGCGGCGTTTCTGGCGCAGTATGCGGCGGCTTTTGATGAAAAGCCGCTGTTTGATGATGTGGCACTGCAGTTTATTCTGATAGAAAAGCACACGCGAGACCCTAAAACAGGACTGCTTTATCACGGCTGGGATGAATCTCGCGACCAGAAATGGGCTGATCCGGAAACGGGCTGTTCTCCGCATTTTTGGGGGCGCAGTCTGGGCTGGTTTGCGATGGCGCTGGTGGATACGCTGGAGTATTTTCCGCAGGACCATCCGCAGCGGAAGGAGCTGGGGGCGATGTTCCAGCGACTGATGGCTGCTGTGGTGAAGGTGCAGGACCCCAAGACCGGCGTCTGGTATCAAATTCTCGATAAACCAAACGAAGAGGACAATTATCTGGAATCTTCGTGTTCGACGATGTTTGTTTATTCCCTTTTGAAGGGAATTCGCCAAGAGTATCTGCCGGCTGATTTTATGGACGCGGCAGAGAGAGGTTACAAAGGGATTTTTCAGGAATTTGTTGAAGTAACCCCCGATGGGCAGGTGCATCTGCATAAGGGTTGCGTAGTGGCAGGGCTGGGAGGCAGACCCTATCGAGACGGCTCTTTTCAGTATTATGTTAGTGAACCAGTTCGCAGCAACGACCCCAAGGCCGTCGGGCCGTTTATTCTTGCATGTCTGGAATATGAGATGAAAAGCCGACCGCTGCGCTGAGGTGTTTGTCTGCTTTTCAAGGATGGGAAAAATGTTTTCTGGCGGCTGAAGCTATGCTTTTTGGAAACAGTAAAAATAGGTCTTCGCCGGCTCGAATCCTGGTGTTTTTAAGCAGTTTGCTTGCGGGTTTGCCGGAAGGGTTTTGCGAATATCCCGCCGCTGCTTACAATCCGCCGGAGCGTCTTCTGGCGGAACGGCCCACGATGGAAGGCCATACGGCCAGGCCGCTCCGTTATCGGCCCGACGGCGGGGATTTTGTAGATTTTGTAATTGAAAATGGAGCGGAATATTTCAATCGTCCTCTTTACGGAGGCAACACACCCTTCCGAGCCGATGCCGGCGATAAACCGGAGATTTCCTTGTATCTGCCCGGCCATGGGGGGAACATCCGGATGGGGATTCGACAGGGTAAAACCATTCGCCGGCTGGATGAGGCAGAGCGGCTTATCAGCCGCTATCGGCCGGGTTCGATGGTATATGAAATTGAGGACCCTCTCCTTGGCAAAGGGCGTATGAAACTGACGGCAGCGGCCTTGTATGAGGGTGAGGGAGTGATTCTCAGGGCCGAAATTGAGCAGACTGAAACACCTTGCGAATGGGTGATTGTCTATGGCGGGGTCAACGGGCGACGCGGCCAGCGCGGCGGCGACATCGGCTGTGAAGCAGAGCCGGTAGGGCGGTTTTTTCAGTTTCGGCCTGAGTTTTGCAGGAATAACCAAATCTCGATTCGCCAAAATGTTTTTGTTTTAAAAAGCAAAGTAGGGACACTGGAGGGAGTTTTGCCGACAGGGGCTGTTCTTCTGGAGGCAGACGGCAGACAGTGGGAAACGCTCGAAGGTATGGCGGCTTCAGCCGGACAGGAATTTGAATTGCCGGTGGTGATGGCCAGCGTCCCTTTGCAGACCGGCAAACCCGCCTATTTTCTCCTTCGCCGAATTCAGGAAGGCGAGAAACTGTCGGCCTCTTTGCTCGAACCGCTTTGGGAGAAGACGGAGCAGCAGCGAAGAGACATTGCCGGCCGCATCTCGGCGGATACACCCGATCCTTTCATCAATGCGGCGGCATCTGCGCTTTGTGTTGCAGCCGATGCCATCTGGGATGAACCGGAGGAGGTTGTGATGCATGGGGCGGTTGCGTGGCGCACGCCGCTGGCGGGCTGGCGCGGGCCGTATGCGAACGACGCATTGGGCTGGCATGAGCGGGCCGAACGCTATCTGACCTACTGGGCCGCGCGGCAGAACACAAAGATGGATTCGGAGGTGAAGATGGGGCCGGATCCGTCGGCGAATCTGGCCCGCAGCCATCCGGCCAAGCAAAGTTGCGGGGATATCGGCGGCAGGCACTACGATATGAATCTGATTTATGTGGATACGCTGTTTCGTCATCTGATGTGGACCGGCGATTGGCAGCTGGCTGAACAGCTCTGGCCTGTGCTTGAGCGGCACTTTGCCTGGGAGCGGCGGCTGTTTCGCCGTCCGTTCGGTCAGGAGGGGCTGCCGCTGTATGAGGCCTATGCCGCTATCTGGGCCAGCGATGACTTGCAGTACAACGGCGGGGGTGTGACCCACTCATCGGCCTATAATTATTTTCACAATCAACGGGCTGCCCAGTTGGCTGGGCGGCTCGGCAAAGACCGTCGCATCTACCAGGAAGAAGCGGAGCTGATTTCCAAGGCCATGCAGAAATATCTATGGCTGGCTGATCGGGGCTGGTATGCAGAATGGAAGGATTATCTGGGGCTGCAGCTGGTTCATCCCAGTGCCGCTTTGTGGACCTTTTATCATTCTATTGACTGCGGCGCGGCTGAGCCGGCGGCGGCCTGGCAGATGAGTCGGTATGTGGATACCCAGATTGCTCCTATTCCTATTCACGGGCCTCAGATTCCAATTGGCCTTTACTATACTCTGCCGACAACAAACTGGATGCCTTATACCTGGTCCACAAACAATGTGGCGATGGCGGAAGTTGCGCATACGGCCTTGGCTTATTGGCAGGCAGGACGGCCCCAAAAGGCCTTTTCTGTGTTTAAGGGGTGCATTCTGGACAGTATGTATATGGGGCTTTGTCCGGGCAATTTCGGGATGACGACTTATTTTGATATGGCGCGGGGCGAGGCCCAGCGCGATTTCGGAGATGCTGTGGGTATCTTCAGCCGGACGCTCATCGAGGGATTGTTCGGTATTCGTCCTGATGCGCTGGAGGGGAACTTGACTATATGCCCGGGCTTTCCTGACGAGTGGGAGTGGGCACGCCTGCGGCACCCGGATATTGTTTTTTCTTATCAGCGAGACGGCCAAACAGAGTCTTATTCTATCCGGCCGCGGTTTCCGTATTCATTCCGCTTGGTTCTGCAGATTCCGGCGCGCGGTGCGGAAGTTGAACGTCTGGCTGTGAACGGCCGTTCGGTTTCCTGGAAGCCGATAGAAGAGTCCGTCGATATTCCGCGGATTGAAATTGCTCCTCCGCAGGCCGAAACGTATGCGGTGGAGATTGTCTGGAAAAACTCGCTGTCTGCCCAGGTAAAGACGGCTCCGACTGCTGCGGCAGCAGGTTCCTGGCAGGCCGAAATTCAGTCCGCCCATTTTCAGCAAGTCTATGACCCGCAAAAGGCCCTGGATGAGGTTCATCTCAGCAGCCGCCTTATTCAGGGAAAAGCCGTCGGGACAGAGGGACATCGGACGGTTTTTGCCCAGGTTCAGCATGGGCAGATGAAGTGGCTTGTGCCGATACCCTTTGAAATCCGTCCTGCTTTTGAGATAGTCGGCTCTCTGCGGCAGCGGGAAGGGTCGCTGCGGTTTCGGATTCGGAACAACACTTCTTTGCCGTTTGGACCGGTGAGCGTTCGTATGGGAGAATGGACGCGGAAAACATCCCTTTGGATTGAACCGAATGGGATTTCTGAGGAAATTATTCTTGAAGGGAAGGATGCGCCTTTGCTGCCCGGCTCGAATCGTCTGTTGGCGGAATCGGCAGATGGACGGAGCGCGGAAGGGGTGGTTGTCAATTGGAAGATTTCTTTAAACGAAAGTGAAAAGTTGGAAGCGGCTGCTCTGCAGCAGATTTTTAATGACAAGCTCAGCCGCATCTTCCAAAATGAGTATGTCAGCCCCCGTTCGCCGTTCTGTTCTCTGGCGATTCCCAAACAGGGGATTGGCAGCTGGTGCGATTATACGCGGACCTTTGAGATAAATGACAGCGGTTTGCGCCGGAAGGCCCAGGAGCAGGGCGGACGATTGATTCTGCCTGGGGGAATTGGGTTTGAGATTCCGACGGAAGCAGATGGTGCTAATATCGTTTTTACATCGCAGTGGGATAATTACCCTGCGGAGGTTTCCATCAAACTTTCCGGCCGGGCGCGTCATTTGTATCTCTTGATGGCCGGCTCGACCAATTCGATGCAGAGCCGGATTGACAATGGGGAAGTAGTTGTTTTCTACGAAGACGACTCCGCTGAGCGATTGGCCTTGCATAATCCGACAACGTGGTGGCCGATTGATCAGGATTATTTTATTGATGATTACGGTTTTCGGCGGCCCGAGCCGATTCCTCCGCGTGTTTATCTGAAAGCAGGGCAAATAGGACTCTACGATGTCTCGGAGTTCAAGGGCAAGGGCGGTCAGGTTCCCGGCGGGGCAGCGACGGTTCTGGATATGCCGCTGCGGCCGGATAAAACGCTTCAATCGCTGACAGTGCGGACTCTGACGAATGAAGTAGTCATCGGGCTGATGGGAGCAGCGCTCGTTCGCTGAAAAGAGAAAGGATTGCAAGATGAAGAACACAAGACAGTCAGTCGCCGCAAGATGCGTGAGGAATCTGATCTGTTTGGCGATTGTTTGGCTGAGTCTGATGTTTGCGGCTGCTGCAGAAGGACAATGGCCGCCGGATGTATCTCTGCCGAATCTGCCGTTTCCAATGTCTCCTGTGGCCGAGGTTCAGATACCGCAGCGGCGATTTGTGATAACTGATTTTGGGGCGGTTGGAGACGGTCAAACTAAAAACACAGAGGCCTTTGCGCGGGCTGTAGAGGCCTGTTCAAAAGCCGGCGGCGGGCGGGTGGTTGTTCCTGCGGGTCTGTGGCTGACCGGACCTATTCGGTTTGTTAGCCGGATGGATTTGCATCTTGAGAAAGGGGCGGTGGTGCTATTCAGTCCGGATATAGAGGATTATCCGCTGTCCGAGCGCACTTTTGAAGGCCGGCAGGAGGTTCGCCGGCTCTCCCCGCTGACGGGCGACCATTTGGAGCATATTGCTATTACCGGAGCGGGGATCTTGGACGGTTCGGGGCAAGTCTGGCGGCCTGTTAAAAAAGAGAAATTGACGGAACGTCAATGGAAAAATCTGCTTGCTTCCGGCGGTGTAGTGGAGCCGTCAGGCAATATCTGGTGGCCGTCTGAAAAGGCGATGAACGGGCAGAGAATCGTTTCAGAGCTCAAGAAGCGCAATGCGTCTGTGCAGGAGTATGCGGCGGCGGGGGAATATCTCCGTCCGGTGATGGTCTCTCTGGTTAATTGCCGATATGTGCTGTTTGATGGGCCGACCTTTCAGAATTCGCCGGGGTGGATGATTCATCCGCTGCTGTGTGAAGAGATGATAATCCGAAACATTCAGGTGCGCAATCCCTGGTGGAGTCAGAATGGCGACGGGCTGGATTTGGAATCCTGCCGCAATATTCTTGTGTATAACTGTACTTTTGATGTGGGCGATGATGCCCTTTGCATGAAATCCGGCCGGGATGAGTATGGCCGACGTCGGGGCAAACCCACAGAAAATGTAATTATCACGGACTGCGTTGTTTATCACGGGCATGGGGGCTTTGTTGTCGGCAGCGAGATGTCGGGCGGGATACGGAATATTCTGGTTCGCCAATGCAGTTTTTTAGGGACGGATGTGGGTCTTCGATTCAAGAGCACACGCGGACGCGGCGGACTTGTGGAAAATATCACGATTCAGGATATTGTGATGACCGATATTGCGACGGACGCAATTCAATTCGATTTGTTTTATTCCAGTTCAGCACCGTCTCCGGAGCAGAGTTTGCTTTTGCCTGCCGTCGCCGTCAGCGAGGAAACACCGCGATTTGAAAGAATTGAAATTCATCATGTTGTCTGCCGCGGTGCCCGCAGCGCAATTTATATGCTGGGGCTGCCGGAAATGCCGATTCGGCAGGTCAAAATGAAGGATGTAGTGATTTCCGCCCGCACGGGAGGGACAATCATCAATGCAGAACAGGTGGTTCTTTCTAATCTGTCGATTCTTCCGGAAAAAGGGCCTGCTCTGGCTTTCTATAACAGCTGGGACATCACTCTCGAAGCTCCTGTTGTACCTGTCTCTGGAGAGGGCTTTTTAAAATTGGCGGGAGAGAAGACAAAAATGATTCGGTTGCTGAATGTTGATCGCTCGCAAACAGCAGATACGATCCGATATGAACATGGCTGCACGCCGGATGCCCTATGCTGGCAATAGATATCTTTGGGAGATGAAACCTGTGGAACTGATCAGGACAAGGAAGAGCAGACAAAGTGAAATGATTTTAAAAATCCGAACCTTTGGGTTCATTGTGCTGGCAGGTTGGGTTGGTTTCTGTCAGGCCGAGGTGGATTGGCCGACATCGCGAATGACGTCTTATTTATCCAAGGAACCGTCCTGGTACAGCAGCGAAGAGGCCCAAACTTATGCCGACAATATTCTCACGTGGCAGGATGCTTATGGCGGCTGGCCGAAAAATGTGAATACGGCTTCTAAGCCCTATGAGGGAGACCGAAAAGATTTGCACGGCACATTTGACAATGGGGCGACTACGGGAGAAATGCGGTTTCTGGCTCGGGTTTATCAGGCCACAGGCCGGGAAGCGTATCGGCAGGCCTTTCTGAAGGGTTTTGAGATGATTTTGAAGGCCCAGTATCCTACGGGCGGATGGCCGCAGTACTATCCGCCGCCGGCCAAAAGCTACCATCGCTATATTACCTTTAATGACAATGCCATGGTGCGGGTAATGATGCTGCTGGAGGAAATATCTCAGCAGCCGGCCGTGTATCCGTTTTTGAATGAGCAGCAGCGTCAAGCCGCCAAAGAGGCCTTTGAGCGGGGAGTTGGCTGTATTCTGAAATGCCAGATTCGGGTTCGGGGCGAATTGACCGCCTGGTGTGCTCAGCACGACGAGCGGGACTGCAGCCCGCGTCCTGCCCGAAGTTATGAGCTGGCGTCCATCAGCGGCGGAGAGAGCGCTGAGATTCTGCGTTTGCTGATGCGGCTGGATGCCCCTTCTCCGGTGGCAGTGCGGGCGATTGTGTGGGGGGTGAGGTGGTATGAACGCTCGAAGATTGAAGGAATTCGGCTTACGTGGGTTGACGGTCGAAGGGTGGCTGTGTCCGACCCGCAAGCCCCGCCGCTGTGGGCACGGTTTTATGAAATTGAAACCAACCGTCCGTTCTTTTGCGACCGAGATGGTATTCGAAAATATGATTACAATGAACTGGACCCCGAACGGACGAGAGGGTATGCCTGGTATGGGGATTGGGGAGCGGCGGTTTTGAAAGATTTTGAAGCCTGGCAGGAACGTTGGAAAGACCGTCTGTTGGCCGCAGAGCGAATCCGGATTGTGCTGACAGGGGATTCCACGGTTTGCGAATTTCAGCCGCCGAATTGGAGGCGGGGGTGGGGGCAATACATTGGCGAGTATTTTCGGGATACGGTGGAAATTGCCAATCATGCCCGAAGCGGACGAAGTACGAAGACCTTTCGAAATGAGGGTCTCTGGGAAAAGGCCCTCGATGACAAGCCGCTCTTTATGCTGATTCAGTTCGGCCATAACGACAATCATGCTCCGGAAAATCCGGAATCGACCGTCCCCGACAAAGACTATGCGGACAATCTGCGGTATTTTGTGGACCGGGCCCGGGGGATTGGAGCTGTGCCGATTCTGATTACGCCGATGCACCGACGCAAATTTTACCCTGACGGCAAAATGAACGATACCCTTTTGCCCTATGCGGAAGCCATGAAACGAGTGGCTCAGGAAAAACAGGCTGCGCTGGTTGATTTGCATTCCGCCAGCGGGCGGCTGTTTGAGAAGCTCGGCGAGGCCGAATCTTCCAGGTTGTCGGATGATCCCCAGGATAGAACCCATTTCAACGAGCGGGGGGCCCGTCTGATGGCTGAACTGATTATGAAAGAACTGCCTGAAGCAGAACCCTCTATAAAACCCTACGTAAAAAAATAGAGAATAGAGGAGATGGACGATATAAAGAGAACCCTTTTTCTTAACGATAAAAAAGAAAGGATTCCAAGATGAGGGTCATTTCTGGGAAAAAACATGCCTTTACCCTTATTGAGCTGCTGGTTGTGATTGCGGTGATTGCTCTTTTGCTCTCCATTCTGCTTCCGGCACTGAAAAAGGCCACGGCGTATGCCCGAAAAATCGTTTGCCGCTCTAATCTTCATCAAATCAGTGTTGCGATAAACAGTTATGAAGCTCAGACAGGATACAATTTTCGAAAAGTGAAAACGGCGGTTGGGCTTTCGTCTTCGGAACTGGCCAAAACGTGGTTCTGGCAAAACGGCACCTCTGATTATGCCCATGAATGGCAGCCCTTTGCCGTCGGGTTTATGATGGATGCAGGGGCTCTGCCGGATCGCAAGCCCTTCTTTTGTCCAGGTTATACCAATTTGGATTTTGATAAGAACTATCCGCGGGATGCTTCTTCTTTGACGCCTCAGGAAACGGTGGAACTGGAGAGAAGATGGAAAAACGGGACAGGGCCGATGCCGATGTTCTGGGGTGCGTATGTCTGGATTTGGAAGAAGGAGATTCGCGAGGATGTTCGTTCTATCAATAATCTGTCCGCCGGTGCGATGATGTGTGATATGACTGATGGTGCGTGGGAGTTTGCCAAGAAAAGAGATGAGAACCGGCTGGGGAGAATAATGGACACGGTAGGGATTCGACGTCAATATCAGCATGCCAACGTTTTGATGCAGGATTGCAGTGTTGTAAACCCGACGGATGACGATGCGAAACTGATTCGGTGGCTTTGGGATTCTGACGTTTGGGCGGGAACCGGATATTAAAACCCCGTTTTCCATAAGCCTTAATGAATAATGGGACTCTATCGCTTCTTTGAGATTTATTTTGCGCAAAATCGCTTTTTTTTTATCACAATATTGACTTGTTTGGAATATCCCTTTGCGGGACAATAATAAAGAGTATTGTCCCTGCAAGGCAGAGAGGAGAAAGAGATAGAGTCCAAAATTAACGTTTTGATTCGAGGGATTAGGAGTTATGAAAAAAAGGCACGCCTTTACTTTAATTGAACTGCTGGTTGTTATTGCTATTATTGGACTCCTCATGTCGATTATTGTCCCAAGTTTAAGAAAAGCTACCGAGTATGCCCGCAAGATTGTCTGCAAGTCGAATCAGCACCAAATTGGCTTGGTTTTCAGTACTTATGAGTCTGAATGCAATTACAATTTCCGCCTTTTTAAAAGCTATGATTTGATCCCGTCTTCAGATCGGGATAAGCACTGGTTTTGGAGAGGTGGGACGGCTGATTTGGCCCATGAATTGCGGCCGAACGCGATTAAATTTGTTATGAATGCGAATCTGCTGCCGGACAGCGCAGTCCTGTTTTGCCCCGGCGTAAAGAATATGTCCTGTGATATGAACTATCTGCTTAGCGATGTTACAAGCGGCATTATAAGGCCGCGAAATACGGATGATATATATCGGGAACTTGGCAGCACTATCGATGAGAGCCGGAGGCCGCTGTTCTGGGGTACCTATGCGTGGATTTGGAAGAAGGAATTACGGAGAAATCCCGACGGAATTATGAAAGTCAATAACATTTCCGCCGGCGCGATGATGGTGGATATGACCAATGGCCTTTGGAGATATGCTCAGGCGACAGATCCCTCTCGTTTAGGTGCTTTGATGAGAACAGTGGATATCCGGCGCGCCTTTTCTCACGGAAATGTGCTGATGCAGGATTACAGTGTGGCCAATCCGAGTGACCGAGATGAGGAACTCAATCAATGGCTTTGGGATGCTCCTTACTGGGCCGGCAATCCTGCGTACGATTATTGATTGTTTGCCGTCAAGAACACATGGGGGTGTGATAAGAATGTTCGTGTTTTATTTTTACTATATCTCTATTACTTTTTTAGGAGGTCTTTTTCGATGAGAAGCAAATGGGGTATTATCGCATTGATCGGTCTGGGCTTATTCGCAGCGGCTCAGACGGTCTCCGCCGCCATCACCGACCCTAATATTATCACGGGCGTGGTGCGGTACAATTGTATTGAAGGAACCAGTTGCGACACAGAGCCGGTTGTGGTTAACGGCGGGCTCGTCAATGGTGCGTTGGTGTATGTGGACCGCACCTTTGTCTTTGCCGATGCCAACGATTTGGGCGGCATTGATGTGGTGCGCACGGCGGTCGATGACAAGGCCAATCCGTCTTTGCAGATGGATGTAACACTCAGTAAGTCGGGCACCCTGTTTCTGCTGATTGACAACCGAGTTGGGGATAATATTGCAACGGATCCGCCGACTCTGGGGACTGCGATGGGCTGGGTTCTAACGGCTGGATTTGTTCAGACCGGCTATACCGTAGGGGTATTCAATCCTTCGGATTCTTCGACGACCTATCTGACGGCTTTTGCCAAGGATATCCCGGCGGCCGGCACGATTTCCCTGGGTGCGCAGAATGACGGCACCAGTCGGTTGACTTATTTGATTGCTGCTATTCCTGCTGGATGGAATCTGGCGCCGTCCGTTGTTCTGAATGTGCCGGCGAGCGTACAGGTGGCTCCGGGCGAAGCACTTGAAATTGATGCTGCTGTGCTTGATTATGGAATGAATACAACCACCACAGTTCTGTGGGAGAAGGTATCCGGCGGTGAGGTTGTTTTTTCGCCGGACAATACTTCGGAGGATGTGACCGTTTCCTTCCCGGAAGGTGTTGGAGAATACGTCCTGCGGATGATCGTCACAGACGGTGAGGGCACCAGGACCGTCAAGGAAATCAACGTTTCTGTCCAGATTCCGAAATTTGCCCTTCAGGCGACAGACCATTGCGAAATTGGCAATGATTCCAACCAGGGACCCACCTCGTCACGCAAATCCACGATATCCGATGTCAAGAATTATAATGACGGTTCTGCTCAGCGACGCCGTGTATGCTATTACAAGTACAGTATTGCCGACCTCAAACAGGAAGGCAAGGCATTCGCCAATAGTTATCTGATGCTGAATGTGGACAAGGGCAATCTCTATACGACCAGCCACATTTATGTTTATGGTGTGAAAGAAGAGGCGGATGGCTTTACTCTGACGGGTACAACCTGGGCGACGGCGCCAGGTGTTGATAACAATCCGATACCGCCGCTGAATTCAGCGATTACCATTGATACCCTGGACCCCGATGACCTGTCTCCTTTGCTGGCGGCTTTTACTGTTCCTGTCCTGGATGTCTGGCAGGCGACAGAGCCATCCCCGGCACTTGATGAGTTTCTCAATGCGGATACTGATGGAAATATTGTGCTGATGTTCATTACCTATGACCCGGAAAGCTGCGGTTTTGAGATTTGCTCTCCCAGCCACAGTCGAGTTGAGCCAGAAACCAATCTGAAAGGTATTATCCTGCGCGGCAATGTGATGACGCTCACGTGGGCCACTCAACCGGTTCCGGCCAATAATATGAGTGTGAGTATTAATCTGCCTCAGCTGAGCTGGACCAATCCGCCGGCTGTCGGCGAAATTACGTGTGATGTTTTCCTGGGTACTACGGAACCCAATCTGCTGGATCCGGATTACGGTTTGATGACGCTGGCGACCGGTATTTCCGGGAATTCTGTAACACTTCCTGCGGGACTGCTTCAGCCGAATACCACTTATTATTGGGTGGTGGATGTGCATGACAGCATCCGAGGTACTACCAGGGGTTATGTATGGACCTTTAATACGTCAAATGCTGTGCCGAGCGTTGTGCTGGAAAAGCCGTATCAGTATCTGTGGCTGGGCAATGCGGGTGACCCCGCTTCGGCGACTGCGGTCATCAACGCAACGGTTACAGATGATGGAAGACCTGATCCTCCTGGTACGGTTACGCTTCTGTGGGAGCAGATCAGCGGGCCGGTGTCTGTGCCTATTGATCCCGACAACGTAGAAGATATTACGCTGGTTCTGCCTGAGAAGGGTACCTATGTCTTCCGTTTGTCGGCGAGTGATGGTGATTTGACGGGAACGGCCGCTGTGCAGATTTTTGTCGGGGCTGATCCCTGCGAGGCAGCCAAGGCCAAACCGACCTATGTCCGGCTTTCAGCGGATATTAACAATGACTGCTATGTTGATTTGGGCGATTTGGCGGTGTTCGCTGCTCAATGGCTGAACTGCAACGAGAGTATGGATGCACCTTGCCTGTAATGGGCTTCGTTAAAAAAGGGGTTGAATAGCGTTCTGCGGCAGCCGAATAGGGGAAAAATCCTGTTCGGCTGCCTTTTTCAGTTTTCTTTTGTCTTCAGCAGAAATGAACTTTTGTCAGTAAAGGATTGCAATATGGCTCGATGGGGGATTGTCTGGACTGTTTTCTTTTTGGGGATGGGATTGATTTGGGCGTCGGCTGCCGATCCGCTGCCTTCAGTTGGCCAGTCGGTGGACCCGGATGCGGTGGTTCTTTCGTGGACGCCGGATGCGGATGCCCTTCGCTGGGAAGTATATCTCGGAACGGATGCGTCGGCGGTAAGTGGTGCCCGAAAACCAGTTGGGGATGTGGACGGAAGCGGGACAGTGGATATTCTGGACCTTGCTTTTGTTGCGGCTCAATGGCTTGGAGAACCCTCTTTTCCCTGTCCGGATTTGGATTACAGCGGGGTGGTGGATTTGGGAGATGCAGCTGAGCTGAGTCGCGGATGGAACAGTCCGGCCCAAGCGCTGTATGCAGGGGCAACTAAGTCAGCTTCCTTCACTCCGAGTGAGCTGATTCCTAACAAGACCTATTACTGGCGGGTGGATACCGTCCGATGCAGCGGGATTGAAAGGGGAACGGTCTGGAGTTTTAAGACCAAACGGCCGGCATTTCCCGGCGCGGAGGGATTCGGCAAATGGGCCTCCGGCGGGCGAGGCGGAAGTGTCTATCATGTGACCAATCTGAATGATTCGGGCACTGGTTCCTTCCGAGACGCTGTCAGCGGCACAAACCGAACGGTTGTTTTTGATGTCGGCGGGGTGATTCGTATTGGAGAGCGCATTGTTGTCAAGAAAGATATTACAATTGCAGGACAGACCGCCCCCGGCGAAGGCGTGGTTATTTACGGCAACGGCTTGTCTTATACAGATGCCAATCGCTCCATTACCCGCCATATGCGATACCGAATGGGCAAGGTGGGCACCAGCGGGAAAGATGCGGTGACCATTGCCGACGGAACGGACATGATTTTTGATCACTGCTCAATATCATGGGGTCGGGATGAAACCTTTTCCATCAGCGGCGGCTCCGGAGAAGACCCAGGGTATATCACTATTCAGAACTGCATTATTGCGCAGGGTCTCGAAAGCCATTCCTGCGGCGGACTGATTCAGGATTTCAATGGGGTCAGTTTATTCCGCAATCTTTATATTGATAATGATACCCGAAATCCTAAGGTAAAGGGGGTCAATGAATTTATCAATAACGTGGTATATAACTGGGACGATGCCGCCTATATTCTCGGCGATTCAGCCGCGGATTCCTATGCGAATGTGATCCGTAATTATTTTATCAGCGGTCCTAATACCGGTGCGGCGGCCTTTACCCGAGGCAATCTGAATTTTCATCTTTATGCCCTGAACAATTGGCATGATTCCAATAAAAACGGTCTTTTGGATGGGGCCATTCTGGCACAGTCGGCTTACGGCACGGTGGACTGGCAGACGGTGCCCTACGATTATCCGGGAGTCAAAACAATGCTCGGAGCACTGGCGGCCTATAAAGTTGTGCTGTCGCAGGCAGGGGCGTGTTTCCCGCTTCGCGATCGCACGGACAGCCGTTTGATGAAAGAACTGAAGTCGCTGGGAACCAGCGGCCAGCTGATTTCGGATGAAAATAGCTCGCCGATGTATGGGGTGGGGATTCTCGAAAGCGGCATCAATCCAACGGATACAGACCAGGATGGAATGCCGGACTACTGGGAGCAGTCGATTGCGGGTCTGAATGCCTCTGCTGCGGATCACAATGGTGATGCGGACGGCAACGGCTATACCAATCTGGAGGATTACCTGAACTTTTTGGCTGTTCCGCATGCACATGTTCAGAAGAACAGGCCGCGCAAAGTTGATTTGAGGAGATTTACTTCGGGATTTGGTTCCAATGCTGTCTATACGGTTTCTGATGCTGTTCATGGAACAGTCGAACTTCTGGCGGACGGCTATACGGCTCAATTTACGCCGGAACCCCATTTTGTCGGGCCGGCTCGTTTCCGCTTTACTGTGAACGAGGAACAGGTCTTTACCGAAACGGTTCAGCTGCTGGTTTCTGAGTACGGCGGTCATCCCCTGCCTCCCAAGTATCCCTATAACCTGACGCAGGGATTGACGTATAAGTACTATTCAGGGACATTTGAGTATCTGCCTGATTTTTCATCTTTGACACCGGTTCAGCAGGGAACGATTGAAAACTTCAGCATTGCCGGGGCTGCCGCCGGTGATGCGTTTGCCTATATTTTTGAGGGATTCATTGAAATTCCGGCAGATGGGCTTTACACCTTTTCTCTCAATTCGGATGACGGCAGCAAGTTGTATATTGATGGCGGCATTGTTGTCAGTAACGATGGTGTGCATGGTTCTCAGGAAGCCGAAGGCAATGTATCGCTGCTGGCCGGTTTTCATTCCATTCGGGTGAGTTATTTTGAAAAAGACGGCAGCCAGCAGTTGGCAGTAAGCTGGGCAGGGCCGGGATTTGCGAAGCAGCTGATTTCCAACAGCGTTTTATACCGCGGCGCTGTCGATTCGATTCCTCCGGCGGTTCCCGCAAATTTGTGGGCTGCGGCTTCCAACGGCAGAGTCGTCCTTTCATGGGATGAAAATACCGAGGACGACCTGGCCGGCTATGCTGTCTATCGCACTACGGTCTCGGGCGGCGGCTATGTCCGTCAGAACAGCGCTCTGCTGGATTCATCGGAGTTTATCGATGACAATGTGGTCAACGGAACCCTTTATCATTATGTGATTACGGCGGTCGATGAGTCGTTTAATGAATCGGCCGCAACGGCGGAAGTCTCCGCTCTGCCGGCTGATTCTAATGATGTGAGTGTGATTATTCAGGAGCTGACGTGCGGCTTCTGCGGGGTGGAAGGCACGGTGGACAACAACAATGCCGGATTTACCGGTTCTGGTTTTGCTAATGGGGATAATGCGGTCGGCAGCGGGATAAATTGGAGTGTTCAAATTACTCAAGCCGGCCCTTATACGCTTACGTGGTGCTATGCCAACGGCTCGTCGTCGGACCGGCCGGCCAATCTGCTTGTCAACGGTTCCTCGGCTGCAGCGGGCATTTCGTTTCCGGCGACTGGCGGATGGACAAGCTGGAGTGAGGTTTCACGGGAACTAACGCTGGAGGCAGGCACCTATCTGATTCGACTGGAACCGACCAAAGCCGACGGGCTGGCCAATGTGGATTTTCTTCTTGTGAGAGGTCCAGCGGTTATTCCTGGTGAATGCTCGCAAGCACCGACAATCACTATCTCCATACCGGCCTGTCAGGGAAAAGCAATTCAGTACAAGACCAATTCAGGGGCTTGGATTTCGGAAACACGGCTGAAAACCCGCAGTGGCGGCCAGTGGAGCGATGACCCCCAGCTCAACACCCTCGATGCAAACAAATCCTGGCTCCAGTTCGACCTTTCCGGCATTGCCGGTACCATCACCAGCGCAACCCTGACGATTTATGCCATCACAGGTGATAAATCCTATGTAGTCAACGGCCTCAACGACGGCATAGATGAAACCTGGAGCGCCGACACAATTGACTGGTTCTCCGCTCCGGGCAACGATACAGCCAGCGGTACCGCCCTGAATACAAGCCAAGCGGTTTGGCTGTACACGGTCAATCCGACCGTCGCAGACGGCCCTGCATCCGGCGACGTTACTTCCTTTGTCAAGACAGATACGGACGGGCTGGTAACCTTCATCCTCACCCCGGGCGGCACCACCTACCTTTACAACGTACTTGAAGGAAGTTACTACAATCCGGACTATGTCCCCGTCCTGACACTCGAAGGAGAATTTGCCCTGTAGCAGCCGCCTGTCCATAGTAAAATCCATTTGTCAATCCAGGGCTTTCTTCATCCGCAAGCCCGCCTCCGACAGCAGCGGCAAGGATTTTGGGCATGTTTTTGTTCTCTTTCGAGGCATTTTTGTCTGTCCTTACTGTGGGAAAGGGGGTTTTCTGGGTTTTTGGGCTGGAAATGGGGTTTTTGGTGAAATTTGCGCACCGCGGCGCGCAGGCGGCGCGCATTTTAAAGCCACTTAAAAACGGCCGCGCGCATTTTAAAGCCGGATTTTGGACCTGCGGAGGCGTCGGCGCGCATTTTTGAGCCAGACAAAAAGGGCTGCTGAGGGGGTTTGGGGGAAATTGCTGAGAATTCAATGGAGAGGCGGATTGGGGGGCCGGTTGGGAATGGCCGAGAGGGGGCAATGGAGAGGAAGTGGAGGGGAA